>Ga0247825_10000598_pt1 | contig 23016 bp, 16 predicted proteins | sample 13C_Vanillin_Day_FD_194413 | JGI IMG/M metagenome (GOLD analysis project Ga0247825, IMG submission 194413) | Soil microbial communities from agricultural site in Penn Yan, New York, United States - 13C_Vanillin_Day48 | ecosystem: Environmental > Terrestrial > Soil > Agricultural land | place...
GCCGGTTCTCCCCGCCGAGGAGCAAAGAGCCAAGGAGATCCTGGCTCGGCACACCGACAAGGACTGGACATTGTGCGACGCGATCTCGTTCGCCGTGCTCGACACTCGTCGCGTGACGAGGGCGTTCACCTTCGATCACCACTTCCGGCACTACGGGCGCATTCAGGTGCTCGGTTTGAACCGGTGACGCCACGCGTCATGCAGCGACCCTCAGGTGGTCGACCATCCGCAGCCACCCGACGCGGCGGTTCCAACTCGCGAAAGTCTGGCTCATCTTTCAGCACTCTCAGATGACGCCAACCGTTCTTCCTCTGGCTACCGCGTGCCGTGCTTGATGCGATGGCCGGGCGTCATCAAGCCCGGCACCGTCATCAACGAGATCGGGGTTCCGGGAGTTCCCGCCCCGGCAGAAGCCGGGCAGCTTCAACCTCGAGCGTGTGATGGAAGCGGTGACGAAGCCGCACAAGGGCGCCAAACAGGCACGAGTCGCGACCGCACTCGCAATCGAGTGACCGGCGGCCCCGAACCGGGCTGCCGGTCAGACCGTGATGTCACGCTGCTTGTCTTCTCGCCGCTGAGCCGACGTCGGCGGCGCGCCAACACATCGTTCTTCAGCATTGCCGCGGCCGCGTCTTTCCGCAACAGAGTGTACTCGCCATTCCAGAGCAGTGGGACTTTGGGAGTCTCATCGCGGTTGTCGTAATAGAGGTCGACTTTCATCCTCCCCCTCGTTATGACGACGCGTCCGGCGTAGGGAAGAGAGCCCGGCCGCACCGGTATCTCGGCCCCCTCGATCACGCCCTCGATCCTCGGGAGTTCGATCGTCAAGGTCTCCTCGTAAGTCCGGCCTCGGACGGCGGACACCGGGTCGTGCGCCATCAGGCGCCTCCGGCCTTTCAGCTCCACCAGATAGTTTGGGCCATGCTTGGCGAAATAGGCGTGCTCGTCGTTACCCGTCCCGGAGCAGGCCGATACGAGCGTCGCGAAGCATATGACGACGAACGGAACATGGAGCATTGGAGACACAGCAGTAGGCCAACCAGCATATTCGCGGCCGGTCCGGCGCCTCGCGCGGCATAACAGCAAACTACTGGCACTCAGGGAGATCCGCAGAGCGAATGGACTGCTGAGAACGTGTCGGAATTACGAATTTCGGCAGAGATTCTCGATGACCGTCGTCACAGGCAGTCGGGTCCCGCCGACGTGCACGCCACACGCGCCCAGTCAGCGGACGTTCTCATCACCCGCGCCGTGCTTCTGCCCGCACAAGGGGCAATCCGTGGGCGGCTTGCTGTTATCGACGCGGTGCTTCGCCGGCGTCAGCGTCTTCAGGAACGCAAAGATGCCCCTCAGATCCTCGTCCGTCATGTTTCGATAGAGCAGCCATGGCATCTGAGGATGCAGCGGCCTCGCCACCACCATGCCCTTGCGCATCGCGTCGACGAAGAGGTCTTCGGTGTAATAGGGGATGCCGCTCGGATCAGGAGTGATGTTGGAGGCCGCGATGCGGCCCAAAGGGTTGTCGAAGACGCTTCCGCCGGAGAATTCCAGGCCGGCAAGCACCTGGCCCTGTTGGTCGCGCGGCGTATGGCAATCCGCACAGGCAGCGATGGCCACGAGATATCTGCCCCGGTTCACCGGACTCGCTAGATCGGGTTGCGGCACAGGTTCGGTAATCGGCGTCGGCACGGTGTTGACGAAACGGTTGAGGGGAAATGGCATCTCGGTCATCGGCAGGACGCGCCGAACAGGCATGAGCGTGCGGAGGTACACGATCACGGAGGCGAGGTCTTCGTCCGACATCACGCGAAACGACTCGTACGGCATCATGGGAAACAGCGCCCGGCCATCCCTTCCGATGCCCTCACGAATGGCGCGCGCCAGCTCGTCGTCGGTCCAGGCGCCGACACCCGTTTCGCGGTCGGGAGTCAGGTTGGGCGCGACAATCCAGTCCAGCCCCTCGTCCGAGAACTGATGCCCCGCCCCGAGAAGCTCGGGGACAAGGCGCGGCGCTTTCCAGTCGATGTCGCCGTGACAGCCAAGACAAGCTGAGACCGAGTTGAGCAGATACTCGCCCCGGGCCAGCCGGCCGGGCGTGGCTTCGAATCGTCGATCGGTGACCGACCGCGCACGGGGGCCGATCACAGGCCTCCACCCGATCGTGAAGGTGATCGCCAGCAGCACGAGAACCAGCACCGCCAGCCCGCTGTATCCAAACACTCTTCGCCACGCCGCCATACCAATTGCCTCCCGATATCTGTCGGAGCCGGCCAATTATAGTGGGTGACCTCGCCGAGAGGGGATAGCAGGCGGACCGACAGGGTACGGTCCCACTCCGTGGCTACGCCGGAATTCGAGCACGTTTACAGCACGGTAATCGAACGTGACGCGGGCTTCTGCAAGCGTCTAAGGAGTGGTAGCAAGAGGCGTTAGGATGTCGCTCCCGTTGAAAGTGAGTCCGACGGCAAACATGTCGGCGCCCGTCGGATCGTTGGTGACGATGCCTGTTGCGTAAATACTGCCTCCGCCGTTGTCGACCGCAACAGCAGCTGCCCCATCCAGCCCAAAGGACGAGGTTCCTGGAAACGTCCTGCGCCACAGGTCAGTGCCAGCATCCGCGAACGCAGCTACTGTAAAGACCCAGCGGCCCTCGGCGTTCCGCACTTGACCGACAGCGACGACCGTGCTTCCAGCAAACGACACGGCGGATGCGCTTCCGGCCTCGGCTGCAGTCTGCCACAGTTGCGCTCCATCGGAATCAAGGAGGGTCACCGCGGGCGCCGACCCGGCGACCGCAATCATCCCGGTGTCCTCATGGACCGCGACACCTCCTTGAAGTGCCCCAGCCGGGAATCGGTTCCCGACCGTCGTCGACCACAGCAACGTTCCGGCGGCGTCGAATTTGGCAACCGCGTTCACGCTCTCGGTTTGGCCCTCCCTTGCTGAACCACTCGCCACGACCGTACCCTTCTGGGCATCGAAGGCGATACTACTGGCGACGCCGAAGCCTGGGCGCACTCCGGCAGACACCGGCTTACCGGTCATCGTTTCGAATTCAACGACAGCAAAGGTGCCCGAAAGATGGCCGGCCACGGCCACCGTGCCTCGAGAGGTGAGCACTAGTGCGTTGGCGCCCCCCACGATGGCGGGCGCCGACCATATCAACGAGCCGGTTCGCGAATCCAACTTGACAACGGCGAAGGTCGGACCGATTGACATGTGCACTGTTCCCGCCGCCATGATGTTTCCGTCCTGCGGGTCGACCGTGATGGCGCGCGCCTCGTCCCTACCTGGAACGGTGCCCGGAACGATCGTCCGCCACATCTCCTTACCGGTCCTGCTGACGGCGACGACCGTGAAACAGGACGTCAGCGCGATGTCGCACGTCCGGCCGGCTCCGAAAATGCTTCCGGTCGGAGCTGTGGTCACAGCCAAGGCGGTGTTGGAAAGGTGCGGCAGCCGGTCGACAAAGTCGTACTTCCACGCAAGCGCGCCTGATTTCCTGACTTTGGCAATCGTGAAGTCCCCGGGCGTACCCAATATTCCGGAGCCGGTATTCTGCGTGGAGCCGGCGATCGCGAGGCTCCCGGTTCGAGCGTCCACGGCAATAGCGAGGGCCGCGTCCTGCCGATCGACGCGCTTGCCGCGTCCGGTTATCATCTGACGCCAGTCCTCGCGGCCGTTGACGAGATGACTCACTGTGAGATCGAATGACTTGCGATCGTTCTGCGTCACACCGACGGCGACAACGGCGTTACGAGTGGGGTCGGCGACGATGGCATGCCCTTCGTTCACCAACGGAACGTTGCCGATGATCGGCGCACTCCACAATACGGTTCCGGCGTCTCGATCGAGCGCCAACACGGTGAAGGCCGAAAGCGCGTCCTTCGCCGCCCCTAAACCCGTGACCACAGGGTCGCCGTTGGCGTCCAACGCGATGTCTCGCGCTTCGAGGTGAGCGGCAAGGCTGCTGTTCTCGTAGCGCCACTGTTCCGCGCCATCTATGCCTCGCAGGCCCACGACGAAAAAGATGGAGCTGTCGGGACCGGACGACGGCTCCAACCTGCCGCCGGCGACGACATTGCCATCGGGCCCGACGACGACGGTGCGGGCCGCGTCCGAGAATCCCCGATCGATGATCTTCAGCCAGAGCAGCGTTCCCGCTTCGCTCAGACGAAACACCACGAAATCTCGAAAACCAAAACGGGTGAATATGCTTCCGGCCCCAACGATATCGCCGTTGGGTGCGATGCTCAGTGCTGAGCCGAAATCGTCCCCGTTCGCAAACCGATCGTTGAGCGGTACGAGCCAGCGCAGCTCACCTGTCGAGCCGTTGAAACGGGCGACGACGGCGTCGTGTTGTGTCCCCTCATTAGCCAGCGAACCGACAACCGCGAGATCGCCGCTCGGAAGAATTGCGACAGCGGGTGCGCTGTTGAAGCCTGCCGGAGCAGTACCCGCGATGACCTGGGGCATCGGCCATGCGTCCTGCCCATCAGAGTTGAACTTCATCAGGTAGAAGTTGGTCAGTCCATTCGCCGCCGGGATACTTCCCGCGAGAGCGACTCCACCGTCATTCGTGAGCCGTATGGCGAGCACGTTCGGGGACAATCCCAGAAAATCAACCCAGCGTGAAAACACCACCTGTTTTTGCGGACTGCGCCCATCGAGCTTCATGAGGAGCGTCGAGCTAGAACCGCCCTTGACAACCCAACCGGCAACGAACACGAAGCCGTTCGAATCGACGGCAAGTTCGGTCGCGTTGCCGCCGCCCTCACCTGCCGTCCCCCGAACGGCGTGCTGCCACTGCTTGATGCCGGCGGCGCTGAATTTGGTGACGAGGAATGCCGTATCGCTGGGCGTCGCCTGGCGCTGACCGGCAACGAACACATCGCCGGTTTGTCCATCCACTGCAACAGCCATGGCGTCGTCGCGATCGCTCGTCGGCCGCCCGTTGACCGCGATGTCCCACGCAAGAGCTTGTGGCATCGCGATCACGTGCGAAAACGCAACCACGCAAAGAATTCCAGCCATGCACTTCCCGATCATTGCTGGTCCTTTCCTTGGGCTTGCTGATGCGGCGATGTGACCGACGCCGGACTTCACGGTCAGGCTCATGTTCGCTCCGCGATATAGGGTAACGGACACTGCTCTCAGGCTGCTGCTCAGCTAGCCACTCGCTGTCGCCGTGCCTTGAATGCTGGAGAAGCTAGCGGGCGCCTCGATCGTCTACTCAGCCGACGTTCTCATCACCCGCGCCGCGCATCATGGGCCTCCACCTGATCGTGAAGGTGATCGCCAGCAACCGCCAGCCCGCTGTATCCGAACCGTGGTCTTCGTCATGCCCTGTCGATAATCATACGTACTGAGATCATAGGTGGATCGAGAAAGAGAAACAGGGTCAAACACCGAGCAATATCATTTCTGTGCAGCAGAACATGAAGTCAGCTCGCACCATAGGGACTCGGGACACGCGCGTTGTCGCGACGTGCACGCGGACCGGCGGGAAACTGGCCGCGATATTGACTTATGTGAACGAACGACGGATCAGAAACGGGGAACTTGAGGACTCGGACCGACTGAGTTCAGGCGCTCTTCAGCCCCGCTAGCCTTAGCCTAAGCCTAGGCACTCGCCCATGCGATGGCGTCATCCAGCTGATCGTAGTTGAACCGTTTCACTTCCGGCTGCACCAGCGAGTCGGCCAGCACGGGCGCGACGTCCGCGAGCCGGCCATCGGCGGCTACGGCGATGCGGCCCACTGTGCGATGGTGGTCGCGGATGAAACGCACGTGGCGCAGAAAACTCCCGACGTTCTCCCACCCCGGAAAGCCGCGAGTGTGCACGACGATGCCGCGCAGCCTTCCCTCGACTTCCACCCAGGGGTCGACGGTCGCGGCCAGGGCGTCGAAGTCTTCCGCCTTCAAGGGCTGTGTCGGCTCGATCACGAGAACGCCCCGGTCGGTGAGCAGCCGGTGGGTCACCGTGCCCGTGATCGGCGCGCTCACCCACGCCACGGCCTGCTGCCAGTCGCTGTTGCCGAAAACCTTCATCGGGCACGGCATCATCGTGCCGAGCAGCCGGACGGCCTCACGAAGCCAGCCCACATCCGTAATGACGGCGCAGCGTTCGATGAGCCGAAGGTACTTCAAGCCAAGCCGCGCATCCTCCAGGCCGGCGCCGGCGGTGAAGCCAGTGAACTCCGGTGCGAACTGGTAGAGGAGCCTGACACGGCGGCCTTCACGGTGCGCCGCCTCGAGCAGCGGTCTGAAGACGGCGTCGTAGTCCTCTTTGCTGACCGTACCCGTGGCGCGAAGGCCATCGACGCCGCCGGGGAGATCTTTCAGCGTTTCGAGCATGTCAGATTGGGCCGAGGTCGAACTGCTACACGCAGTATTCCACTCCTCGAGGCCAGTTCCACGTCAAAAGTTGTTGCCTGAGTCTATGATCGGAGAACAGCCGTTCCTCTCAGTACCAGGAATTCCTTTGGGCGTCCAACTCGAGACCGTTGAAATCGGAAACCGCCAGCGGTGGCGAAAGTGGCTGGAAAAGCACCACACGTCGAGCGCGGGCGTGTGGCTCGTCTTCTACAAGAAACACACGGGGACGAAGGCCCTCACCTACGAGGATGCCGTGCAGGAGGCGCTGTGCTTCGGCTGGATCGACAGTCTCGCCAAGCGTCTCGACGAAGCGCGGTACGCCATCAAAATCACACCGCGAAAGCCGACGAGCAACTGGTCAGACCTCAACAGGAAGCGCTGGGCCCACCTCAAGGCAGTCGGGTTGCTCGCATCCGCGGGTCTCGCCACCGCGCCAACGGACAACCGTTACGCCCCGAGGCCGGTTGTCCCGATCTTGCCGGCCTACATTGCCAAAGCGCTCAGAGCCCACCCGAAAGCCTGGGCCTTCTTCAATACGCTCGCCCCCTCCTACCGTCGTCATTACGTCGTCTGGATCCATACGGCCAAGCGCCAGGAAACGCGGGAGAAGCGACTTCGAGAGTCAATCGCTCTGCTGGAGGCGGGCAAGCGCCTGAGCCTGAAGTAGACGGGGCAGTTGAGCTTGATTCCCCGCCCGCCGTCTCCGACAATCTTTAAGACCTAATCACCCACTACAACGGAGCCCGCAGTGACCGAATGTGTCGTCGTTCCCGATGTCTGTCCGAGCTGCGGTTCCGTCAACGTGCGAGCGATTCCTGATGCACGTCCAGGAATCCTCCACTGCCAATGCCTCGATTGCGACGAAGTGTGGACCTGTGAGGATCCGATACACCCGAGAGTCGCCTAGGTCTCAGAAAGGCCACGGCACCCGGATAGAAGGCCCTCGCCCGTCCCTTGCGCTCCGCGAGTTGTCGCGATAACCCTCGGCGTATCCGGCCCGGAACCCATCGCGGTACACGCGCTGATATTCGGCCTTCGAACCGTAACTCCGCTCGTACCGGTGATCGGCCGATCGGAAGCGGCCATGGCGGGCCGGATCGTACCGGTCGTTGTCGCGTCCATCCTCGCGCCCTTTGTCGTAGCCGTCCTCGTAGCCGGTATCGAAGGCCACGTTCGCATAGGCGCCACGCCCCGCTGGATACGGGTACTGCGACGGCGGGACGGGCCTTGGAACTGGCCTCGGGATCGAGCGGCCGCCGGACCCGTGAATCACCCGCGCCCGTTGATCGCGCGCGGCGATGCGTTCGGCCTCGCGGCAACTCGTCGCCCGGGGCTGCTGTCCCGGGGGCCGGCCTTCATACCAGACGCGACACTGTCCCGCCGGCGGCAACTGGCCGGGCGGAACGCCTTGCGAGTTACGGCGCCCCTGCGCCGGCGCCGACGTTGCGGACACACCGACCAACACCAGGGCCAAGGCTATGCGTGACATCTGCTCCCCTTGAAGCGGAAGTCAGCAAAGATGAGACCTTCCTGGGGACGCCGTCTAACGGCCGGAAATCTTCAGGTGTGTCATCCCGACAGGACGGCCCGGACACACTTGGCGACAGCCCGACATCATGTCCGCTTGATGACGACGATGGTGATGTCGTCGGAAGGCACGGCAAACGACCGCATGTCCGCGAGGATGGCGTCGAAAATATCCTTCGCGCCCTGATGCTTGACCTCGCGGAGCTTTCGTTCCAGATGGTGCGGAAAATAGCGATCCTGTTCCGTCCGGTGCTCGGCCAGACCATCGGTGTGGAGCAGCAGGATGTCGCCTGCGCCCATCAGCGTCCATTCGTTCATCTGATAGCGATCGGTGAATCCGAGCACGCTCTCGGTCGTGTTCCGATCGATGCCGAGCGACGGCATCAGGCCGAGCGGCGGGTACGACACGCACAGGGTGGCACTGACGTCCATGAACCGATCGTGCTCGTTCGAGAACACCGCCGGAAACGGCTGCGCCGCCGAAAAGAACCGAAACCGCGAGTCCTCGGAGATCTCGCCGTAGATCATCGATACGAACTTGTTCGAGTCGGATGATTTGTAGAACCTGGTGTTGAGGTTCTCGAACAGCCGCCTCGTGATCTGCCCGGACACGTCGAGCTCGTAGATCGAGCCGAGCAGGAAGGCCTGATGGAGCATCGCTGCGAGCAGCGCGTCGGTCACCTGGTGTCCGGACACGTCGATCACGGCGATTCCCGCCGTGCGCTTGCACTGCAGAAGGTTGTTGACGACGTCGGCCCGCCCCTTCGCCGTCGCATGCGCAATCCGCGCCTCGAGATCGAATCGTTGCTTGAAGTCGACGTAGACAAGGTGGTCGCCGCCGACGACGCCGCGGAGCGGAAGGGTGCCTCCCCAGACGTCGATGCCGTGCAGCCTGGGGATTTCGCCTGGTTGCGGCAGCAGGTACTTCGCGATCGCTTCGAAATTGTCCAACTCGTCGGTGAGTTGGTGCAGCGTAACAATAGCGTCAGATGTGTGCATGGGTGTCTCTATCGTATCGGATGGATGTGAACGCCCTTGCAGTGCCCGAAGGTCGCAAGGCGCGTGCCGCCCTCCCCCGATCTTGCAACTCGCTGTCCGGGTTGATTTTCCTAATGTTTCTGGCAGATCCTCTGACCAACGGGCGGGCTTATGGTGACATGTTTGTCAGTTTGTAATTCTTGTACGACGGTATTGTTACACTTGGCTGAACCTCCTCGCCCGGTCGCGGGAGCCGATTGGCCACGCGTGATTTCTGACACAATCGCCACCCAGGAGGCGACGTGGCGCCCAATCATGTTCCAGTGCTCGTCGTGGGCGGCAGCCTTGTCGGGATGTCGGCGGCGCTGATGCTCGGCCACCACGGCATCCGCGCGCTCGTCGTCGAGCATCACCGCGGGACAGCGATCCATCCTCGAGCCGCACAAATCAGCCAGCGCACGATGGAGATTTTCCGCAGTGTCGGCCTCGAAGCCGTCATCCGCCGCCGGTCGGCCGAACAGTTCGTACAGGACGGCGCCATCATGGCCGTCGAGACGCTGGCCGGGCGGGAGCTCGCATGGTTCATCGCGAACCTCAACGAAGGCGTGCGCGACGTCAGCCCCACCGAGCGCGTGTTCGTCTCCCAGAGCCTTCTCGAACCGCTGCTCAAATCCCGGGCGGCTGATCTCGGCGCCGACCTTCGCTTCGGAACCGAGATGATCGCCTTCGACCAGGACGCCGATGGCGTCACAGCGGTTCTGAAGGCGCGCGACACCGGAGCAACCGAGACCGTGCGCGCAACGTTCATGATCGCCGCCGACGGCACGCACAGCGGCGTGCGGAAACGACTCGGGATCGGCGTGTCCGGGCGAGGAACATTCTCACACAGCGTGACGATCTATTTTCGCGGCGACGTCGCGCCGCTGCTCGCCGGCCGCAACCTCAGCGTGATCTACGTCTCGAACTCCAGCCTCCGCGGCTTCTTCCGAATCGAGAAGCCCTTCGATCGAGGCTTCCTGGCCGTCAACGCCACGGGGGACCCCGCGAGTCCCGTCACCGACGTCGCGACAGGCATTACCAGCGAGCGCTGCCTGGAGCTCGTCCGCCTGGCCCTGGGCACCGACGACGTGGCGGTCACCATCGAGAACGTGATGCCGTGGGAGGCGGCCGCCCACGTTGCCGATCGGTTCGCTGATGGTCGCGTCTTCATCGCCGGCGACGCCGCCCACGTCATGCCGCCGAACGGCGGGTTCGGCGGCAACACCGGAGTACAGGACGCTCAGAACCTTGCGTGGAAGATGGCGATGGTGCTCGAGGGCAAGGCCGGTTCGGAGCTGCTCGACACATATGAATCCGAACGCCGTCCCGTCGCGGCGTTTACGGTCGAGCAGGCCTATTCGCGATACGTCACGCGCACCGCCCCTTATCTTTCAGCAGACGGAATTCAACCGCTCGCCGACGACTTGAATGTCGAGCTCGGCTACGGGTACCGGTCGGCGGCGGTGATACCGGAGGCCGGCGATGACGGGGCGACGCTGCACCAGAATCCGCGTGGGTCGGCTGCCAGACCAGGCACCCGCGCGCCGCACGTGTGGCTCGAGCGTCAGGGGCAGCGAATCTCGACGCTCGACCTGTTCGGCCGCCGCTTCGCCCTGTTGACGCTTGCAGATGGCATGCGGTGGCGCCAAGGCGCCGATCGTGTCACGCGAGAGCTCGGCGTCCCGCTCGACGTCTACGAGGTCGGGAGCGGACAGCTGATCGACCCTGCGGGCGGTTTCGCAGCTGCATACGGTTTGAAGGCGGGAGATTGCGTTGTCGTCCGACCTGACGGATTCGTCGGCTGGCGCGCCTCAGGCGACAAGAGCGACGCTTCCTTCGATCTCACTCGCGCGTTGTCGGCGATGTTGCGAAGGCGCGAGGCAGGTCAGCGCGTGAACACGTAGACGGCGCCGCCGTCCATCACCGAGTTATCGGCTTCCCCGCCGTTGCTGTCTTCGAGGCGCGCGCCGATCACCATCGTGCGGCCACGCTGGTCCAGCGCGACGGCGCTTCCGAACTCGTCAAAAGCCTCGGTGTTCGAGCCTTTGACGTACACCTGCTGCTGCCACGCGCCCCCTGAACGTCCAAAAACGTAGACGGCTCCAGCCTGATCGGCCGAATCGTCGTCTTGTCTGCCGCCCAGGCCTTTGGCGGCGCTGTCCTCGTTGGGAGCGGCAACGGCCAGCGTCGCCGCATCACCGCTCAACGCGAGGTGCTGGCCAAACCAATCGGTCGTCCCCGTGTTCGAGGCCTTGAAGGAGGCCTGCTGCGACCACGCTGTGCCCTCTCGAACGAAGACGTAGCCTGCGCCGGAAGACCTGTCGTCCTCGGCTCCGACCCGGCCGGAATGGCCCGCCTCCACCGCATTGACCCCCGTCGTCGTGCTGTCCTCGTCGGCCGCGCCGGTCGCCACCGTGTCGCCGGCCGCGCTGATGGCCACCCAGACGCCCATCGAATCTCCCCGGTCCTGCTCGCGAGCTTTCAGGTATGCATCCTGCGACCAGGCACTGCCCGACCGGGCGAAGGTGTAGACGGCTCCGGTTCCGCCACATTTCATGTCATAAGGACCGTTGATCACGTTCGAGCAGCCGCGCTCGTCGAACGATCCGACTGCCAGCGTGTTGCCATTGCCGCCCAGCGCTACCGCATAGCCGAACAGCATGTCGTTGAGGGTATTCGCGGCCTTGATGTAGGCCTGTTGAGACCAGACGCCACCTGTGCGGCTGAATATGTAGGCCGCGCCCGCGCCGATCGCCCCGTTATCGAACTGATTGCCGTTGACGCCGGTCGCGCCGCTGTCTTCGCTCGGGGCGCCGACCGCCAGCGTGTCTCCATCTCCGCTCAAGGCAATCGAATACCCGAACGTGTCACCGTCGTCCAATTCGCCCGTGTTCGAAGCCTTGATATATGCCTGTTGCGACCACGTCGTGCCGCTGCGTGTGAAGACGTAGACGGCGCCGGACTGCGGGCGCGAGTTGTCCGTCTGGTCGCCGTTGACGCCCGTCGTTCCGCTGGCCTCGAAGTACGCCGCAACCGCGAGCGTGCTGCCATCGGCACTCAGCGCGACAGCGTTTCCGAAGTGATCGTACGACTCCGCGTTCGACGCCTTGATGTAAGCCTGCTGCGCCCAGCTATCGCCACTGGGCGAGTACACATACACAGCACCTGCGTCGTCTGCCGCGTTATCCGACTGGTTCCCGTCGATGCCGGTGGCGCCACTGTCTTCCATCGGAGCGCCGATCGCAATGGTGTTGCCGTCGCCGCTGACGGCGACCGCGGCGCCGAACTGGTCCCCTTCACCGGCGATCTGGGCCTTGATGTAGGCCGCCTGCCGCCAGTCGCCCGGCGGAAGGGACTCGGGCGTCTGGGCGGCGCAACTGGACAGCACAGCTCCGACGGCGAGGATCGAAGCGACGGCGCCGATCGCCGCGACCCGGCTCATCACTTGATCGGACCCGCACACGGATCGCTCTTGGTCGCAGAGGCGCCGGCCTCAGTGGCGGGCCGGCCAGGGTCGTTGCCCCGGAAGATTTCCTTTCCGTTTGCGTCGATCACCCGCGCACACTCCGACAGCGTCATGTAGGGTGACCCGTTCTTGAGGCGACGGCCTCTCATCGACACCGTGTCTCCCACCTTGATGGCGCCGCTGACCCACCCCAGACTCTTCAGCTGCGACGGCGAGCCCAGCTCCCCCGTCCATCGGACGGCTTTTTCATTTCCGTCCTTGACCTCGAGGATGAGCATCGAGTGCGGGTTGACGAGCTGCACCTGCACGACCGTGCCCTTCACCGTCGTCAGCGTCTCTTCGTACCGCCCCGCATCGCTGTGGTGGCCGAACAGAGACGCCGATAGCAGGAGGAGCCCGGCGACGAACGGCCAGCCTCGAGTACCTGTCTTTTTCATCACCCCAACCTCGCTTTACTGGCTCGAGGGTTCCTGATTCGGAGGCCACCTGTCAAAACGGGTCAGTGATAGGGGAATGGAGGGCCTATCTCGCCGAACAGGGAGAAGGACTCCACCCTGTGGCATCGGGCAGCTTCTTGAAATCAGAGCTCGTCAGGAACGGGCGCGTGAAGTAGACCGCGTCCTCGACCTTGGTGGTCACAGTCAGCACCTGGTCACCATTCGGCATCGTGTTGACGTCGAAGTACTCGGTGACGACCGTCTTGTCACTGTATGGCGCGCCGTTCTTCCGTACGTACCCCATACGGAGGTTGTTCGTGAGGACCTTGAGGCTGAGACCGGGGCGGTTCCATTGCGCAACCGAGTGTCCCTGCCAGGACGGCTCGGCAGGAGCAACCGCCGCGCCGAATCGAAGGAGGCGGGTCTGGGTTCCCGCATCGGTATCGACCTTGAGCGTGTTGTCGTCCTGCCAGGTGACGTGGAGGCGCCCCGGGATACGCATGATCGCTGGAGCGCCGTACGCGCGGCACTGCTCGCCGGCCGCCTCGTCTCGCGCCGGATCCCACGTCTTGCCGACTTTCTGTCCTTCTGCGTTCAAGGGCAGCCCGCCGAACTCCCCTTTGTTCGGCGTGACCATGCGGAACTTCCAGTCCTCCGTCACGACGGACACCCAGTAGCCGGTCAGGTCGATCGGCGCCCCCTGTCGGGCGTTCGCAGGAGCGGGCGGGGCCCCGCGCTGGGCACCGAGCGTCACCGACCCACCGAGCACACACACCGCAACCAACGTGAGGATTCGCTTCATCGGCTTCTGGGCTCCCTCGATGCCGGGCCGGTCGCGTGCCCCGGTTTACTCGACGATCTGGCCGGCGCTCCTGCCCCATCCGAACCCATCAGACGGCCGCAGCAGCGTCACCATCAGCACGCGGAACTCGCCCGGCACACGGGAAGGACGCGCCGTGACGACGACATCGTCGCCGACTCTCAGAGAGTCGCGCTTCACGCCGGCATTCGCCAGCTGCGCCGTGCCGCCCCATTCGATGGCCCACCGCTGCTGGACGCCGTTGGCGTCCGGCGCTTCGATGTGGACGAACGAGTGAGGATTCCGGTAGACGAACTGGACCAGCTTCCCCGAGAGCTTCACTTCCTTGTTGACGTCGTACGTCGCACCGAACGAGTGATGAGCCGAAGCCGTGGTGCCATATGCCACTGCGATGGCCACGACGAGCAAGAGGAGCACGTTACGCATCATTTCTTCTCCTGGAGGCTCTTGTACACCGCCTCGACAAACATCGCCGTCGTCCACGACCCCGTCGTGGAACCGTACCGTCCGTCGAAATCCATGGTGGGCCGTGCCGCTTTCACCTGCTCGAGCGTCATACCCTTCTTGATGAGGTCGTTCACGCGATCCCGGATCATCACCAGCATGTTGCGATAGGACGCGACGTCCGCCGTGTCCGACAGCCGTCCACGGCCCGGGATGATCCAGGTCCCGCCCTGCGAACGGTACTCGGCGACGGCGACATCGAGAATCTGATTGAGGCCGCCGATCACGCCCTGGATGCTGCCGCCGCTGGCCGTGTCGATCAAAGGATAGCTGACAGTCGAGAAGAGGTTCCCGGCGCTGATGACTTCCGAGTGGCGGAAGAACACGAAGCTGTCGCCATCGGTATTCGCGGCCGGTGCATGATAGAGGATGATGGCTTCACCGTTCACGTATTCGGACAATTTGTAGAACTCGTCGAAATACGTCTGCGTCGGCCACGCATCCTCGGGCGCCGCCGGAGTCTTCCCCGCCGGCGCGCTCAGCCGGCCGAGGACGTTCTCATGCGCGACGACCGACGCCTTCTGGCCGAGGTCCGGAGCGGCGCCGCCGAAGCTGGAGCCCCCGCCGCGGCGGACCGCACCCGACGTGGCGAGCCTCTCATTTCCGCCGGTGTGCTCCGCCGCTGCGCTCGTGTTGATGACGTAGCGCATGGACTTGGCCGGAGGCGGGGAGGCGATAAACGTATTGAAGTACGGGCTGGACCATCCCCACGTCCCCGGACAGTACGGGCCGAAGCAGTTGTTTGGCGTTGCCTGCGCGACGGCTGCGTTCGCGAGTTGATTGAGTGTCGTCTGGACCTTCTCGGACATCTGCTGCGAGCCGGTGTTCACGATGGCGATGCCGTCCTTGCCGATGGAGGCCGCGATGTTGGTGCCATCCGCCACGAGCATGTAGATGTTTCCCTGCACTGGCATGACGTGCACCTGGCCGTCTCTCGGACTCTGGTCAGCAATTCTTTTCGCCACATCATTGGCCGAGCGGGACGACGGCACAGTCAGTTTGTCGACGGTCGTCGACTTGTTCAGGACCGCTCGATACTCCGGATACAAGGTCTTGACGCCGCCGCGTATTGCCTCGAAGGGGATCCAATTCTGTTCCTTCAAGAACTCTCCGATCCCGCTGTTCTGGCCCGGGAGGAAGTGTGGTACCCAATGACGGTCCGTGCCGCCGTTCTCGGCGAACGACGAGGCTGTGCAGTTTTCCAGGGGTGGTCCCGCCATCGGGTCATCGGTCGATGTGATCGACAGCACAAACGGCTCGTCGAGGTAGATCGGATCGTCCACCACCTGGACGACGGTCAGGATGTCGTCGTGGCGCGTGATGAACTCCGTCATCGTCAGCATGTCCGTGGTCTGCGGACCGCCGCGCTTCAGATACCCGTCCTTGAGGTGCGTCGTCGTGACCTTCAGCGTGTGGCCGATCCATTCTCCAGTGGAGAAACCGCTCCAGGTGTGTGGGGCCCAAGCGGGTGGATGCGGCCGTCCGTCCACGAAGATCGGCCGGTTCAGCGATCGCATGTATTGAAGGTGGTACGCGCGCACTTCACGCGTGAGGGGATCCTGTTCCTTCAGGATGCGGGCGCCTCCCACGCCGCGCCACTGGTGCGGCGCCGAGTGGGGCCGGCACTGGTACTCAGGCGTCCCCCAGATCGACTCAGGAGTCGTGTCGGCGCGCAGACGGCCCGCCTCATTGAAGGGGATGCCGAGATAGTCTGCGAGCGGCGGCTGACCGGGATCCTCGGCGTTGTCCAGACGCCATTCTCCGGCGATATCGGGAGGACGCCCTCCCTGAGCCGATGGGCGGTCGGTCGCGAGGATGCCGACAGCAAGCGCCAACAGGAGCGCTGCCACGCGGGTGCGGTTTCGTATCTCCATGACGGCCTCTCGATACTTCGGTCCGGCTCTGCCGGAGGTGAGGCGATTATCGCTCCGTCCCCTGGGCAGCGAACAGGAAAAAGGCCCGGCCGTCAGCGGATGACTGACGGCCGGGCCCTTCTCGTGAGCCATCGACGCGGTCTACTCGCCGCAGGCCTCAGCGATGCAAATCGACTCCAGCGTCCGCCCCATCGGCGGCGCCTCGAGGCCCTGCGCCGTCATCAGCTTCCGGATCAGAAGACCGGCCTCCGGGTGTGCGATCGCCGACTGCACGCCAACCCTGACCAGACCATCGGCGTAGTCCACGGCCTGCCAGGTATGGATCGCCAGCTTCCCGCCACGGTTGTCGGTGTTGCCGTAGTCGCGGATGTCCAGTTTCCCCCCATGGTCGACGAGCATCTGGACGACGGCGGCCCGCCCCTTGTGCGAGGCTCCGTGCAGTGCCGTACGCCCCGTATCGGACTGGATGTTCGGATCGACGCCGAGATCCAGCAGCAGCTTCACGGCCTGAACGTTGGCCGCCTCGGACCACTCGGTGGTAATCCCGTCAACCCAGCCGATGCCGGCTGCCACCTGCAACGGCGTCACGTTCAGGACCGTGTTGATCATGGGATCTGCCCCGCGGGCCAGAAGCAGCTTCATCAGCGCGAGATCGCTCGACTGTGACGCGCGGAGGAACGCGGTCGCCCCGTTTTCGTCCAGCCACTGGTTGGTGAAGACCGTCCGCGTTTCGGTGCTGTCTTTCACCCGATGGTTGACGTCCGCGCCTTTGTCCAGGAGCAACGTGATGAACTCGAGGTGGTCCATATCCGCCTTCGGAACGGGATAGTCCCCGTTCTCGATGTTGCGGTTATCGGTCGCCAGGTATAAGGGGACCCACCCGCCCTTGTTGGCGAGGTTCGGGTCGGCTCCACGCTCGAGCAGGAAGGCTGCGAACTTGTAATGACGATTCTGGGTCGCCACGAGCAGCGGACTCCACCCGTAGCCGGTGGTCTGGTTGACGTCGGCGCCCGCGTCGAGAAGGACGCGAGCCGACTCGATGTCGTTCGAGCGCGCCGCGTACACCAGCGCGGTCAACTCGCCACCATCTCTCGGCGCCGGCCGACCCCGGCCCCCGCCGTCGTCGTCGTTGTTGTTGGCTTGGGTCTGCTGTGCCTGAGCTTGCGTCTGCTGAGGTTGAGCCTGCCCAGCGCCAGCCGGCGCTGCGCCGCGACCCGCTTGTGCGTTACCCTGGGCATTCGGCGCCGCACCGCGTCCCCGGCCCTGCCCGCCAAGAGCGACGGTGTCGCCCTGCGAGTTCAACTGGTTGAGATCTGGCGAGGCCTGATTCGCCGCCCGCGCCGCGCCCTGGGCCGCCACGGCTCGCCTCGGATCGCCGGCCTTGCCAAGCGCCGGTCCGCGTCCACGCTCGGTCGCACTCGAGCGGGCCGTGATGTCCGCTCCTCGATCGATCAGGAGCTTGACGGCCGCTGGATGCCCTTCGTCAGCCGCCCACATCAGCGCCGTCGTGCCCCGCAGCGATTCCTTGGCGTCGATTTTCGCGCCGGCATCGAGCAGCGCTTTGACCGCATCAGGGTTGCCGTTGCGCGCCGCCAGCATGAGGTTGGTCTTTCCAGTGGGGAGCGCCTCGTTGGGATCTGCTCCGCCCTTCACGAGGACGGACAGCATCGCCGCGTCCCCGTTGATGCTGGCAAGCGAGAGCGGCGTCACGCCGTCACGCGTCGCCGTTTTGACGTTCGCGCCGGCACCAATCAGCAGCTCTGCCGTCTGCGTGTCGCTGCGGTAGACGGCCCAGTGCAACGCCGTCGAGCCATCCGACTGTGGGGCGTTGACGTCAGCCTGCTGAGAAAGGAGCGCCTTCAACGCCGCCGTATTCCCGCGCATGACGGCGTCGGCGACGTCGCTGCCGGCGCCGCTCAAGCTCGCCGTCAAACCCAGGGACAGCACCAGGGCCACAGTGCAACTTCCGATGAGATATCTCACAGACATCGTTGCCTCCGGTAGGCCGGGCCTGCAGCAGGCCCGGCCCACGTCAACCAATCCTCAAATCCTCAGATGCTTAATCCTCAGATTCAGAGATTCTCCAAGCGTCCCGTGCTGTCGCCCTGGCTGTCCTGGTGAATGTCGAACATGTCGAGAATGCTCAACAGGAGATTTCCGGTTGGCACTGTCTTGCTCGGATACGCCAGATGTCGTCCGCCTTTGACCTTGCCGTTCAAGCCTCCGAGGATTACGTGGGGCACGTCGTGGTGCAGGTGCTGATTGGAGTTCCCCATGTTCGTGCCGTAGAGGACGAGCGAGTGATCGAGGAGCGTGCCGTCGCCATCCTCGGCCTTGGCCAGCTTGTCCACGAAGTACGCCAGCATCTTGACGTGGTACTGGTTGATTTGCGCGTGATTGAGGATGCGTCGCGGATCTTCGCCGTGATGTGACGTCCCGTGGAAGCCCTGGGTCGGCGCTTCGCTCTCCGGATACGTCCGGCCGGTGAGATCCCGGGCGAAGTTCAACGTCGCGACCCGTGTCATGTCCCCTCGCCACGACAGCGCGAGCAGGTCGAACATCAGCTTGATGTGCTCGTCGAAGGTCGGCGGCACGCCGACGGGGACGGTCATCTCGGCCGGCGCGACGTTCGAGGCCTGCATCGCAATCTGCAACCGGCGCTCGATTTCGCGGATGTCGGCAGAGTACTGATCGATGCGCCGCTGGTCGGCGGCGCTCAACTTGACGCGCAGCCGCGTCAGGCTGTCCCCGAGCGAGTCGAGAATGCTGCGGTCGCGCGACCGGCGGGCGGCGCGCTGCTCGGCCGTGCTCCCATCGCCGAACATCCGTTCGAACACCACCTGCGGGTTCAGCTCCATCGGGAGCGGCTGGTTTGCGCTCACCCACGAGAGCGAGTTGGTGTAGACGCAGCTGTACCCCTCGCCGCAGTTGCTCGACGCCGGGCCCGGATCCTCGACGTTCATCTGGATCGAGGGCAGCAGCGTCTCCTGCCCGATCTTCTTGGCGATAAGCTGGTCGATCGTCGGGCTGAAGACCGAAACATCGGCGCCTGCTGTCTTCTTCGGCTTGTTGGCGCAGAGGAAGGCGGCCGCGACCCAGTGATCGGCGCCGGTCGCGCCAGGAGGCGGCTCGGCCGAGCGCGAATGCAGTCCGCTGAAGATCACGGCCTGGCTCTTGTAGGGCTCGAGCGGCTTGTAGATGAACGGCAGCTCGGCGTCCATCAGATTCGCGCTCTGTGGAATCCAGTAGCCGGGCGCGCCGCCGTGGCAGACGAAGCCGCCGAAGAACCGGGGCTTCGGCGCGGCAGCGGTCTGCGCCAGAGCCGTCGCCGCAGGTACCATCGCGTCGAGCAGCGGCAGCGCCATCGTGACGCCAGCGCCGCGTAAGAAGGTCCGCCGGGGAATATGCTTCTTCGAAATGAACATATCAGTCTCCCTTACCGGGCCGCGCGCTGAGCCGTGGCCTCGTCAATCTTCATGTTCGTCTGGAACGGCGCGCTGGTGACGATGCTCATGACCAGCGACGAGAATCTATAGTTGGTTGCGCTCGAATCGCGCACGATCTTCCGCACGAGCGGCATGTCCTGATACTCCACGCCGCGTCCCAGGGCATACGTCAGCAGCTTCTCGGTCACATTGCGCACGTACTGGTCGGAGTACTTCAGGAGCAGCGATCGCAAGCTCGCGGGGCCGCCGACCTCGGTGCCGTCCACGAACTTGCCTGCCGTATCGATGGGCGTCCCGTGCTCCTCGGTGCGCCACATCCCGACGGCGTCGTAGTTCTCGAGCGCGAGACCCAGCGGCTCGAAGATGCTGTGGCAGGACGCACACACCGGATTCCGCCGGTGCTGTTCCATCCGCTGCCGCATCGTCGGCTCTTTCGCGTTGCCCGCGGTGTCCTGCGCTGATTCCTTGATGGCCGGCACGTTCGGCGGCGGGTCCGGCGGGCTGATCCCGAGGAACGTCTGCAGGAACCACTTGCCTCGCGTCACCGGCGAAGTCCGCGCCGCCTCGGACGTCACCGTCAGCAGCGCGCCCTTGCCAAGCAGGCCGCGGCGCATGTCGAGCTCGGGGCCGAGCGACACGCGACGGAACTGGCTCCCGTACACGTTGGGAATGTCGTAGTGCTTGGCGAGCCTCTCGTTGACGAACGTGTAGTCCGCGGTGAGGAGATCGAGGACGCTCCGGTCTTCGTGGATGATGCTGTCGAAGAACAGCTCGATCTCACGCCGGAAGCCCTCGCGCAGCGTGCTGTCGAAATCGGGGAACATGTTCACGACCGGCTCTTTCGCCGCCATGCCGCGCACGTTCAGCCACTGCCCGGTGAAGTTCCTGACGAGCGAATCGGACCGCGGATCCGCGATCATGCGCTTGACCTGCTGTTCGAGCACGGCAGGCGTTCTCAGTCGGCCCTGCGCGGCCACGTTCAACAGCTCGTCGTCGGGAATGCTGCTCCAGAGGAAGAACGACAGCCGGGAGGCGAGCTCGAGATCGCTGATGCGATAGGTTCGCCCCGACGCCAGCGCGGTCGACTCGGGCTCACCACGGTAGATGAACTCCGGGTCCGCCAGAATCCGCTGGAGCGCCGTTTCGATGCCGGCATCGAACGTGCCGTCGGTGCGCCCCTCCTGATAGAACTTCATGAGCGTCCCGAGATCGTCGGGCCGCGTCGGGCGTCGGTAGGCGCGCCGCGCGAGCGAGGTGATGATCTGGCGCGCACACACTTCTTCGTCCCGCAGGCTGTTCGGACGGCAGACGAAGATCTTCTGCCGGCTGGGCGAATCCTGGGCGCCCTTGGCGTCGTAGGGCCCTTCAATATGAACCTGGCCGATGCCGGGGTAGAAGAGATAGCCGGGAATCGTCCCGGGCGAGTTCAGCGTGCGCACGAACGGCTTGTTCAGCTCGCTGCCAGGCGCCTCGTGTGTCGCGAGAAACGTCGCACCCACCATGTGCAGCCCCGCCTTGACGAAGATCTTCGGCGTGACCCCGACATTTCCCTCGCCGCCGGTCCCAATCTCCTTGTCCCAGTCGAACAGCTTCACGCGCTCGCCATCGATCGTGATCTCGACCTGCTCGCCCTTGATCTGTCCCAGAAGGTTGTTGAAGTACCCGGCGATGCCATGGATCTTGATCACGTACTCGCCGTCGGCCGGGAACTCATGCTTGACCAGCATGCCCCCGCGCGTGCCGAAAGGCAGCCCCTCGACGTGTGAGTTCTGCGACGTGTCGGTCGGCGCGTCGTACACCGTCTGCGTCGGGGTGCTCACGTTGCCGATCGCGAGACGACTGATCTTGCCCGCGGCAGACAGATACGCCTCGACGAGCGCGGGCGACATCGTGAGCGTTCCCGCCATGTTGTCGAAGCCGTGTGTCGAGTCGTCGGAGGGAAGAAACTTGGTGGGATCGACTTCGAGGGCCAGCAGATCGCGAATCGCGTTTGCGTATTCCGCGCGATTGAGCCGGTGCAAGCCCGGCGGAGGCAGATGCGGCGTGGCGGTCCGATCGAGCTCGTTCTCGAGCCACGTGATTAGTGCCTCCCGCGCCGCGGGCTCCGGCCTGGGCATCCCCGCAGGAGGCATCATGCCGGCGCGCAGCTTCCGGACGACTTTCTCGGCCACTGCTCCCTGCTCGCCAAGGCGGGCCAGATCCAGCTGGTCCAGCTTCAAATTTGCCGTATTGACCTTCGCGTTGTGGCACGCGACACAGTACTTGTCGAGCGCAGCCCGCTGATCAGTCATTCCTGGTGCTTGAGAAGCCGGTGCCGTCGCGGTCTGCCGGGCCGGGACCGCGGTCTGGCCCGAAACCATGACCACGGACATGATCGCGAGGCAACCTGTTGCAAGAGCCTTAGTCGTGTTCACATATCCCTCCGCTTAGACACCCCCGCCGGGCCGGAAATCCGTTACGGCATGCCACCTTAACTACGCCTTGCAGTGCCAGAAGTCAAGCCGAAAGGACCACGAATCGAGCGCGCTCCTGGGCCTCGACGCATTCGATTCGCAGATCGCTTTGCTTTCGCCCCAAGCTGCCCAGTTTGGCCGCCGGCTCGAAGCGTCAGCCAGATGTGGCGCCACTGCCGCCTCAGAGCGTACTACGCCGCTGCGGGTCGGACAGTTACAGGAGCGCAACGGCGGGATGAGTCGGGCTTTTGTCCAGCCTGAGGTTGACATTCGGCGCGATTCGCCCGTTTCGCCAGCTGTTTGAGCCGATTGGCATGTCGGCCTGCGGTTTGCACCAACGACCGATGATCGGAACGCAGGGCGTCCGACGAAGCGTGGCGCGAGCGGGAGTTCCGTATGGGTTCTTACCGCCCTCCACGACCGTGCTGCGCCGCGACGCCGTGCGTTTCGAGCCATCCCGTTTTCGGGAGGGCGCGGCGCGACCGGTGCCGCGAGTTCGTCCTGATGCGGCTACGGCACGATTTCGCTGCTGCGAGCTGCGCCGCCTTCCACGCCGACCATCAGTTCCGGACCGAAGTTGTTTCCCTGACAGACATATTCGAACAGCTCGCTCTGTGCGTTCCACCGCTTGATGAAGCCGCTCGTCCAGGGAGCCGTATAAGCGCCCGGATCATCGATCGTCACGTCGTATCGCAACGTGTTGAAGTCCGAGCGGGTGATGCGTTCGATGGTCCTCATCTGCTCGGTGTGCGGGAGCGCGTCGCGGCTCATCCACGTGCGCTCGTTGAAGCCGACCGTGTCGATCACCAGGGTGTCGCCCTCCCAGTGCCCGATTGAGTGGCCGAAATAGCTCGGTTCCAGATCGTTGGGATGCCCGCGGCCATCGGTGTAAATGGTCCGGAAGCTGTGCGCCCCGCCCTGCTGAAAAAGGTACACGCGTCCACTGCCCGGCACATTCAGCAGTTCGACCCCGTAAGCGGTGGCGAAGGAACGCGGGCCCGGTGACGGCTTGCATCGGGTGTACGGCTCGTCGGCGATGAACTTGGCGTGCCGTTCATCGAGCAGCGCCCTGGCCCACTCCTGGAGCGGGACGT
>Ga0247825_10000599_pt1 | contig 23012 bp, 19 predicted proteins | sample 13C_Vanillin_Day_FD_194413 | JGI IMG/M metagenome (GOLD analysis project Ga0247825, IMG submission 194413) | Soil microbial communities from agricultural site in Penn Yan, New York, United States - 13C_Vanillin_Day48 | ecosystem: Environmental > Terrestrial > Soil > Agricultural land | place...
GACAATCCGGAAATCATCGCCTTCAGCAAATCCGCCGGCAACGATACGATATTGACCGTGGTGAACCTCGATCCGCGTTACATGCAGCACGGCTGGGTCGAGTGCCCGCTGCAGGCGGCCGGTCAGGGCGGGAAGACCCGCGACGATTCGTACCTGGTTCGGGACCTGCTCGACGACACCGTCTACGAATGGCGCGGGACGTGGAACTACGTCCGCTTCGATCCCGGTGTCCGTCAAGGTCATATGCTGAGGCTGGAGCGTCAAGGCTTCCACTCGAGGACCGCTTAGAAGCCCATGGTGCTCGACAGCTCCCACCTCACCGTCCCGGTTGACGCGATTGCAACGACGCCATCCGCCGGCGCCGACGATCCGCTCTGGTACAAGGACGCGGTCATCTATCAGGTGCACGTGAAGGCGTTCTCCGACTCGAGCAACGACGGGATCGGCGACTTCCGGGGACTCACGCAGAAGCTCGACTATCTCCATGGACTCGGCGTCACCTGCCTCTGGCTGCTGCCCTTCTATCCCTCGCCGCTCAAAGACGACGGCTACGACATCTCTGACTACCTGGACGTGCACCGCAGCTACGGCACCCTGGACGACTTCAAGGCCTTCGTCCTCGCCGCGCACGATCGCCATATCAAGGTGCTCATCGAGCTGGTCATCAACCACACGTCAGACCAGCATCCATGGTTCCAGCGCGCACGGCAGGCGCCGCCTGATTCACGCGAGCGGGCGTTCTACGTCTGGAGCGACACCGACACGAAGTTTCCGGAGACGCGGATCATCTTCCTCGATAGCGAGAAGTCCAACTGGACGTTCGATCCGGTCGCGCGTCAGTACTATTGGCATCGCTTCTTTTCGCACCAGCCCGACCTGAATCTGAACAACCCCGAGGTCGTCGAAGCGGTGATCAACGTGATGAAGTTCTGGCTCGATCTGGGCGTGGACGCGCTCCGGCTCGACGCCGTCCCGTACCTGTGCGTCCGTGAAGGGACGATCAACGAGAACCTTCCCGAAACGCACGAGGTCCTCAAGCGGATCCGGCGCGAGCTCGACGCCACCTATCCGAACCGCATGCTTCTGGCCGAGGCGAATCAGTGGCCCGCCGACGTGCGCGCCTACTTCGGGGATGGCGATGAATGTCACATGGCGTTTCATTTCCCGCTGATGCCCCGCATGTTCATGGCTGTCCAGCAGGAAGATCGGCACGCCATTACGGAAATCCTGAATCAGACGCCCGACATCCCCGACAACTGCCAGTGGGCGCTCTTTCTTCGCAACCACGACGAGCTGACGCTTGAAATGGTCACCGACGAGGAGCGCGATTACATGTACTCGGTGTACGCGGCAGACCCGCAGATGCGGCTCAACCTCGGCATCCGGCGGCGTCTGGCGCCGCTGCTCGAGAACAGCCGCCGGCGGATTGAGCTGATGACCTCGCTGCTCTTCGCCTTGCCGGGCACGCCAATCATTTACTACGGCGACGAAATCGGGATGGGCGACAACATCTATCTAGGGGACCGCAACGGCGTGCGCACGCCGATGCAGTGGAGCGGCGACCGCAACGCGGGATTCTCGCGCGCCGACCCGGCGCGCCTGTACGCGCCGCCCATCATGGATCCGGTGTACGGCTACCAGTCCATCAACGTCGAGGCGCAGGAGCGCTACCCCTTCTCACTGCTGAACTGGATGAAACGGCTGATCGCGATGCGCAAGCAGCATCGCGTGTTCGGGCGGGGGACGCTCGAGATCATCTACGGGCCGAACCGCAAGGTGCTGTCGTTTCTCCGGCGCGACGACCACGAGACCATCCTCGTGGTCGCCAACCTGTCGCGAAGCGTTCAGCCGACCGAGATCGACCTCCGCACGTTTGCCGGCCTGATTCCCGTGGAAATGTGGGGCCTGACCGAGTTCCCCCGAATCTCGGAGAACCCGTACTTCCTGACGCTCGGTCCCTATGCGCTGTACTGGTTCTCGTTCCAGCAGGAACCGATGCAGCTGGCGCCGCGGGTGGCGACAACCACCGATTCACGAGGCACCGTCGTGGACAACCTGCCGCTGCTGCTGGCGGGGGCCGAGTGGCAGACCATCCTGGACAGCGGCGTCCGCACGATCCTCGAACGCCAGGCGCTTCAGCCGTTCCTGCAGCGTCAGCGCTGGTTCGGATCGAGAACCCGAACGATCCGGCGCGCAAAATTTTCAGACTGGGTCCGAATCAAGAACGGCGCCGAGCCTGCGTTCCTCGCGATCGTTTCGGTGGAGTACGTCGACGGCTGGAAGGAAAGCTACGTCGTCCCCCTGGCGCTGCTGTCCGGCGCCGCCGCCGAGCGAGCCGTGGAACAGTCGCCAGGGATCGTCCTCGCCCGCATCACCGGCGCACGCAGAGGCGCCATCGTCGACGGAATGTACGACGCGGGCACGTGCGAATGTCTGTACGACATGGCCACCGACACCCGTGAGGTCGTCACGTCGGCCGGGAGCGTCCGCGGCAGGCCTCGGCATCACCTCGTCGGCGAGACCGCCACAACGGCGTCTCCGGCGGCTCGTCACTGGACGCACCCGCCAGGGGATCAGAGCAACTCCCTGGCCGTGTCCGACGATGAGCGGGTGCTGAAGCTGTTTCGACGGACAGAACCAGGCCCGAACCCCGAGTACGAGATGAGCTCCGTGCTCGCCGAGCAGGGGTTCTCCCGCATCCCGCCCCTTCTCGCCGCGTTGGAATACAACCGGCCTGGGCTCGAGCCGGGCTCCCTGGCGATTGTGCAGAAACACATTACCCATCAGGGTACGGGCTGGCAGTACACCATCGACGAGCTGAGGCGATATTACGAGCGCGTGTCAGCCAGGGGCAGCGTGGCTCCAACTCCGTCAGACCTTCGGGCTGCTCCCGATGTTCCGGCTCCCCCTCCGGGCCGTGACGGTCACCTCGATCCGTCGCCGTTCTTCCTGGCCACGCAGGGTTGGTACCTCCGTGGCGCGGCGCTGCTCGGCAAACGCACGGCCGAGCTGCACCTGGCGCTCGCCGCGGCAAAAGAGCCCGCGTTTGTGCCGGAACCTCTCGACGCCGACGCGCTTCACGCAATGGCCGATGGGATGGAAGCGCACGCGAACGTGACGTTCGAGCTTCTTGGCGCCCAGATCGCGACGCTGCCGGAGCTCCTCAAGCCTCAAGCCGAGAGACTGCTGGCCAGCCGGGCAACGCTGTCCGCGCGCTTTGCCGAGTTCCGCGAGCTGCGCGCCGCCGGCATGCTGATTCGAATTCACGGGGACTATCACCTTGGCCAGGTACTCCATACAGAAGAGGACTTCTATGTTCTCGACCTCGAAGGTGAGCCGGCGCGCACCCTGGCGGAACGGCGCGCCAAACAGTCGCCTTTGAAGGACGTGGCCGGCATGGTGCGGTCATACAGCTACGCGGCCTACGCGGCGCTCTTCGCATTCGCCTTGCATGCACCGGGCAATTTCGACACCTTGGAGCCGTGGGCGCGGGAGTGGCATCGATGGGTCACCGACTCCTTCGTTCGCGAGTACCGAACCACGATTGGCCGATCATCGATCGTGCCGGGTCCCGAAGACGAATCCTTCGATGTGATGTTGAGGACACTGACGCTCGACAAAGCCCTGTACGAGCTGGCATACGAACTGAACAACCGTCCGGAGTGGGTACGTATACCGTTGGTAGGGCTTCTGACCTTGGTGCCGTAGCCGCTGATTGGACACTCAGCAGAGCTGGTCACTTCTTTTTACACGCACACCTGAGAGCTTTTGCGACTTAAACTTAATATTTCAGAAGAAACATCGCGCTCGCAGAGGTGAACGTCACATGGCAAAGCGAACAACACGACCGACCACGCCCAAGACAACACGGGCTTCAGAAGCCGGCGACACGTACGCAGCGGCCGTGAACCCGTCGCCCGATCGCGCCGACGATCGCGGAACGCCGGCGGGCTTCGACAACCAGGCCATCTCCATGGCATCGGAACCAAGCGAGGAAGAGATCCGGATGCGTGCCTATCGGCGCTATCTCGAACGCGGAGGCAGCCACGGTCACGACATCGAAGACTGGGTGGAAGCTGAGAGGGAGCTCAAGCGCGTGAGTGCCTGACATCCTGCGCCCGATGTTGGCGTCGCTTGCCGACGCCCCGCTGGTCGATCAAAGACTGGTCTACGAGCCGAAGTACGACGGCATCCGCGCCATCGCGGAAATCGGTCGTCGCGTCCGTTTGTGGTCTCGGCTGGGCAACGAGAAGACGAATCAATTTCCCGAGATTGCCGAAGCGCTCGAGGCGTGGGCCCGCGGGCGGTCTTCTCGCACTGATCTCGTGCTCGACGGCGAGATCGTCGCGCTCGATGCGGAGGGCCATCCAGCTGGATTTCAGCAGTTGCAGGGCCGCATCCACCTGGCCGATTCCCCGTCGCGTTCCCGCTCGTCCGCCTCGCCGGTGGCCTTCATCGTGTTCGACGTCCTTCGACAGGGACGCGAGGACCTTCGCGGCCGTCCGTTGCTCGAGCGGCGGGCGATTCTCGAACGGTTGTTTTCGGGACCGCAGCGGCCCCGTGCGGGACGTGCCTCACTGCGCCTCAGTGAAATCGCCCACGGTGACGGCCGGGCGTTGTATCAGCGCGCGCTGGCCGGCGGTTGGGAAGGATTGATTGCGAAGCACGCCGGCTCGGTCTATCAGTCCGGCAAGCGCACACCGGACTGGCGAAAGCTGAAGATCGTCCACGAGCAGGAGTTCGTCGTGGGCGGCTGGACCGATCCACGGCAGACCCGTTCGTATTTCGGGGCTTTGCTGCTCGGCGTTTACGACAATAACAGCGCGCAGCGCGGATCGGGGGCCGCTCTCGTGTACGTCGGCCACACGGGCACCGGATTCAACGAGCGCGAGCTGGCCCGCCTGATGACCATGCTGCGGCCGCTCGAGACGGCAACGTGTCCGTTCGAACCGCGGCCGCGCACGAACGAGCGACCGCACTGGGTCCGCCCGAAGCTCGTGGCGCAGGTGAAGTTCACTGAGTGGACCGCCGACGGCAAGCTTCGGCACCCTGTGTACCTCGGGCTTCGCGACGACAAGAAGGCGGAGGAGATCGTGCGGGAAAAGCAGAGGGTTCACGGTCCGGGCCCGAAGGGCCGTCGTTCTTCCGGTTCAGTCGAGAATTCGTCGGCCACGCTCGTCACGACGCTCCGCGGGCTCGAGGACGCGCGTCGGGACGCGGTGATCGAGCTCCCGGATGGCGGCCGGCTGAGAGTCACCAATCTCCACAAGATCTTCTGGCCGAAGCCGAAGCTGACCAAGGGTGACCTGTTCCGATACTACCTGCAGGTTTCCTCCGTCCTTCTCCCCGCCGTCGCCGATCGCCCGTTGGTGATGAAGCGCTACCCCAACGGCATCGCCGAGAAGCCCTTCTATCAGCACCGTGCTACCGAGGTTCCAGAGGGGGTCCGCGTCGAGTCGGTTCCCGCGGCCGACGAGCGGCAGCAGATTGTGGGGGGAAGTCTCATCTCCCTGCTGTACATGACCCAATTAGCTGCCATCTCGCAGGATCCCTGGTTCTCGCGGGTGCAGACGGTTCAGTATGCCGATTACGCCGCGCTCGATCTGGATCCGCCAGACGGCGCCAAGTTCGACCGGGTGCTGGAGGTGGCTCGCGCCATCCGCGACGAGCTGGACGCCCTCGGCGCGACAGCTGTTCCCAAGACCTCAGGCGCCGACGGGCTGCACATCTATATCCCGCTTCCTCCGGGCACGCCGTACGACGCGGGCCTGCTCTTCTGCCGAATCGTCGCCACCGTGGTGGCCCAGAAGTATCCGAAAATTGCGACCGTCGAACGGAGCGTGCGCGCCAGAGGCTCGCGTGTGTACATCGATTACCTGCAGAACGCTCTTGGCAAGACGCTGGCAACCGCCTACAGCGCCAGAGCCAGCCCGTGGGCGGGCGTATCGACCCCACTCACATGGGATGAAGTCGACCAGGGCGTCCGGCGCGAGGACTTCACGATAAAGACGATGAAGGACCGACTGAACCGCGTGGGCGACCTGTGGGCGGCCCTTCGGTCGGCAAAAGGGGTCGACCTTTCTCGTGTCACCCGATACGCACGGAAGAATTGAGGCATCTGGTCATTGATTGACCGATCTAATGACCAGATGACTAGATGACCCAATTCAAGTATCTTGATGCAATGGCCAACATTACTCTCAACGTGAACGGCGCAGCCCGTACCGTGGACGTCGATCCGTCCACGCCGTTGCTCTACGTCCTCCGCAACGATCTGGAACTGCAAGGCCCACGGTTCGGATGCGGTCTTGGCCAGTGCGGAGCCTGCACCGTGATCATCAAGGGTGAAGCCGTTCGCTCCTGTACCAGAGCGGTTTCTTCGGTGCAAGGCGCCGAAGTCACCACGCTCGAAGGATTGTCCAGGAACGGCGTGCTGCACCCGCTCCAGCAGGCATGGATCGACGAACAGGTCCCGGCGTGCGGCTTCTGTCAGAACGGGCAAATCATGACCGCGAAAGCGTTGCTCGACAGGAACCCCACTCCGACCGACGCCCAGATTCGGGACGGCATGGCGGGGACGCTCTGCCGCTGCATGACGTATTACCGTATCCAGGCCGCCATCAAGCGCGCGGCGAAGGTGACTGCATGACCCCCTTCACCCAGATTCCAAGACACATCGAAGAGGCTGTGGAGAAATCGAGCGCGACGACGTCGCGCCGCGACTTCCTCAGAACGTCAGGCCTTCTCGTCGTCAGCTTCGGTGTCGCTCCCCTGATTCAGGGCGACGCGATCAGCGCGGCCGCCGCGCAAGGCGCGACAGCCGGTCCCTATCCCGATCCCGATTTCAGACAGCTCGATTCGTGGATTGTCATCCGCGAGGACAACACCGCGACGTTCCACGTCGGCAAGACTGACTGCGGCCAGGGGACCGGGACGGCCTTCCGCCAGATCATGTCCGACGAGCTCGACATCGCCTACGACAGAACCAGCGTCGTCATGGGCAGCACCGACGTCACGGTCGATCAGGGAGGATCGGGCGGATCGGACGCGCTTCAGACGGACGGCTGGCCGATGCGGCGCGTCGCCGCCGAAGCGCGACGGGTGCTGCTCGAACTGGCGTCGTCGCGGCTGGCGGTTCCGGTCGATCAGCTCAACGTCAGCGACGGCGTCGTCTCGGTGGCGGCCGACGCATCGAGACGGGTCACGTACGGCGAATTGATCGGCGGCAGGCGCTTCAACGTCACGCTGACCGGTAACAACATCGATGCGACCACCGGCATCGCCAAGCTGAAGCCGGTCCAGCAGCTCAAGATGACCGGCCAGTCGCCCCGACGTGACGATATCCCTCCCAAGGTGAACGGTTCGCTCAAGTGGGCCGTCGATGCTCGGATGCCCGGCATGGTCCACGCCCGCAACGTGAAACCGCCGGTAGCGGGCGCAAAGCTCGTGAGCATCGACGAATCGTCCGTGCGCGGCGTCCCCGGGTTCGTCAAAGTCGTCTCCAAGGGCAACTACGTCGCCGTCGTGTGCGAGCGGGAGGAGCAGGCCATTCAGGCGGCGCGGCAACTCAAGGTCAACTGGCAGAAACCGGCAAGCGCGCCGTTTCCGGCATCGGACGACCTGCATAAGTACATACGTGCCGCAACACCGACTTCGAGCGGCAAACCCGTCATCGTCGGAAACCCTGATGCGGCTCTGGCAGGCGCGGCAAGAATGGTCGAAGCCGACTACGAGGTGCCCTTTCAAGGGCACAACTCGATCGGCCCGGCCCACGCGATGGCCGACCCCTCGAACGATCAGCTGACGATCTATTCCAACGACATGAAGTCGTACGGCTTGCGAAACGGCGTGGCCCAGTTCCTCGAGATGCCTCGCGACCGCGTGCGCGTGGTCTGGATGGAGGGTCCCCAGGCGTACGGCCGCACGGCGGCCGACGATGCGGGCTTCGAAGCCGCGTTTCTGGCCAAGGAAATCGGGCGGCCCGTTCGAGTGCAGTGGATGAGGCAGGAAGAAACGGCCTGGGACACCAAGGGTCCGGCCTACGCCGTGAAGATGCGCGGCGGGCTGGACGCTCAAGGCAATCTCGTCGCGTTCGATTACGACGCCCGGGCTGCCGACTACAACCACCTTGGCTACAACGAGCACGACACTGTGCTCATCGCTCAGCTCACCGGTATGAGGCGCGCGACGCCAGCCTCGGGCGGGGCAGCCACGCCGTCAGAGATGTACGCGATCCCCAACCGCCGGATGACGACCAGCGTCGTCAGCCTGCCGCTCGTCTGGGAGACTCCGCTTCGCACCGGCAACCTGCGGGATCCGAACGGTCCGCAGGTCACGTTCGCTTCCGAATCGTTCGTCGACGAGCTTGCGGCGGCCGCAAACGCCGACCCGGTGGAGTTCCGCCTCCGACTCCTGACCGCCGCTACCGACGATGACAGCGGCTTCAAACGGGCGCGGTCCATTGCGGTCATCAAGGCGGCCGCGGAGGCGTACAAGTGGGACGCGCGTCCGTCGCCGAGATCGATTGGCAGCGGAGACATTCTGACCGGTCGCGGCATCGCCTACGCCTATCGGAGCCAGACCGTCGTCGCTCAGATCGCCGAGGTCGAAGTCAACCGGCGGACCGGTCACGTCTGGGTGAAGCGGTTCGTCTGCGCCCACGACTGCGGCCTCATCATCAATCCCGAGGCGCTGCGCCGGACGCTCGAAGGCGGGATGCTTCATTCGCTGAGCCGCGCGCTGTACGAGGAGGTGCGGTTCGACACCGAGAAAGTGGTCAGCGTGGATTGGAGGTCGTACCCCACGATGACGCACGCCGACACGCCCGCTTCGATCGACATCGTCCTGGTGAACGGCGATCCGAATCCGAACCGGCCCGATCTGCCGCACTACGGCGCGGGCGAAACAGTCTGCAAGCCGACGTTCGCGGCGATTGGGAACGCGATCTACGATGCCACCGGTGTTCGTATCCGGCGGGTGCCCTTCAGGGATGAGCGGGTCCGCGCGGCGCTCCGGGCGGCGCGGGTCTAGACAGCGGAATTTGGGTCATCTGGTCATTGACTAGATGATTTGCTTCACCCTCGGGCGAGGATGGCCAGGACCAGCAGGCGTCCGCCTCCCGTATTGTGGACGCCGTGCGGCACGCCATCGGGCGCCACGAGCAGATCGCCGGTCTTCATCGGCAGCTCGCGGCCTTCGAGGAGGAACACGTCTTCCCCCTCGAGGACCTGATAGACCTTATCCATCCCCTGGTGGGCGTGAAGCGCGTGCATCTGGCCCGGTTCGAACGCGTTGAGGCCCACCAGCAGGTGCGCTGATTCAAAAAGCGTTGTCTTCCCCATCTTGTCCGCACGCCAGACGGCGTGCTGGTGCGGATTGATGATGCTCGGGTGGTCCATGGGAAAATTGCAGGATTGCAGAATTGCAGGATTGCAGAATTGAAAAGTCAGAATGAAAAGTTGTGGTGCGCCCGACAGGAATCGAACCTGTAGCCTTCGGCTCCGGAGGCCGACGCTCTATCCAGTTGAGCTACGGGCGCAATGAAGAATCGTCGCCAGTATACCTCGGCATCCCGGATGGTAGGATGGCGAGCGTCACACGGTCTCCTGCTGGAATGACAGCCATGAGACACCTTCTGGTCATGCTCATCGCGATCCCGTTGCTGGCCTGTCAGAGCACAGGTTCCACTGAATCGCCGCTGAACTATCCGGTCGCGCGAAAGGGCGACGTCGTAGACGAGTACGCCGGGACGAAGGTCGCCGACCCGTACCGATGGATGGAGTCGCTCGACTCCCCGGAAGTCGCCGCGTGGGTCTCCGCTTCCAACGCGGTGACGGAGCCGTACCTCCAGCAGCTGCCATTGCGGGAGGCGTTCAATCGCCGTCTGACCGAGCTGTGGGACTACCCGCGCGTCAGCGTCCCGGTCATCGAAAACGGGCTGATGTTCTACTCGCGAAACACCGGTCTCCAGCGCCAGTCGCCGATCTTCGTGCGCAGCGGGCCCACGTCGCCTCCCAGGCTCGTGATCGATCCGAACATCATCTCGGAAGACGGTTCGGTCTCGCTCGCGCAGTGGACGCCGTCTCCAGACGCGAAGCTGCTCGCGTACGGCCTCGCAGAGGGTGGGGCTGACTGGCGGACCGTCCGCGTGCGCGACATCGCCTCCGGTCATGACCTCGCGGACGAAGTCCGGTGGATGCGCTTTTCCGATATCTCCTGGACGAAGGACAGCAAAGGCTTCTTTTACTCACGCTACCCCGAGCCTCCCGCCGGCAAAGTGCTCGAAGCCGCGCTTTCAGGTCAGGCCATTTACTATCACCGCCTGAACACGCCGCAATCCCAGGATGTGCTCGTGTACGAACGGAAGGATCTGCCCGGCTGGATCGTCAACGGCAGCGTCACCGAGGACGGCCGCTACCTGCTCGTATCGATGTTCGAGGGCGCAGAGAACCGCAACAGCTTGTACTTCGCCGACCTCGGCAACCCGACGGCTCCCAGAATCGACGCGCCGATCAAGCCGCTCGCGCCGGTGAACGACGCGGAATACCAGCCGGTCGGCAACAGAGGTGCGGTCGTATATGTCCGGACCGACAAGGATGCGCCGAGCCGTAAAGTCGTCGCCATCGATCTCACGCAGCCTGCGCCGTCCGCGTGGAAAACCATCGTCCCCGAGCGGCGCGACGCGCTCGAAAACGTGGCGGTCATCGGAGGCCATCTCGTCGCGCAGTACCTGGTCGACGTACAGAGCCGCCTCGTGCTTTTCGATCTCTCGGGCGCACCCGCCGGAGAGATCGCCGTCCCCGGCCCAGGGGCCGTCGGAGAAATCAGTGGACGGGAGGACGCGCCTGATGTGTGGTACACCTTCAGCTCGCCCCTGACGCCCTCGACCGTCTTCCGCTACGACCCGGCGATCGGGCGAAGCGAAGAATTCGAGGCGGCGAAGCCACCGCTCGACGCGACCCAGTTCGAAACCAGGGCTCTCTTTGCCACCTCCAGGGACGGCACCCGCGTGCCGTTCTTCCTCACCGGTAAGAAAGGCTTCGCCCTCGACGGCAGCAACCCGACGATGATTTACGGATACGGCGGGTTCTCGATCAGCATGCTTCCGACGTACCGGCAGGACGTGCCCGCCTGGCTGGAGCGGGGCGGCCTCTGGGTGACCGCCGCCATCCGCGGAGGCGCCGAGTACGGCGAAGCGTGGCACCAGGCGGGCATGCTGGAAAAGAAGCAGAACGTGTTCGACGATTTCATGGCCGTAGCCGAGCATCTCGTCCGCGAGAAATACACCTCACCATCCCGACTCGGCATCATGGGGGGATCGAACGGCGGCCTGCTCGTCGGCGTCGTCATGGAACAGCGGCCCGATCTGTTTGCCGTCACGCTACCAGCGGTCGGCGTACTCGACATGCTCCGCTACGACCAGTTCACCGGCGGCCGTCTGTGGACGACGGAGTACGGGTCGGCGTCGAATCCCGCCCAGTTCCCGTTCCTGATCAGGTATTCGCCGGTGCAGAACGTCAAGCCGGGCGCCTGCTATCCGGCCACGCTCATCACGACAGCCGATCACGACGACCGGGTCGTGCCGAGCCACTCGTTCAAGTTCGCCGCGACGCTGCAGGCAGCCCAGGGGTGCTCGAAGCCCGTGCTCATTCGAGTCGAGGTGCAGGGCTCGCACGGGTATCGGCCCACCGATAAGCTGATCGCGGAGCGAGCCGATCAGTGGGCGTTCGCGGCCGAGCACATGGGGATGCGCTGATACGCCTCGTTCAAGATCACGATAACCGTTCGAGGACGGCGTGTCCGCTTTGCGTAAAAAGGGGCTGAGCGGCCGAGATGGCTCGGGCATTGAGGCCCATCGCGGCAAATCGATCAGATGCCTCTCGGGGGTTCATCGATCCGCAGCGGCTCACCGTTGACTCGCCACGGCAATCCCCGGCGCCCATAGACGGCGCTCAACCATGCTGCGTAACCGGGGCGTAGAACACGCGCTACGCGGCCGTTACGACCGAGTCGGTCTCCGAAGGCTATCCCCAAGTCACTCAACACAAGCGGGCACCTTCACCGCTGACGGAGTGTCCACGGAGCTGAAACGTGCCGACTGGCGCGCGCCCGTCCCTCATCAGCCGCGCGCATCTGCCGGGCCGGTTGCGGAGCGCTGTCCCTTCAATATCTCGTCGACGAGGAACAAGTCGGTGAGCAGCGCACGCAGATGGATCGAGGCGTTCAGGTTGTCGATCAGCTGAGAACTGATGGAGGCTTGTGCCCGGACCAGCTCGAGGGCGGCCAGCGCGTCGCGCGCATCGCGGTCCAGAACGGCGATGAACGCATTGTAGCGATCCGCCGGCTCGAGCTGCTCCCGATTTACCAGCGCAGCCGCCACCTCCGCGAGTCCCGACAAAGCCGATGCGGCCAGGCGCAGGGCGTCGCGCAGCTGCCCGCCGGTCTGGCTTCCAGCGTCGCCCGCCAGCCCCTGCGCGGCGTACGCGAGCATGAACTCGTAGCACTCCTCGATCGTCTGACAACGGCGGGTCAGCTCATCACGCATCTTTTCGCGGAAGGGTTGGCGTCGGGTTATCTGCCCGTATCTGCGGGACGCCGGACGACCCAGCGATCGGGATCGTGATGCTCCAGGTACTGTCGCCGGGTGATCCAGCCGAGAATCATCGATTTGGTGATCCACCACTTGTCGGGCCGCACCGCAAAGTACACGTGTGCGATCACGAGACCGACGAGCGCTACGCCGGCCAGACCGTGGAGCACGTAGGTGACGCCCCAGGTTCCGTCGCTGAAGAGGTAGGGGTTGCGCGTGAAGAACGGCGTCCGCACGCGCACCATCATGAACAGCCCTGTCCCGATGACCGCCAGCGCCGCGGCGACGATGGCGAGGTGGTAAAGGCGGTTGCCGAGGGGGTACTTGCCCGGCCTGGGCCCGGGTACGTCGTGCCCGAGCTCGCGCAGGATCTCTGCTCTGAACTCCGGCAGGTCCTTCGGCCCGACCCAGATCGACCAGAAGTCCAGCCACACGCTGGCGTGGATGACGTGAAAGATGATGGACCCGGTGAGCACGAGGCCCGCGATCCAGTGCCAGGTGACCCAAGGGAAGCGGACGCCGGATACCGGCAGAAACGCCGTGAACAGCAGCACGAACATCGCCGCCGCCATCACCCAGTGGAACAGACGCGCCGCGAGCGAATGCCGTGCGACCCGCTCGGGCAGATCCGGCCGCGCCGCCTCCAACGCGTCGGTCTCGGCCCCGGTTCGTTTGCGGTGCGCGGAGAACACCATGTAGCTGGCGTGCGCGACGAAGAAGGCGACGCCCGCAAACAGCGAGGCCCACAGCAAATCCCACGAGATGTGCGTCAGGATCTGCTCGCCCCACGGGCTGCGGCCCCAGGTCAGGAATTCCATCCGTCTCCGACCCCGCGGATGGCTCGCTTGACGAGGTTCCGCATCATGGGAATTTTGTAGCCGTTGTGGTGCAGAGGTTGCGTCCCTTCGATCGCCAGGCGTCCGGCCAGCTCCGCCGTCTCTTCGTTGCGGGGCCGCGCGCGCACCGCCTCTTCGACTCTCGCGAGCCGCACCGGCCGCGGGGCGACCGCGTTGACCGCGAGCCGAATCCTATCGATCGTCTGCCCGGTGGTGACCATCGCCGACGCGACACTCACCAGCGCAAAATCCCAGACGTTGCGGTCGCGGACCTTTTCGAAATAGAACTGCGCGCCCGCCCAGGGCGACGGAAGGCGGATAGCGATCAACAGATCGCCGGGTTGGAGCAGTGTCATCCTGGTGATGTCGGTGCCGGGTCCGACGAAGTAGTCCTCGGCGTCGACGACGCGCGTCCCGCGTCCGTTGCGAACGACCATCTTGGCATCGATCGCGATCAGGGCCGGCGCCGTGTCCGACGGGTTGACGGCGACGCACCGATCGGCCCCGAGAATCGCGTGCTCACGGTTGATGGCGAGCGGCGTGTCCGCATAGCAGATATTTCCGCCCGCGCGGTAGCACTCCCACCCCGAGCGGTAATACCAGCAGCGCGTGTCCTGCGAGACGTTGCCTCCGATCGTGCCCTGGTTGCGAATCTGAGGCGACGCGGCGGCTTCGGCCGCCTCCAACAGGATGCTGTAGCGCTCCTTGACGACCGGGTGCTCCACCACTTCGGTGAGCGTCGTCATCGCGCCGATCTCGAGGCCGTCCTCGAAGGACCGGATGCCGCGCAACTCCGGGATTCCGCTCAGGTCGACCACGACGCGAGGGCGTTTGATGCGGTCCTTGAGCCAGTCGAAGCTGTCCAGGCCGCCCGCCAGCACCCAGGCGTCGCCGCCGTGACGCTCGAGCAACCCGAGGGCATCGTCCACTGAGGCCGGCTGGAAGAGCTCGAACGCCGGCATCACATCTCGGATCACAGACATAACATGTCATTTCCGGCAGGTTTAAGTCATTTCCGGCAGGTTTAAGACCTGCGCTGCGTTCCCTAACCCCGCCCCTCAGTGCTTCGCCTCCAGCCCCTAGCCTCCAGCCTCTAGAGATGTGCCTGCAACGGCTCGTGCGTCCGGCGGCCGTTTTCGAGCGCCGACAACACCATATCCGGGGTCACCGGCGATCGGCGGAAGGCGTCCACGCCAACGGCAGCGGCGATCGCGTTCATCACGGCGCCGTAGGCCGCCCCGACCGGCGGCTCGCCGGCGCCTCGCGCACCGACCGGGGTTTCGGGATCCGGAAGATCGAGCGCCGCGAACTGCAACGTCTCCGGAATGTCGAGGATCGTGAGCGGCTTGTTGTAGTGGAACCGCTTGGCCAGCGGTAAGCCGTACTGCGGGTCGTAGACCCACTTCTGGCACAGCGCATGACCGATTCCGAGACAACTCCCACCGTCAATCTGGCCGGCGAGACTGCGCGGGTTGACAACCGTTCCCACATCGGCGACGCCGAGGTAATCGATGAGCGTCGCCTTGCCGGTCTCGACATCGACTTCGACTTCCGCGAACCCCGCGACGAAGGAATAGGTGTCCCCGTCGCGCGGATAGCTGTCCTTGGCTACACCCATCAGGCCGAGTCCGGCCAGCGCGGCCCCCGACGCCTTCGTGACCGCGTGGATGTCGGCAGGCAGCTCGTGTCCGTCGTATTTCCCTCCCAATTCGATTGCGCGTGTCGCTGCACGCGCGTAGCTCATGCCGGTCCCCGGACTGCCGCGGCGGTACACGCGCTCGCCGCCGAGCTCGTAATCCTCGGGCCTGCCGCCAAGGTCGCGAGCCGCGATTTCCTGCAGCTTGCGCCGCGCATCCATCGCGCCGGCATGGTTCGCCCGCGTCATCGCATGCGTCGTCTGGCTGCCCACCGAGAGGCAGGAGTACGGCACGTGCTTGCTCGTGTCGCCCCAGATGATCTCCACCTTCTGCCACGGGACAGCCAGCACGTCCGCCGCCACGCGCGCCAGGTCGAACAGCGAATGCGTCCCGAGATTGCCGACGCCGCTCTGGACGTACAGCTTTCCGTCCGGCCGGATCGTCATGAGGCCATCGTGCCCGACCGACCCCGAGCTGTGCGTGCCCACCGCGACGCCGACGCCGCGGACCTTCGAGCCGCGCCGCTGCCCGGAGCGTGCCAGACGCTCGTTCCAGTTGAAGATGACGGCGCCGCGATCGAGCGCTTCCTTGACGAACGCGCTCGTGACGTAGCGGCGACCTCCATCCGGTCTCGGTTGTCCGTAAATCGCCTTGCCTTCTGGCGAGTTGATTCTTCGGATCGCCACCTGATCGAGGCCGAGCTGCTTCGCGGCCTTCGTGATCACCGGCTCCAGGATGCCGATGCCCTGCATCTCGCCGGGCGAGCGCTGGAAGAGCCTCGTCGGCGTGTTGGTCAGCACGTTCACCGCGCGAAAGCGCATGGCCGCCGGCTGATAGAGCAGCGACACCGCCGTCCCCGCCGACCGATGATCGCCGCGGATGCCGTACGCGCCGTTGTCCTGGACGACGAAGAAGTCGAGCGCCGTGATGCGGCCGTCGGCACGGAAGCCGACCCTCGCCCGCCCGGTCATGTTGGTCCGCGCGTGGCCGATGTAATGTTCTTCCTCCCGGCTGATTCGCATCATCACCGGGGCGTTGGCTTTCTTCGAGAGCAGCGCCGGTATCGCCATCGAGATCGCTCCGGTGCCCTTGCTGCCGAACCCGCCGCCCGTGTACTCGGAGATGAACACGACCTGGGACGGCTCGATCCCGACCCACTGGGCGATCCCGTCCACCGTGCGCTGGACGCTCTGGGTCGAACCGTGGAGGTACAGTTTGCCGTTCTGCCAGTACGCCATCGCGCTGCGCGTCTCGAGCGTCTGATGGCTCGTGGCCTGCACGACGAACGTCTCGTCGAGCACGACCGCGGCCTCTTTGAAGCCAGCCTCCAGATCCCCAAACGCCCATTCCTCGGGCGCTTCTCCCGTCGGCAGCCGCCCTTCGGTCGCCTCGGCGAAAACCTGCTCGGTCCACTTCAGCGTCAACAACTGTGGCGGTGCACCGGGGCCAGCGCCCGGCGGCCCCCACACGTTGCCGTCCAGGCGGGGATTGGCGCCGGCCGGTCGCAGGCTCTCGAGCGGATCGACGACGAACGGCAGCGGGTCGAGATCGACGACGATGCGCTCGATGGCGTCGGCTGCCGTCACTTCGTCCACGGCGGCCACGGCAAGGATGGGCTCGCCTTCGAACCGCGGCTCGTTCGTCAGGGCCGGCACGCCGGCGCTGGGTACTTCCGCGAGGTCGTCGGCGGTCAAGATCGCGCGGACGCCCGCCATTGCGAGGGCCCCGCTCATGTCGATGCGGACGACCCGCGCGTGCGGCATCGGGCTGAGCAGCAGCTTGCAGAAGAGCATGCCGTCCGCGCGGAAGTCCTCGGCGTACTTCGCGCGGCCGGTGACCTTGGCGACGAGATCCGCTGGCGTGTAGTTGGTGCCGATCAATCGATCTGCCACGTCACGCCCTCCGCATGTATTCCGCGCCGCGCATCATGGCGGTCAGGATCTTGTTGTAGTCCTGGCAGCGGCAGAGGTTGCCCGAGATGCCGTGGGCCAGTTCCGCCCGCGTCGGGTTGGGATGCGTCTTCAGAAAGCCGACCGTAGCCATCACGAAGCCGGGCATGCAGAAGGCGCACTGGAATCCCTGTTCGTCTACCACGGCCTGCTGAACGGGATGCAGCGTGCCCGTAGCGCTGGCCAGGCCCTCGATGGTGACGACCCGCCGGGCTCTCACCGTATGCGTCAGGACCGAGCAGGAATAGTGCGGCACATCGTCGATGAGCACCGTGCAGGCGCCGCACTCGGCGCGGTCGCAGCCGAGCTTCGTGCCCGTCAGGCCAAGCTTGTAGCGGAGGGTCGTCGCCAGCGTTTCCTGCTTCAAGACGTCGACGCGGCGGACCTGACCGTTGACGTTGAGGGTGATCAGGCGTTCGACGGAGCCTGGCAGCGAGGGCTGACCGAGGAGGGCGCCTGAACCGCGGAACAGATAGCTCGCGGAGGTCGCAACCGCGCCGGCGGCGATCACCCCTTTGATGAACGCGCGGCGGTTCAGGGTCAGCTTCGGGTCTGTGCTGTCTTCGGCAGGCGGTTCGGCCATGTCATGAACCTCTCTCGCAGGACCGCGGCAGCGCGCTGGCCCGGACTGTAGCGCCGCCCGAAGTACGTGTCAATCGGGAAGCGGGCAACCATCGGCACGTTCAACGGAAGCTTGTGAGCGCTTCTTCCTCGGAGTCAAAGACCTCGAAAGCCTTGATCAAGTTGACCGTGCGGAGCAGATCGGCCACGCGCTGCTGTACGCCGGCTAGCTTCACGGTGGCCCCCTGTTTGGCCGCCGCCTGGTGCGCTCCGGCGAGATCGCCGAGCCCGTTGCTGTCCAGGTACGAGACGCCATCAAGGTTCAAGAGGAACTTCGTGCGGCGCTCGCCGATCCGGGCGCGGACCTTGTCGGTGAGCTCTGTGTTGATCTCACCCAGCATCCCGCGTCCGACCAGATCCAGAATCGTGACGTCGGCGACGAGCCGTTCCCCTACGCAGCGCATGAGGAGATGCTAGCCGATTCCGCCCCGGACGGTCGAATCCACCCGACCTCCGTCGCGGCGCAAGGTCTCTTGCAAAGCGATGTCATGGTTCCAGCGCCGCCGCGCTTCGGAAAGTCTCTTTGTTTCAAACTGCCACGCGGGACCGAGAGGCCGATCGCAGAATCTGCCCGTGCGTCGATGGTCCTTCGGATTTCTGGGCGGTTGAGGCCCATTCTTTTACCACAGCCATCTGGCATCGTCGTCGCAAGTCCGACGATGCCATGATGCGACGCCGCCGGACACCGATGACGCTCACCCAGTTGAAACGGTCGATGGACAGCCGTTTTCGAGGCGTGGATCGCCATTTCCAGGCGATGGACCGCCGGTTCGAAGCGATTGACCGCCGGTTCGAGAAGATTGACCGCCGGTTCGAAGCGATTGACCGCCGTTTTGTCTCGCTCGAATCCGAGATCCGGAGACAGGCGGAAGAAACCCGGCGGCACTTCGACGTGGTCGCGGAAAGCCTGAAGGACGATTTTCGGATCTTCGCGGACGCGACTGGTGTCCACTCCGGGCGGCTCGACGGCCACGACGTGCTCCCAGTCCGGCTCCTTGAGGATGACCCGAGCCATCGTCTCCGAAACAGTGTCACCACCGAACAGCAAGCCGCCGGTGAGCATTTCGTACAGGACGACGCCGAATGCCCAGATGTCCGCGCGCCGATCGACGATCTTGCCCTTGGTCTGCTCGGGGGACACGTAGGCAGCGGTACCGAGAATGACGCCGCCCGCCGGCATCTGCGCCGGTGAGGTGATCGTCGGCGAGTTCGACACTCCCGGTACGTAGGGTCCGGCTTCAGCCAGACCTCCCACCGAGCCCAGCGCCTTCGCCAGCCGAAATCCAGCACCTTCACCACCCCCGCCGGCGTGATCTTGATGTTGGCGGGCTTCAGGTCGCGGTGGACGATCCCGTGCTCGTGCGCCGCTTCGAGGGCTTCGGCGATTTGCCGCGCGATCGGCAGCGCTTCGTCGAGTGGCACCGGTCCACGACCAATGCGATCGGCGAGCGTCGGCCCATCGACCAGCTCGAGGACGAGCGCGCGGGAATCGCCGACGCGCTCGAGGCCACAGATCTGGGCGATGTTCGGATGATTCAGGGAGGCGAGCACGTGCGCCTCGCGCTGAAACCGCGCCACGCGGTCGGCGTCGGCCGCGAAGAGATCGGGAAGAATCTTGATCGCGACGTCGCGGCCGAGTTCAGTGTCGCGGGCTTTATACACCTCCCCTATCCCGCCGGCCCCGATGGCCGAGTGTGGATCTCATACGGGCCGAGGCGAACGCCGGGCGTGAGCGACATGAAAGCCGCTGAGAGGCGATTATACGGTAGAGCTTGGTGGCTAGAAGAATTGGGTCATCGGGTCATTCAATTGACCAATCTAATGACTAGATGACCAGATGACTCGATGACCCAATTCTGCGCGAAGCGAAAGCTGGTGCGCCCGGAGGGAATCGAACCCCCGGCCTACAGGTTCGAAGCCTGTCGCTCTATCCATCTGAGCTACGGGCGCACGGTGACTCAATCAATCGGGTAATCGAGTAATCGGGTAATCAAGTAATTGCAATTGCTCAATCAATTACCAGATTACCCGATTACCCAATTCAAGAGTGTATAAGGCCAGCGCGCGCATTCGCAAGACGGCGCCGCTCACCGGGGCGGGGCCGGGGACGGCGATGCTGCGCCGGGTGCGGCCTGCTGCGGCGGTCTGGGCCGCGGCAGCGCTTTTCTCGGCAGCAGCGCGTCGCGATTGGCCGCGTGATACACGAAGGACGCGATGATGACGGCGTTCTTCATCATGTCGGGCGCCTGGATGCGATCGTAGACGTCCATGTTCGTGTGGTGCGAGTACGTCAGGTACTCCACCGGATCCTGAACGAACTGAAAACCGGGGAGACCCACATCGTCGAACGACAGATGGTCGGTCCCTCCCGTTCCTCTGATCGTCAGCATTGTCATCCCCAGGTTGCGGAACGGTTCCATCCACGCCGCGAAGACGGGGCGGATCGCCTCGTTGCCCTGCAGATACACGCCTCGAATGGCGCCGGTGCCGTTATCCAGGTTGAAGTACCCCGACAGCCTCGCATGCCCGGGCTTGAGCTGCATGGTGTCGCGATCGGCAAAATGCTCCTTCACGTACGCGCGCGATCCGAAGAACCCCTGCTCCTCTCCTGTCCACAGCGCCACACGCACCGTCCGGCGCAGACGGAGACCGGTCGCCTTGAGAATGCGCATCGCCTCCATCATCGCGGCCGAGCCGGCGGCATTGTCGGTTGCGCCCGTGCCTGCGTGCCACGAGTCGAAATGCGCGCCGAGCATGACAACCTCGTCCGCCCTGTCCGTCCCCGGTATCTCGGCGACGACGTTGAAGGAGTCGAGGGTGTCGTCGACGAAGCGGTTCTGGATGTTCAGCTCGATCGAGACCGGCATGTTGCGCTCGAGGAGCCGGACAAGACGGTTGTACTGCTCGCTGGAGACGGCGACCTGTGCGGCGGTCGGCGGCTCCTTCGGGTCGCGATTCTGGTTCGACCCGCCCACCAGGACGGCGCCGTGATCGTTGCGGCCGTTGCCGGGCTCGAGCACGGCCACCACACCCTCGCGCGCGTAGAACTGCATTCGTTCCCTGGCGAAATTCGGGTTGGCCGGCGGATTGGCTGGCGCGCCGCCGCGCCCGCGATTGGCGTTCACCTGCTGCGACTGCAAATCGATCAGCTCCTGATCGGTGTAGCGGCGTCCGGTGGCCGTGAACAACGGGTTCACCGTCGTCGCCCTCGCGGCGAGCACGATCTTGCCTTTCAGCTTGCCCTGCCACTTGGGGAAGTCTTCGGCGCGATCCACGACGGCGAGCATCGCGTCGGCCGTGACGGGGCCGGCCGTCCCGGGCGTCCACGCCCGGGGGAACGCCAGCAGCGGAAACGGCTGCGGCGTGATGACGTTCGCCGTGAACTTGTCGTTCGCCCATCCGCGTCCGAACGGGCCCCACGTTTCGAGGCGGGGGTTGGTCAGCCCCCACTCCGTCATCCGTTGGATCGCCCACGCGGCGGCGGCACGACTATTCGGGGAGTTCGTCAGTCGCGGGCCGTGGACCTCGGTGAGGTACCACAACGTGTCCATGACCTGCGATCGCTCGAGGCCTTCGTCTTTGATTCTATAGATGGCGTCGAGATCGACGCGTTCGGCCGTCACGGCGGCCGTTGAGGTCGATGGCGGCGCCGCGGTCGGCGAGGCCGATGGCGATTGCGCGCCTGGCGAGCCCAGGAGCGTCGACACGAGAAGCGCGACGGCGAGCAGTGCGGCGCTGCGTGGTGTGTTCACTGGACACTCTCCAATGATCGAACGGCGGATCCGCTCTCGAAGTGTAGCGCAGTCGCGCGCGAATCCTTTGTGTTTCGGCTGGCTATGCTAAGATCGAGGTTCGCCCGATCGGGCGTTAGCCGCTCAGAGAGCGCCCTCTTCCCGTTTCGCGTGGGCCAGTAGCTCAATTGGCAGAGCAGCAGACTCTTAATCTGCGGGTTCTCGGTTCGATTCCGAGCTGGCTCACCAGCCTCCGCTCGCTCGACACGTGAGCGAGCTAGGCTCGGTAAGCCAGCGAGCTCACGCCCCTCAGGCGAATCAGCAGGACTCTAAAATCACTGTTTCGGCGTCCAGTTCAGGATCAGCGTGATCGGCGGAGGCGCGGTTTCAGTCTCGACGTTGATGAGGAAACGGCATCCCGCGCAACGTCGTACTGCTGGCGGTTGCCGACAATGCGGGCCCCGCCGCCGACGATGTGAGGTTGGAAGAGTGCGACGGGCGCGCCCGCCTCGATCGCGGCACCCTTCACGGCGGCTCGCGTCGCACGCACAGAATGGTGTCCGTGTAGCGCGTGTGCTACAATGGTCGGGAAATGCGTCGACGGATCACTCAGCGGGAACTTCGCAACGATAGCGGTCGAATCATGCGTGACCTGGACCGAGGGAAGGCGTTTGTCGTCACGCGCAACGGCGTACCCGTTGGAGAGCTGAGCCCGCTGCGTCAACGCGTGTTCGTGCCATCGGACGCCGTGCGAGCCGCGTTCGTGGGTGCACCGCGCATCGCTCGTGCCCGCTTCCGGAGGGACGTCGACGCCGTCATTGATCAGGATGCCACGCCCCGTGGCTGACCGCGAGGGCGTGCGCGACAAGTCACATCCCTCGCGCGGACTCATTGATACGTCCGTCGTCATCGACTTCCCGGGGATCGAGCTGGACCAGTTGCCCGCGGAAATCGGGATCTCGGCGATCACCTTGGCAGAACTGGCGGCCGGTACCCACGCAACCACCGACCCCGCGGAACGCGCGAAACGCCAAGACCGGCTGCAACGGGCAGAGGCCACGTTCGAGCCGCTGCCAGTCGACGCCGCTGTGGCGCGCGCGTACGGCCGTGTTTATGCCGCGGTGGCGGCGTCAGGGCGCAAGGCGCGCGGCCGGCGCGCGATGGATCTACTGATCGCTGCCACGGCGGTTGCTGCCGGCCTTCCGCTATACACCCGCAATCCAGAAGATTTTTCCGGCCTGTCCGACCTGCTTCGGATCGTTGCCGTCTAGTCCGAAAGCGGGCGTCGCCATCTTGCCCGACGCTCGAGTCGTCTGGTCATGCCCGGCCCGCTTCATGCGAGAGCTCAAGACCATCCAACCCCTGCCTGACATGGTCCCAACTGGAAAAGGTTTGGCTCACCAGCTCCAACCTTACGAGACGACTGAGACGGTGAGACGATTGTGATACGATCGGCACGTGGCAGGAGCCATGCTCACCGTTGAGGAGGCGGGGCGTACCCTTGGCGTCTCGCGGTCGACCGTCTGGCGCCTGATTCAGCGAGGCGACCTCCCGAGCGTTCGCCGAGGTGGACGGCGCCTCGTCCCGGCGAGCGCCATTCACACGCGCGCCCGTCGGCGCCGGACCGCCGGCATTCCTCCGTTTTCTCA
>Ga0247825_10000600_pt1 | contig 23003 bp, 17 predicted proteins | sample 13C_Vanillin_Day_FD_194413 | JGI IMG/M metagenome (GOLD analysis project Ga0247825, IMG submission 194413) | Soil microbial communities from agricultural site in Penn Yan, New York, United States - 13C_Vanillin_Day48 | ecosystem: Environmental > Terrestrial > Soil > Agricultural land | place...
GGCGAGGGGTGTGCCCGTCGTGCAACGCGAAGCGTGCACATGTGCCGGCGGTACACTTGGTGGAGCGGGTGCTGCCTCACGTGCCTACCGGCAGTGGACGCTGACCTATCCGCACCGGGTGCGGTGAGTGCTGCTGAACGCAACGGCGATGGATACGGCACCCCAGATGATGGCTGCGGCGATGGAGTCAAGTTCTGCGCTCACGTCGATGCCCAGAGCCTTCTCGGTGCTCACCTGCGCCGGTGGCCATGATCTCGACCCTCGCGGCGTGTTACCGGTCATTCCCTACTTCCTCTTCACCGGAGGGAGCGTCCCATCGCGCATCCAGGCATCAAACTCGGAATCGGTCAGGCCCATCCACTGGGCCACACTGGTCCCCATGCCATCCATGCCCTGCTGGTACGCCAGTTCGAAAGCTCCACGTGCCTGCTCCTCGTTCTTGAAGTGGCCATGCTTGTACCAATACGCAACAGGGCTAACTTGGGACATCAGGGATCCTACGTCGATCCTTTGCCGGTGCTCTCGCTGTTTCATTCGATTCTCCAAGCCGAGGATGCTCAGCTCGCGGGCCTGGTTTGGTCAAGCCTCAAGCCGATCAACTTGCAGCACGCTCATCCGCTGCGCGCCGCGAGCATCGGCTCCAGCGTGGTCGGGCCTACGCGCCGCTTGCGCACGTGCCTGCAAATCCGCTGTACGGTGGTGGCAACCCGCTGGTGGGCTGTGGAGATCGCCACCTGCTGGTCCTCGACGATGGCCTTCAGCTCGGCTCCGCCAGCCCGTAGGGCCGTGACCCGGGCGAGGTTGGCCCCAAGGTTGTGATGGAGATCGCGCGCGAGCCGAGGACTGTCCAGGTTGCGCAGGATGTCTTCCTCGAAGGACTCCTGGACGGCCTCGATTGGGGTACGCGCCATTCTGGAGCACTTGGAACTGGCCCAGTTTCTCTGCCACCCCCTCCTGCGAGGGCAGCCTGTGCAGGGGTGTGCCCTCAGGGGCTGCACCGCTTCTACCTTCATGTCGAGGGAAGACACGCCTCCTCGTAGCCCCAGCGCTCCTGTGCCTCACCTTCATCCAGGATTGGCTTCAACACAGCCAGAGAAACAGCGGGCGGGACATCCACCGAGATGAGCCCCGGAATGTGGCTCCGCTCGATCGCACACCCCATCTTCTCCAGGAGCGCGCTGACGGTGGAAACCTCCTTCTCGTCGTAGATGATGAGGCGCAGTGTGCCGTGGCCCGAGGGACGCACGACCTCTCGAAACCGGAGTTCCCGTGGCTCGGTCACAGCCGAAACGATGTCTCCATATGCAATTCCCTTCGCGAAGAAGGGGATGTTGTCGACTTGGAACAGCCCCTCTCCCAGAGGGCGGGCCCACAAGCCCTCGTAGTCCGCAGGTGGGTAATCGTCCTCGTCCTTCTCCAACTTGACGACGACCTTGACCAGGTCATCTGCACGGGAGGCGGTCACTGTGCTTCCTCGGGTGTCGCGTCCTTGCCGCCCTTCTTGAGGTTACAGTCCCGGCAGAGCACCTGGGCGTTGTCCTCCTCGCCAGGTCCACCTTTCGCTCTTGGAATCTTGTGATCGACCTGAGTCTCATTCAAAGGGGGAGTTACACCCTTCTCATGCTTTTTGCCCGGAATGGTCTCGGTATCGCAGTTCTCGCAGCGAGTCGTGCCGTCATTCTTCTGTGCATTCTTCTCCTTGGTGACCTGCTTCTGTTTCTTCGTGAAGGCCTTTCCCGCTCTGGCCCCACCAGCGACGGCTTGCTGCCTGACAGACCCAGGAGCCTCGGCAGACGAAGCTGCTTGTTCGATGGGAGTTGATACAGGAGGGCCCACCCCTGCTGGAATCGAGGCTACGAAGGCTGAGAGAAGAAGGCAGAGAAGCTTCATGAGTGAAGTCTCGTCGATACCCCACAGTTTCTCCAGCGTGCCGAGGCGCGCCTGTGGTGTGTGTTGCCGGGCAGTGCGGCGGGCCGGAGAAGAGGCGGAGCAGCTGCTTTGGGCCTACGCGGGCCCAAAGTGGCCCCTCCGGGAAGGACGCTATGCGTCTATGTGCTCCCCGGATTTGGTCCTTCTTTGGTCCCAGAAAGCTGGGTTTGGTCCCGAAATGCAAGCGCCGCCCCGGTTTTCAGAGGGCGGCGCATTGAAAGCGGCGGGTTGCTCGGCTTGGGAGCGGCGGCTATCGAACCCGCCGCTTCCACTATGAACAAGGCACTCAACGAGCCAGGCGCTCGGAGACGGCACGGAGCACTGCTGCCAGCCGGTCGAAGTCGACGGCGGTTGGCATCTGTCCTTCCAACACCCGCTGGAGTGCCTCCCAATCATCCTTCAGTGAGCCTACGGAGAGTTTGGGGTCGTGCTGGAAGTCCGACCACTCAGGTGATTGAACTACCCAATACATATCCATGTCATCAATGGGCACGGCTTCATAGCCGCGTTCCCTGTAGTTCTCGATGAGCGTTCTCGCCAACATGGCGAGCTGCAAGAGCTGGATCTGCATGGTTTAGTCCCCACTGGGAAGCGCGTTGAGCGCCTCATCGATCTTCTTCAGCTCGCCCCGCTGCTTCTCGAGCTGCGTCTCCAACTCCCTTACGCGGCCCTCGATAATCTTCTTCTGGATTTCGGGCGGCTGATCCTTGAGTAGCCCCTTGTTGTCCTGGGAGAAGGGATCCTCTTGAACATGCTCCACCTGGCTCGCTGGCACTTCCCTGCCTGAGGATTCTCACAGTTTCTCTGGCTGTGCTGAGGCCGATCCTGGACGAAGGTGAGGCCCAGGAGCGCTGGGGCTACGAGGAAGCCTGTCTCGCCTCGACATGAACTACCTTTTCCCGCGCTTCTTTTGGGGAGCGCTCTTCGGGGGAAGAGCCGTGGAGTTGAGCAGCTTCGCGGGGACGGTCTTGCTCTGGACCTGCGGTGGACTCTCCTCAGGGAGCGGTGTGGGCGTCTCCAGCGCAACAGCCTTCTTCGTCTGGACTGGCTCGGCCACCTGGGCCTTCGCATCGTTGGGGACCGCCTCCTGCACGGAGGCCTTCCTCGCGAACCCAGGCCCCATCACCAGGAATGCCACGAGCGCAACGGCGGTAGCGCCACCCACGCTCAGCGCCCCCACGGGAATACGGCGGTCGAGCAGCTTCAGCGCGGCCCCGGCGCTCGCGGGACGCGCAGCGGGGTTCTCCGCCAGCAGTCGTGCCAGCAGCGTGCGCAAGCGCCTCGGCACGCCAGGAGGCAGGGACCGCTCACCCGGGATGCCACCCGCCAGCGCCTCGTACAGCACCAGCCCCAGTGCATACAGATCCGAGCGCGCATCCGCGCGCCCCAGGCGCTGCTGCTCCGGGGCCATGTACCGCAGCGAGCCAATGAGCGCGGCCGTCGCGGTGAGCGTGGTGGCCCCATCCAGCCGGGCGATACCGAAGTCACACAGCTTCGCGCCGTCCTTCGCCAAGAGAAGGTTGCTGGGCTTCACATCCCGGTGGATGAAGCCGCGCGCATGCGCCGCGTCCAGCGCCGAGAGCACTCGCCGCGCCAGCCCCTCCACCTCCGGCGATGGCAGCGGCCCATCCGCCAGCTTCGCGCGCAGGTCCGGTCCATCCACACGCTCCATGGCGTACCAGCAGAAACCGCGCTCCTCGCCCTCGGCCAGCACACGCACCACGGCCGGGTGTTGGATCTGCCGCAACGCCTCGGCCTCGCGGCGGAAGCGGACTCGCACGGACGGATCCGCCGCCACCATCGCCGACAGCACCTTCACCGCACACGGGCCCGACGGGCCTTCGGCCTCGTACACCGTGCCCATGCCCCCGGCTCCCAGCCGTCGCTTCAGGGCGAGCCCCCCAAGCTCCTCGCCGGATAGATCCACCTCGGGCGACAGCCGCGCGGTGCCGGGCGCCGTCTCCACCCGGGCCAGATCCACCTCCACGCCGCAGCCCGTGCACGTCGCCACAGCGCCTGCTCGGGCGCCCGGCAGTGGCGTGCGGCAGGCAGGGCAGAGGAAGTTCATTCGAAGAGGTTGATCCCGTACTCCTCAATCTTCCGATCCAGCGTCGGGCGGGAGATCCCGAGCGCCTCGGCAGCGGCCGACTTCACGCCCTGGGCTCGCTTCAGCGCCAGGACGATGTGCTCGCGCTCCACCTTCCGAACCACCTCCGCCAGATTGACACCGGCCGCGGGCGCGGCGTTCCCTCGCTCGGGCGAGCCCGTCCGGGGCTCGGGCGCCACCACCTCGGGGGGCAGATCCAGCAGCCCGATCAGCTCGCCGGGGCCCTTGAGCACGAGCGCGCGCTCGATGGCGTTTGCCAACTGGCGCGCATTTCCCGGCCAGGGGCAGGCGCGCAGCGCGGAGCGAGCCTCTTCCGTGAAGCCCTCGGCCCGGATGCCGAGCTGAGGCCCCATGCGCGCCAGGAAGCGCTCGGACAGGGGGAGGATGTCCTCGGGCCTGTCTCTCAGCGGCGCCAGATGGATGCGCACCACGTTGAGACGCCAGTAGAGGTCCTCGCGGAAGCGCTGCCCGCGCACCTCCTCAATGAGGTTGCGGTGGGTGGCGGCCACCACGCGCACGTCCACCGGGATGCCCGCGCGCCCACCCACACGGTGGACGACCCGATCCTGCAGCACGCGCAGCAGCTTCACCTGCAGCGGAGCCGGTAGATCCCCCACCTCGTCGAGGAAGAGGGTGCCTCCGTCCGCCTGCTCGAAGACGCCGGCGCGCGCGTTCACCGCCCCCGTGAAGGCCCCCTTCTCATGGCCAAAGAGCTCGCTCTCGGCCAGCTCGCCGGGGATGGCCCCGCAGTTCACGGCGATGAAGGGCCCCTTCGAGCGCGGACCCAGGGCATGGATGGCACGCGCTACCTCCTCCTTGCCCGTGCCGCTCTCTCCCGTAATCAGCACGGTGGACTGCACCTGCGCGGCGGCGGCGACCAGGCGCATGGCCTCGCGCATGGAGGCGCTCTCGGCCACAGGCGTCGAGTAGGTGAGGGTGCTCGGAACGTGTGGCGTGACAGGAGGGCACAGAGAGGGCCCCGCGGCCCCGGCCAACGCCCCGGCCAGCGCCAGCTCCTCATCCGTGAAGGCGCTCTCGCGCAGGATGCAGAGCGCGCCCGCGGGAGAGCCGCCCGTGTAGAGCGGGGCGTAGAGGACGTGGGCGTGGCCCTGGCGCACCCGTGTCAGCAGGTTGTCCGTCTCGGCATGGGCCTGGGCCTCGGGCATGGCGATGGCCTGGCCGAGCTTCAGCGCTGCATTGACCAGCTCCCTGCTCAGGGTGAGGTGAGAGCCCACGGGCCGCGCCAGCAGCGGGTGGAGCACACCATTAGGGGCCAGCCGCAGCACGGTGAGGGCGGAGGGCTTCAGGGCTGACTCGAGCGAATCGAGCACCAGGCCCGCGGCGACCTCGGGCGAGGAGGCGACGGCGGCGCGCAGGGCCAGCTCCCCGGCGCGGGCGAGCGCCTCGCGCGTGGCAGGGATGAGGCCCCGGGCCGCCGCCGGCTTGGTGCGGGTGAGGACGAGGGTGGACTCTCCATCCCGGGCGCGCAGAGCTTCGAACGACGGCTCGTAGACCAGGACGCTCTCGCCCACGGAGACGTGGTCTCCCGGGCGCAGCCGCGTCGTCTCCTTGAGGAGCTGGCCGTTCAGCCACGTCCCATTGCGCGAGCCCAGATCCCGCAGCACATGGCCCGCGGGGCCAATCGGCTCGATGACGCAGTGCTCCCGGCTGACCTTGTCATCGATCAGCTGAAGCCCGCCTTCGGCCGAGCGGCCCACGATAAGGGGGGTATCCAGCTCGCGCGCTATGCCCCGGGAGGGGCCAAACATCGCCACCAGTCTCGCCACGACCAGCATTCTAACGGCTACTGGGGCGGTGTGGGGGCGGAGGACTGCAACTCGTGCCCGGCCCCTGACATACGGAGGCCTGGCTGGCGGCAAGGGCCGCATGGTGGACGAGCAGGGGAGGCCGGGCCGTGGACATGGGCTCCTCCGGGCGGGGGTGGGGCCTACTTCCTCTTCTTGCCGAAGAAGGTGCCGTGGATGGCCTTGCCCTTGGAGCGGAACACCTGGTTCTCCACCTCCGAGGGGGGGCCCGCCTGGGGGTCCCCGCCCTTCACGAAGTCATCGATGTCCTTCTTCTTGAGGGCCTTGGCCTTGTGGGTGGCCTCGGCGGCGTGCTCGGCCCGGCCCGGCTGCTTCTCCAGGGCAGCGAGCACGTACGAGGCCAGCAGCTTGCGCTCCAGCTTGGAGTACAGCTTGGGGCTGTCGAAGACATCCACCACCTCCAGCTCGCCGTTGATGGCGACGGCCAGTCCCGCCATGCGCTCATCACGGGGCAGCTTTGCCTGGACCTCGTCAAGGTACTGGCCGATGCGTTGGCGCAGCTTCGCGTCCTGGAGCACGCGCCGGTAGGTGCCAGTGGGACTGGAGACGCCGGAGACCTGGGACTTGCGAGCCACCTCGCCCCAGACAGCGCCCTGCTCGGAGAAGAGGGCGGCGCGGCGCAGGTCCGGGTGGGCCACGGCGATCCCCGGCTGGAAGGTGAGATCCTGCCCCTGCCAGCGGCCCTGCTCCACGCACACCACGGGGATGCGGCGGCGCTCGCTCGGATCGAGCACGACATCGGACTGGACCATGCGGTCCTGCTTGCCGCCCAGCACCACCTCGCCGCCAAGGAGGTAGAGCGGGCGCTCATCGCGGTTGCGCACGACGAGCTCGGGGACGCTGCCGTCATTGCCCACCTCGCTGACGGACACCTTGCGCGTGGCCTGGGCCTCCTCGAGCACGGTGTAGTCGTCATAGGGCGGGCCCCTGCGGGTGTGCAGGGGGATGACGGCGAGGTTGTAGGCGAGCACAGGCTCCCCCGCCTCGAAGTCGCCGAGGTTGAACTCCGAGGCGCCTCCGTGGGCCGCGGCCGGGTTGTTGGGGGGAGTGGAGGCGAGCAGAAGGGGGAGGGCGAGGATGACAAGGATGCGCTTCATGGGACTCTCCTGAGGTTTCAGGAGTCCCTATGCAAAGCGCCGTGCCAGCTCCTGCTCCCTTGGGAGGCCCGGGCGGACGTGTAACGCCCCATGACGCTTTGCAAACCCGTGTGACACTGGGTGTCCCCTCAGGCAGCGGCCACGCGGGAATCCGGCAGCGGAGCGGCGGGCGCGGGCTTCGCTTGCAGCTCTGGCGGCTTGGAGGCCGGCCCCTTCGGCGGAGCCAGCGCGCGCAGCCCCTCGGCCAGCTGGCCCAGCTGCTCGGCGGTGAGGGCGACCTCCGCGCTCATCTGCGCTTGGGAGTCGATCATCCGCTGGAGCTGCGTGGAGCCCGCGGAGATGTTCCCCGTCGCCGAGGCGTGCTCCTTGGCGTCCGTCACCGCGGAGCGCATCATCGTCTCGATCTTCGTGACGATGGCGCGGATGGCCTCCAGCGTCTTGCGCGCGTCGGTGAAGCTGCTCTCGAACTGCCGCATCGTCTCGCGGATGACACCCATGCCCTTCAACGCGGAGTCCAGCTGCGCACGGGTGCCTTGCACCACCTCGTGGATCTTCTCCGAGCTGTCCTTGGAGGCCTCGGCCAGCCGGCGGACCTCGCGTGCCACCACGGCGAAGCTCCGCCCCGCCTCGCCGGCCCGTGCGGCCTCCATGGCAGCGTTGAGCGCCAGCACATCCGTCTGGTTGGCGAACTCCTGAAGCGTCTCCGTGAACTCGGCAATCTGCCGTGCGTGCGTCGTCAGCTCCTGGAGGCTGGACTCGGTCAGCCCGATGGCCTGTCCGATGCTGCTCAGCCCCACCTCCACCCAGTTCATCTCGTCATCGATGCGCTGGGTGTGCCCTGTGGCCTCGGACACGATGGCGCCGACACCCGAGGCGCGGAGCGAGGCGGTCTGGGCCATGTGAGCCACCTTCTCGCTGGCATGGGCGATGTGTGCCGCCTCCGTTTGCGCGTGAGACGACTCGCTGGACAGCTCCAGCGTCGAGTCGCGCAGCTTCTCCACCAGCCCGGCGATCGTCCCCGCCGTCTCACCTATCCGCGCCTGGGAGTCCTTCAAGGCCTGCGCCGCCGTGCCCATCTCCTGCTTCAGGAAGAAGTGCTGGCGCAGCGTGCGCAGGATGCGCTCGAGCGCCCAGGCGATGGCACCGGCCACTCCTGCCAGCGACACGATGCCCAGCATGCGAGACACCATCGGGTAGCGGGGGTCCAGCGCCAGCTCCAGCATCGCGTAGCTCGCCACCACCGAGGCATAGAAGAGGCCCCGCGCCTGCGAGCGCAGGGGTAACACCAGGGGGATGAAGAACAGGCTCCACAGCAGCAGCGCCACGTGAGGGATGGAGCGCTGCGTCCCCACGTAATAGAACACGGCCTGGCTGCTCAGAAGCCATGCCCCGATCAGCGCGATGCCGGCCCAGGACGCTGCCCGCCACTCCGGGAAGTTTCTCATCAGCAGGAGCGTGACGGCTGGGAGCATCAGGCACCCCAACCGGACCCCCACCACGGACAGCAGGGGGTGGGCGCTGGTGGCCACTCCCATTCCCATGCTCAGCGCGTCCGACACCAGCAGGAGCACACTACCCATCAGGGCGGCTTCACTCAGGCGTTGGGTACGTCGGGGCCATTGTCCCGAGAGGAAGGCGCTGTAGGAAGCCCACAGAGGGGCCGATGCAGAAGCAGCATCCATCATTGATACGAGATATTATCTAATAGGTTGGATCTTTTCGAAAGGGCCCGGGGTACCGGGGCCCTTGAGGGATGGAGGAGCAGGCGGGCTGACGAGCGGAGGAGCCTCTGCCGCTGGGTTTTCGCCTGCCAGGGGCACACAGACGTTCACATGGGATCTCCACCTGGAGTGGAAAGGAGAGCCGGTGTGATGCAGCGCGTGCGCCGATGGGCAGCGATTGCGGGAATTCTCGGTGGGTTGTGGGGGCTGGGGCTGGCCTGTGGGGGCTTCGTGACCGAGGAGCCCAATGCCCGGGAGCGCGCGGCCCGCTCGGCCGTGCTGAGGAATCTGCTGGCCTCACGAGAGAAGGCGCCGGAGCCTCAGGAATTGCAGTCGCAGCGCCGGGAGCTCCAGACAGAGGTCCACCCGGACGAGGAAGGGGCCAAGGGTGGCTCGGGGCAGGCGCGGGCGGCGGCGAGCGTCAAGGGCACCGTGGCATGGGTGGGAGACGACGAGCTGCTCGTCCGCGACACGAGCGGCATGGAGAGGGAGCTGCTCGTCCAGGACGACACGCGTTTCCTGCGAGGCGAGCGGCAGGTGAGCCGGAGGGCTGTGGAGCAGGGCGCGGAGATCCGGGCCTCCTATGACGTGTTGCAGGGGGAGTGGGTGGCGCGAGAGGTGGAGCTGCTGCGCGCGCCCGCCGTCCCTGCGCCACTCCTGATTGAGGCGCCCTAGAAGGGAGAGCCGTTCGCGCGCCGTCCCGGCGACGAGCCTGTTGCGCTGATGTCTGTATGCGGGACGAAGACGGCGTCCGGATTCGCGTCTATCGGCGGGGGCGGCGGAGACGGTGAATCGAAGGCATACCGGCTGAGCACGGGGTAGTGGTCGCTGGTGGTGCCGCCGTAGTCGGGGATCCAGGTGGGGCGCAGCACGTGGACGGAGTTGGGCACATAGTTCGCCACCACCTCGTTGGAGGCGAGCGTGTGGTCGATCATGTCCGGGAAGTCAGTGGTGGAGCCCTCGCCAGCGAGCGACAGCGGCCGTGTGATGAAGGTGTAGTCGTTGGGAGCGGCCAGGAAGTTCTCGTACGGGCTGGGGAGCGGGACTCCTCCATCGTGGGTGATGGAGACATCCACGTCATCGTTCCAGTCTCCCACGACGAACACCCGGCTGGAGGGCAGGGCCGAGTCCAGATAGCTCTTGAGGGCGGCGCCCGCGCGCTGGCGCCTGTCGTAGGAGACCTGATCATCGAAGGCCTTCATGTGAAGGACGATGAGGGTGAGCGGTGTGCTCGAGCCCTGGATGGAGGTGGTAAAGTCCACGCGCATCGGGGGACGGCCGGCGAAGTCCGTCGCCCAACTGGTGAGAATGAGGGTGGCGCTCTGGAAGGTGAGGCGGCTGTCGTAGAGGACGCCGAGCTTCTGCTCACTCGCCGAGTAGTAGTTGGAGCCCAGGGCCACGATCGGATCATTCGAGAGGAAGCCGTTGTAGCCAGGGAGCTGGGCCTTGAGCGCCTGGAAGTCGGCGGTGTCGGTCATCTCGACGAAGCCCCAGAGGTTGACGCCCGCATCGCTGATGAGATTCCTGACGTTGGCGATCTGGAGATCATCTGGAGTGCCTCCCGGCGAGGTGGAGCGGGGCGGGCCCTGGGTGTCGCTGCCAAACCACTCGATGTTCCAGTGGCCCACGGTGAAGAGGGGACCGCCATCGGGGATGGAGACGAAGAGCGTGAGCGTGCGCGCATAGGAGCGGCTGTTGGCGTCGAAGACGCGGACGGTGAAGGATGAGCCGCTGCCAGTGGGAGAGCCAGTGAGCTGTCCGCCCGAGCTGAGCGTGATGCCCGCGGGGAGGGAGCCGGACTCGAGAACGAAGGAGTAGCCCGGCTTGCCGCCAGAGACGGTGAGCGTCTGGGCGTATGGTTGACCATAGCCGGCTTCCGGCAGGGTGGTGGTGGTGAGGGTGGGCAGCGTGTAGACGGCCAGCGTGTAAGGCCGCGTGCCGGTGCGGCCGTTGGCATCGCTCACCGCGATGGTGAAGCTGGCGTTGCCAGGGGCCGTGGGGGTGCCCGTGAGCTGGCCACTGGCGGCAAGCGAGAGCCCGGCGGGCAGAACACCCGAGGCCAGGGAGAAGGTGTACGGCGGTCTTCCATCCACGCCGGTGAAGAACAGATCGGTGAACTCGGAGACGTAGGCGTCGCTGAGGGTGGCTGGGCCCACGGAGGGCGGCCGGTAGACGGCGAGGGACAGGGTGCGCGAGCCCTGGCTGCCGAGGCTGTCGGTGACGCTGACGGTGAAGGTGCTGCCGCCGGGGGTGGACGGAGTGCCGCTGAGCTGACCCGACGTGGAGAGGCCGATGCCTGGGGGCAGCGAGCCGCTGACGAGCGCCCAGCGGTACGGGAGACGGCCGCCCGCGGCGGAGAGGGCGTGAGCGTAGGGCCCATCGGTATAGGCATCCGGAAGCGGCCCGGAGGTGATGGTGAGCGTATTGCTGACGCGGAGGGAGAAGCCCTGGGTGCCGGTCTGGCCGTTGGCGTCGCGAATCTCGACGGTGAAGGAGGCGGTGCCGACAGTGGTGGGCGTGCCGGTGATGACGTTGCCACTGAGCTGCAGGCCGGCGGGGAGCGCGCCGGAGGTCACCCGGAAGGTGAAGGGCGGCTTGCCACCAGTGGCCTGGAACGTATCGGAGTAGGCCACACCCACGACGCCATCGCCGAGAGTCGAACTCGCGAAGCCAGGGGGATCGAGGACGGTGAGGGTGAAGGCGCGAGAGAGGGAGTGCTGGGAGCCATCCTCGACAGCGAGGGTGAGGCCGAAGGAGCCAGAGACGGAAGGAGTCCCCGAGAAACGGCCAGCGGTGTCGAGCTGCAGGCCGCTGGGGAGGGCGCCTCCGGCGAGAGAGTAGGTGTATGGAGCAACGCCGCCGGAGGCCTCGAGTGCGGCCTGGTAGGGACGGCCGCGGTAGGCCTCGGGAAGACCGGACGTGGTGATGGCGAGTGGAGGGATGACGACGAGGGAGAAGGGCTTCTGCGCGGACTGGCCCTGGGCGTCATGGACCTCCAGGGTGAAGGAGAAGGTGCCGCCGAGCGCTGGCGTTCCGATGAGCTCCCCCTCGGTGGAGAGCGTGAGGCCAGAGGGGAGCTCACCCGCGATCTTGCTCCAGGAGTAGGGCGGGGTGCCGCCGCTGGCGCTGAAGGTGAAGCGGTACTCACGCGCGGCATGCGCCGAGGTGAGCTCCGAAGTGGCGATGATGGGCGGCGCGTGGCGGACCTCGAGGGTGAAGGAGGCGCGCTGGACGGAACCATGGGCGTCCGTGACGGAGAGCTCGAAGGAGTAGGTCCCGGGAGCGGAGGGGGTGCCGCTGAGGGTGCCGGAGGCATCGATGGCGAGCCCCGGAGGGAGGGCTCCTCCACTGGGGCCATACGCCAGGGGGGCCTTGCCGCCGGCGGCCTCGATGCGGACGGCATAGGAGACAGTCGCGGTGGCGGGAGGGAGGGAGGCCGTGACGAAGCGGGGCGCCTCGAGGACGAGGAGCGGGTAGCTCCGCTGATCCGAGCGGCCTGCGGCGTCGGTGACGGAGGCGGCGATGTCGAAGCTGCCGGGGCTGGATGGAGAGCCGGCGAGGGTGCCGGTCTGCGGATCCAGGGCAATGCCCGCGGGCAGCCCCTGCGCTGAGTACGTGAGGGGTGCGGTACCACCCGAGGCGGCGAGGCTGCGCGAGAAGGGAGCTCCGGCGGTGCTCTCCCCCAGCGAGGTGGAGGGGAGCGCAGGGCCCGGGGTATCAGGCGTGGCCGGGTCACTATCGCATGCGAGGAGCGTCGCGAGGAGGAGGACGGCGAGGAGACGAACGGAGGACATGACACCACTCCGTGGGCTGGAGGCATGGCCCACTTCGAGAGGTATCCAGTCTAACAACAAGAAGGGCCGCGACCCCTGAGAGTCGCGGCCCCTCGACATCACCCGTCGGCAGGGTGGTTCAGCCTGGGACTACGGGTTGGGCGCGCCCCAGCTCGGAGCACCCACGGCCCAGTCGTCCTTGGTGTTGGTATCGGTCGCGGAGATGCGGCGGACCGTGTTGCTCTCCACGGTCACGTTCGAGGCCGGCACCGCCGTCCAGTCCGCCGACACTTCGAGCGCAGTAGGCGTCGTGGTGAGTGTACACGGCTGGCCGCCGCAGTCCGTCGGCACCCAATGGCCCGCGGCCTGGAGCGCCTGCAGGTTGCCCGGGAAGGCGCCCGGAGGTGTACCCGAGTTTCGCGCGAAGGAGGTGCCGTCCTGGATGGCGCCCACGGAGTCCCTCACCAAGACCACGCGGCTCGAGAACGTGATGCCCGTGGTCCCTCCCGCGAAGTCCCAGGCCGTGTCGTAGTTGCCGGGGGTCGTACTTGAGGGGAACTGATCCTTGGCCGTCGTCTCGCTCGTGTACCCATCAGGCGGGGCGATGTGCACGACGATGATGTCCCCGGCGGCCACGGTCGTGTTGGGGAAGGTGGACAGGGTGATCACCGGGCTGCTGACGGTGAGGTCCTGCTGCAGCACGAAGCCGTCCACGGTACCGCCCGTGAGCGCGACCAGCTCGATCAGGTCGGCGCCGCCCGTCATGTTGGGCTGGATCTCGGTGATGCGCAGGACCGCAGGCGTCCGGAACCCCCGGAAGGTGGCCGTGTTCGCGGTCGCCGACACAGAGGTGCCGGACAGGTCCTTGACGGTGTCCGCGACGGTGACGGTGTAGTTCGCTCCGCCGGTCTGAGCACTCGTGGTCAAAGTGACCTGACGGCCGTTGACCTGGGCCCCCGTAGCGGTGAGCCCGTCCGAGAAGGTGAACTGCGCACCGGGCGTCACCACTGTCGCCGGATCGATGCGCCGGTCGAACGTCAGCAGCACCTGCGTGGACGAGGCGGCTGCAGCCGACAGGAGCCTCGGCGCCGGGCAGCCGGAGAGCTGCAGGTCGGACGCGAAGTATGCGGACGGCTGGGCCTGGTTCGTCGTGCCAGCCGTGAAGCGCCACATCGGACCGGCCTTCAGCGTGAACTGGCACGTCGGCACCAGATCGATCTCATCCGGCAGGGTATCAGGGACACGGAGCCGGAAGTTGTTCGAGGCCGTCGTGATGCCTGCGGTGGTGATGTTGAAGGCGACATGCCGGCCGCCAGACGAGCTGGAGGGCGCGGCAATCGTGCCCGTCAGCCGGACGATCTCGCTCTCGTAGTCGGTCAGCGCAGTCACGACGTCGGTGGCCGCGGAGCGATCCATGACGAGCCCGGGCCGGACATCGCTGATGAGGTTCTGGACCGGGTGGCCGCGGCTGATGATGGTGAGGCTGGCGAGGGTGCTCGCGGTCCGGATCCCCGAGGTGGTGACCTTGGCCGACACCTGGAGCGTGACGCGATCACCGACCTGCACCTGCTCCAGGGCCGCTGTGTCGGAGACGAAGATCGCCGGGCCGTTGGGCTCCGACTGCAGGAAGAAGCCCGCCACATCGTTGGGGTGCTCGGGCTTGATGTAGGTGACGAACGTGTTCTCGATCGGCAGGACCGGATCGATGTTGCCATCCGGGGACGCGAGGACCGCGGCGATCTGCCCGCTGCTCGTCGTCGGATCCGAGCCGGGCACGGGCTCGCAGGACTTGGTGTTGGAGTTGCACACCTCGCTCAGCTGGCAGTCCGTATGGACGCGGCACTGGATGCACCGCTCCTGGTTGTCACAGAACGGCCGCGTCGCATCCTGGGTGAGGCAGTTGGCGTCCGTCACGCAGATCTTGCACTCGCCACGGTTGTTGTTGGCCGCGGTGTTGCAGAAGTTCGTGCCGTTCTGCGCATCCGCGCACTGCGTATCGTCCGTGCAGCCACAGAAGCCGGTCGCCGTGCTGCAGGCGGGCCGGGTCGCGGCGCAGTCCGTGTTCGCTACGCACTCGACGCAGATGGCCGGCGGAGGAGTCGGCCGGCAGATGGGCGTTCCCGGGGTGGTGCACGAGGCGCTGTCCAAGCAGCCTTCGCAGACGTACTCCGCGTTGCACGTCTGCGAGCCGGGGCAGCCCTCGGTGGCGACACAGATCCTGCACACGCCTGCGCCGTTGGCCGCCGCGGTGTCACAGATGGACGTGGGCGAGGAGCAGCCCAGGTCCGCCGCGCCGCCCGGCGCCGCGGTATCCAGGCACGCCCTGCACGCGCCCCCGCCGCTGTTGGCCGCCGGATCGCAGATGGGAGCGCTGGCGCCGCAGCCCAGGTCGGTGCCGGTGCCCTGCGCGGTATCCGCGCAGCTCCTGCACACGCCCGCGCCGCTGTTGGCCGCCGGGTCGCAGATGGGAGAGCTGGCGCTGCAGCCCAGGTCGGTGTCAGTGCCCTGCGCCGAGTCGACGCAGCTCCTGCACACGCCCGCGCCGTTGCTGGCTGCCGCGTCGCAAACAGGGGCCGAGGCAGAGCAGCCAAGGTCGGTGTCAGTGCCCTGCGCCGAGTCGAGGCAGGCCCGGCACACGCCTCTGCCGCCATTCGCGGAGGTGTTGCAGATGGGCGCCGTGTCGCCGCAGCCCAGATCCGTGCCCGTCCCCTGCGCCGAGTCCACGCAGGCCTTGCACGCGCCGATGCCGCTGGCCGCCGCGGGATCGCACACGGGGGCGCTCGCCGAGCAACCCAGGTCCTGCCCATTCCCCTGCGCCGAGTCGACACAGGCCCTGCACACGCCCGCGCCGTTACCGGCTGCCGGGTCGCACATGGGGGTGCTCGCGGAGCAACCCTGGTCGGCCGCGCCGCCAGCCTCCGAGTCGATACAAGCCTTGCACACGCCCGCGCCGTTGCCGGCTGCCGGGTCGCAGACAGGGGCCGCCGTGCTGCACCCCTGATCGGTGCCAGTGCCCGTGTCCGAGCAGGCCCGGCACACGCCCTTGCCGTTGTTGGCTGCTACATCACAGAACAGGGGCGCGGTGCACCCCTGGGTGGCCGAGCACGTCCGGCACACGCCCTGGCCGCCTGCGGCTCCGTCACAGAACTCACCCGCCGCGCAGGCCGGAGCACATGTGGGCTCCGGGTTGGGCCTGTCCTTCAGCCCGCACGTGTTGTCCACGCACGTGTACTCCTTTCCTGCGGGTGCAGGCCCCTTCTTGTCCACACAGTCCGCGGGACTGTCGCACTCGCCACCACCACAGCCTGCGAGCGCCAGCACGCACACGACGGCACAGAGCGCCTGGAGCCAGTTGCGCTTCACCATGAATACTCCTCCAAGGGTTGACGGACCGTCGACACCCTTACACCCGCCCCGAAACCTCCGTCCACCGCTGCGGACACGTGTCACGGAATTGTCAAGCGGAAAAACCAGCAATATCCGCATTGAGGGTATTGTGCGATCAGGGTTTTCCACAATATGGTGCTCGTGAAAATATGTGGCATGGTTGTACTCCTGCGGCGCTTCGCTAAACCGAGCCGGGCGCTTTGAGAACGCAGCTGAGGGGTGGGCAATGAAAAAGCAGATGAAGGTACTGGGGGTCGCTGGACTCCTGTGGCTGGCTCCGAGCGCCGTCATGGCCGGCCAGAAGACGTGGACGCTGGATGGCGACTTCGACAGCGGAGTGCTCGACAGCGTCAACCACGACGCGCCTAACAACCACCAGCTGCAGCTCGACAGCTCATCCCGGACGGATCCGTACATCTGGATCGCCAACTACGATCTGGGCACCGTGACGAAGATGGACACGCGCACGGGCAAGCAGCTGGCCAAGTACGACTCGGTGCTCCAGCGCAACTGGGACGGCTCGGTCCCGACGGTTCGCCCCCCGCGCGAGGTCGTCTCGGGTGTGGGTAACTGCAACTCGCCGTCCCGCACGGCGGTGGACGGCAATGGCAACGCTTTCGTGGCCAACCGCAGCGTCTGCAATGGCAACTCGGCGTCCGTCACCAAGTTCGCCGTCGATCTGAGCCAGTGCGTGGACCGCAACGGCAACGGCACCATCGACACCTCGAGGGACCTCAACAACGACGGCGTCATCAACATGAACAGCTCGGAGTTCGTCGGTCAGAATGACGAGTGCATCCTCTGGACGAAGAACTACGCGGCGCCGAACGACTGGGGCCGCTCGGCCGCGGTGGACGCCGACCAGAACCTGTGGGTCGCCGGCTATCACACCTCCAAGCTCTACAAGCTCAACGGCACCACAGGCGCGCTGATGAAGACCATTGATCCGCGCGCGCAGACCGGCCGCATCTCCTATATCTACGGCATCGCCATCGGCTCGTGCGGCCACATCTACACCTCGGACATCACCAACCGCATCCTGCTGAAGATCGACCCGAACCGGGCGGCGGGCACCGAGGTGGTTGGGACGCTGACCTCTCCGCTGCCGACCTACGGCCTGGCGGTGGACGCCAACAACGTCGTCTGGCTCGGTAACTGGAGCGATGACGCGGCCAGCCTGGTGCGCGCAGACTTCAATGCCGGCACGGTGACCAAGGTGGGCATCAGCGCGGGCGGCTGCCACGGCCGCACCCGCGGCGTGGCGGTGGACGGCAACGGCGACATCTGGACCTCGTGCTGGTCGGCCAACCGGCTGCTGCGCTTCAACTCGGCGGGCGTGCACCTGGGCAACTGGGCCGTGGGCGCCGGCCCGGTGGGCGCCGCGGTGGACAGCGATGGGCAAGTGTGGACGGTGAACATCACCGCCGGCACGGCCACCCGCTACGATCCGGCCGCCAACACCACGCAGTCGTTCACCACCTCGGGCAACGCGTACTCGTACTCGGACATGACGGGCTTCCAGCAGCGCAACTTCACCTCGCGGCAGGGAGACTGGACGGGCGTCCACGACTCGGGCCGCCCGGGCTCGGTGTGGGGCGCCATCCGCTGGAACCAGGAGCCGCAGGGCAGTGAGCCGGCCAACACCTCCATCACCGTGGAGGCGCGCGCCGCGGACACGATCGCGGACCTGGCCACGGTGCCCTACCAGACGGCCACCAACGGCGCGGCCATCCCGGGGCTCACGGGCCGCTACGTGGAGGTCCGCACCACGCTGCGCATCCTGGGCAGCTCGGGCGCTTGCGGCGGGCTGGTCTCCCCGGTGCTCAGTGACGTGTCCATCTCATTCGAGCACGCGCAGGAGTGCATCGAGGTGGATCTGGACGAGTACAACCTCTTCGTCGAGCAGAATTACAACCTGGGCACCGACGTGGAGGGCAAGGTGGCCGCGGGTGGTAACATCACCATGAACAACTTCTCGGTGGGCCATGCGCTGGACGCCTCCAACGTGGCCAACACGCTGGTGGCCGGCGGGAACCTCACGCTGACCAACGGCGGCGTATGGGGCGAGGCGGCGTACGGCGGCAGCTACAGCGCGGACAGCACGGTGGTCTTCCCGCGCGGCAACAGCGCCACCGCTGGGACGCCCATCGACTTCGCGGCCCGCTTCGCGCAGCTGCGCGGCCTCACCGCTCAGCTCGCCTCGCTCGCGAACAACGGGACCACCAGCTACGAGTCCTGGGGTGGCATCATGCTGCAGGGCTCGGACGCTGACGTGAACGTGTTCGATGTGAACGCCAGTGCCTTCACGGGCGCCACGCTGCTCTACATCGAGGCCCCGGCCAACTCGCTGGCTGTCGTCAACGTGCGCGGCGCCTCCGCCAGCTTCAGCGGCTTCGGCATCGCGTTCGGCGGGGGCATCGACCAGCACGGGGTGCTCTACAACTTCGTGGACGCCACCTCCATCACCGCCAACGGCTTCGGCTTCTGGGGCACGGTGCTGGCGCCCAACGCGGACGTGAACTTCAGCAACGGCAGCTTCGACGGAGGCTTCTACGCGAAGTCCTTCACGGGCTACGCCGAGGGCCACATCAACGGCCTGACGGACCGCCAGATCTGCGAGTGACGGCCAGGCGAACGAAGTGCTGAGGTAGAAGGACGGCCGGTGCGCACCTCCCAGGGAGCACCGGCCGTTTGCTTGGGTGCACCGGGCTCAGGGCCGCGTGGTGAGCTTGCCCGCCGTGTAGCGGTAGCGCTTCTGAGACTTCTTCTCCGAGGCCACTGCGCCCGTGGTCAGCGACACCTGCTGCTCGATCCGCTCCACGTCGATGTCGAGCCCCTGGCCCGAGGGCTTCAGAGCGACTTCGCTCTGGACGCTGTGCTGGGTATCACCCTTGGGCTGGAACACCTCGAGATCCACGGCCAGCAGCTCCTTGGCTCCCGAGCGAGCCAGACTCAGCAGCCTGCGGCGTCGGCCGCTGATGCCCTTGCTGGAGATGGACTCCACCACATCCAACAGCGGAGGCGAGCCCTGCACCTCACGCACGTGGACGGACTGGAGCGCACCGAGCCGGGGCAGCGAGCTCGTCTTGGCCTCTTTCCCCGCCCCGGACACCAGCGCCATGTAGCCGGCGCAGGCGGTGTCGCTCGAAGCCGAGTAGACAAGGGCGCCTCCCTTGCCAGCTCCCGCGGAGGCAGGCAGGAGCAAGCGCTCGGTGAAGCGCTGGCACCAGGGCCGCTCTGCTCCCAGGGACTTGGGGAAGAGCAGCTCCGCGGCCTCGGCGTCAGTGACGACCTCTCCCGGGCTCAGGGGCTGCAGTGCGGAGAGCAGCATGTAGTACGTGGATTGAGCGTAGGGATGCACCACGGCAACGGGTGCGGTCTCTCCCTGGGACTTCCGCTCCGGCGCGAGCTCGGACACCGTGAACACGTGCCCTGGAGTGGTCAGCAGCACATCCTCCTGATCGAGCTTCTTCTTGCGGTACAGCTGGGTCTCGCGCACGACGCGGGCCTCGAAGGGCACCGCGGGAAGCGCGGGCACTGCGGCGGGCGCAGCCGGAGCAGGTGCGGGTGTTGCGGTGGGGGCCTGTGCGCCTGCTGTGCTGGTGCCCAGCAGTGCGATGAGGCATGTTTTCCTGAGCAGGGACGTAGGGGAGGCAGAATGAGATTTCATGAGCGTGGGGGATCAGGGCTGCAGGGCTGAACGCTACCGTTCGTGCGTGAGGAGCGGCAAGCAGGCGGAGAGAGAATGAAGGCATCAGGAGTCATTGCGATCGTGGGAGGGATGGGAGCGCTTGCCTTGCTGGGGCTTACGATGCTGCAACGCCCGGAGCCGGCCTCTGATCCAGCGCCTGCATCGGCTGTGGACGGCCGGGCGCCCGCTGCTCCATCCCAACAGCCCGTGCACGGTTCTCCTCTGCCTCCGCCGCGAGCGTCCGTGCCTAAGGCGCCGTCCCAGCAAGCGTCAGCGGAGCGCCCCACACCGGGAGCGGTGGAACCGGGGCCTGCAGCCGCGGAGGAGTCAGCGAGCCTCGCGGCCCCTGCTGCTCCCACTCCGCCCCCGGTGCCAGCCGAGGTGGAGCGGATGCTCACCGTGGCCCGCCAGTCCGCCGATGAATCCGAGCGCTTGCGCGCCGTGAAATGGCTGGGCGAGCACGCGGACCTCTATCAGTTCGAGGTGCTTCAGCAGATCCAGATGAATGATCCGGACGCGGAGGTGCGCCGGGTCGCTGAGGCAGCCGCGAACGAGCTGCGCGTACGGCACGCAGACAAGCCGTGGCCGGGCATCCCCCAGAACGCGGATCCCCAGGACTACATGCGCGGCGTACCCGAGCCCTCCCCTTGAGACCGTGAGCTTTCTGCCCTACCTCGTGGTGGGTGAGGCAGGGCGGGCTCGTTCTCAGGGCGAGGGAGCAGCCGACCTGGCGGGCTTCGTGGTGTACAGGTCGATGACCTCGGTGAGGGCCTGCTGGCAGACGGAGCAGAACGGGACGCGATCGCGGGTGAACATGACGCAGTCCACCTGGGGGCGGTAGTAGCCGCGAGCCTCGTACATGGCGCCCTCGAAGGCGCCGACCTTGCCGGCGTACTTCTGCGAGCCGAGGAACTTCTCCTCCCAATCACGCTGGGAGGTGAAGAGCGCATCCATCTCGGACTCGGGGCGGCGCTGGGCGCGAATCTCCCGGCGCCGCTGCTGCGTCTGGCGTGCGTGGGTCTCGTAGGCCTCCTTGTCCCAGGGCGTGGGCAGGGGTGTGCCGGGCGACAGCAGCGCCTTCCACTTGAGCACCGAGGGCTCCTTGAGTGCTGTGACGTTGCGCTCCCAGGGCTCGGGGCGGTCCTCGGCGGGCAGGTAGGCGGACTCGGAGGTGTAGTACTCGTCGGCGAGGCCGGCGAAGTGGTGACCGAACTCGTGGACGAAGACGTAGGGGGCCCAGAGGCTGTCAGCGGCTACGGTGCCATAGAGGTTGAAGATGCCGCCGCCGCCGTAGGTGTTGCCGTTGGCGAGGATCTCGACGGCATCGTAGGGCGCGAAGGCGGCGGCGTCGCGGAAGGCGCGGTTGTCGAAGGTGAGGACGTAGCGCTCGCTGCCGAAGGCATCGTAGGTGGCACCTACGGGCGAGCGGCGGTGGATCCCGGTAGAGGGCCTGGAGATGCCGGACTCGGCGGCGGGAGGCATCAGGCCCCAGACATTGAAGTCGGCCTTGCGCTCCTTGAAGGGCGAGAAGCTGAAGAGGATGTCCGTGAGGCGGCGGGCATCCTTCTCGAACTTGGGACGCTCCTGAGCGGTGTAGCCGTCACCGAGGATGAGCAGGTCGACCTTCTGCTCGGGCGGCCCATTCTTGAGCAGAGGCAGGAGTGGCCCGGGCGAGGGAGGGGAGGACGGGTCGACGAACTTATCCTTCGGGTCGACGACGAGGGACCAGATCTCCCGGAAGGCGTTGCGTGCGTCGCGCTTCTTGAGGATGACCTGGACGGGCTTGTCGGGAGTGGGGAACCGGAGGGACTCGTGGAAGGTGCGGTTGACCTCCTTGGCCTCGGCCGTGGTCTCCCACTCGCCATAGATGGAGGCGAAGCCGCGCGAATAGAGGAGACGATTGGTGGCGTGGTCCCGGACCTCGAAGAGGTACTTGCCGAGGTTGGTCTCGTCGACGGGACGCGAGGGGTTGCCGGGCCACGGGAGCGGCTCGATGACGAGCCGGTCGAGGCTGAAGCGCTCCTCGGTGGCGTTGCCGGTATGGAAGTAGTCGACGCGGAAGGTGCGAGGAGTGGCGGCGGCGGCGCTGGTGGCCACCAGCAGGGCGAGGAGGAAGCGCATGGGCGCGGACTTTAGAACGAACCCGACAGGGAGGCGGAAGCGCCTTGCGGCCCGGCCGAGACGCCCACGCTCACGGGCGGAGGGGAGTGGGAGGGAGACACGAGGAAGAGCACGGCGCCCGTGGTGAGCGCGACTCCGGAGCCGACGAGAAGCCCGGTGATGAGGTTGCCCTTGGAGGCGAGCGAGTTACGAAGCTGGAGGGCCTCCTGGTCGCCAGCGTTGATGCGGCCGCTCGTGTTGAGCCGATTCTCGAGATCATTGAGATCCTGCTGGGCCATGAGCCTGACGACGCCCGCTCCGCCAAGAGCCGCGGCGCCAACGCCCAGCGCGACGTAGGAGGTGACGCGCAGGCCGGAGGTGCTGCCCTCGGGGAGCCGGTTGGGCGCCGAGACATCAAGGTCGCCAGAGGGCCTGGCGGCGATGGGCACGTCACCACCGGGCTTGGCCCAAGGCGCCTTGCCATTGGTGTTGGGCACGACGAGGTTGGGGGGAGCCTTGCCGGTGGTGACAAAGTCCACGAGCGCGGAGAGGGCATCCGGGGGAGCATCGAGTCCCTGGGTCTTGAAGCCACCCTCGCGGATCTTCTGTCCGCCCTCGACATTGAGGACGGTGGCGGCGAACCACTTGGGGCCGCTGCTGGGAGTCTCGAGGCGCACGACGATGACCTCTTCGACGCCGAGCGTGCCACCGAGGCGGACAGCGTGGCTGAGGGTGCGCTCATCAAACCGGTCCGTGGAGGCAAGGCAGGGGAACGGAGTGGCGACGACAGCGCCCTCGTAGGCGAGATCGACGAGCACGGGAGTGTCGGTCCCCTGCACCTGGATCTGGCGAGGGAAGCTGACAGCGGAGCCCTTCACGAGCTTGATGTCGTAGGTGCCGGCGATGGCATCGAAGGAGAGAGGCGTCTGCCCGACCTTGCGACCGTCGAGATAGACCTCGGAGACAGGGAGGGTGGACTTCACATCGAGCTTCACCTTCTTGGCCTTGGCGAACTCGCCGCGCACCTTCTCGAAGGCCTGACGGATGGAGGGAGCGAAGAGGGTGGGGTCGAGCTTGTACTGAGGCTCGAGGCGCAGGACGTTGCGGAACGCGGTATCGCTCTCCTTCACCTTGCCCATGGAGCGGTAGTTGAGGGCGTGGAGGAGCTGGGCGTTGGCATAGAGCTTCCAGCGGGCATCGCCAACAGGGAGACGGGAGATCTCCTTGAGGGCGTCGTTAATGGCCTGCTCGGCCCTGGCGTAGCGGGCCTCATAGAAGTGGTCCTGCGCGGCATCGAGCTGGCGCTGGATGTCCTCGAAGCTGCCGGAGGGAGCGGGGAAGATGCGCTCACTGAAGGCGGCAGGGGTCATGA
>Ga0247825_10000601_pt1 | contig 22998 bp, 20 predicted proteins | sample 13C_Vanillin_Day_FD_194413 | JGI IMG/M metagenome (GOLD analysis project Ga0247825, IMG submission 194413) | Soil microbial communities from agricultural site in Penn Yan, New York, United States - 13C_Vanillin_Day48 | ecosystem: Environmental > Terrestrial > Soil > Agricultural land | place...
GAGCAGATCAGCGACATCGCCATCTGCGACGTCAGGCTCGGTGGCGGCCGGCGCAACGGCGTCTGGCTCGCCGAGCAGATTCGCGATCGGTTTCCCGACACCGCCGTCATCATGGCCACCGCCGGCCGCGACGTCGAGATCGCGGTTGCCAGCCTGCGCAATCAGGTCGTCGACTATCTCCTGAAACCGTTCGACGAGCGCCGGCTGAGCGAGGCGCTGGCCCTCGGACGCGACTGGCACAACGCCGCCCTGGCCGAGGAGGGGCTGCACCACGCATTGCAGGATCGGCTGCGCGCCAGGCGCGCCGCGGTGGCGGCGGCGCTCGCCGAAGCACAGGACACACCGCAGCAGGCGCTCGAAGGGTTGATGGCGATCCTGCAGTTGCACGAGCGCGACGCGCGCGGGCACGCGACGCGCGTCGCACGGCTGGCCGTCGCCATCGGCGACGAGATGGGGTTCACCGACGAGGAGCTCGAGGTGCTCGAACAGGGCGGGCTGCTGCACGACATCGGCAAACTGGATATGCCGGCGTCGATCCTGTCGAAGCCCGGTCCGCTCGACGAAAACGAGTGGCGCATCATGCGGACGCACCCGCAGGTCGGCTATGATCTTCTGCGAAGTCAGCCGCGGTTTGCCGATGCCGCGGAGATGGTGCTCGCGCACCACGAGGCGTACGACGGCACCGGGTACCCGCGGCGGCTCGCCGCCACGCGCATCCCGAAGGCGGCACGCGTGCTCGCGGTGGCAGACGCCTACGATTCGATGACCCATCCGCATACGCAGCGTCCGGCGATGCCGCCGCGGCTCGCCGTCGAGGAAATCGCACGCTGCAGCGGAACGCAGTTCGACCCGCAATGCGCGGAAGCGCTGGGCTTCGTGCTCACGCACGCGCTGGAGAGCGAAGCGCATGCCGCTGTTTGAGTACGCCTGCAAGACCTGCGATCACCGCTTCGAGTGGCTGACGCGCGGCGCCGCGACGCCGGAATGCCCGTCCTGCCACGGAACGGAGCTGGAAAAACGCCAGTCCGTCTTCGCCGCGCGCACGTCCGCCCCGGCCTCCGGGGCCACCCAGGTTCCACTCGGCGCGTGCGGATCGTGCGGCGATCCGCGCGGCCCGGGTTCCTGCTCGATGAACTAGGTAGCCTGGGTGACTGGGTAGCCTAGGTTGCCTGCGTCACTTCACGAACTCACCTAGGCTACCCAGCTACCCAGCTACCCAGCTACCCAGGCCACCCATCCTTCCCCGATTCAGGGTTTTTCAGCCGTCCTGTCCGCCCCGCCGATGTAAATTGGCCCCGTGGATCTTCTCCGTGCCGTCGTGTCTTCGTGGCAGTTTCTGCTGATCGTCGTGTTGGCGTGCACCTCGGGGTGTTCGCTGAAACAGATGGCCGTGAACACGGTGGCCGACACGTTGTCGGAAACGGGCACGGCCTTTACGAGCGACGAAGACGTCAAGCTCGTTGGCGACGCGATCCCGTTCGCCCTGAAGCTGTACGAGACGCTGCTCGAATCGACCCCCCGGCACCAGGGTCTCCTGCTGTCAACCTGCAGCGGCTTTACGCAGTATGCGTACGCGTTTGTCGAAACCGAGGCTGAAGCGCTGCCGGCCGGCCGCCGGGCCGAGATCCGCGAAGCTCAGGATCGCGCGCTGCGGCTGTACCTTCGCGCCCGCGGCTACTGCTTCCGGGCGATGAACGTCCGGTTCGGCGACAAGACGAGCGAGGCGTTGCTGCTGAACTCCGACACCGTGGCCGCAAGGGCCAAAGCGGCCGACGTCCCTCTCCTCTATTGGACGTCCGCGTCGTGGGGTGCGGCCATCTCCCTGGGCATCGATCGGCCCGACCTGGCGATCGACCTGCCGACCGTCCGGGTGCTGGCGGAACGCGCGTTAGCCCTCGACGAGAAGTGGCACAAAGGCACATTGCACGAACTGTTCGTGACGCTCGACAGCCTGCCCGACGAATTGGGCGGCAGCCGCGCCCGCGCCCGCGAACATTTCGCCAAGGCGGTCGAGCTGCAGGGCGGGCTGGCCCCGGGACCCTACGTCGCCCTGGCCACAGGTGTCGCCGTCCCCAGTCAGGATCGGGCCGAGTTCGAGCGCTTGCTGAAAACGGCCCTGGCGATAGATCCTGAGAAGGATCCGGCGAATCGCCTCGTCACCCTCGTCATGCAGAAACGGGCCCGCGTGCTGCTGGATCGCATCGACGAAAAGTTCGCAAACTAGTGTCCGGAGGTCTCATGTTCCGCCACACGCTGTTTTCACTTGCCACCCTCGCCCTGGTCGCGCCGGGCGCGGCCGCACAAACGACCGTCAAGGTTGCCACTGTCGCCCCGGTCAACTCGTCGTATCACAAAGCGATGCTCGACATGGGCGCCGAATGGGAGGCGAAGACGTCCGGCCGCGTGAAGCTGACCGTCTACGCCGGCGGCACGCAGGGCAGCGAGGAGGCGACGCTGCGGATGATGCGCCCCGGCGTCGATCAGCTGCAGGGTGGGCTGCTGATGCTGCCTGGCCTCTCGTCGATCGACGACGGGTTCAGCGTGTTCGGGATTCCGTTCCTCTTCGCATCCGACGCGGAAGCGAAGCACGTGCTCGAGCGGATGGGGCCCACGATGGAGAAGCGCATGGAGTCGCGCGGATTCAAGGTGCTGGCCTGGGGCAGCGCCGGATGGGTACAGCTCTTCTCGAAGAATCCGCTGAACACGCTGGCCGACATCAAGACGGCGAAGATCTTCACGACCCAGGGCGACGACCGGATGGTCCAGTGGTACAAGCAGAACGGCTTCCGGCCTGTTCCGCTGACCTCGGGCGACATCCCGGCCCAGCTCCGGCTGCCGAACGGAATGATCGATGCGGCGCCGATGCCGCCCTACGCGGCGTCGCTGATGCAGGTCTACCGCGACGCCAAGTACATGCTGGACGTGGATTTCGCGCCGCTCTTCGGCGCGCTCGTCATCACCACCAGCGCGTGGAACAAGCTGTCGGCGGATGACAAGGCCGCCGTCTCCGCCGCGGCAAAGAACGCGGAGAAGCGGCTGCTTGGCGAGGCCGTCCAGCTCGATACGAACTCGATTACCGCGATGAAGACGCGCGGCTTGACCGTCAATACGCCCGATGCCAAGGCGCTGGCGGCGTTCCGGTCGGAAGCCGACCGTCTCGTGGCGACGATCCGCGGCACCCTGGTACCTGCTGACGTCTACGATGCGGTGGTGCGCGAGCGCGACGCGTTCAGGAAGACGAAAAAGCCGTAATGCAAAATGCAAAATGCAAACCGAGTACAGTTCTCGGCTAACCGTGTTTGCATTTTGCCTTTTGCATTTTGAATTTCTCGAGTCGCCGATTTGAGTCGCGTCGTCAAGGCACTCAACGCCACCGAAAACCTCGCGGCGACTCTAGCCCTGGCCGGCATCATGCTGCTGCCGCTCGCGGAGATCGCGATGCGGCAGCTGCTGCAGCGCGGTATTCCGGGCGCGGGGCCCTTCGCACTGAGTCTGACGCTGTGGGTGGGCCTGCTGGGGGCGGCAATTGGCGCCCGCGAGGGCAAGCTGCTGACCCTCGCCACCGGGGAATTCCTTCCGAAGGGAACCATTAACGTCGCGCACCTGGTGTCCGGGTTCGCCGGCGCCGCGATCGCGATGATGTTCGCCGTTGGCGGGCTGGCGCTCGTCGAGAGCGAGAAGCAGGCCGGCACCATCGTCGCCGTTGACGTGCCGGTCTGGGTCGCGGCGCTGGCGTTCCCGATTGGCTTCACGCTCATCGCGGTGCGGCTGGCCTGGAAGGCGACGCCACATTGGTGGGGCCGCCTCATCACCTTCAGCGGCGTCGTCGCCGGCTACGCGGCCGCGCGGAACTTCGAATGGTTCGAGGGCGCCGCGCTGCTGCCGTGGCTCATCGGCATCCTCGTTGTCGGCGTGCTCGGCACGCCGATCTTCGCGCTGCTCGGCGGCATCGCGATGATTGCCTTCTTCATCGACGGCTCGCGGCCGATCGTCCCGCTGATCAAGGCGTATGAAGAGCTGACTTCCCCTGCGGCGAACCTGGCGGCGATCCCGCTCTTCACGCTGACCGGCTTTTTTCTCGCTGAGGGCCAGGCCCCGAACCGGCTGCTGCGCGCGCTGCGGGCCATCGTCGGATGGGCGCCAGGCGGCACCGCCGTCGCCGCGGCCACACTCTGCGCATTTTTCACGCTGTTCACCGGCGGATCCGGCGTGACGATTCTCGCCCTCGGGGGGCTGTTGCTGCCGGCGCTGCTCAAAGAGGGCTACCGCGAACGATTCGCGATAGGGCTGCTGACGGCGTCGGGCTCCCTTGGCCTGCTCTTTCCGCTCTCGGTGCCGCTCATCCTCTACGCCATCGTCGCCGAGCGGGTCGCCATCGAGGATCTGTTCATCGGCGGGCTCGTGCCCGGCCTGCTGATGCTCGGCCTGCTGGCACTCCTGGGCGTTCGCGAGGCGGTGAAGACGAACGCCACGCGGCATCCCTTCAGCGTCCGGGAACTGGGGGCCGCGCTCTGGACCGCGAAGTGGGAGATGGCGCTGCCGGTGGTGGTGCTGTGGGCGCTCTTCGGCGGCTACGCGACAACCTCGGAATCGGCGGCCATTGCCGCGCTCTACGCGCTCATCGTCCAGCGGTTCGTGCATCGCGACGTGCCGACATTCAGGGATGTCGTGCGTGTGGCCGGGGAATGCGTGGCGCTCATCGGCGGCGTGCTGGTGATCCTGTCGATTGCCGTTGGCCTCACGAATTACCTGGTCAACGCGCAGGTGCCAACGCTGCTCATCGACTGGACGCAATCGCACATCGAGTCGAAGTGGGTGTTCCTGCTCGCGCTCAACGGGTTCCTGCTGCTCGTCGGCACGGTGATGGACATTTTCTCCGCGATTGTGGTGGTGGTGCCGCTGCTGCTGCCGCTCGCCGAGGCCTATGGCATCAGTTACGTACACCTGGGCGTCATCTTCATCGCCAATCTCGAGCTCGGTTACCTGCATCCGCCACTCGGGCTGAACCTGCTGCTGGCGTCGTACCGGTTCAAGAAGCCGGTGCTGGAGGTGACCTGGGCGACATTGCCGATGCTCGGCATATTGCTCATCGGCGTGCTGCTCATTACCTACGTCCCCTGGCTCACGCTCGGGATCCTGCAGATGCTCGGTCGCACCGGCTGACGTAGTGTCCGCCTGCAGGCGGACTACTTTCCTTCGGCTTTCGCGCGCTCGGCCTCCTGCTCCGCACGTGACTGCGGCCCGAAGCGCCGGCCGTCAGCCGTTGACGCGGCCGTGACGTAGCCGCCGTCCGATCCGTCACGCAGCGGCGCCACATACACCGTGATCTTGTCGCCGACCTTGATCATCCCGTCGCGGTAGCCAGCGCGATACATGTTGTTCGTGCTGTGCCCTTCGAACGAAATGTCGCGCGTGCCTTTCGCGTCCGTGACGGTGATCACCAGCCGCATGTGCGGGTTGATCGACTGGAACCGCTTGACCACGCCGCTGATCGGCACGCTGCGCCCGAAGTCGAACTGCTGCGCGGAGTGATGGGCCGCGACAGCGCCGGCCCAGAGCGCAATGAGTGTCGCGGTGAGTGCGACAAGCCCTGTCTTCTTCATGACTAATGCCTCTCTCCGTTCCTCGTCCGCCTGAAGGCGGAAGCTACGTTACTTGCGCTTCTCCGCGAGCTTCTCCAGATGGATGTTCCACGCTTCCTCGTTGCACTCGTACGGCAGCAGGTGGCCGTTGGGAACCTCCGCCCATCGTTTCTCTTGCGTCACGGGCTTCGTGTAGAACACCGGATCGGTCAACGTCATTTCAGCGACGAGGACGCGCTCACCCTTCGCCCCTTTGGTCATCCGGTAGCGCTCGACGATGCGCGCCTTGTCGCTGTGGGCGAAGCGCTGATCCGCCTGCTCGACGAGGTTGGTCGTTTCGACGACGAGCGTGTCGCCTTCCCAGCGGCCGGTCGAATGGCCGTTGCGTCCCGGCAGGCGATCGCCTTCGGGAACGATGCGATCCCCGAGATAGACGCGACGGACCTCGTTGTGTGCCTCGTAGACGATCGTGATCTGATTCGGCCGCTGAATGATTTCCATCGGATACCCGCCGGATCCCAGCATCGATCCCGGCATGCCGGTCCCGAGACAGAAGCCGCCCGGAGTGTCCCCGGTTCCCTTGATCAACGCCTGATAGGCCTGCACCTTCTGCCGCCCCTCCGCCGTCATCGGAAGTTCGGCCGCGCCGCCCCGGCCGCCGCCGGCGGTGGCGGCGCCGCCGGCCCGCCCCTGGCCCGGCTCGACGTAGTTCGTCCACACGCCGGTGAAGTCCGGCTGCTGGGCCTTGACGTTGACGAACCCGAGGGCCACGAACAGTGCGAGCGCCCCTGAATACTGCGCCGCTCCGGCCCACCGATTGTGACGCGGTCTCTCGTGCATGGAAGTTGCCTCCGCCTGAACCATCAGTTCTCGCACGGGCCAAGCCGTATGAGCGATGAAAGGGCTACCAGCGTTTCTCGGTCGTCACGATACAACAGCCCGCGCGCCGCGACCGTCTGCCCAAGCTGCGCCGCCGCATCGAACTGACCGGCATTGATCAGCACAACACGTCCGCTGCCCCGCGTGGGCGGCGTGGACGCCGGCGCGCTGTCAGTGGCAAGGGCCGGGTCGGAGGCGCCCGTCAGCACCCACCCGTTCGCCTCGCCGCGCGCGAGACATCCCACGACCTGAACGCGGGAGAAATTCTGCACCGCCGGCTGCTCGTTCTGCCCCACGATCTGAATCGACTGCAGATCGGCCGCCGCGAGCTCGGTGCCGCCGGGCGGGAAGCCGTTGGTCTGCAGGATGAACGTCACGATATCCAGCTTGGTCGCATCATCGAGCGTGCTGGTTGCGAACGGCGGCATCGTGTCGCGTATCTTCGCGAACAGGCGATCGATGCCGCCAGCACCCCACGTCGTCATGAAGCGCTCGCCTTTCAGCGCCGGGCCCCTGTCGCCCGACAGATCGGCGTTGTGGCATCGGAGGCAGCTGGTCGTGTAGGCGGCGCGTCCCCGGTCGGCCTGCGCGGCCGTGTAGACACCCTGCCAGATGCGCGGCTTGGGCGCCTGGGCACGAGCGCCGATCGCGCCCGAAAGAATCGCGGCTGCGGTCACGAGGAGAGCCGTGTTGCGCATCTGCATGGAGATTATCGCGACGAGACCCCCGGCCGTCTACCCGGCTCAGAACACGGCTCAGAACATCGTGTAGGACATCATTCGACCGGCCACGATAACCGTCATCCAGACCGAGATCGAGACCAGTCCGGCCATCCGTGCCGCGGTCGGTGGTCCTGGCGAATCGTCCCAGTGGACGATCCGACGCTCGGTGAGGCGGTGATAGAAGAGGGCGTTCACCGCGGCCAGCATCATCGCGATGATTTTGATGCGGAAGTACACATTGCCGTAGGCGTTGGTGGCAAAGCCCGCAAGCAGCATGAAGCCGGTGATGAACATGACGGCGAACCCGGTGAACATCCACGGCATCAGCCGGCGGTACATCAGCGAGGCCCGGACGCCGGTCATGCTCACCCCGAGCAGCCGCAGATCGAACCAGACGAGCGTGCCGACCGAGAGCATGATGCCCATGATGTGAAACGCGACCAGGATAGGAAAGCCCCATGCCGATTCGCGAACCATGACACCGAGGGGTGTGGCCTCGAGCCACTCGAACAGTTGATGCAAGGTCATCGTGCCCTACTCCAACAGAATGTAGGCGCAGCCGGCGAGCGCCAGGCCGACCCAGAGAACAAGGCCGACCGCGCCCGTGCCGCGGCGCATTGAAGATGACGTCGCCGTCCGTGCGACGCGCTGATGCACAAGTGAGTGGAACAAGACGGCCGCGACCAGCAGCAGCATCTTCATCTGGAAGATTCCGTTGACGCTGGCCACCGTGGCGCGGGGCGCGAAGAGCAGGACGCCCGTGAGGGCGCTGATCGTCAGGCCAAGCGCGATTCCGCGGCTCGCCGGCCGCGTCACCTCGAGCGGTGGGCGGTCAGGAAAGAGCAACCCGAGCAGATTCAGATTGGCGACCAGTGCACCACCGGTCGTCAGCGTGAAGCCGACCAGGTGAACCGCGCTGAGCGCGCCGGTCAGCATCAGGGAGTCGCGCACGGCAATGGCCATGCGCGTCCCCTCGAGCCACACGAAGAAGGCAGCCATCGACGCGCGCTATTTCTTCGGCGGGGCGGGCGCCGTTCCCAGCTTGATCGTCTTCGCCGTGTTCGTGTTTTTCGCCTGCGTGTAATCGACCGATATCCGCTCGCCCACCTTCAGCGCCGCCGCATCGAGCTTTTCCTTGCCGCGTGTGATCGCCGTCTTCGCATCGAACACGACCGTGACGACCTTGCCATCGGTGCCCTTGACCTCGATCTGATTGGCCTGCACGCTCGCGACGGTGCCGAGGACTTTGTGGATGTGGCCCTCGTGCGCCAGGGCCGGGGTGACAAGGGCGAGGGTGACGACGATAGCCGCAACGAGTGTCATTTTCATAAAGACTCCGGGTCCGCCTGAAGGCGGACACTACGATCGGTCTATCCGGCTAAAGCCGGACTCTACGATCGGTCTATCCGGCTAAAGCCGGACTCTACGACTAGCGCTCGCCGCGGAGGAACTCTTCCTCCGCGATCTCCTGGCGAATCTCTTCGGGCGATCGCGGATTCAGCTCCTTCATCCGTTCGAGCTCCGGCTCGGACAGCCGCGGCAGACGGCGGATGAAGTGGACCAGCTTCCAGCTCTCCTGTTCACCCTCCGCGGTGCCGGTGGCGAACGCCGGCATCCCCGTAAATCGTACGCCGTTTTCGATGATGTAGAAGAGCTCGCCGTCGGTCATGCCCTGCGTGGCTTCCGCACACAGGTCCGGCGACGGCGGAAACATCCCGCGGCCGAAACTGGTCGCGCCGCCACCGTCGTTGCCGTGGCAGACGGCACAGTGATCGGCGAAGTGCTCGAGGCCGGCCCGGACCGCCTCCTCCGATCGCGGAACGGGATTCGTTCGCGTGCGGTCGCGCCTGGAAATCGCGAATGAGCGGACGCCGCGGGCCACCCGCGTCTCGATTGCCGAAGGTTTGTCCCGGGCGCTCAGGCCGCTGACCCGAACATATGCGAGTCCAGCGGCAGCGGCAATCAGGGCGGTGACGACGACGCCGATCAGCGTGACGATGACTCGACGCATGCCTTACATCTTGTGCGCGGCGGGCCGGAGGGTCAGGAAAAATCCGATGCCGAGGTTGGCGCGGCTCCCGTAATGCGGTTCAAGCGTCTCGGGCACGAATCCAGCGGACACGTGGCCGCCGGCGCCCAGCAGCAGGCCCGCGGCGCCGGCGAAGTAGCGCGTATAGCCGGCTTGCAGTTTGCCCACCGTCAGCAGCTGGTGCTCGTTCAGTTCGTGGACGTGCAGGTCGTGGGCCGATTTCTCCCCGACTTCGAGCCGCCCGAACCAGGCGTCACGCTCGCCGCGGGTCAGGCTGCTTTCGAGCAGAATCGCGTGCGAGCCGACACCTGATTCTTCGTTGCGGCCCCACGCCAGCGTGGTGGCCCACAGATCCCCGGCGCCCAGGCGGCGATGGTACGTGACCGACGCGGTCACGCGATCGACGTCAACGCGGGGTAACCCGCCTTCACCAGGTTCCGCCTCATGGAGATGACCGCCAGACACCTGCAGCACGAAGTCGTCGGACGGTGCAAACGAGATGCGTCCGGAAAACGAGTCCAGCGCGGCAAGATCCAGATCCCACCGATTCTCGTCTGGCTCCCTCCCGTTGAACAGCGAGCCCTCGACCTTCCAGCGCCGGGTAAACACCCCCGTCGTGACGACGCCAAAGGTAATGTGCGAGGCGTCCAGCCAATGGTGGCTGATCGGTGCGAGAAGGTTCGGCATCGCCGACAGACGATGAGGGAACGCGACCGGCCCGAGAGCCGGCTCCCCCGCGAGCCCGCCGTACAACTGCCACCGCAGGCCGCCGCGAATCGGACGCTCATACTCGCCGGCAATCTCCATCAGGAAGTCGTGTTGGTGCTGGCGATCGTGAATTGAATCGCCGTCGCACTGTTCGCCCGTCGCGAGCAAATCCGGATAGCCGCAACCGCCAACCGTTGCCGGTTCGAGACTGAACATCGCGCGCAGCCCCAGCTGCCCCGGGCCGAGTTCGCGCCGCGCCATCCCCATCATCCAGTTGATGCTGCCCGGCTGCGTCGAGCCACGGTGCTCGTTTGCTTCCTCATGCAGGAATTGGAGAAAGGCGTTGCCGTGCCACATGAGCTCCCACTGGCCCGCTCGCCTGTGCAGGCCGTACATCACGGTAGTCATCGGAAGCCAGGCAGTCCCGGATCCGTCGCGCGGACTGAAGAGGCTTTCCGTCGCGCCATGCTCGTGCTGCTGCTGTGCCTCCGCGGCTGGCTGTGGCGCCGGCGGTTGGGCCGGCGGGTGTTGATGGTCCTGGCCAAAGGCGGACGGCATCGCTACCAGAAAGAATGCGCTTGCCAAAAGAGAAACACGTTGAATCGACATCGGGGAACCCCGCACACGTACCCATCGGACGGCCTCGCCGGACAGCCGGCGGGCCACTCGTGACGTGGTCCGGAATCAGATGCGGAGTGGAACGATGTGCGTTGGTGGAGGGGCGTGAGACCTGTCCGGGCGTCGCGTGACAAGCGCCGCCCGCACCATGGCGGTTCCGTACGCCGGCGTTCGAGCGGCCACGGCTGTGTCGGCAAGCGGCGGCACGCACGTCATGATGCCCGCAGCCAGCGCCGGCAACCCATGACACGCGTGCCCCGCCGCAAACGTCGCCGTCTGCGCGGGGCCCGGCGTGTCGTGACAGTTGCTCTCTGGCGCGGCAGTGGCCTGATGTACAGTCGCACAGGTCCAGTCGCAGACGAGAGCACCGACCGACGGGCCGATCAGCGTGACGGTCAGCAGCAGGGTTACCAGACGCACCAGTCCGATTCTTTCACACGATCGAGGCGCGGCACACGTTCGTCAGAGCGACGAAGAAACGGTCGTCTGACCGTCCATGTCGACGCCAGCACCTTATAGGGCTGCGTCTGGCCGCATCATATGTGCTCCCGGTGTACCAACGATCGAACGTCACATTGTCATCGACGACGGCCGTAGCGTGCCGCGGTTGAGTGCACGGGACTTCATGACGTAGAAGATCACCGGCGTAATGATCAACACGTGAATGGTCGAGGTAACCATGCCGCCGATGATCGGCGCCGCGATCGGCTTCATGACGTCGGACCCGACGCCGCTGCTCCACATGATCGGAACGAGGCTCGCCATGACCACCGTCACGGTCATCAGCTTCGGCCGCAGGCGCAGGACCGAGCCATTGATCGTCGCAGCAAGCACGTCGTCCACGGTCAGCGCGCCGCCCTGCGCCAGCCGCCTGTCCAGCGCCTCGTGCAGGTAGACGACCATCACGACACCAGTCTGCACGGCAACACCGTAGAGCGCGATATAGCCAATCCACACGGCAACCGAGAAGTTGTAGCCGAGCAGCCACTGCAAAATGACGCCGCCGGTCATCGCGTACACGACAGAGAGCATGACGATCGTCGCTTCCGACACCGAATGGAACGTCACATAGAGCAGCATGAAGATGATGAAGAAGACGATGGGGACGAGAATCTGCAGTCGTTCGCGTGCCCGCAGCTGGAATTCGTACTGGCCGGTCCACTGCAGGGTGTAGCCTGCGGGCAGCTGGACGTTGCGTGTGATCGCCGCCTTCGCCGCATCGACATACCCGCCGATATCCCGCGTCGCGGTGTCTACGTACACATAGCCCGCCAACTGGGCATCCTCGTCGCGAATCATGGCGGGTCCGGTTGTCAGGGAGACGGCCGCCAGTTGACCGAGCGGCACGTTTGCCCCGTTCGGCGTTCTGACCAGAATCCGCTCCAGGGCGGGCAGGTTGTTGCGGAAGTCACGCGCATAGCGGACGTTCACCGGATATCGCTCGCGCCCTTCGACGGTCTGCGTGATGTTTTCGCCGCCGAGCGCGGACTGGATCACGTCCTGAACGTCTTCGATTGTCAGCCCGTGCCGCGCGATCGCTTCCCGATCGACTGCGATGTCGGTGAAGTAACCCTGCGAGACTCGTTCGGCGTAGACGCTGCGCGTGCCCGGCACCTGTCGCAGCGCCTGCTCGATCTGCTCGCCGACCCCCTGGATGACATCGAGATTTGGCCCGAAGATCTTGATGCCAACCGGCGTTTTGATTCCGGTGAGCAGCATGTCGAGCCGGTTGCGGATCGGCTGGGTCCAGACGTTTGGGAATCCCGGAAACTGCAGCGACGCATCCATCTCGGCCTGCAGCTTCTCGAACGTCATGCCGCGCCGCCAGTCGTCCCGGTCCTTCAGCACAACCGTCGTATTGACCATTCCCATCGGCGAGTTGTCGGTCGGCGTGGTGCCGCGGCCGACGGTTCCGAACACCTGCTCGACCTCGGGAATCTGACTGAGCAGCCGGTCCTGAACCTGCAGAATGCGGCTGGCCTCAGTAATCGACATGCCCGGCGGCGCCGTTGGCATATATAGCATCGACCCTTCGAACAGCGGCGGCATGAACTCGGAGCCGAGCACGAACAGCAACGGAATCGTGAGCGGTACGACGGCGAAATTCACGAGCAGGGCCGTCCACTTGAAGCGGAGCGCCGCGCGGAGCACCGGCTCGTAGAGCCAGGTAAAGAACCGCGACGCGGGGTTGGCCCTTTCCGGTTTCAGCCGGCGCCCACGGATGAGCATCACCATCAGCACCGGGACGACAGTGATCGACAGCAGCGACGCGCCGACCATTGCCGCGGTCTTCGTAAACGCGAGCGGCCTGAACATCCGTCCCTCCTGCGCCTCGAGGAGGAACACCGGGACGAACGAGACAATGATGATGGCCAGCGAAAAGAAGATGGCCCGGCCCACCTGCTTCGCCGCCCGCACGATGGCGCGCGGCTGATCCTCGTAGGCGACGCCCTGATCGGGCTCGGAGACATGCCGGTAGGCGTTCTCAACCATGACGATCGAGGCATCGACCAGCACGCCGATTGCCAACGCCAGCCCCCCGAGCGACATGATGTTGGACGTCACTCCAAGGTGATACATCGGGATGAATGCACCGACGACCGCTACCGGCAGCGCCAGGATCGGCACCAGCGCGGAGCGCACGTGAAATAGAAAGATGATGATGACCAGCGAGACCACGATCGCTTCCTCGATCAGCGTGCGGCGGAGGGTTGCGATTGATTCGTTGATCAGTCCTGAGCGGTCGTAGGTCGGCACGATCCGGACCCCATCCGGCAATGCGCCCTGAATCTCCGTCAGCCTGTCTTTGACGCGCGCGATCACGCGCAGCGCGTTTTCGCCGAAGCGCATGACGACGATGCCGCCGACGACTTCGCCTTTGCCATCGAGCTCGGCGACTCCGCGGCGGATATCCGGCCCCAGCTGGACGCTGGCGACGTCACCAACGCGGATCGGCGTGCCGCGCGCGTCTGCGCCAAGCGAGACACGCCGGATGTCGTCGAGCGACGTGAGATAGCCGCGGCCACGGACCATGTATTCGCGGCCGGCGAGCTCGAGCAGACGGCCCTCCACCTCGTTGTTGCTGGCGCGGATCGCCTGCACGACATCCCTGACCGACTTGCCGTGGGCGGCCAGCCTGTTGGGATCGAGGTTGACCTGGTACTGCTTGACGAATCCGCCGATGCTGGCAACCTCGGCAACTCCCTCGACGGAGGCCAGGGCGTACCGCAGGAACCAGTCCTGCACGCCGCGCAGATCGGCGAGATTGTGCTGTCCCGATTCATCAACGACCGCGTACTGAAAGACCCAGCCGACACCCGTGGCATCCGGCCCGATCGTCGGATTCGTGCCTTCCGGCAGGCGGCCACGAATGCCTTGCAGGTACTCGACCACGCGACTGCGCGCCCAGTAGATGTCAGTACGGTCCTCGAAGATCACGTAAACGTAGGAGATCCCGAAGTCGGTGAAGCCGCGGACGGTGCGGACGCGCGGAGCTGAGAGCAGTGCGGTAACGATTGGGTAGGTGATCTGATCCTCGATGATGTCCGGGCTGCGTCCTTCCCATTCGGTGGAGACAATGACCTGAACGTCGGAGATGTCCGGAACCGCGTCGAGGGGCGTGGATGCCATGGCCCAGATGCCCCACAGCGTGACTACCACCGTCCCCGTAAAGACCAGGAAACGGTTATTCGCGCACCACTCGATGATTCGGCCGATCATGGCTACCTCACGACCAGCGCAAACTGCCTGCTGCCAATCCGCTGTCCGCCTTTGCTCACCGTGACCGTAACGTCCCACCTGCCGCCCATCGGCACCTGACCAGGGCCGCGGTACAGTCCGCCTCCAGCCGGTGCCAATTTCATCTCGCTCCGCAGCGCCGGCATGTTCATCGTCGGCATGGCCGGCATGAAGAGCTGCACGACGACGTCGGCATCGGCGACCGGCTGCCCCATCGCATCCGTTACAGTGACCTCGAAAACGTTCTCGCCGGTCTTCGGCGGATTGGCAGTCGAGCGGAACGTAATCGTCGGCACGGGACCCGAGGTCGTAGCCTGAGCCGGTTGGGGCGACTGGTAGTTCTGCAGCCCAGCGCGAAGCTGGCTCTCGGAGTCGAGGAAGAAGGTCGCCCCGACCGCGATTTGCTCGCCTTCCTTGACCCCGGCGACGATCTCGATGCGGTCGCCCAGCCGTCGCCCGATGGTGACCGGCCGCGGCGTGAACGTCCCTTCACCCTCGGCCACGAAGACAACCTGCTGCGTGCCCGAATCGAGCACGGCATCGGCGGGGACCGTCAGACCCGACCCGCCGGACCGCCGCATCTCGACTTTGGCATACATGCCGGGCTTCAGACGCCCGCGCGCGTTCGCAAATTGAAAGCGCATCTTCACCGTCCGTGTGTTCTCCTCGACGAACGGATAGACGTAGATGGCGCGCCCCGTGAACGACTCACCGGGATAGGCGTCGAGCGTCACGATCGCCGCCTGACCGACGCGCGCCAGCGGCATTTCCTGCTCGTAGATGTCCGCCTCGACCCAGACAACGGACAGATCGGCGACCTTGTACAGCGTCTGGCCGGGCATGACCCGCATCCCCTTGAGCGCCTGCTTCTCGAGGACATAGCCAGCGACAGGAGCACGAAACGTAATCGCTTCGCGCGCCGTCCGCGTCTTCTCGAGCTCAACGATCTCCTCTGGAGGCAGATCCCACAGCCGCAAGCGCTGCCGCGCGGCGTCGACGAGGCGTTCGGCGTACTCGCGCGCGTCGGCGACCGGCGAGCTCTTCATCTGCTCGCGCGCCGACAGCGCCAGGAGATACTCGGTCTGCGTCGCCACCAGGTCCGGACTGTAGAGGGTGAAGAGCGGCTGGCCTTTGCGGATCAACTGCCCCGTGTAATCGACGTAGAGGTCCCGAATCCAGCCGTCCAGCTTGACGTTGACGTCGGCCATCCGCGTCTCGTCGTAGCGCACCGTGCCGGTCGTCCGGACCACAGCTGTCAGCGTCTCGCGCGTCACCGTCGTCAGTCGCACGCCGATACGCTGCTGCCGCTGCGAATCGATACTGACGGCGCTTCGCGGAGGGCCGGGGGCCGACGTCGCGGGACGGAGGTCTGAAGTCACGCTGATCGGGGCGTGATCGTCGTGTGGCTGCCGCGGTCGATCACGGAACGTGTACAGAGCAGCCGCCCCGCCGATCACCGCGCCTGCGATCACCACCGCACCGAGCCATCGACGGAAGGTGAATGCCATCATTTCACCTCTGCTGCCGACGATGCGGCCGGCGCTCCGGGACTGGTCGCGCCGACTGCGCGGTCCAGGTCCGCCAGCGCCAGCTCCCGGTCGCCGAGAGCACGGAAATAACTCAGCTGCGCATCCAAGAACGCACGCTGGTTGTCCACGACCGACAGAAAATCGACGCGATCGCCCTGATACGCGACGCGCGACACCTCCATGGCCTGTTGCGACTGCGGCACCACGGTGGTGCGAAGGAGCGAGGCGCGCTGTCCCGCTGCTTCGGCCCGGATGTAGGCGTCGTGAACGGCCAGCCGAATCTGGCGCTCAACGACGCGTACCCGAGCGCTGGCAGCGGTGACGTTCGCGGCAGCTTCCGCCCGCTGCGCGTCCAGCCGCCCCCGCGACCACGGCGCGTTCGGCCAGGTCATGCCCGCCGACGCGGTCCACGCGCCGGCCATCCGCGGCATCAGCATGTAGCCGCCGCCGACGAAGAAGTCCGGCTTCCTCTCGCGGTCGATCACAGCGGCAGCGGCCTGCGCGCGCTCGATGCCGACCTGTGCCGCACGCAGCTCCGGGTGCTGCGCGAGGGCGAGCTTCTGCAGTGCCTCGGACGACGGAAGGGCAACGCGCTCGCGCAACTCGTCGACCGGACCAATAATTGTCTGCGGATCGCGATCGAGGAGGGTGTTCAAACGAGCCATCGCGGCGGCGGCGCTCTCCTCGTGCATCACCAGGTCTTCGTGCAGCCGCGAAATCTCGACAACAGCCTTGAGGACATCCTGCTGCGAACTGCGCCCGGCAGCGTACTTGGCGGTAGACGCGTCGGCCGACTGCCGAAGCAGCCCGACGCTTTCGAGGTGGATGTCGATGGATTTCCGTGCCAGCGCCAAATCGAGGTAGGCGCGCTGGACCTCCTTGATGACATCGCGAGCGCGGACGGCAATGTCAGCCGACGCCAGCTCGACCTCCTTTTCGGTCAGCGCTGCCCGCAGCGTCCGCTTGCCGCGACCCGGCAGCTCCTGCTGCATGGTGAACATGTACATGTTCGTGTTGAGCGGGTTGGCTGTGGTCACCGGCCATTGCCAGATCTGCGCCTCGAATGACGGCGGCATCAGGAACCGTTCCTGCGCCGGACGCAGCTGCGCGGCCTCAAACTGCCCGCGCAGCGCGATTAGCTCGGGATTGCGCTGCAGCGCTTCGTCCAGCGCCGCGCTGAGCGTCAGCGGCGGTCCCGCGTAGATGGGCGTCGTCCCACCGTGCAGATGCTCGGGGGACTGCGCCGTCGCCACCGTGGCGAAGGCGGCCAGCCCACAAACGAGAAGAATCTTTCGCACCATGATCCACCTGTCAAAGAAAAGCAGGACACAGCGAAACGTGCACAGGCGCACGCGTGTGGTCTACCGATCGATGGACGCGGGAATCAGATGCGGAACGAGGAGACGAACAGATACGTGGGCACGCCCGGTGGGCTCGGTGACACGGGCGCGCCGCGGCGGACCTGCCGTCGGAGGGACACGTGCTCGACCGTTCGCGGCAGTGCCACCGCGGTCAGGCCGGCAGTGGCCTGACGATCGGCGGCCTTGGCCGGCATAACCGCGTGCGCCGCTGCCGAGGACACGGCGCAACATGCGGATTCCATCGTCGCGCCGCTGCAGTCATGGTGCATCGCCGCGCAGCACGCTTTGGCCTGTGCGGGCAGCTCGGTGGCCGTCAGACAGGTCGCGAAGAGCATCGTGCACAACGCGACGGCAACCGCCCCCCGGCGGATAGGTCTGCGCGATCTGAAGACTTCCGGCATGAACTCAACCATCTTCCTGCCGCCGTGATGACGTGTCAAACGCCCGTGGCCGGCGGGCGACGCCGGCCCGGGCACATGGACTCACCCAATGTTCGCCAGCTGTTTGTGGAGAGTCGCCGCTGCCGTGGCCTCCTTTGCCGCCGCGCGCGCGAGCCTCGCCAGCCGGTCGCAATGCACAGCCGGGTCGTAGGTCCCTTTGCGCACGCCGGCTCTGTACGCCTTCGCCATCGCCACGTGGTCCTCTGCCTCGGCGGTGTTCTTCCTGGCAAGCGTTGCGAAATACTCCTCCAACGCGAGGTGGTCGGCGCGTGTCCGCGCGGTCATCGCCAGGTGATGCAATTGATCTGCGGTCGGTTCGGGTGCCCCCTTTCCCCCTTGAAACGCCGATGCCCCCCTGGGCAGGGCGGCGGCCTTCCCGCCCGCGACAGCCTGGTGATGCTTTGCCATCTCGCGCGCGGCTGACGCAGACTCCGCTGCAAGTGCGGCAAGCCGCTCGCAGTGTCTCTGCGCATTCGTTACGGCCGATCTATTGGCGTTGGCGTTGTACGCCTGGCCCATGGCCTTGTGCTTCGCGGCGTCGGCCACGTAGCGATCGGCGAGCGCCGTGAAATGAGCAGCCAACGCGGTGTTGGCTTCGGGAGTGTCCGTCGCGACGAGTTTCTGAACCTCCAGCTTGTTCAACAGGCCGGCGGGCGTCTGCGCCGCAGACACGGCGGCAGTCGCAGCCAGGGCGACCGCCGCGACGAGAGTACGAGACAAGGGTTTCATGACATCCACCTTTCGCATTCCACCGAGTGACTAGTGAGACCGTGCGCGGCACGGCCGGAAAGTGACTGCGGAAGGGGAATTAACGTCGTAGGACGACTGGTGGTGCAGGCCGCCCGCCGGTCGTCCCTCCTCGACTTTGCGGGTATGGGACACGCGTCTCCAGTAACGTCACGATCGCGAGGAGCGAGGCGCCGACAGCCATACTGCCCGCATTGCGGCCCTCTTCTGTCAGAAACGGCGCAGTCCTCAGGACCGCGGCACAGGCCGTGCCCGCGGCGGCCGTGAGTTCTGGAATTGTTGTTTGAGCGATGGCTTCACCACAGTTCCGGGTCTCTGACGATGGGTCGCACCAGGCGTCGCATAGTGCGTTGACGACGGGATCACCCGTCAGTGTCAGGACAACGAGAAACGCTGTGAGAGAAGCCATCGCCTGTCTCGTGAGCCATCGACGCAACGACGATGCCACGGACCCCGCCAGAAATGGCCGTGTAAAGCACCGCGCCTCCTCGCCGGCGTTAGAGTCGCGCAGATTATTTCGCGCGACCGGGGAAAGTTCGATGTGGATCCTTACCGGCCGACCCTGCGCCGGCAATGGCGGCGCCGGATCCTCGAGCGCCCCAAGCACGACCTGCGGCGGTGTAATGCCGACGCACCCCGTGCGTTAACCCATCGAACCACCGGGAGAGGCCCGGCACAGGGCAAACCTATACTGATGACAATGTCCGCAGCCGAGCCGCTCGAGAATCAGGGCCCAGCCTCACTGGAGATCCTGGTCGACAACCATCGGACGTTTCTCAAGTATCTCGAGCGGCGCGTCGAAGACCGGGCCCTGGCCGAGGACATCCTCCAGGACGCGTTCATGCGGATCGTTGATCGTCCGGAGAACGCTCCCGCCGACGAGGGCATCGTCCCGTGGTTCTACCGCGTGCTGAGAAATTCAGCCATCGACCGCCTGCGACGGCGCGGGACCGCGGCGCGGGCGCTGGAAGCATTCGCACGCGAGCTGGAAACCCATGAGTCCGCTCAGCCTGAGCTCGAGGCCGAAATTTGCGGGTGCGTCACACGGCTCGCGGCGACATTGAAGGCGGAGTACGCAGAGGCGCTGCAGGCGATCGATGTCGGCGGACAGACGGTCAAAGCTTTCGCGGCCGAGCGCGGTCTGTCTCCAGGTAATGCCGGGGTTCGTGTATTTCGCGCGCGAGAGGCGCTCAAGAAGCGGGTGGCGGAATCGTGCGGGACATGTGCCGAGCACGGCTGCCGCGACTGCTCCTGCCAGATTTCTTCCGCCTGAAGGCGGAAGCTACGCGGATGAACCGTCGTGCGTGAAACGGCGGTCCAATAAACGGAGAGGTGGTTATGGAACGTGATGTTGTGTGCGGCATGCAGGTCGATCCGGCGAAGGCCGCGGCGACCAGCGAATACAACGGCAAGACGTACTACTTCTGCGCGAAGGTCTGCAAAACGAAGTTCGACGCCAATCCTTCGCAGTACGTGAAGGCCTAAGGGCGAAGGGCGTGCACGAGCAGCACACCACCGCCACGACGGAGGTCGTCGACCCGGTCTGTGGGATGACGATCTCGCCAGACGATGCGGTAGGCCACCTCGAGCACCGCGGGCAGACCTACTACTTCTGCAACGAAAGCTGCCTCGAGCAGTTCCGCGACGATCCCGAGCGCTTCCTGAATCCCGACGCACGCCCGCCACAGGCCGTGCCCGCCGGGACCGAGTGGACCTGCCCCATGCACCCGGAGATCGTCCGCAGCGAGCCCGGGTCGTGCCCGATCTGCGGCATGGCGCTCGAGCCCAAGACCATCTCGCTCGAGGACGACGGCAATCCGGAGCTCGAGGACATGACGCGGCGGTTTCGCGTCAGCGTCGCGCTGACGGTTCCCACGCTGCTGATTGCGATGAGCGAGTTCCTGCCGGGAAACCTGCGCACGCTCATCCCCGCCTCGGCAACGAACTGGGCGCAGATGGCGCTGGCGACTCCCGTAGTCCTATGGGGCGGCTGGCCGTTTTTCGTGCGTGGATGGCAGTCGCTGGTCAACCGCAGCCTCAACATGTTCACGCTCATCGCGCTCGGCGTTGGCGTGGCGTACGCCTTCAGCGCGGTGGCCACGATTGCTCCCGGCCTCTTCCCGCACTCCTTCCGCATGCACAACGGTCAGGTCGGCGTCTACTTCGAAGCCGCGGCCGCCATCGTCGCACTGGTGTTGCTCGGTCAGGTGATGGAGCTACGGGCGCGTGGTCAGACCGGCGCAGCCATCCGCGCCCTGCTTGGACTGGCGCCGAAAACCGCACGCCGCCTGCAAAACGACGGCAGCGAAGATGACGTGCCGCTCGACCAGGTCAGGGTCGGGGATCGCCTGCGTGTGCGTCCCGGTGAGAAGGTGCCGGTGGACGGCACGGTCATCGAGGGACGCAGCGCGGTTGATGAGTCGATGGTCACCGGCGAACCGATTCCCGTCGAGAAGACCGAAAGCGACAGGGTCATCGGCGCGACAGTGAACGGTACGGGCTCCCTCGTTATCCGGGCGGAGCGCGTCGGCTCCGACACGCTGCTCGCGCAGATCGTGCACATGGTGGCGCAGGCGCAGCGCAGCCGTGCCCCGATCCAGAGGCTTGCCGACGTTGTCTCTGGTTACTTCGTCCCAATCGTCGTTCTCGTCGCCGTCGTGACGGCCGTCGCGTGGGGAACGTTCGGCCCTGAACCGCGGATGGCGTACGCCATCGTCAACGCTGTCGCGGTGCTGATCATTGCCTGCCCGTGCGCGCTTGGACTGGCGACGCCAATGTCGATCATGGTGGCAAGCGGGAAAGGCGCTGGCGCCGGAGTGCTGTTCCGGAATGCGGAGGCCATCGAAGTACTCCGCAAGGTCGACACGCTGGTCGTCGACAAGACCGGAACGTTGACGCGCGGCCGGCCGGCTGTCGCATCGGTCACGCCGCTGGGGGCGTGGGACGAACCAACGCTCCTCCGCTTCGCGGCGACGCTCGAGCGCGGCAGCGAGCATCCCCTGGCGGCGGCGATCGTCGGCGGTGCCCGCGAGCGCGGCATTCAACCGTCGAACGCCGAAGCGTTCGATTCCATCACCGGCAAAGGCGTGCGCGGCCGCGTGGACGGGAAGAACGTCGCGATCGGCAATATGCGCCTGCTCGAGGAGCTTGGCGTGAACCCGGGCACCCATCACGCCGACAACCTCCGCGATGAAGGCCAGACGGTGATGTTTGTGGCGATCGACGGCTCGCTCGCAGGGCTCATCGGTGTCGCCGATCCGATTAAGGAGACGACTCCTGAAGCGATTCGGCAGCTCCACCAGGAAGGGCTCCGCATCGTCATGATGACGGGCGACAGCCGGATCACCGCGGAGGCCGTCGCACGAAAGCTCGGAATCGACGACGTGATTGCGGAGGTGCTGCCGGACCAGAAAGCTGCCCTGGTCAAGCGGCTGCAGGATTCAGGACGAATCGTGGCCATGGCCGGCGACGGCATCAACGATGCCCCGGCTCTCGCGCAGGCGCACGTCGGCATCGCGATGGGCACCGGCACCGATGTGGCGATGGAAAGCGCGGGTGTGACGCTCGTGAAAGGCGACCTGCGCGGGATCGTGCGCGCACGGCGTTTAAGCCGCGCGACGATGGGCAACATCAAACAGAATCTGTTTTTTGCGTTTGTCTATAACGCGCTGGGGGTGCCGGTGGCCGCCGGCATCCTGTATCCATGGACCGGTCTGCTGCTCAATCCGATGATTGCCGCCGCCGCCATGAGCTTCAGCTCGGTCTCGGTCATCGGCAACGCGCTGCGCCTTCGTGGAGTCCGGCTTTAGCCGGATTGCCGCGGGTTCCTTCGTAGTGTCCGCCTTCAGGCGCACGTGCGTAGTGTCCGCCTTCAGGCGGACCTCAGATGGGTGTGATGCATTGGAATTGCTTTCCTGCGACAGCCACTGGCCTTTAACCACGAAGGCCACGAAGATCGCGAAGATCACAAAGACGCTGCGGGCCATTCGATTGCCGGCGTGCAACGCACGTGCGTGCGTCCTCCGTGTCTCCGTGCCTCCGTGTGAATCCGTGCCCTCCGTCCCCTCAGTTTTATCGAGTCAGCGGAAGACCGCTCGCAACCCGAGCTGCCATGTGCGGCCCGGACCGAAGTGCGTGCCGCTGAACGGATTGCCGAAGTTGTAGGCCCATCGCTCGCCTGTCGCGTTCAACAGCGCGAACCGGACAGTCAGGTCGGCGCGGCCGACGCGACGGAGCCGCTGTGAGAGCGATATATCGACGCTCTTGCGCGGCTTGACGCGTCCGCGCTCGAAGTCCACGAGCTCGGCACCGGGCCGTTCCTCCAGCTCATCGAGGTCGTCCTCCTCGACCTGCAGCGGGGTGCCGCTCTCGTAGCGCGCATTGACCGCGACGCTCGTTCCTTTCGCGACAAACGACACACCGGCCGCGCCGGCGTTCCGCTGGTCGTGGTCGGGTGTGAACCGCTCGCCGCCGGCAATCTCGGCCACCTCGTCCTCGAGGAACAGTCCACCCGTAATCGGGCCGGCCTGCTCCACCCGCGAATTGCCATAGCTGGCGAACGCTGACCAGCCGCGCCGCCGCGGCACGTCTACGCGGAGATCGATCCCGGAGGCCCACCCCCTGGCGACGCTGTTCGGGAAGATGA
>Ga0247825_10000602_pt1 | contig 22984 bp, 21 predicted proteins | sample 13C_Vanillin_Day_FD_194413 | JGI IMG/M metagenome (GOLD analysis project Ga0247825, IMG submission 194413) | Soil microbial communities from agricultural site in Penn Yan, New York, United States - 13C_Vanillin_Day48 | ecosystem: Environmental > Terrestrial > Soil > Agricultural land | place...
TTTCTCACCACCGCATAGCGCCGCAGCGTCTCTTCGCGGGCGCGCTCGTGGTCGACCACCGGCAACGGGTAGTCGCGTCCCAGCACCAGGCCTGCGGCCTCCAGGTCGGCCGGTCGCGCCAGCCACGGCGCGTGCAGAGCCGCTGGTGGCAGGCCCGCCAGCTGCGGCAGGAAGCGCAGGATGAAGCCGCCTTCGGGATCGAACTTCCGGCTCTGGCTCACCGGGTTGAAGATCCGGAAGTACGGCTGCGCGTCGCAGCCCGATGAACTGGCCCACTGCCAGCCGCCGTTGTTGGCGGCCAGGTCGTAGTCGTTGAGCTGCCGCGCGAAATAGCGCTCGCCCCGACGCCAGTCGATGCCCAGGTCCTTGCACAGGAAGCTGGCGGTCACCATCCGCAGGCGGTTGTGCATGTAGCCGGTCTGGTTGAGCTGGTGCATGGCGGCGTCCACCAGCGGATAGCCGGTGCGGCCTTCGCACCACGCGGCGAACAACGCCTCGGCCCGCGGGCCTGACTCCCAGGCGATGGTGTCGTACTCGGGCCGGAAGCTGGCGCCCCGGTCCTCGTCATCGGCCACGTGCGGGAAGTTCGCCAGCACCTGGAAATAGAAGTCGCGCCAGATCAGTTCGCTCAGCCAGGTCGCCGCACCGGATTGGCCCGCCTGGGCCAGCGAATGGGCATGCCGCGCCAGTTCGCGGACCGACACTGTGCCGAAGCGCAGATGCACGCTGAGACAGCTCGGACCTTTCACCGCAGGAAAGTCACGCGTCAGGTGGTAACGGTCGATGCGCGTGAGGAAGTCATCCAGCAACTGCGCCGCGCCGCTCGCGCCCGGGCGCACGGGCAGGCAGGAGAGGTTGCTCGGCTCGAAGCCCAGGTCCGCCAACGACGGCACGGGCGCCCGCCATGCCTGCGGACGCGCCGCCAGCGCCCCGGCGTGCTTCTCGACCGGATACGCCTTCAGGTAGTACCCATCGACCTTCGCCAGCCAGGCCTTCTTGTACGGCGTGAACACCGAGTACGGCCGCCCCGCCTGGGTCAACAGCTCCTCGCCCTCGAAGATCGCCTGGTCCTTGGTGGTGTGCAGCGCGATGCCGTCCTCGGCCAGCGCGTTGCGCACGAGCGAGTCGCGAGCGATCGCCGACGGCTCATAGTCGTGGTTGGCGAAGACGGCCTGCACGCCCAGCTGCCGGGCCAGCTTCGGCAACTCGTCCGTGGCCAGGCCATGCAGCACCATCAAACCGCCGCCCGCATGGCCGGCCAGGCGCCGCAACCGCTCGTCCAGCTCCACCAGCGATTCACGGATGAACTCCACCCGGCGGTCGCGCCGCGGCAGCGGATCGAGGAGGGCGGTGTCGAAGACAAAAGCCGCGTGCAACTGCCGGCAGCTGCGCAGCGCGTGGTAGAGGGCGGCGTGGTCCTGGACACGCAGGTCCCGCCGAAACCACACCAGTCCGGCGGGATAGGGCTTTTCCATTCGTCTTCGTTAAAATTTCATCATGCCCGCCGAGCCGTCCACCATCAACCTGACGCATCACTTCCTGATCGCGATGCCGGGCCTGGAGGATGCCTCGTTCGCTCGCAGCGTGGTGTACCTGTGCGAGCACAGCGCCCGCGGGGCCCTGGGCCTCGTGATCAACAAGCCCAGCGACATCAAGCTGAAGAACCTGTTCGAGAAGGTCGATCTTCCGCTCGATCGCGACGACCTGGCCGGCGCCCCGGTGTTCCACGGCGGCCCGGTGCAGACCGAACGCGGTTTCGTGCTGCACGAGGCGGTGCTGGCCGGCGACGAGGCCAAGCCCGACGAGCCGGTGTACGCCTCCACCATGACCATTCCCGGCGGCCTGGAGATGACCACGTCCAAGGACGTGCTCGAAGCGATGTCCACCGGCGCCGGCCCGCGCAAGGTGCTGGTGTCGCTCGGTTATTCCGCGTGGGGCGAGGGCCAGCTCGAATCGGAACTGGCCGAGAACAGCTGGCTCACCGTGGCCGCCGATCCGCAGGTGATCTTCGATACGCCGGTCGAACAGCGCTACGACAAGGCGCTGTCGCTGCTGGGCCTGCAGGCGTGGATGCTGTCGCCGGAGGCCGGGCACGCATGAGCGTGACGAGCCGGCCCGACATCCCCCGCCACTTTTCCACTTTTCTCGCTTTCGATTACGGGGCCAAGCGCACCGGCGTCGCCGTGGGCAACCGCATGATGCGCACCGCGACTCCGCAAGCGACGATCCGTGCCGAAGGCAAGGCGCGCCTCGAAGCCGCCGCGCAGCGAGTGGGCGAATGGCAGCCCGACGCGCTGGTGATCGGCGTGCCGTTCCACCCCGACGGTGCGCCCCACGACAATACCGAGCGGGCCCGCCGCTTCGGCCGCCAGCTCGCCGCGCGGGTGAAGCTGCCCGTGTACGAGGTGGACGAGCGCTACAGCACCACCGAGGCGCTGGCGGGCGGCGCGAAGGACGCCGATGCGGGCGCGGCCTGCATCATCCTGGAACAGTTCCTGAGGAGCATCGAATGAGCGAATTGCGGCTGGACGCCGAGGCGTTGTACCGCGAGCTGCTGCGCGGCGTGCCCGCCCTGCGCGGACCCGACGGCCGCCTGGTCGGCATCACCTCCGGCGGCGCCTGGCTGGCGCAGCGGCTGCAGCAGGACCTGCAGCTGCCAGGCGAGGCGGGCACCATCTCCTCGTCGATGCACCGCGACGACTTTGCCCAGCGCGGCCTCGCGGCTTCCAGCGCTCAGACGAAGTTGCCGTTCGACGTCAACGACGCCCACATCGTGCTGCTGGACGACGTGCTCTACACCGGTCGCACCATCCGCGCGGTGCTCAACGAGCTGTTCGACTACGGCCGCCCCGCCAGCGTGAAGCTCGCCGTGCTGGTCGATCGCGGCGGGCGAGAGCTCCCGGTCGAGGCCAACTTCGCCGCCGCGCGGGTCGCCCTGCCCGAGACCCAATCGCTGGAACTGGCGCGCGACGCGCAGGGCCGCTTCAACTTCAAGGTCGCCTGATGCTCTACAAGCGAAACCCGCAACTGAACAAGAACGGCGAGCTGATCCACCTGCTCTCGATCGAGGGCCTGCCGCGCGACATCGTCACCCACATCCTCGACACCGCGGCCAAGTTCGTCGGCGTCAGCGACCGCGAGGTCAAGAAGGTGCCGCTGCTGCGCGGCAAGAGCGTGTTCAACCTGTTCTTCGAGAACAGCACGCGCACCCGCACCACCTTCGAGATCGCGGCCACGCGCTTGTCGGCCGACGTGATCAACCTGGACATCGCGCGCTCCTCCGCGAGCAAGGGCGAATCGCTGCTGGACACCATCGCCAACCTGTCGGCGATGGCGGCCGACATGTTCGTGGTGCGGCACAGCGAATCGGGCGCGCCCTACCTGATCGCGCAGCACGTCGCGCCGCACGTGCACGTGATCAACGCGGGCGACGGCCGGCATGCGCACCCCACGCAGGGGCTGCTCGACATGTACACGATCCGCCACTACAAGAAGGACTTCTCCAACCTCACGGTGGCGATCGTCGGCGACGTGCTGCATTCGCGCGTGGCGCGCTCGGACATCCACGCGCTCACCACGCTGGGCTGCGCCGAGGTACGCGTGGTCGGCCCCAAGACGCTGGTGCCGGCCGACATGGCGCAGATGGGCGTGCGCGTGTGCCACACGCTGGAGGAAGGCATCCGCGGCTGCGACGTGGTGATCATGCTGCGGCTGCAGAACGAGCGCATGAGCGGCGCGCTGCTGCCCTCGTCGCAGGAGTTCTTCAAGAACTTCGGCCTCACGCCCGACAAGCTGCAGCTGGCCAAGCCCGACGCCATCGTCATGCACCCGGGGCCGATCAACCGCGGGGTGGAGATCGATTCGGCGGTGGTGGACGGCAAGCAGAGCGTGATCCTTCCGCAGGTCACCTTCGGCATCGCGGTGCGAATGGCCGTGATGAGCATCGTGGCCGGCAACGAAGCCTGAGAAGAAAGACAAGAAAGCGCCCATGAAGATCCTGATCAAGAACGGCCGCGTGCTCGACCCCGGCTCCAACCGCGACGAGATCGCCGACGTGGCCATCGCCGCCGGCCGCGTGGTCGCCATCGGCGGCACGCCCGCGGGTTTCACGGCCAGCCGCACGATCGACGCCAACGGCTGCATCGTCGCGCCCGGCCTGGTCGACCTGGCGGTGCGGCTGCGCGAGCCGGGCCACGAGCACGAAGGGATGCTCGAGTCCGAGATGGCCGCGGCCGTCGCGGGCGGCGTCACCAGCCTGGTCTGCCCGCCGGACACCGACCCGGTGCTCGACGAGCCGGGCCTGGTCGAGATGCTGAAGATGCGCGCCGAGAAGCTGCACCAGGCGCGCGTGTTCCCGCTGGGCGCGCTCACGCGCGGCCTGGCCGGCGAGGTGCTCACCGAGATGGCCGAGCTGACCGAAGCCGGCTGCGTCGGCTTCAGCCAGGCCGAGGTGGGCCTTGCCAACACGCAGGTGCTGCAGCGCGCGCTGCAGTACGCGTCGACCTACGGCTACACCGTGTGGCTGCGGCCGCAGGAGCTGCACCTGGGCAAGGGCGTGGCCGCCAGCGGGCCGCTCGCCACGCGCCTGGGCCTGTCGGGCGTGCCGGTGGCGGCCGAGACGATCGCGGTGCACACGCTGCTGGAGCTGATGAAGTCCACCGGCGCCAGCGTGCACCTGTGCCGCCTGAGCAGCGCCGCCGGCCTGGAGCTGGTGCGCCGCGGCAAGGACCAGGGCCTGCCCGTCACCTGCGACGTCAGCATCAACTCGCTGCACCTGACCGACGCGGACATCGGCTTCTTCGACAGCCGCATGCGCCTGTCGCCGCCGCTGCGCCAGCAGCGGGACCGCGACGCGCTGCGCGAGGGCCTGGCCGACGGCACGGTCGACGCGCTGGTGTCCGACCACACGCCGGTGGACGAGGACGCCAAGACGCTGCCCTTCGCCGAAGCCGAGCCCGGCGCCACCGGCCTCGAGCTGCTGCTGTCGCTCGCGCTCAAGTGGGGCCAGGAGAGCGGCGTCGGCCTCACCCGCGCGCTGGCGGTGCTCACCAGCGAACCCGCGCGCGTGCTCGGCAACGCGCTGGGCACGCTGCAGGCCAGCTGCGGCCGCCTGGTCGAAGGCGGCGTCGCCGACCTGTGCGTGTTCGATCCCCAGGCGCACTGGACGGTGGAGCCCGGCGCCTTGCGCAGCCAGGGCAAGCACACGCCGTTCTCCGGCTACGAGCTGCCGGGGCGCGTGCGCTGCACCATCGCGGCCGGCCAGCTGGCCTTCGACGCGGGCGCGGCGCGCTGACGATGCGCGGCTTGCGGGCGGCGTGGCGGCTGTGGCGCGCGCTGCTGCATGCGCTGGGCGGGCTGTTCACCATCCTCCTGCGGTTTCCGCGGATGTCGGTGGAACAGCAGCACGCCGAGGTCCAGGCCTGGGCCGGCCGCATGCTGAACGTGCTGGGCATCGGCCTGCAGGTGCGCGGGCAGCCGCCGGCGCGCGGCCCGATGCTGCTGGTGTCCAACCACATCTCCTGGCTCGACATCCTGGTGATGCACGCGGCGCGGTATTGCCGCTTCGTCTCCAAGTCCGACGTCAGGCACTGGCCGCTGCTGGGCAGGCTGGCCACGGGCGCCGGCACGCTCTACATCGAACGTGAATCCCGCCGCGACGCGATGCGCGTGGTGCACCACATGGCCGAGAGCCTGCAGGCCGGCGACGTGCTGGCGGTGTTCCCCGAAGGCACGACCAGCGACGGGGTCGACCTGCTGCCGTTCCACGCCAACCTGATCCAGGCCGCCATCGCCGCGCACGCGCCGGCGCAGCCGGTGGCGCTGCAGTTCATCGACGCGGCCACGGGCGAGATCACGCTCTCGCCTTGCTATATCGGCGACGACACGCTGGTGGCGTCGTTGTGGCGCACGATGACCGGACCGGCGATCACGGCGGTCGTCACGTTCGGCGAACCGCAGCAGGCGGAGGGGCGTGAGCGGCGGACCTGGGCGGCAGACCTTCGGGCGGCGGTGCAGGAACTGCGGCGCGCGGACTGACCAGCCGTCATTCCCGCGGAGGCGGAAATCCAGAGCGTCCGCATTCAGCGACCACTCGCGCGAGTGGCGTGCATGCCTGACTCCAGCCCTCTCCCAGAGGGAGGGAGCAAAACCGGGGCCTGTTCGAACCCGCACGCTGCTCCCACGCGGCAGGCGATGCCTGGCCCGGGCGATTTGTGGGACGAGCGGCGCCGCAGGGGTGCGGGCCCTGCGCGCACGCGAAGCGTGCCAAGCTCGACATGAACCTCTGACTCGCGGGCATTGTTTGAACGGAGTGATGGGGAACCCATCACGCAGTGAGTTTGCCCGCGTGGGCCCGCACCCCGGAAGGCGACGCGCGCAGCACTGCGAAGCGCAGCGAAGCAGGCGGAGAGTCCCACCATGAGCCCGGGCCAGGCATCGCCTGCCGCGCGGGCGCGGCGCCAACCACCCAACTAAGGCGACATCGGCGGCGCCGCCGCCCCCGAGCCCCGCTCGAACGTGACCACGTGGTCCACCTCCGGCCGGATGCCGATCCACTCGCCGACCTTGTGGTCGTGGTGGCTGGGGACGTGGGCCATCACCACCTCGCCGCTGCGAAGGCGCAGCGTGTAGAGGAACTCCGAGCCGCGGAAAGCCTTGCGCACGATCTGCGCCTTCACCGGCGCCGCGTCGTCGTGGACGATGTCGTCGGCGCGCAGCAGCACCTCGCAATCGCCGGTGCGGAAGGCCGTCGGCAGCGGGCATTCGGCGACGTCGGTCAGCTCGCCCAGCGGCGTGTCCACCACCACCTGGCCGTCGACCTCGCGCAGCCGCGCCGGCGTGAAAACGCCGTGGCCGATGAAGTCGGCGACGAAGCGCGTGGCCGGACGGTGGTAGAGCGTGTACGCGTCGTCCCATTGGTGCAGCCGGCCCTGGTGCATCACGCCGATGCTGTCGCCGATGGCGAAGGCCTCCAGCTGGTCGTGCGTGACGAACAACGCCGTCGCGCCCGCCGACTTCAGGATGCCGCGGATCTCGTGCGCCAGGCGCTCGCGCAGCTCGACGTCGAGATTGGAGAACGGCTCGTCCAGCAGCAGCAGCTGCGGCCGCGGCGCCAGCGCCCGCGCCAGCGCGACGCGCTGCTGCTGCCCGCCCGAGAGTTCGTGCGGCATGCGCGATTCGCTGCCGGCCAGGCCGACCAGCGCCAGCACCTCGGCCACGCGGTCGCGCCGCTCGCCTCGCGGCAGCTGCGTCAGGCCGAAGCCCACGTTGCGGCCCACGTCCAGGTGCGGGAACAGCGCGTAGTCCTGGAACACCATGCCGATGCGGCGGCTCTCCGCGGGCACGTGCACGCCGGGGCTTTCCACGACGTCGCCGGAGATGCGGATCTCGCCCTCGCTCGCGCGCTCCAGGCCCGCCACCGCGCGCAGCAGCGTCGTCTTGCCGCAGCCCGAAGGCCCGATCAGCACGCCGATGTCGCCGGCGGGCAGGCCGAACGAGACCTCGTCGACCGCGGGCCGCGCCTGCCCGCCGTAGCGGACGCTCAATCGGGACAGTTCGACATGCATGGGCTTCGATTCTAGATGCGTACAATTCTCATTTGCATTGTTCCAGCGAACCTCCACCTCCGCCACCGCGCCGCGTCTTTCCATGACCCCGCCGCGGCCCCGAGACCTCCTGTTGCTGGTGGTGGCCGCGCTCATCGTGCTGCCCGTCGCGGCGGTGCTCGGCTCCTGGCTGGAATGGGACGCCCACACCGCCGGCATCCTGCGTGAGATGGCGGCGACCGTGCTGCCGGGCTACGCGGTCACGAGCGTGGTGCTGTGCATCGCGGTCGGTTTCGGCGTCGCACTGGTCGGCACCGTCTCGGCCGCGGCCGTCACGCTCTTTGAATTCCGCGGCCGCCGCTTCTTCGAATGGGCCTTGTTGCTGCCGCTGGCCATGCCGTCGTACGTGGTGGCCTATGCCTACACCGACTTCCTCCAGTTCAGCGGCCCGATGCAGGGCTGGATCCGCGCGACCTTCGGGCTGGAAGGCCGCGTGTTCCCGGAAGTGCGCAACACCGCCGGCGCGGCCGTGGTGTTCGTGTTCACGCTCTATCCCTATGTCTACCTTCTGGCGCGCTCGGCCTTGTCGGAACGCGCGGCGCACCTGATGGAGGCCGCGCGCCTGCTGGGCGCCCCCATGGCGACACGCGTGCTGCGTGTCGCGCTGCCGCTGGCGCGGCCCGCGGTCGCGGCCGGCGTGGCGCTCGCGCTGATGGAGACGCTGGCCGACTTCGGCGTCGCCAGCTACTTCGGCATCACGACCTTCACCACCGGCATCTACAAGGCCTGGCTGGCGATGGACAACCGGATCGCCGCGGCCCAGCTCGCCACGACGCTGCTGGCGGTGGTGGTCGTGCTGCTCGCGCTGGAGCACCGCGCGCAGCGGCGCATGCGCTTTGCCGCTTCTCGCGGCGCCCGCGCGGGGTCGGCCGAAGCGCAGCCCTCGCGGCTGTCAGGCCGCCGCGCCGCGCTGGCCGTCGTGCTGTGCAGCCTGCCGATCCTGGGCGGCTTCGTGCTGCCCGTGCTGTTCATGCTGCGGCCGCTGGCCGCCGACTGGTCGGTGCTGCCCTGGGACCGCTTCCTGCAATGGGCCTGGAACAGCGTGCGCCTGGGCGGGATCACCGCCGTGCTGGCGATCGGAGTCGCGCTGTTGCTCGCCTCCAGCCTGCGCCGCGGCGGTGACGCGATCACGCGCGGCGTCGTGCGGCTGGCCGGCCTGGGCTACGCGATCCCCGGGGCGGTCATCGTGGTCGGCCTGCTGCTGCCGGTCGGCTGGCTGCAGGCCGCCGCGCCGCAGGTGCCGGCCGTGTACTGGGTCACGGGCACGGTGCTCGGCATCGTCTGGGCCTACCTCGTCCGTTTCATGTCGGTCGCGCTGCAGTCGGTGCAGAGCGGCTACGCCCGCATCCCCCGGAGCTTCGACGATTCCGCGCGCATGCTGGGCACCGGCGGCCTCGCGCTGCTGGTACGCGTGCACTGGCCGCTGCTGCGCGGCTCCGCCGCGGCGGCGGCGCTGCTCGTGTTCGTGGACGTGATGAAGGAGTTGCCCGCGACGATGCTGCTGCGGCCCTTCAACACCGACACCCTGGCCGTGGTGGCCTACCAGCTCGCGCGCGACGAGCGGCTGGGCGAAGCCGCCCTGCCGTCGCTGGCGCTGGTGCTGGTGGGATTGCTGCCGGTGCTGTTGCTCAGCCGTTCAGTGCGACGCCGCTGATCGGCGGGTCACACCTCGTCGGACCACTCCAGGCGGGTGGTGTTCGCGGTTTTTCGGAAGACGACTTCGCCGGTCGGCACGTGCACGACGCGGATCTCCTTGCCGTCGGGACAGGTGTGGCTCTTGGCGGCCATGGTGACCGCGAGCGCGCGGTCGCTGAAGAGATGCTGCTGGGCTTCGGATGCGGGGAGCCACGGGTTCGCGATGGGGTGGCTGCTCTCGATCTTGTAGTCGGCGCTGGTCATTCAAAAACCTCCTTCGTCGGCTCTGCCTTGTGTTTCTTCGCGACGCGTGCCTTTTCTGTTCCGGGACCGCCCGCCGGGGCGTCCTGTGGTGACGCGTCCGGCACAGGTTATCGGTGCGGGATGGCATGTATGTAGGACGCCGCCGCATCGGCGGGAAACGATCCGTACCGCCGTTCCACCGCCTGACCGGCCGCTGACCGGCCTTCCGAAATCCCCTCTACAGTTTTCGCGCTGGCGTCCGAATCGCGAAGGCATGAGTTGCATAGTCCGTACTCCCTTGCTCGATGCCCGGCACAAGGTGCTGGGTTACCGGCTCGCCTGGCAGGCCGCGCGCGGCGGCGATCTCCAGCGCCTGGCCGCCTGCGTGGCGCGCTCGCCGGATGACGGGAACCAGCCGGGCTGGGCCGCCGGCAGTGGCCTGGCCTTCCTGCAGGCGCCGGCCGGCGCGCTGTCGCCGGAGGCCTTCCCCGCGCTCGATCCCGACAAGACCGTGATCAGCCTGGAAGAAGCGGACTTCCGCGTCCCCACGGTGGGACCGGCCGTCAAGGCGCTGCGCCAACGCGGCTTCGGCATCTCGTTGCGCATGCCGCAGCCCCGCGCCTTGCCGCCCGCGCTCGTCGCGCTGCTCACCCACATCGAATTCGCCTTCGATCGCGAGCAGACCGTGGCGCGCCCGGCGCTCGCGGCCGCGCCCGGTGCCACGCCGCCGCTCTTCGTCGCCGACGGCCTCGCGAGCTGGTCGGACTACCAGGCCTGCGCGGCGCTGGGCCTCGACGCCTTCGTCGGCCATCTCCACACGTCCGGCAGCGCGCCCACCAGCGCCACCTCCGGACGCCTCAGCCCCGCCAGCGTGCTGGTCATGCAGTTGATCCAGATGGTGCAGTCCGACGCCGACGTGCGCGACCTCGAAGCCGCGCTCAAGCAGGACGCGGCGCTGGCCTACCGCCTGCTGCGCTGCCTGAACTCCGCGAGCTTCGGCCTGGGCGTCGAAGTGCAGTCGCTCCGGCATGCGGTCAGCATGATGGGTTACCGCCCGCTCCTGCGGTGGCTCGCCCTGCTGCTGGCTTCGTCCAGCTCGCAGTCGAACTCGCCCGTGCTGCTGCAGACCGCCATCGTGCGCGGCCGCTTCACCGAGCTGCTCGGCCGCGGCCTGCTGCCGGCGAACGAGGCCGACAACCTGTTCGTCGTCGGCATGTTCTCGCTGATCGACCGGCTGCTCGGCGTGCCCATGGGGCAGGCGCTGGACAAGGTCCAGCTGGCCGGCCCCGTGGTGCAGGCGCTGCTCAAGCGCGAAGGCATCTACGGTCCCTTCCTGAAGCTGGCCGAAGCCTGCGAGCGCGCGGACGCCGATCCCGCCGCGCTGGCCGACGCCGCGTTCGTCACTGCCGAGCAGGTCAACCGCGCGCACGTCGCGGCGCTGGCCTGGGCGGGGGAGCTGCAGGTCGCATGAGCGAGCACGACCGCGCCGCCCTGGCCGCGCTGATCGCGGCCCTGCCGCCCGAGAGCCGCGGCGAACTCGTCCGCATGTACCGCCGGTCCCTCGCCAACCACCTGGACCTGATCGGCCTCGCGCCCTACACGAACAGCGAACCGCTGGTGGTCGCCCTGCACGGCCTCGCCGGCTCGGCGGCCATGATGCAGGACCAGGAGCTGTCGAAGGCCGCCAGGAGCATGGAGAACGACCTGCGCGAAGGCCGCGTCGACGCGGCCTGGCGACGCTGGCCGGCGGTCCAGGCCTTCGCGCAGCGGACGCAGGCCCAGCTCGATTCGATCGAAGCGGCGGGCGGCTGAATCAGTGCAGCAGGCCGTGACGCTGCGCGTAGTGCGCCAGCTGCGCATTGCTCGGCAGCTTCATCTTCTCGAGCAGCCGTGCGCGGTACACGCCCACGGTCTTGGGCGTCATGTCCAGGGACCGCGCGATATCGGGCAGCGGCACGCCGCGCGCGATCAGCACCAGCAGTTCGCGCTCGCGCTCGGTCAGGCGGTGGTGCGGCAGCGCCTGCTCGGGCGACGTCAGCTCGTTCACCAGCAGGTTGGCGACGGCCGGCGTCAGGTACTTGCGGCCGCGCGCCACCGAGCGCAGCGCGTCCAGCAGCATGCCGGGCTCGCCCGCCTTGTTCAGGTAGGCCAGCGCGCCGGCTCGCAGCGACTGCACGGCGTACTGGTCCTCGGGATACATGGACACCACCATCACGTGCGGCGCGCTCGCGCGTCGGGCGAGGGCTTCCAGGATCTGCAGGCCGGACCGGCCCGGCAAGTTGATGTCCAGCAGCAGCACCTCGCAGCCGGTCGAGGCCAGCAGCGGCTCCAGCGCGGTCCAGTCGCCGGCTTCGCCCACGACTTCGAAGCCGCCGTCCTGGGACAGCGTGTCGCGCAGGCCGCGGCGGATGAGGGCGTGGTCGTCGGCCAGGACGACGCGCGTCGTCGTCGTCATGCTTCCACCTCCACGTTCTCCGTCAGCGGGATCCAGAGCATGAGCGTGGTGCGCCCCGGCGCGGACGAAACATCGAGCTGCCCGCCGAGCGCACGCACGCGCTCGGCCATGCCGCGCAGGCCCAGCGCGCCCGGGCGCGCGCGCGTTCCGGCATCGAAGCCGCGGCCGTCGTCCTCGATCTCCACCGACAGCCACTCCGGCCCGTGGTGCAGGTCGACCGCCACGCGAGTCGCCTGCGCATGCTTGGACACGTTGGTCAGCGCTTCCTGGCAGGCGCGGTACACCGCGATGGCGGCATCGGGCGCGACGGCGGCGTCCTTCATGTTGCAACGGAATTCCGCATGAAGCCCGTGGCGCGCGCGGAACTGCTGCACGAGGGCGCCGATCGCGGCGGCCAGGCCCGCTTCCAGGGTGGACGGATGCAGGTTGCGCATGATCCGCTGCGCGGCCACGTGCGCGACCGACAGCTCGCCCAGCGCGCGGCGGATGCGCTCGGCCGCGGCCTCGCCGGTCTCGAACTGCGCCAGCTCGAGGTCGAATCGCACCGCGGTCAGCGTGCCGCCGATGTCGTCGTGGATCTCGCGCGCGATCGCGGCGCGCTCCTGGTCGATGCGCGACTGCAGCTGCGCCGACAACGCCCGCAGCTCGCGTTGCGACTCGGCCAGCTGCGCCAGCGCCTGCGCCTTCTCGCGGCGCGCCGCGGCGCCGGCCAGCGCGTTGCGCACCGCGGCGCCCAGGCGCAGCAGGCGGCCCTTGACCAGGTAGTCGTCCACGCCGCGGCGCATGGCCTCGACCGCGACCTCCTCGCCGATCAGGCCGGACACGATGATGAAAGGCGGCGGCTCCGGCCGGCTGCGCACGATCTCGAAAGCCTCCGAGCTGGAAAAGCCCGGCAGGCAGTGGTCGGAGATGACCAGCTCCCACGCGTGTTCGCCGAGCGCGTCGCGCAGCTCCGCGGCCGATTCCACGCGGGTCGATGCGCAGGCGATGCCCTGCTGCGCCAGCGTGGCCACCAGCAGCCGGTAGTCCAGCTCCGAGTCCTCGATCACCAGCAACTGCAACATCCTCGCCCCGCTTCCACGCACTTCCTGCGGTGCAGGATAAACGCGCGGACCGCGCCGGGCGCCTGTTCGCTTGCGTCGAAAAGCGGCCGGAGCGGGCCGCTTTCCGGCGCTTCGCCCATCGCGCCCGGCTCCCACAATGGCCCGGACCTTTGATGGGGATGGCCATGCAATCGATTCTCGCGGTCGACGACTCGGTGTCCATGCGGCAGTTGATCGCATGGACGCTGCGCAGCGCCGGCTACCACGTCATCGAAGCCGCCGACGGCGCCGACGCGCTGGCCCAGGCCGGCGCGAAAGACGTGGACCTGGTGATCACCGACCAGAACATGCCGGGCATGGACGGCCTGGCGCTCACCCGTTCGCTGCGCGCCGACGCGCGCCTGCGCGACGTGCCCGTGCTGATCCTCAGCACCGACGACGACCCCGACCTGAAGCAGGCCGCGCGCGGCGCGGGCGCGACCGGATGGCTGACCAAGCCGTTCGAGCCGCAACGCCTGTTGGAAGTCATTCGCAAGGTGGCGCCGCCACCGGAAACCAAGCCATGCTGACCACCACTCCCGCCGCCGACGGCGCCGCCGCCGGGTTCGACCTCGGCCAGTTCTACCAGGTCTTCTTCGAGGAGGCCGGCGACAACCTCGGGCGCATGGAGCAATTGCTCGTCGCGCTCGACCTCGCCGCGCCCGACGACGAGACGCTGCACGCCATCTTCCGCTGCGCGCACTCGATCAAGGGCGGCGCGGCCACCTTCGGCTTCGGCGAACTGGCCGACCTCACGCACGTGATGGAAACGCTGCTGGACCGGCTGCGCCGGCACGAGCTCGCGCCGAACACCGAGATGGTCGACACGCTGCTCGCCTCGGGCGATGCGCTGCGCGAGATGCTGCGTCACCGGCAGGAAGGCTCGGGCGAAGCGGTGGACGACCGCGAGCTGCGGGCCACGCTCGTGCGCCTCGCCGCGCCTGAAGAAGCAGCGCCGGCCCCGGTGGCCGCTCCCGCGCCGACCGCGGCGCCGGTCGCCGCGGCTGCCGCGAAGGACAAACAGAACCGCGACCTCGAACTGCTCGCAGGCCCGCTGGACCAGCCAGGAGTCGCCGACGACCTCATCGAGCTGTTCGGCGAAGTCGTGGGCCTCGGGGAACTCGCGCGCGTGGAAGCGGTGCCGGGCCAGGCCGACGGCGTCGTGCGCTTCCGCCTGAAGACGACCTCGAGCGACGGCGACCTGCTGGACCTGTGCGGCTTCCACCTGCCGCGCGAGCAGCTGCGCATCGCCGACTGGCCCGGCTCCGGCGCGTTGCCGGTGACCGCTCCTGTCGCACCCGCCGCGCCCGTGCCCGCGACCGCGCCTGCAGCCTCGCGCAAATCCGCGGCGCCGGCGCCCTCCACCGAAACGCTGCGCGTCTCGGTCGACAAGGTCGACCAGCTGATCAACCTGATGGGCGAACTCGTGATCACGCAGGCCATGCTGGCGCAGCGTGCCGGCGCGCTCGACGGTCCCGCGCGCGAGCAGCTGATCGGCGGCCTCACCGACCTGGAGCGCACCACGCGCGACCTGCAGGAGTCGGTGATGTCGATCCGCATGATCCCGATGTCCGAGGTGTTCGGCCGCTTCCCGCGCATGCTGCGCGACCTCGCGGCGCGCCTGGGCAAGCAGGTGGAACTGCGCACCATCGGCGAGGCCACCGAGCTGGACAAGGGCATGATCGAGAAGCTCACCGATCCGCTCACGCACCTCGTGCGCAACTCGCTGGACCACGGCATCGAGCTGCCCGAGCAGCGCCTCGCCGCCGGCAAGGCGGCGCAGGGCACGCTGACGCTCAGCGCGCAGCACGAAGGCGGCTGCATCCTGATCCAGGTGCGCGACGACGGCCGCGGCCTCGATCGCGCCCGCATCCTCGCCAAGGCCCGCAGCAACGGCATGCCCGTGCACGACGGCATGACCGACGCCGAGGTCTGGCAACTGATCTTCGCGCCGGGCTTCTCCACCGCCGAAGCCGTGACCGACGTGTCGGGCCGCGGCGTCGGCATGGACGTGGTCCGCCGCAACATCCTCTCGCTCGGCGGCAGCGTGGAACTGTCTTCCGAAGCGGGCGCGGGCTCGTGCGTCTCGGTGCGGCTGCCGCTCACGCTGGCCATCATGGACGGCATGTCGGTCATGGCCGGCGGCGAGCTGTACCTGCTGCCGCTGTCCAGCGTGGTGGAGTCGTTCCAGCCCTCGGACGCCGCGATCAAGACCGTGGCCGGCGACGCGCGCGTGGTGAAGGTGCGCGAGGAGTACCTGCCGGTGGTGTCGCTGTCCCAGGTGCTGTCGCTGCCCCCCGCGCAGGACGCGATCCTGATGCACGTGGTGATCGAGGGCGACGGGCGCCGCATCGCGCTGGAGGTGGACCAGCTGGTCGGCCAGCAGCAGGTGGTGGTGAAGAACCTCGAGGTCAACTACCGCAAGGTGCCCGGCGTGTCGGGCGCGACCATCCTCGGCGACGGCCGCGTCGCGCTGATCCTGGACGTGGCCGCGCTGGTGCGCCGCGGCCGCCACTGAGCGAACACGCTCAAGCCGCGCGCGCCCCGGCCGAAAACATGGCGGGGACCCGCGTGCGGGCCTGACCCCACAAGACCCCCCTGGAGTAGCCATGAACCTGATCCGGAATCTCAACATCGGCCCGCGCCTGTCGGCCGCCTTCGGCGCGCTGCTCGTGCTGCTGGTGGCGATCGCGGCGCTCGGCATCGAGCGCATGTCGTCCTTCAACAGCCGGCTGGAGCACATCGCCACCGTCAGCAACGCGCAGGCGCGCCAGGCGCAGACCATGCTGGCGTCGCTGACCGCCATCCGCGTGGTCTCGCGCGACGTGGTGATCGCCTTCTCGCCCGACGACATCCGCAACCTGGAAGGCCAGCTGGCCGCGCAGCGCAAGCGCTACGCCGAGGCCGCGGAGCAGCTGCAGCAGAGCATCCGCAATGCGAACGACGCGCAGGACCTCAAGATGTTCGAGGACGTCGCTGCCGTTCGCGCCAAGGGCACCGAGATCACCGACCGTGTCTTCAAGCTGGCCGCCGCCGGCCGCGAGGACGCCCGCACCGTGCTGAACCAGGAGCTCATGCCCCTGCAGGCCAAATGGCAGAAGGGCATCGAGGAGTTGATCGCCGACAAGGAAAAGGACGTCGACCAGTACGTCGTCGCCGCCGCGGCCAGCTACCACATGGCCCGCAACCTCATGATCGGCGCCGCCGCGCTGGCCGCGCTGCTGGCCGTCGCCGTGGGCCTCGCCATCACCCGCAGCGTGGTGCGTCCGATCGAGCAGGCCGTGGAACTGGCCGAGCAGGTCGCCGGCGGCGACCTCACCCGCCAGGTCAGCGTGGAGGGCCGCGACGAAGCCGCCCGCCTGCTCACCGCGCTGGGCAGCATGACGAACGCCCTCGCGGGCCTGGTGGGCCGCGTGCGCGCCGGCAGCGACTCGATCGCCAGCGGCTCCTCGGAGATCGCCCGCGGCAACGAGGACCTGTCGCAGCGCACCGAGCAGCAGGCGTCCAACCTGCAGGAAACCGCCGCCTCGATGGAGCAGCTGAGCGGCACCGTGCGCAACACCGCCGACATCGCGCGCCAGGCCAACGAGCTGGCCGTCTCGGCCAGCCAGGCGGCGGAAGAGGGCGGCCGCGTCGTGCACGACGTGGTGCACACGATGGAAGACATCCGCGTCTCCAGCCGCAAGGTCAACGACATCATCGGCGTGATCGACGGCATCGCCTTCCAGACCAACATCCTCGCGCTCAACGCCGCGGTGGAAGCCGCCCGTGCCGGCGAACAGGGCCGCGGCTTCGCGGTGGTGGCCGCCGAAGTGCGCAGCCTGGCGCAGCGCAGCGCCGAAGCCGCCCGCGAGATCAAGGCCCTGATCGGCGCGAGCGTCGGCAAGGTCGAAGGCGGCAGCAAGCTGGTGGGCGACGCCGGCCGCACGATGGAGGACATCGTGGCCCGCGTGCGCAAGGTCAGCGAGATGATCGGCCAGATCAGCGCCGCCGCCGGCGAGCAGAGCCAGGGCATCGGCCAGGTGAGCGACGCCGTGTCGCAGCTGGACCAGGTCACGCAGCAGAACGCCGCGCTGGTCGAACAGCTCGCCGCCGCCGCCGGCAGCCTGAACTCGCGCTCGGCCGAGCTGCTGGGATCGGTCTCCGCGTTCCGCACCCGCGAGTCCGCCTCCGCCGCCCCGGCGACCGCCGCGCCCGCACCCGCCGCCGCTCCGGCCCGCAAGCCGCAAGCCGCTGCCGCGCGCCCCGCACCCGCTCCGGTCGCGACCGCGCCGGCCGCCGCCGCGCCCGCACCGGCCCAACCCGCCCGCGCGTCCTCCTCGGACGACGAGTGGACCCAGTTCTGACCCACACCCTGCTACGAAGGACAACGCCATGGAAATGATCGTGGAAGGCGGGCACATCGCCCGCCAGGAAGCCGGAAGGCAGCAGGCGGCCGCGGCCGCGCGCGCCGGCGAGTACCTCACCTACCGCCTGGGGGACGAGGAATACGGCGTGGACATCCAGAAGGTCCAGGAGATCCGCTCCTACGAGCAGCCCACCCGCATCCCGCATGCGCCCGCGCACATCAAGGGCGTGGTCAACCTGCGCGGCGTGATCGTGCCGATCGTGGACCTGCGCCTGAAGCTCGGTTGCGCGCAGGCCGAGTACACCGACTTCACCGTCGTCATCGTGCTGGCCGTCGCCGGACGCGTGCTGGGCGTGGTGGTCGATTCGGTGTCGGACGTGCTGGACCTGCAGGCCGAAGCCATCAAGCCGCCGCCCGGCCTGCCGGGCGAGGAGAACCCCGAGTTCATCACCGGCATCGCCTCGGTCGGCGACCGCATGCTGATGCTGGTGGACATCGAGTTGCTGCTCGGCGACTTCGCGTCCCTGCAGGCGGCGGTGGCCTGATGTTCGCCGCACTTCGCCTGAAGGGCCGCCTGACCCTCGCCTTCGGGGTGCTGGTGGGGCTGCTGGTGCTCACGGCGGCCGCCGCGCTGCACCAGATCAACGCGCTCGCGCGCATCAACGCCGCGCAGGCCGCGCTGGCGGACACCCGCCAGCTGGCGCAGCAGTGGTCGGGCGAGACGCGCCTCAACGTGGCCCGCGCCGTGGCGCTGGCCAAGTCGGGGAGCCCGCCCGAGCTGGCCGCGTGGATGGAGGGCCAGATGAAGGCCACCTCGGCGCGGATAACCGAGCTGCAGAAGGAGCTCGACCAGCGCCTGGCGGGCGGGGCCGCGGGCAAGGCCCTCATGGACAAGGTGGGCGGCGCCCGCAAGTCGTACGTGGACCTGCGCGCGAAGCTCCTGAAGCGGCTGGCGGAAGACCCCGCCGCCGTGGCCGACGTCGACTCGCAGCTCGTGCCGGCGGCTTCGGCCTACCTCGCGACGCTCGACGCCGTGGTCGCGAACAGCGAAGCCGAGCTGGAACGCCAGGCCCAGGCCGCGGCCGCCGCCGTGCGCAGCGCCGTGACGCAGCTCGTGGTGCTGTCGGTCGCCGCCGCCCTGCTGGGCGCGGTGCTCGCCTGGCGCATGGGCGCCGGCCTGGCGCGGCCGATCCGCGAGGCGATCGCCTCGGCCCAGGCCATCGCCGGCGGCGACCTGTCGCGCGAGCTGGCGCGCGACCGCCGCGACGAACTGGGCGACCTGCAGGCCGCGCTGGCGCACATGCAGCAGAACCTGCGCGACATGGTGGCCGGCATCCGCACGGGCACCGACAGCGTCGGCGTGGCGACCTCGCAGATCGCCAGCGGCAACCAGGACCTGAGCGCGCGCACCGAGCAGGCGGCCGCCAACCTGCAGCAGACCGCCGCCACCATGGGGCAGCTGAGCGAGGGCACGCGCCGCTCGGCCGGCACGGCCGGCGAAGCCGACGCCTTGGCGCGCAACGCCGCCGATGTCGCGCGCCGCGGCGCCGCGGCCTTCGGCGAGGTGGTGGGCACCATGCGCGAAATCCATGAGAGCGCCGCGCGCATCGGCGAGATCACCACGGTGATCGACGGCATCGCTTTCCAGACCAACATCCTTGCGCTCAACGCCGCCGTCGAGGCGGCGCGTGCAGGCGAGCAGGGCCGCGGCTTCGCGGTCGTCGCCGGCGAGGTGCGCAGCCTGGCGCAGCGCAGCGCGGAGGCGGCGCGCGAGATCCGCGCGCTGATCGAGGGCAGCACGCACAAGGTGGAGCACGGCTCGCGGCTGGTTGAACAGGCCGGCTCCACGATGCGGGAGATCGAGGCGAGCGTCGGCCGCGTGACCCAGTCGATCGCGGGCATCGCGGCGGCCGCCACGCACCAGGCGACCGGCTTCGGCGAGGTCAACGACGCCGTCGGCCAGCTGGACCGGATCACCCAGCAGAACGCCGCGCTGGTGGAAGAGGCCACCGCCGCCGCCCGCAGCCTGAAGGACCAGGCCGCGGCGCTGGCCAGCCTGGTGGCGAACTTCCGGACCGGCCAGGCGCAGCCCGCCTGAGCCTTCGCCTTCCCGAAAAGAAATCGACCGAGCAGTCCATGAGAGTCAACCTTCCCGTCAGCGGCCAGGAGTACGAGTTCGAGGCGGGCCGGACGCTGGTGTCCGCCACCGACCTCGACAGCCGCATCACGTACTGCAATGCCGCGTTCGTCGCGGTGAGCGGCTACGAGGCCTCGGAGCTGATCGGCCAGCCGCACAACCTCATCCGGCATCCCGACATGCCCCGCGAGGCCTACCGCGACATGTGGGCCACGCTGCGCGAGGGCCGGCCCTGGACGCAGCTGGTGAAGAACCGCCGCAAGAACGGCGACCACTACTGGGTGCTCGCCAACGTCACGCCCGTGGTGGAGAGCGGCCGCGCGGTGGGCTACATGTCGGTGCGCACGAAGCCGACGCGGACGCAGGTGCAGGACGCGGAAGCGCTTTACGCACGCATGCGCGCGGAGTCGGACACGGGACGCATCAGCACCCATCTGCATCGCGGCCGCATCGAGAAGGGAGGCTTGCTGGCGGGCCTCGCGCGACGCCTGCGCTTCGGTGTCACGGGTCGTATCGTCGCGGCGCTGACGGTGTTCGGTCTGCTGGACGTGGCGATCGATGCGCTGCTCGCCGGCAGCGGACCGGTCGTCCGCGGAGCAGGCTACGCCGTCCAGCTGCTTTCGTTGCTGACCCTGGCCTGGTGGCTGCACGGCTCGATCACGCTGCCGATGCGGCGCGCGGTCGAACTCGGACACCGCATGGCCTCGGGCGACCTCGCGAGCCTGCGCTCGGGCCGCACCGACGAACTGGGCGACCTGCTGGGCGCGCTCAACCAGGTCAGCATGAACCTGCGGGCGCTGGTGAACGACGTGCGCAGCCAGTCGGCGCAGCTGGATGCCTCGGCCGAGGAGATCTCTTCGGCCACCCTCGACCTTTCGTCGCGCACCGAGGTGCAGGCGGGCAACCTGCAGCAGACGGCGTGCGCGATCGAGCAGATCGCCTCGACCGTGCAGCAGAACGCGGGCAGCGCGGCGGAAGCCAGCCGCCAGGCCGGCGGCACCGGCCGCGTGGCCGAGCAGGCCAGCGAAGCGGTCGGCCAGGTGCAGGAGCGCATGCAGGCCATCGAGGCGGCCTCGCAGCGCATCGCCACGATCAACAGCGTGATCGACGGCATCGCCTTCCAGACCAACATCCTGGCGCTCAACGCCGCGGTGGAGGCCGCGCGGGCCGGCGAGCAGGGCCGCGGCTTCGCGGTCGTGGCGGGCGAAGTGCGCAGCCTCGCGCAGCGCAGCGCCGACGCGGCGCGGCAGATCAAGACGCTGATCGAGGAATCGCGCGACGCCGTCGAGGGCGGCAGCCGCCTGGCGCACGGAGCCGGCGGCACGATGCGCGAGGTGGTCGCCTCGGCCCGGCAACTGGGCGTGCTGATCGAAGGCATCTCGGTGGCTTCGACGCAGCAGTCCGCGGGCGTCGTGCAGGTCAACGCCGCCGTCGCGCAGCTGGACAGCGCCACGCAGCAGAACGCCGCCATGGCCGAACAGTCCAACGCCGCGGTGGGCCGGCTCAAGCAGCAGGCCGATGCGCTGACGCGCGCGGTCGCGATGTTCCGGGGGTGACATGGCCGAAGCCGCCGCCATGGCGTTCGACGATCGCGATATCGAGTTCAGCGCGGACGATTTCGAGCGCGTCCGCCGCCTGATCCGCAGCAAGGCCGGCATCGACCTGCAGGCGGGCAAGCAGAACATGGTGTACAGCCGGCTGGCGCGGCGCCTGCGCGACCGCGGCCACCGGAGCTTCCGCAGCTACCTGGACGCGCTGCGCGGCGACACCGACCCGGAATGGCAGGAGTTCATCAACTGCCTGACCACCAACCTCACCGCGTTCTTCCGCGAGTCGCACCACTTCGAGACGCTGGCGCAGGAGCTGCGCTCGCGGCACGGGCCGGTGCGCATCTGGTCGTGCGCGGCCTCCACCGGCGAGGAGCCGTACAGCCTGGCGATCACCGCGATGGAATGCGGCGCGGGCCACCGCACGCACATCGAGGCGAGCGACGTCGACACCCGCGTGCTGGCGCACGCCGAGGCGGGCATCTACTCGCTGGAGTCGGCGTCCGGCCTGGGCGAGGAGCGGCTGCGCCGCTTCTTCCTGCGCGGCTCGGGGCGCAACGCGGGCTTCGCGCGCGTCAAGCCGGAACTGCGGTCCCTGGTGCGGTACTTCAACCTGAACCTGCTGTCGCAGCCCTGGAAGCTGCAGCCGCACGACATGGTGTTCTGCCGCAACGTGATGATCTATTTCGACCGGCCGACCCAGCGCGCGGTGCTGGAGCGGCTGCACGCCGCGCTCAAGCCCGGCGGGCTGCTGTTCGTCGGCCATTCGGAGAACTTCACCGAGCACCGCGACCTGTTCGCGCTGTGCGGCAAGACGGTCTACCGGCGCGCGGAGGCCGCGTGAAGCTGGCCCTGCACCCGCTGGACGCGGACACCGCGGCGCAGCTGCGCCGCAAGCCGCGCCGGGCGGGCGAGGCCTCGTTCTTCTTCGACGATCCGGCGTTCGGCCGGGTCTCGGTCAAGGTGCTGCCGGGCGAGTTCTACGTCTGCGACCAGGACCTGGCCGTCAGCACCACGCTCGGCTCCTGCGTGGCGGCGTGCCTGCACGATCCCGTGGCCGGCATCGGCGGCATGAACCACTTCATGCTGCCCGAGGCCGGCGCGGGCGAAGCGGGCGGGCGCTTCGGCGTCCATGCGATGGAGCTGCTGATCAACGAGATGCTCAAGCGCGGCGCGCGCCGCCATGCGCTGGAAGCCAAGATCTTCGGCGGCGGCCAGGTGGTCCGCAGCCTGGCCGGCACCCAGATCGGCGAGAAGAACGTGGCCTTCGTCCAGCAGTTCCTGGCGCAGGAAGGCATCACGGTGCGCGGCAGCGACGTGCTGGACTTCTGCCCGCGCAAGGTGTGCTTCTTCCCGCGATCGGGCCATGCGCTGTGCAAGCGCCTGCCGAGCACGAACGCGGGCGAATTCGAACTGCAGGAGGCGCGCTACCGCGACCGCCTGCGCAAGCAGGGCCCGTCGTCGGGCTCGGTGGAGCTGTTCTCATGACCATCCGCGTCGTCGTGGTGGACGATTCCCCCCTGGTGCGCTCGGTGCTCACCGGGCTGATCAACCGTGAAGCCGACCTCCAGGTGGTCGGCACCGCGGCCGACCCTTACGCCGCGCGCGAGATGATCCGCGAGCTCGATCCGGACGTGATCACGCTCGACGTCGAGATGCCGCGCATGGACGGCCTGGAATTCCTCTCGCGCCTGATGCGGCTGCGGCCGATGCCGGTGGTGATGATCTCCACGCTCACCGAGCGCGGAGCGCAGACCACGCTGCGCGCGCTGGAGCTGGGCGCGGTGGACTTCGTCGCCAAGCCCACGCTGGCGCAGCGCGCCGGGCTGGAGGAGGCGGCGCGCGAGATCACCGCCAAGATCCGCGCGGCGGCCTCGGCCCGCGTGGCGCGGCGGCCGTTGGCGGCCGATCCGCCGCCGGCGCCCGTTCAACC
>Ga0247825_10000603_pt1 | contig 22973 bp, 20 predicted proteins | sample 13C_Vanillin_Day_FD_194413 | JGI IMG/M metagenome (GOLD analysis project Ga0247825, IMG submission 194413) | Soil microbial communities from agricultural site in Penn Yan, New York, United States - 13C_Vanillin_Day48 | ecosystem: Environmental > Terrestrial > Soil > Agricultural land | place...
GACGCTTCGAACTGCAGTCCGGACGCACCATCCCGGGGCTGGGCCGGCTCATCGCCCCGGAACTGACGTCTTGCCTGCGCGCATTCCGGCGCGGCCCGTGATGAGAATGTCTCGCGGCGCGAAGTCGAGGTCGGCCATCGTGGTGCCCTTGTCCGTCATCGTTGCCTCGCTGTCAGGCAACTGGTTTGAGGCTAGTTCGTGCGTCGCCACCACCGCATCGGGCGTTCGCTGTATTCGGCGTCGCGCTAATCAGCCCCGATGGGCATTTCGACCCATTGGCGCGCTCGATCAGGCATCGGACATGGAGTGCCGTCCGGACAACAGGAAGTACCGGTCTGCTTCCGGCACGAACATGAATCGCGGCTGGTCAGTTCAGGCCGTGTTGGTATGCGTAGGCAGTCGCGGCGGCGCGTGAGGTGACGCCGATCTTGGCGAAGATGTTGCTCAAGTGCCGTGCGACGGTCTTCTTGCTCAGCGACAGGTGTTCTGCCACATCTTGATTAGTCATTCCGGACGCGACTAGTCGTAGCACCTCGACCTCTCGCGCGCTGAGACCGTCGGGGAGTTGTGCCGGTGGTGGCGCCGACCCGAGCAGTTCGTCGGTGCGCTGAAGATCCGGCATCGCACCGAGGCGGTCGAACACCGCACGACAGGCGTCCCATTCGAGTCGTGCAGTGTCCTCGTCGCCGATTGCGCCGCACGCGAGTCCGATCAGCCGGTGGCTGCGTGCGGCCTCGTAGGGCATGTCGAGGTCCGCCCAGATCTGCACGGCGCCGCGCAACTCGGGTAGAGCACCCGCTGGGTCGCCGTCGGCGAGGCGGACGGCACCGACAACCTGTTCTGCTGCGGCGCGGACGGCTGGCGGGGCGCCGTCCGCCAGGGCGGCAAGTTCCTCCGCGGTGGCGCGTGCGCGGTCGAGGTCGCCCGCAGAGATCGCGATCTCTGCTTGTGCGGGGAGCAGTTTCGCCCTCGCGAGGCGGTCCGAGGGATGTTCGACCAATGCACGGGCGAGACCGGCGGCGGCTGCGTCGGTGCGGCCCTGCGCGGCTCGCAGCAGTGCCATGCCGGGCTGCACGTCCCAGCCGTAGGCGCCGGCGTGCCCGAACGCTTCCTCCGCTGCGGTGAGGTCACCGACCAACCGCCGGATCTCGCCGATCTGGTACCAGGCCTGGCCCGCATCCATGGCGACGGTTCCGTTCTGCTCCGCGCAGGCCTGCCGTGCTTCGTGTTCGGCGTCGGCCCAGGATCCGTGCAGGCGCAGGATCCGGGATCGGTGCATCCGGCACGAGCCGGAGACGGCCGTGGCACCGTGCTGGGTTCCCAGCCATTTCTCGAATGCGGATGTCCACGTGCTGGCGCGGCCGAAGTCCGACATGTATTCGGCGGTGTTGATCGAGCTGCAGTAGATCCACCAGGAGCTCACTGGTTTCACCTCGTGGCCGGCCACGGCGATCATGGCCTCGTCCAGTAGTGCGGTGCCTCCTGAGATGTCACCGAGCGCGACGAGGGCGCGACCTGCCTGGTGCAGGCCGACGTTGACCAGATCGGGATCGGTGAACTGTGTGCCGATTGTCGTTGCGCGGCGCGCCAGCTCGAGTGAACTGTCCGGGTTGCCGGTATGGAACGCACCCTCGGCCTGAGCTAGGGACAGATAGCCGTGCACCGCGCACTCCGGCTCCCGTTGCAGCAGCCGTTGTGCACGGGAGAGCCATCCCATGGCCGGGGATATGTCGCCGTGCAGCATCGATACCAGGTGGATTCGGATCGCGCACATGGCGGCGTCGGGGTTGTCGCCGTTGTCCACCCGGTAGGTGTAGATCCGGCTCCGTGCCTCGACGCTGCTCTCGGGCCGGCCGGTGAGGTGGGCGGCCTCGGCGAGGGCCTCGAGATCGTCCGGATCCAAGGCCGCCGTTTCGTCTGCGCGGCTGAGCCGCGAATACGCCTCGTCCCACACCTGTGCTCGGTAGGCTGCTCGACCGCGCTCCAGGTCGTCGACCGCGCGACGGCACCGCGTGTCGCCCGAGGGCGTCGCCCGTCGAAGGAGCTCACCTGCGGGCGAAGGAGTAGCAGTTGTGCCGGGCACGATCATCTTGTCGACGTTGAGCCCGCACCCACGCTGAATCTCTTGGAGTTCGGCCCCGAACTCAGCGGCAGTGTCGGGACGATCGACGGGACTGGTGGCCATGGCCCGTTCGATGGCAGCGCACATCTTCGGCGGAATACCCGCCACACGAATGTCTGGAATCGGCTGCGTGGTGATTCTCAGGAACTGGGCAATCAACTGCTCGCCGCTCCGGCGTTCGAAAGCGGCGTGACCTGTGATTGCGCAGAACAACGTCGCGCCCAGTCCGTAGACGTCCGATGACGGTGTGGACGGCTCACCCTCGAGTAGCTCCGGGGCTGTGAATGCGGGCGAACCCGTGACCGTGCCGGTGGACGTCTCGAAGCCTCCGGCGATGCGCGCGATACCGAAGTCGGTCAACTGTGGTTCTTCGTAGTCGGTGAGCAGGATATTTGCGGGCTTGACGTCGCGGTGGAGTATCCCGTTCCGGTGCGCAGCCTCGAGTGCACCGGCCAGCTTGATCCCGAGGCCCATCGCATCACCCCACTCGAACGGGCCGACCTGCTGGATTCTCTCCTCTACCGAACCGCCGGGGTGGTACTGCATCACGATGTAGGGTCGGCCGCTCCGGGTAGCCCCGACCTGATAGATGTCGACGATGTTCGGGTGGCCCGACAGTTTGCCCATCGCATGCTGTTCGCGGATAAACCTCTCGCGGTCGTCCGGATCTACGTCGGCGGTGAACACCTTGATCGCGACCATGCGGTCCAGAGAAGGCTGCCGGCACCGATACACGATGCCGAAGCCACCCCGTCCGATCTCGATTGCATCTGTGAACCCGTCTGCAACCAAGTCGGCCGTGAACCCCGAAACGGGATCACGCTGGGTTGCCAGCGGGTCGTCCTCGGACATGGGTTATCTCAATTTCTCGACCTGGGGCATCAACGATGACGGAGGAACCACTTCGGTCTGCGCCGGTCACCGCAACAAGTCATACGAGCACCACCACGACAGGTCACCGCGCCCTCCTCGGATTTACAGACCGCATGGTTGTTTCATGTCAACCCTAAGTCCCGGCTCCATCGGTAGGTAGGCCCAGCTTCACATTGGCGCAGGTCCAGTCTGTGGATACCGATCCGCCTGGTTCCGTCTCGTGGTGGGCTCGGCTGGCGGGATACCCGCGTCCCTCACGGAGGCTGTCAGCGGCGGTACAGCAGCCGCCGGCCCGTCCTCCCACAATAGGGTGGCCTTACGGCGGTAGCTCCGGCCGAAGGTGTGCAGAAGTACGAAGCGTGGGACCGCAGGAATCACATGCAAGATCACGTCGCGGTCGTCGGGGCAAGCCCCATCGATGATCCACGGTCCCTCGGCGCCCAGCTCGGTGAAACTCTTTGGTTTGACGAAGTACTCGTTCTCGACGGCGAGGTACTCGGCGGTGGTGATGGTAGCGCCGACGACCGGCATCATCTCAAATTCTTCACGCTGCAGGTGCGGCAACAAGACGTCGTTGAGTCCAGCGATCGCATTGCGCAACCGTTCACGTGCGCACTCACTGTGACGGTAGGCTCGTGCGGCCTCCTCGACGGTGGTGATGGCTGGGGCGATCCGCTGGTGGTCGGCATCCATCTGGTCGAGCAGGCCACTCGCAGACGGATTCCTGGCCCGGATCAGTGGCCAGAGTCCGGCGTCCTCGGCGGTGTGGTGCATGTGCAGGACGTGCATCATCCACACGACGTGCCCTGCGAGCGCTCGACGACGTCTGCCGTCCGGATACGGCGGAGACGCGAGCACCAATCGGGTTCGTTCCAGGTCACGGCGCAGAGCGCTGTGGACGATCCCCATGCTTCGTGTATCGGCGGGCTCATGCAGGTTTTCCATGTCCCTTTCCCTTCCCTCGTCCGCACCGCGCGATCACGTTGTACCGCATCGTTTTGCCGACCAACGACTTACGCGGTTTCGACAGGGCTGGACGCACTCTCTCGATTCGGCCGACAGGTATGTCGCATATCCGTCCCGATTCGGCCGCCTGCTGTGCACCCGGTTGCGACTGCGGTGCTGTGGCGTCAGCCCTGATACATTGGGTTCAATCAGGTTGTACTTAAATTATCGGAGCGGCGATGGTCGAAGTCAAGAGGCGCTACGACGTCTCCGGCAGGCAGGAGCGGGCGCGCGCGAGACGGCGTGCCGTGGTCGTGGCTGCGAAGGAGTTGTTCGAGCGCGACGGCTTCCGGGCCACGACACTCGCGGCGGTCGCCGATCGGGGCGGTGTCTCGGTGAAGGGCCTGTACAAGAGTTTCGGTAGCAAGGCGGCCCTGGCGAAGGCGGTGTTCGATTTCGTGATCGCCGGTGACGACGAGCCGGTGTCGGTCGCCGACCGCCCGGAGCAGCGGGCGATGCTCGAAGAGCCGGACGTGCGCCGCAAGATCGAGATGTTCATCCACGCAGTGGCGCGGCGGCAGCAACGGTCGGCCAAGGTGCAAATTCTTATTCGCGACGGACGGCACGTGGACGACTCGCTCATCCCGGTCTGGCGGCAACTGAGCGAGGAGGGATTGACTGCGATGACGATGATCGGAGGCCACCTCGCGGGGACAGGCCAACTTCGTGCCGGCATCGAACTCGACGAGGTACGCGACGTGCTGTGGAACTACCTCGCGATAGACACTTACGAGCGACTCGTCCTGGAACGGGGATGGACACTCGACCGATACTCGGACTGGATGACGCGAACGATCATCGCCGCCCTGTGCGCGCAGGGGTAGGGAGTGTTCGGGAGCCGGTCAGTACCTGGACCCACCGGCGAGGATGTGGCTGAAGTGTGTACAGCACCATTCAGTCCGACAGGCCGGTGACCGGGGCTGCCGAGGTGGCCGCCGGCACGCGGGTGCTACGAGCGCGACCGCCACCTCGGATGAGGTGGCGGTCGCGGCCCTTGTCTGGCGTGCTCAGAACAGTGCGGGGGCGGCTACCAGGATGAACCAGCACAGTGCAGGTGCGACTGCGACGACGATGCCTGCGTTGAGGAGAAGCTGGCGGTAGAACGCGGGGCGTTCGATGTTCTGTGCGTTGGCGAGGACGAGGGCGCCGTTCGTGGAGAACGGGGACACGTCGACGACGGTCGCCGAGATCGCCAGCGCCGCGACGACTCCGACGACGGGGAGTGCGCCGGTCTGCAGCAGGGGCAGGGCGAGCGGGATGATCGCGGTGAGCAGTGCGGTCGAGGATGCGAACGCGGACGTGACGCCGATGACGTAGCACAGGACGAACGCGACCAGCAGTGGTGCGCCGACGGTGATGGCCATTTCGGCGAGGTGGTCGATGGTGCCCATTTCCTCCATGATCGAAATGTAGGTGACCATGCCGGCGACGAGTAGGACGGTGGACCAGCTGATGCCGGCGATGGCTTCGTTCTGCTTCGACAGATCGGTGAAGGCGAGGACCGCGCCGGCGGCGATGGCGACGAAGCTGATCGGCAGATGCAGCACCAGCACGAGTACGAGCACGGTGGCGATGAGGAACAGGGTGAGCTTCTGGACCCGGGTCACGGGGTGTGCGTCGGGCACGACGCTGGTCGCCGTCTGCCCGCGAGTGAGTACCTGCGTCCCGCCCGACGAGCCTGTACCGCCGGTGGTCGGCGTCCGATCCGGTGCCCCAACGGTGGTGGGACGCGGTGTACCGCTGCCGGTTTCGTTGCTGGTCCCGGTGGCGGTGTACTCGAGGTCGCGGACTCGGGCGAGGACCGAGTAGCCGACCACGGTCAGCACCGACAGCAGGAGGTTGATGCCGTAGCTGGCGAAGAACAGCGTCCAGGGTGCGATGGTCAGGCCGCTGGAGTTGACGATGTCGGTGACGAGGACACCGGAGACCGAGATCGGCGAGAACGCGCCGGCGTGGGCGCCGTTGATCGTCATGATGCCCATCACGAGCGGACTCATCCGGGTGCGCGCGGCGAAGGACATCGCCGCGGGCGAGATCAGCGCGACCGCTGCGGGGCTGAAGGTGCCCAGTGCCGTCAGCACGGAGGCGGAGAAGAAGAACACCCAGGGAACGATCACCGTCCGGCCGCCGACTGCGCGGATGCAGGCGTTGACGAGGAGGTCGATGGTGCCGTTCCTCTTGGCCATGCCGAAGAAGTAGGTGACGCCGATGATCGTCAGCACGATCGAACTCGGGAATGCGGCGAGGATTTCCTTGTCGTCGTAACCGAGGGCGAAGGCGCCGACGAGGAAGGCTCCGATGAAGCCCAGGATGCCGATGTTGATGGGGAAGATGGTGGCGATCACGAACATCGCGACCAAGGCGATCAGGGGGAGTATTTCGATGGAGGTCATGGTCGTTCTTTCGCTTGCTGTCCGGCAGGGTCGCCTGCCTGGTCGTCGGCTGTTCCGGTTGCGTGAACAATGGGGGCCTCGACGCGTCCGAGGGCACTGAATGGCGGTGCCAGGGGGTGCGTGTGCGGCGTCTCCCGACTTGTGACGGGGTCACGGTGCGGGGTCAGAACGGGCGCGGTGGAATCGACCAGTTCGGTGGACAGCTTCCAGGCCCGGTCCCGGTCGGCGGGAACGTCTTCGCTTGGGGGTAGCGGGCTCGTGGTTCGCATGTCACATCCTCTCGTCGATCATGTCCTACATCACGTTAGAGACGACAGATGTTCAGAACAATGTCACGTTTCTACCCGGGGGTTCAGTTCTGCTTAAGTCATGCCGACGGCTTCGTGCCCAGGTGATCGTCGTGCTGGTGGCGTCGCTGTGGGTCGTCGACCTCGACGAACGGTGGCGCCCGAGGTCACACCGCGCCGCCGGTGGGTGGGTGCGCCGTCCTACGAAGGCGCTCGACCCGGCAATGTAAGCCACTCTTAAGGGTCGTCCTCATATTCGAAATTGTGCTCCACCCAGGTGGGGCGCAGGGTTGATGGTGTCACCGCTGGAGATTCAGTTCCCTTACCCCGATCAGAGCCTTCGGCGGTGCCTCAGACTTCGTCACGAACGAAAGGCGGCCGGGCGGTGTTCACACTCCGTGGAACCTGGATGCGAGGGGGCACCAGCAAGTGCTGGCTCTTCAACGCGGTTGATGTCGACCCTCTGGTCGAGCAGGCGGGCGGGCTCGACGCCATACTCACCTCGGCCTTCGGGTCGGGTGATCCCCGTCAGCTCGACGGCGTGGGCGGTGGCAGCTCGACAACATCCAAGGCCGCGATCGTGCGCCGATCCGCCGAGCCGGGCATCGACGTCGAATACCTGTTCGCGCAGGTCGCGATCGGTGATCGCCGGGTCGAGTGGGGCAGCAACTGCGGAAACTGCGCCACCGGGATCGGGTTGTATGCGCTGCAGTCCGGACTCGTCGCGGTCGACAGTGCGACGACGATCGTGCGGATGCGCAACACCAACACCGGTGCGATCCTCACCGCCGAGATCGCCACCCCGGGCGGGGTGATCCCCACCGAGGGAGATGCCGCCGTGCCGGGGACCAGTGCGCTCGGCGTTCCGGTCGCCCTGACCTTCACCGGCCTGGCCTCCGGCACGGCGATCCTGCCCACCGGCTCGGCGTCCGATTCGATCACGCTCGGTGATTGCCGCTACCGGGGCACGATGGTGGCTGCCGGGGCACCGGCTGCGTTGTTCGACGCCGCCGATCTGGGCTTGAGTGGGGCGGAGGACAATTCGGTGATCGCCGACCACCTCTCCGTTCTCGTGGCCTTGCGGCGCGAATCGTCGCTGCGGATGGGACTGAGCACGCCTGGTGACCCCATCTCGCATGCCATTCCGAAGGTCGGTGTGATCGGCCCACCGCGGGACTATCGCACCAGCGCGGGCATCGACATCGCCGGTGCGGACTACGACGTCTCGGTCCGCATGCTGTCCATGCTCGCCCCGCATCCGGCGATCGGCCTGACATCGGCCGTCGCCGTCGCCGCGGCCGCCACGGTGAAAGGGGGAGTGGTGGCCGACAACGCCCGGGTGCGGTGGCCCGGCTCGCTGCGACTGGGAACGGCCGCTGGTGTCCTCGACATCGACCTCACCACCTCCCCCGACGGGGTGATCGAGACGGTCTCACTGCACCGCGCGGCACGGCGCATCGCGGCCGCCGAACTGTTCGTCGCCTCCCCGGCCGCCGTGCTGGCGGGATCCGCACGGTGACCCGGCCACAGCACCTCGCGGGGATCGCGCGTTCGTGGCTGCTGGTGAACGGGACCCGCGTCGAGACCTTCGAGCAGGCCCGCCAATCTCCCGCGGACCAGATCGTCCTCGACATCGAGGACGCCGTGGACCCGAAACGGAAACCGCACGCCCGCGAGGGCGTCGCGACGTGGCTGGAGGAGCATTCGGCCTGGGTCCGGATCAACGATCACACCACCCCCTACTGGTCGGACGACGTCGACCGCCTCGCGGGACTTCCCGGACTGGCCGGGGTGATGCTCGCCAAGACCGAGGCGGCCGGCCACGTCACCGACACCTTCGATCGACTGGGCGGCACCGTTCCGGTCCTCGCCCTCGTCGAATCGGCCGTGGGCATCGAGGAAGCGCCCGCCATCGCCCGCGCCCGCGGCGCCTTCCGGCTCGCCTTCGGAAGCGGCGATTACCGCCGCGACACCGGCACCAGCGCGGACGATCTCGCCATGGTCTATCCGCGATCGCGGCTCGTCGTCGCGAGCCGGGTCGGGGACCTCCCGGGACCGATCGACGGACCGACTGTCAGCAACAGCCACACCGTTCTGCGCGAGCAGTCCGCGGTCGCGGTATCCCTCGGTCTGACCGGCAAACTGTGCCTGGACACCGGGCAGCTGCCCGTGATCAACGAGGCCATCAGCCCGGCACCGTCCGACGTCATCTGGGCGCGCGAATTTCTCGCCGACTTCGATGCGCGCGGTCGGGTCATCCGGGACGGCAGCGACCTGCCGCGGCTCGGTAGGGCCGAGAAGATCGCACATCTCGCCGACGCCTTCACCAGCTGCCCCTCGTAGCCGGCGATCATCGTGTCGACCTGAGCCTACGTGTCGGCGAAACCTTCCTCGAGGCGCCGCGCTGCCGCCATGCACAGCGTGATGGCCGCTTGAGCGGCCGGGCTCAGCCGGCGCTCGGTCAGGTGTGCGACGAGGATCCGGCGCTGCGGCGAGCGGGTGGCGAGCGGGATGGACCGGACGTCGGGGCGGGGATTGAGGACCGCCAGCCGCGGCGCGATCGACACCCCCAACTCGACCCCCACCATGGCCTGAACCTCCCCGTAATCGTGGGCGAGGAAACTTGTCCGGGGCGTGAATCCGCCTTGCTGACAGAGCCGTTCGAGGGTGTGGGCAACCGGGTGATCGTCGGCGCGCACCACCCACGACTCGTCGCGGAGTTCGGTGATCCTGATCGACTCCCGGTCGGCGAGGCGGTGTTTCTCCGACACCAGGAGCAGCGTCGGATCGTTCATCAGGTGGTGGTACGTCAGCAGTGGGTCGTCGATCCGGTTCCACTCGTAGTCCCACAACAGGGACAGCTCCGTCTCCCGGCGGCGAAGCGAATCGACGAGCTGGGCGAATCGTCCACTGAGGACGCGCAGGTCGATGCCGGGGTGGTGGGTCTTGAATTCCTTGATCACCAGTGGCAGCAGCGAGGATCCGGCCGTGGGGAAGGTTCCGATCGCCAGTTCTCCCGCACGTAGTCCCTGGATCTCCGCGAGTTCGGCGTCCGCGGCCTCGAGTTCGATGAGGATCCGTTCGGTGTGTTTGACGATGGAGCGGCCGGCGTCGGTGAGCATGATGCCGCGGGCATGCCGTTCCAGCAGCGGTTGCCCGGCCTCCTTCTCGAGCTTGGCGATCTGCTGCGAAACCGCCGAAGTGGTGTACCCGAGCGCCGCCGCAGCCGCGGTGATGGAGCCGTGCTTCGCGACCTCGCACAGCGTGAACATCCGCGTCGTGTCGAGCACTTCGGCCACCTGCCTTTAGAAGAATTTAAAGGGAGTCAAGATACTCGCGATTGTACTTCACTCGGGCGAGTGACAGATTGGAGTCCGCACACGCGGGAAACGTGCCGCCCGACTTCCACGCAGGCGCCATCACCACCGTCCCGCTTCAATCGCCTCTCGACAATGCCGAGGACTGCCCATGAGCGTGAATCCACACGATGACACCCCGACCGCGAGTTCGCCGAGGGAGGCGAACCGCGGCCCGCTGCACGGAGTTCGAGTTCTCGACATCAGCACCGTGTACGCCGCACCGATCACCGCGATGCTGCTCGGCGACTTCGGAGCCGAGGTGATCAAGGTCGAGCACCCGACGGGCGACCCCGCCCGATCTCATGGGGCGAACAAGGACGGCCACGGACTGTGGTGGAAAGTCATTGCGCGCAACAAGAAGTGCATCACCCTCGACCTCGGCACCCCCGAGGGCCAGCAGATCCTGCGGGATCTGGTCGTCGACGTCGATGTGCTCGTGGAGAACTTCCGACCCGGAGTGCTGGAGAAGTGGGGACTCGGACCCGACCGGCTGATGCTGCTCAATCCAGGCTTGATCGCGTTGCGGGTCACCGGCTTCGGGCAGGACGGACCCTACGCCCAACGTCGCGCCTTCGGTACCCTCGCCGAGGCGATGAGCGGATTCGCACACCAGACCGGTGAGGAGGACGGACCGCCGACGCTGCCCCCGTTCGGTCTCGCCGACGGTGTCGCCGGCATCACCGGCGCCTTCGGCGTGGTCACGGCACTGCTGCACCGCAACAGCCCCGAAGGAAACGGGCAAGGGCAGGTCATCGACCTCTCGCTGCTCGAACCCCTGGTCGGCATCCTCGGCCCGGGCCCCACCGCCTTCGACCAGCTCGGCGCGATCGCCGGCCGTCAAGGCAACCGATCGCCCAACAACGCCCCCCGCAACACGTACCTCACCAAGGACGACCGGTGGGTGGCGATCTCGGCCAGCGCCACCTCCGTCGCAGAACGGGTCATGCGTCTGGTCGGACGAGCTGACCTCGTCGAACAGCCGTGGTTCGCCTCCGCCGGGGAACGCAGCCGCAACGGCGACCTCCTCGACGAATCGGTCGGGAAATGGATCGCCGCCCGCCCGTTCGACGAGGTCGTCACCGAGTTCGAGCGCGTCGGCGCCGCTCTCGCACCCATCTACGACGTCGAGCAACTGATGAACGACCCGCACGTCCGCGCCCGCGACGTGATCACCACTGTCGACGACGAGGACCTCGGGCCCATCGCCATGCAGAACCTCATGGTGCGCATGCTCGGCACCCCCGGCGCCATCCGGTTTCCCGGACGGCGACTCGGACAGGACAACACGCAGATCTACCGCGACGCACTCGGATTGAACATCGAGGCTCTGCAGGACAGGGGAGTCATCTGATGGCCCGCAGCTACCTCTTCGTGCCCGGGCACAAAGAGAAACTCCTCGGCAAGGTCTTCGATGCCGGTGCGGACGCGGTGATCCTCGACCTCGAGGATGCGGTCCCGCCGGAGTCCAAGGACGCCGCCCGCGCTCGCGTCGCCGACACTCTGACCATCCACCCCGCGTGGGTGCGCATCAACGCCGTCGGCACCGCGCCGGCCGCCGACGACCTGGCCGCGGTCGCCGACCGTGCTCACGGCATCCGGATCCCGAAGGTCGACTCGGTCGACGACGTGCGGTGGGTGCGGGATCGGGCACCGGGGACGCCGCTGATCTGCGCGATCGAAACCGCGAGGGGAGTCGCCAACGCCCTGGCGATCGCCGCCGAACCCGGCGTCGAACATCTCGCCCTCGGCGGCATCGACCTCCGCAAAGACCTCGACATCGGCGACGGGGACACCCCGCTCCAGTACGTGCGATCACACCTGGTCATCGCCTCCCGGGCCGCGGGAATCGCACCCCCGATCGACAGCGTCTACCCCCACCTGCGGGACACCGACGGACTCGCCCGGGAAGCCGCACACGCCCGCTCTCTCGGCTTCGGCGGCAAATCTGCGATCCACCCCTCCCAACTGCCGATCATTCACACCGCCTTCAGCCCGAGCGAGGACGAACTCGCCTGGGCACAAAGGGTTGTGAACGTCTTCGAGGAGTCCGGCGGGGCCGCCGTCCAGCTGCCGGACGGCGAGTTCGTGGATCTGCCCGTCGCCGAGCGGGCCCGCAGAATCCTCCAGTCCCAGTAATCCTGGGTGTTGCGGTTGTTCAGGTAGAGCCAGAGTGAGTCGACGGCGAAGACATCCCGGCTGCTACACGTGGCAGCAAATGTGCGAACCGGATCCCGCGTCCGCGGTGTGCCGCGACCACGGATGAGAGCACCGCAGGGCGGACAGCATCAATCTTGTTCATGTCCGTACATGCTTAATATGAGTTGGATTTATGTGAGTGGAGTCACTTCACTGGAGGCATGAACAGAAGCACTCCGGCGAGTAGCGATACGGACCTCTTCGCCGACGAGGTCGTGATCGACCCCTATCCGACGTACGCCGAACTCCGCGATCTCGGCGCGGTGGTACATCTGCCCGCCAACGACGTCTATGCCCTGACCCGCTACGACGTCATCCGCGACGCGTTGGCCGACCCGGGCACCTTCTCGTCCCGGACGATCGGCTTCAATTCCGTGGTCAACGAGGCGCTTCAGGGCACATCGCTGGCCTCGGACCCGCCGATCCACACAGAATTGCGCGCGACTCTTTCCGAGAACCTCTCTCCACGGGCGCTGCGGGGACTCCGGGATCAGATCCACACCAAGGCCGATGCGCTGGTCGCGGACCTGGTCGCCAGGGGATCGTTCGAGGCCATCGATGCGTTGGCGCGCGCCTTCCCGCTCGAGGTCGTCGCGGACCTGATCGGTTTCACCGGTGAGGTGCGCGACAACATGTTGCGCTGGGGGCAGGCCGCGATGGAAGTCATCGGTCCGATGAATCAGCGGACCGCGGAGAACTTCCCGATCGCCGGCGAACTCTACGGGTGGTGCACCGGGGTCCGGGCCGGTGATCTGGCGCCGGGGTCGGTCGGTCGCGGCATCTTCGACGCCGAGGACCGCGGCGCCATTCCTTCCGGTACCGCCGGCCACATCATCCACCAGTACCTGGGCGCGGGTGTCGACACCACTATCGCCGCGCTCGGCAACATCGTCGCGCTCTTCTCGGCTTTCCCCGATCAGTTCGACCTGGTCCGCGGAGATTCCGCGCTGGTGCCGGCTGCCTTCAACGAGATTCTCCGATTCTGGGCGCCGGTCCATGCCTGGGGCCGCTCGGTGACCCGGGACGTGAACATCGACGGCACCCTCGTGCCGGCCGGATCCCAGGTGGCGATCCTGTTCGGCGCAGGCAACCGCGATCCGAGGCACTACGAGAACCCGGACGCGTTCCTGGTCCAGCGAAACCCCGTCGACCACCTCTCCTTCGGATACGGACCGCACGGCTGCGCCGGCCAGGGCCTGGCCCGTTTGGAAGCCCACGCCGTCATCGGGGCACTCGCCGTCCACGCGCAGCGGCTGGTGGCCGCCGAGCCGGTTCGGTTGCCCAGCAACATCACCCGCTCCATCGACGCACTCGAGATCCTGAAGGTGGTCCCGGCATGAAGAAAATCGTGATCGACCGGCCTCGCTGTGAAGGCCACGGACTGTGCGAAGAGATCGCTCCCGACCTGATGCACCTCGACGACGCGGGTGAACTGATCCTCGACGTCGAGGACATCCCCGAGGGAAGCCCGGAACTCACGGACGCCGGCGCCGCGGTCCGGGTCTGCCCCGTGGCCGCACTCAGGCTCGCATGAAACTCATCGAAGTTCCCGAACGAATCCTGGTCATCGGCAACGGGATCGCCGGCCAGACCGCGTGTGACGGTCTCCGAGCCGCGGGTTTCGACGGCGATCTGACCATTGTGGGGGCCGAACCCCGGGCGGCGTACTCGCGGCCCGCGCTCTCCAAGGCGCTCCTCGTCGACGGCGGTTCCCACGAACTGGCACCGCCCACGCACGAGGCAACCGAGGTGCGCGGGGTGGCGGCCGTCGAGCTCGACGTCGAGTCCCGCCGGGTGCGTCTCGACGACGGTTCGGACCTGACCTACGAAGGACTCGTGATTGCCACCGGTTCCAGGGCACGGCGCCTGGGCGGCGACCACAGCGTGGAGCTGTCCTTGCGCACCGTGGACGATGCCCTGGTCCTCCGGGAACGGCTGGCGGCCCGGCCCACGGTCGTGGTTGTCGGCGCCGGTCCGCTGGGCATGGAGATCGCATCCGCGGCCCTGTCGGCGGGATGCCGGGCCACGCTGGTAGCCGACGGCCCGCCGATGCTGTCGCACCTGGGGCACTGCCTGTCCGACGCGTTCACCGCGGCCGCGGTAGCCCGAGGGCTCACGGTCGTCCTCGGCTCGGCTGCCGGGATCGACGACGCGCATGGGGTGGTCCTACGCGACGGATCACGAATCGACGCCGACCTGATCGTCAGTGCGATCGGCGACATACCCGACACGGAGTGGCTGGCCACCAGCGGACTGCTGACCGGCGGCCGTCTCGAGGTGGACTCGCGCGGCCGGGTCCGGCCCGACATCGTCGCGGCCGGGGACGCCGCCGCCGTTCCCACGCCTACGGGAATACGTCGAATTCCGCTGTGGAGCAGCGCTATCGAGCAGGCCAAGGTCGCTGCCAACGCGCTCCTGGCGGGCGACGATGCGCCGGAACTCGACCTCGAACCCTACTTCTGGACCGAGCAGTTCGGGCTGAACCTCAAGGCCACCGGCCACCTACCGGCCGCCGGTGAACCCGAGTTCCTGCTCGGCGACAGCCCGCACGGACCGTCGGTGATGCGCTGGACCCACGTCGGCGGTGACGGTGTCGCGGTCGCCGTCAACCATCGGATCCCGATCCCGAAACTGCGCCGCATGGCCGCCGCGGCCGGATGACGTCGACCCCTCGGAAGGAGGACGCGTAACTTCGTGTGGATGAACGAACCCGGTGATCACTCGAGTGATCTCGGCCTGGAGCGGCTTGCCTCGGTCAACCTCAACTTGCTGGTGCCGTTGCTGGCACTGCTCGAGGAAGGATCGGTCACCCGCGCCGCGGCCAGGGTGGGCATGTCCCAACCCGCGATGAGTCATGCCCTGGGGCGGATGCGCCGACTGATCGGTGACGATCTGGTGACGCGGCAGGGAAGCGGCCTGATGCTCACACCGCGTGCCCTGGAACTCGTCGCACCACTGCGTGAAGTGCTGCGGCAGACCGCACAGGTAGTGAATTTCCCGGGCTTCGACCCCGCTCGCGACAGCCGCACCATCACTGTTGCAATGACCACCAGCACCGCATTCGTGGTCGGGCCGGGTTTGGCGCGGTTGATCGCCGAGCGGGCACCGAATGCGACTCTGCGGGTGCGCAACTTCGTTCAGCCGCAACCGAGCGACTTCACCGACGACGGCGTGGACGTCGTACTCCTGTCCGAGGCGTTCACATCGCCGTACCCGCGCGAGCGCCTGTACGAGAATCGCTGGGTGGTGATCGCCCATCCGGACAGCGATCCCGGGGCATCCGCACTGGATCTGCTCACGTCGCTGCCCCATGTCACCTACGACTCCCGGCACCGGGTGGCGCCGTACGCCGCGATGGACGCGCACGGCGTGCACTACCGGATCGGGCAATTGATCTCCGACCACCTGCTCATCCCGCACATGGTCGCGTCGGCAGGCGGGGTGGCGGTGCACACATTCCGGGTTGCTGTCGCGATGCGGGAACGGGTGGACCTCCGTATCGAGGAGTTCCCGCTGCCGGTCTCGCCGTTGCGGATCGACATGGTGTGGAATCCGCGTCTGGCGGATGCGGCGTTCATCGCCTGGTTGCGGGAGATCCTCGTCGACGCGACGGCTTTCGAGTTCTAGTCGTCCGACGCAAGTAGGTGGCACCAGGAGTCGGTGAGTTCGTCGAGGCACGCCTCGCGGGGAGTCTGCCAGCCGACCGCGAAGTAGCGGCGCGAGAGGTACTCCAGCTGACCGAACGCGAGCACGCAGCGAATCCGGCGCCGACCGGGAGGGAACCGCTTGGCCTGGTCCAGTCCCGCCGTCATGTCGCCGACGGCGGACTCGAACCACTGCTCGGTCTTGGCTGCGACGTCCGGCTCCTGGGCTGCCTGGTAGGACGCGGTGAGATAGGGCTTGATCTCGTCCCACTGTGAGAACTTGCGGTCCAGCCACTCCTGGATCTGGTCACGCGAGCCCGAGGCCACCACCGCGGTGAGCGTGGGGTCGTCGGCAGCGGTGAGTAGTGCGTCGACCTTCGTCAGCAGCGCGCTCATCACGTCGGCCTTGGACGAGAAGTGCAGGTAGAAGGTCGTCCGGGTCGATCCCGCGGCGCTGGCTATGTCATCGATCGTGGTTGCGACATAGCCCTTCGTACCGAACAGCTCGAGCCCTTTGGCGAGGAAAAGGTCGTAGGTCATTTGCTTCTGTGCGGCGCGGAGCGACATGACCTCAGATTGTAGCCGCAGTCCACCCACGAATCAGGTAGCCCATTCACCCAACTGGTAAGCAACTCACTTGACGCTTTGTAATGTGAGTGGCTACTGTGGTGAGTACCACGTCATGCGCACATGATGTTGACGAAAGGAAGTGCCGATGAAGGGCTCCCAGACCGCCGAGAGAAACACCGTCCACACCGTCCACACCGTCCACACCGTTCTCGGCCCAGTTCCCGCCGACGAACTGGGGGTCGTCTCGGTTCACGAAGCGCTGCTGTCCGTGGTCCCGGGCGCGGAGCACGCATTCGACATCACCCCGGACCGCGCCGAGACCTTCGAGGTGCTGGTGGGGAAGCTCACCGAATTCCGGGACCACGGCGGGCGGACGATCGTCGACAGCACCGGCATGTTCCACGGCCGCGATGTCAAGCTCTACGAAGCGCTTTCACGCACGACCGGAGTGCACATCGTCGCGTCGACGGGCATGGGACCCGAGGAAATGCTCGGCGGATACTTCCTGACGCCGCAGACCAATCCGCCGACGCCGTGGCCGGCAGACAAATTCGCCGACCTCTTCACCAGGGAGATCACCGAGGGCATGGTGGTTCCCCGGGTGGAACGCCGGGGTGCCGCAGGCCTGGTGGCTACCGCCGCGAATCCCGACGGCATGACCGCCACCGAGGAAAACCTCGTCCGTGCCGCGGCCCGAACCGCCCGCGACACCGGCGTACCGGTCTCTCTCCGCTTCGGTAAGGACGCGGTGCACGACCTCGGGATCGTTGTGGGCGAGGGCCTGCAGGCCGACCGCGTCGTCGTCGGCGGACTCGACCGCAGGGATGCGGTCGACGCCGGCGCGCCGCTCGAGATCGCCCGCCGCGGAGCCTACGTCGCCCTCGACCACGTGGGTGCGGACGGCGGCATACACGTCACCGACGCCGAGCGCGCCACCCTGATCCGCGAACTGGTCGACGCCGGTCATGGCGACCGAATCCTCCTGTCGAGCAACGCCACCGGTGTGTCGCTGGGAGAGCCGGGTCTCGATCTGCCGTTCAGCTACATCCTGTCGACTTTCGTGCCGCTCCTCACCGCGCAGGGACTCGGCGTCACCGACATCCGGCGCATGCTCGCAGACAACCCCCGCGACCTGCTGTCGGTGCGCTGAGCACCCGACCCCACATCATCGAAGAATCGTCCTTCCCGAAGGGGAACTGCCTGTGTCAAGAGTGAACACCGTCCTGGGATCGATCCCGACCGAAGAGTTGGGCATCGTCGCCGTCCACGAGCACATCGGATACGGCATGCCCGGCTCCGAGCTGGATACGAGGTGGTGGAAGACCCCCGAGGAGCGGTACCAGGAGACCGTACCGAAACTGCGCAAGTTCCACGAGTACGGGGGCGGGACTTTCGTCGACGTCACCGGAATCTGCAACGGCCGTGACATCGACTACTACAAGTCGCTGTCCGCCAAGACGGGCGTCCACATCGTCGCCTGCACCGGCTTCGTCGGCGGCGACACCGCCCTGCCCTTCTTCGAACGCGCGAGTGTCGATTACCTGACCAAGCAGTTCGTCCACGAGATCACCGTCGGCATCGGCAACACCGGCAGCCGCGCCGGAGTCATCAAGGTCGGCGTCAGCCGCGGCGGCAAGATGACCGACCTCGACAAGCGCATCTACCGGGCCGCGGCTCGCGCCGCACTCGAGACCGGCGTACCGATCCTGACCCACCTGGCCATCGACGCCGAGAACGCCATCGCGATCTTCACCGAAGAAGGACTCCCGCTGCACCGCGTGCTGTTCGGGCATGCCGACGACGGAGTCAACGCTTCGAAGACACGCGACCGGTGGATCGCCGAACAGGGCGGCCGCGTCGGCTTCGACACCTTCGGCTACGAAACCGAACTCGAGGACCCGCCGTTCTGGGCCCGCCCGCGCAAGGAACGCCTCGACCACTTCCTCGGGTTCCTCGCCGCCGGTCACCTCGATCAGGCGCTCGCCGGCGTCGACGCCAACTGCAGCCCACTCGGTTGGCCCGGAGTCAAGGGTCACACCTGCAACTACCTGTTCGAGGACCTCATCCCGGATCTGCGCGAAGCAGGTCTGGACGAGGCGACCATCACCACGCTCTTCGTCGAGAACCCGGCCGACTTCCTGACCATCCAGACCTGACCCACCTCGAACCTTCGGCGCACCGGTGCGCCCACCCAGAGAGACACCACCATGCAGAGCACGCATCTGAAGAATCTGACCGTCGCCGTCATCGGCGCCGGGTACGCCGGCGCCGCATCCGCCAAGGCCCTCAGCCTGCTCGGCGCCGACGTCACCGTGTACGAGCAGGCCACCGAAATCCGTGAGGTCGGCGCCGGCATCGGCCTGCGCCCCTCCACCATGGACCGCTTCCGCCAGTGGGGCATCTTCGACGCGATTGCGAAGGTCAGCTCACCGAGCGACTACTTCGAGATCCTCACCGCCACGGGCGAACCGATCATGAAGGAATCGTGGCCGGGTATGGACGAGTACACCGTCAAAACCCACACTCACCTGATCCACCGCGGTGACTTCATCGAGGCCCTCGTGGGTGTCCTGCCCGGCGGCATGGTCGAGCTCGGCCACAAACTCGCCACCGTCGAGGACCGCGGCGAGCGTTCCCTGCTCACCTTCACGAACGGCACGACCGTCGAAGCGGATCTGGTCGTCGGTGCCGACGGCATCAAATCCGTGGTGCGCCGACAACTCTTCAGCGACAACGAACCGGTGTTCTCCGGCGAGCGGGCCTACCGCGCCGTCATCGATGTCGCCGACGCCCACGGCATGGTCGTCGACGACAACCTACGCATGTACATCGGCAAGGGCACCAAGGTGTATCTGCTGCCCCTGCGCCACCGCAGCCAGGTCTCCTTCGACATCACCGCCCTGTGCCCCGACAGCAACTGGGCGCCACAGGTATCCAAGGACGACATGCTCGCCACCGTCGACGGCTTCGACCCGAGGATCGTCGACATCACTCGCGACCTCGACATGAGCATCGTCAACACCCGCGGCGTGTACGACATCGACCCGGTCGACACGTGGCATTCCGATTCGGCGGTCCTCGTCGGCGACGCCGCCCACTCGATGCTGCACCACCAGGGTCAGGGCGCGAACTCGGCGATCCTCGACGCCGGCGCACTCGCCGACGCCCTGCGGGACGCCGACACCGTCGGCGGGGCATTGGCGCTCTACCAGGCCACCCGCAAACCGGTCACCGACGAACTGCAGCGCATCTCCCGTCAGGGCTGGACCGAGGACGAGGTCGACGACGTCTTCCCGGGGCAGAAGCCCACCGCTCGGGCGCAGGCGTGACACGATGACCCTTCACCCCGCCATCGCCGACGTCCTCAGCACACTGCCGGCTCCGCCGGACTCGCTCGACCCGGCCGTCCTGCGCGCGATCGAAGAGTCGCAGGTCGCTCCGATCGACGAGCGCCTGCCCCTGCACACCGTCGAGGACACGACTGCACACACGCGCGTGGGTGAGGTGCCGATCCGCATCTACACCCCGGTCGAGGCCGACGCGTTCGGGTTGCTCGTCTACTTCCACGGCGGCGCGTTCTTCCTCGGAAGCCTCGACACCCACGACCACGTCGCCCGGAACCTGGCCGTCGAAACCGGGCTGAAGGTCATCTCCGTCGGCTACCGGCGCGCACCCGAGGCGAAATTCCCGGCCGGACTGGACGATTGCGATGCGGTGGTCCGCTGGGTCGTGGAGCAGGGCGAGAGCCTCGGCTGGGACGGCGATACCCTTGCGATCGCGGGCGACAGCTCCGGCGGTACCTTCGTCGCGGCCGTCGCCGCAACGGCCCACGACGAGGGGTTCGACCGCATCACGCATCAGGTGCTGTTCTATCCGTCCTTGGACCTGGACTTCGACGTCGACCGCTACGACTCCCTCCGGGAGAATGCCGAAGGCTACGGTGTGGAGACGGCCGGGTTGAAACCCTTCAACGCGTTCTATTTCGACAGCGGCGCCGACCCCGCCGACCCGCGCGTCTCGCCCATCAAACGCGGCGACCTCACCGGCCTGCCGCCGGCCCTGATCGTCACCGCCGAGTTCGACCCGATGCGCGACGAGGGCGAGCTCTACGGCGCGCGTCTGAACGAGGCCGGGGTGAAGGCCACGGTCAGTCGCTACGCCGGCGCCAATCACGGCTTCGTCCAAAACTTCTCGTGGATCTCCGAGTTCCACCGGGCCTTCGAGGAGACGGCCGAGTTCCTGACGCGGCCGGGGGAGTGACGTGGCGAAGGACGGGACCATCCACCCGCTCGTCTCACCCTGGGGCCGGTTCGGGCTGTACAGCTTCTACATCGATGCTCCGGAGCCGGCGATCGTCGACACCGGCATCGCGACGTCGCCCACCGAGGGCATGGCGCCCGCCCTCGAGGCCCTCGGACGCCGTATCGAGGACGTCCGATGGATCCTGTTGACCCACGGCCACATCGACCATATCGGCGGGGCGCACGCGCTGTGGGAACTCACCGGAAGGCGCGCCCAGGTCGTCATCCACGAGGCCGACGCGCACCTGCTGCGCTCACGGCAGGCGCACGTCGACGAGTACCTGTCGGTGCGTGGGCAGTACCTGCACGACCCCGACGGTGAGGCGAAGCAGATCGCGGCGACGCAAGCGGTGATCTCCGGTGAGATGGAACCGACGATGCTGGTCCGCGGCGGCGAGACCCTGTCGCTCGGAGGAGGTGTCACCGTCTCGGTGCATTCCATCCCCGGCCACACACCGGGATCGGTGGCCTACGTCGTGGACGGTCGGAACTCCGTGTTCGTCGGTGACGCCGTCCAGGTCCACGGAGCGGCCAACGGATTCCCCGGCTACGAGAATTCGGATGCCTACCGGTCGAGCCTGGAGTACCTGCGGGACGAGATCCGCCCGAACCACCTGTACCTCGGGCATCCCTACCGGCGGGCGGACGGGGTCGCCTACGGCGTCGAACTCGACCGGGACCAGGCCGCCGAAGCGCTCCACGAAAGCCTCGACATCGAAGGCGACGTCCGCGGCGCAGCCCATCGGTGCCTGTGCGGGGGCCTACGCGAGATCGACTCGCCGTATTCGCCGTTCACCCCGGTGGCCGAGGACCTCGGCTACGACGGCGATCCCACCCTCGAACCGTCCCCGTTCTTCACGACGCTGCACGGCTACCGCACGCAGTACACCCAGAAAGTCTGACACAGAAAAGGAGTCGCGCCCCATGGCCGAGTTCCAGACGTTCGACGCGGGTGGACAGACCATCCGCATCCGCAAGGATCTCCGCGTCCCGATGCGAGACGGCATCGAGTTGGCAGCGGACGCCTACCACGGCGTAGACGACACACCACGACCGGCGCTGGTGGCGCTGAGCCCGTACGGCAAAGAGCTGCAGGCGCTCGCCCTCACCACACCGCCGCAGCGTCGCCCCTCCCCGATGTGGGACGGCTGCATCGAAGCCGGCGACATCGCCCGCGTCGTCGAAGAGGACTACGTCCACGTCATCGGCGATCTGCGCGGCTCCGGCGCCTCCGAGGGCGAGCACATCGGCAACTACAACGCCGGCGGCGTCTCCCTGGGCCAGGACGCGTACGACTTCATCGAGTGGGTCGCCGAACAGCCGTGGTGCGACGGCAACGTCGGCATGATCGGCATCTCCTACTTCGGGTCGATGCAGGTGCTCGCCGCCGCGGAGCGGCCGCCGCACCTGAAAGCGATCTTCGTCAGCGGCGGTCATTTCGACTTCTACGAGACCACTTATCACGGCGGCATCATGTGGTTCATGCCGCGTGCCGCCCGCGAGGGCCGCGGAGGCGACTCCGGCTGGGCCTTCACCGACAGCGTCAAGTCCCGCATGGTCGAGACGTGCTCCCCGGACGAGCTGAGGAAGCGCGTCGCGGCGCGCCTGGAGGATCCGGATGTGGCCGCCTGGCCGAACCTGGTGCACGTGCTGAACTACCCGAATCACCACGAGGCCTGGTTCGACATCGTGATGAACGACCTGGACGGCGAGTGGTACGAGGAACGAAACCCCATCACGCTGGCCCCGAGCATCGACATCCCCGTCTATCTACAGATCGATCAGGGTCGCGGCTGGACGGTGGACGGCACGATCGCGCTGTTCGACGCGCTGCAGGGACCGAAGAAACTCGATATCGGCCCGTACCCACCCATGCAGTCGCGGCCGTTCATCGAGGAACACGACAAGATGTTCCGCTGGTACGACTACTGGATCAAGGGCATCGACAACGGTGTGATGGACGAGCCGGCGGTCACCGTCCACGTCGAGGGCGCACGCGAATGGGTCACCGGTGACCAGTGGCCGCCGAAGGATGTGGAGTACCGGTCGCTGTACCTGCGACCGCGCGGCAAGCTGTCCACCGACCCCGAACCGATGGCCGCCCGGTACGCCGCCCCGGACGGCTTTTATCAGGCGCCGCTGACCGTCACCGACAAGGTCGAGATCCTGAAATGGGAGACAGCGCCGTTCGAGAAGCCCACGGAACTGATCGGCACCGGAGCC
>Ga0247825_10000604_pt1 | contig 22956 bp, 28 predicted proteins | sample 13C_Vanillin_Day_FD_194413 | JGI IMG/M metagenome (GOLD analysis project Ga0247825, IMG submission 194413) | Soil microbial communities from agricultural site in Penn Yan, New York, United States - 13C_Vanillin_Day48 | ecosystem: Environmental > Terrestrial > Soil > Agricultural land | place...
CAAGCGCTCGAGCACCTCGCGCGCCTTCGGCAGCTTGAGGTTGAGCGTGAGCGAGCGCTTGTTGCGGTGCAGGTTCTGCACGTCGGGGCCGTGGCGCGGCCCGCCCATGCCCTCGTTCGGGTCGACCCCCGGCGGGGACTCGATCTTGATCACGTCGGCGCCGAAGTCGGCGAACTGGCGCACGCAGGTCGGGCCCGCGCGCACGCGAGAGAGGTCTAGAATCCGCAGGCGCGAAAGCGCGGGCGAGGCGGTGATCTTCGGCATGGCTGGAATATTCTAGCCGCCCCCGTGTTCAGCCTTTTCGAGGAGGATCGACCATGACAAACCTGCTTAAATCCGTCGTCACTGCATTCGCCGTGCTCGCTCTCGGCGCCTGCGCCACCTACAAGGACACCATGCCGGCCTGGATGCCGGGCAGCAGCGCGGTGAGCGTCAAGCTCACGGGCGCCGAGGAAGTGCCGCCGGTGAATGCCCAGGGCTCGGGCAGCGGCAGCCTCCGGCTCGCCGAAGACGGCACGGTGAAGGGCAGCGTCACGACCAAGGACGTGCAGGGCACGATGGCGCACATCCACCAGGGCGCCAAGGGCCAGAACGGCCCGGTCATCGTGCCGCTCACCAAGAACGGCGACACCTACAGCGTGCCCGAGGGCCGCAAGCTGACGGCAGCGCAAATGCAGGCCTGGAAAGCGGGCAACCTCTACGTCAACGTGCACACCGCCTCCAACAAGGGCGGCGAAGTGCGCGGCCAGATCAACCCGTAGCCGCCTTCGCAGCGCTCGCTCCGGCGATGCGGCCGAACACCGAGCCGTTGGTGAGGCCGCTCCCGCCGGGGTAGTTGAACCAGAAGATCCCGCCGACGAGCTCCCCGGCCGCGTAGAGGCCGCGGATCGGCTCGCCGTCGGCGCTCAGCACCTGGGCATCGGTGTTGATCTTCAGCCCGCCGAAGGTGAAGGTGATGCCGCAGGTGACGGCGTAGGCCTCGAAGGGCGGCGTGTCGAGCGTGTTGGCCCAGTTCGACTTGTCGATCGCCAGCCCCTCGGTGCGCCGGCCGTCCTTGACGTTCGGGTTGAACGCGATGTCGGTGCGCACGGCGGCGTTGTACTCCCGAAGTTCTCTTAGCGCCGCGGCTCCATCCGTGTCCTCGAGCTTCGCACAGAGCTCCTCCAGGCTGTTCGCCGTGTGCCTGGTCACCTGGCGGATCTTGTATTCGTCGCGCAGCTGCGCCTTCACCTTGGCGTCGAAGATCTGCCAGGCGAACTGCCCGGGCTGCGAGAGGATGACGCGCCCGTACTTCGCGTAGGTGTAGTTGCGGAAGTCCGCGCCCTCGTCCACGAAGCGCCTGCCCAGGGCGTTGACGTACACGCCCCACGGGTAGGAATGCTTCTGGAACTGGTCGCCGACCGCGAGATCGCCGAACTCCGGGGCGTTGCGCTCCCAGGCCACCGCGTGGCACCCCGACCAGTTGCCCGCGGCCGCGGCGCCGGCGTCGAGCGCCATGCGGATCACCTCGCCGGTGTTGAACCGCGTCCCGCGCACCTTGGCGAGCTCCCAGTTCGGGCCCAGGTAGCGCGCGCGCCACTCGGGATTCGCCTGGAAGCCGCCCGCGGCGAGCACCACCGCCTTGCTCTTCACCTGGGTCGTCTTGCCGCTCTTCTTCACGACCACGCCCTGCACCCCGGCGTCATCGACGAGCAGGGACAGCGCCCGCGCGCCGTACCAGATCTCGATGCCGTTCTTCTTCGCCGCGGCGGTGAGCGACTCGACGAGCCCGGGCCCGCCGCCCACCGCCTCCACCGTGAGCCCGCCCCAGAACTTGAACCTGCCGCCGATGTTGAAGGCCTGCCGGCCCCACGCCGCGGTGAAGCGCACGCCCTTCGAGCGCATCCACGTCACTGCCGAAAGACTGTTTTTGACTAATACTTCTGTTAAGTCTGGATCGCAGCGGTATTCCGTGACGCGCGCCATGTCGTCGAGGAACTGCTCCTCGGTATAGGTGCCGAAGTCGGTGCGGGCGATTTCCTCCGCCGTCAGGTCGGGGATCGCCTGCTTCAAATCCTCCACGCCCCGGTAGGCGACGCGCATCAGGCCGGCGGTGAAGCGCGAATTGCCGCCCGCCTCCTCTTCCGGGGCGCGCTCCAGGACGAGAACTCTCTGCGCAGACTCCCTGGCGGCAAGCGCCGCGCAGAACGCGGCATTGCCGGCGCCCACCACGACCACGTCGTAACGGTCCATCACTTCGCCTTGATGCCGGCCTTGCGCACGACGTCGCTCCAGCGCGCCTGCTCGGCGGCGATGAACGACGCGTACTCTTCCGGCGTGGAGCCGACGCCTTCGGCGTCGTCCGCGGCGAAGCGCTCGAGCACCGACGGCTGCTTCACCGCCCGGGCGGCTTCCTCCGAGAGGCGCCGGATCACCGCGGCCGGCGTCCCGGCGGGGGCGTTCAGGCCGTACCACTGCGTGGTCTCGAAGCCCGGATAGCCCTGCTCGGCCACCGTGCCGACCTCGGGCAGGATCGGCAGGCGCTTCGCCCCCGCCACCGCGATCGCGCGCAGCTTGCCCGCCTTGACGTGCGGCATCAGCGGCGGCGTGCCCGCGGAGGTCGCCTGCGTGCGTCCGGCGAGGAGATCGGTCAGGTTGGGGCCGGTGCCCTTGTACGGCACGTGCACGATGTCGATGCCGGCGACGAGCTTCAGGTACTCGAAGGTGAGATGCCCGGCGCTGCCGTTGCCCGCCGAGCCGTAGAAGAGCTTGCCGGGCTGGCTCTTGGCGAGCGCGACGAGCTCGCGCATGTCCTTCGCCGGCACGTCCACGTGCACCACGAAGATGTTCGGCACCTTCACCAGCAGCGACACCGCGGCGAAGTCGCGGTTGGTGTCGAAGGGCAGCGTATCGAACATGAACGGGTTGACGGCGAGCGTGCCGAGGTGGCCGACGATCAGCGTGTACCCGTCGGGCGTGGCGCGCGCCACCTCCTGCATGGCGACGTTGCCGCCGCCGCCCGGCCGGTTGTCGATGACGATCGGCTGGCCCAGGCGCTTCTCCATTTCCGCGCCCACGGCGCGCGCGACGATCGAGCTCGAGCCGCCGGGGGCGAAGGGCACCACGAGGCGGACCGGCTTGGTCGGCCAGGCCTGCGCCTGCGCGGCGAAGGACACGAGGGCCAGGATTGCCGGGAACAACCGTTTCATGCGCATTCCTCTCTCAGAATTGCTGCGTGTACTGCGCGGGGTCGATTCACGGGGCGCCATAGTACGATGCTCGGCGGCAGATGAGCGAGACCCTTGCCTTCATCGGCTTCGGCGAAGCCGGCCAGACGATCAGCCGCGGCCTGCTCGGCGCGACGCGGCCGGCCATCCGCGCCTACGACATCCTGTTCGACGACCCGGCGAACGCCGGCAAGCTCAAGCGCGCGGCGCAGGCGCTGGGCGTCGGCGCCGCGCGCGACCACGCCGACGCGGTGCGCGGCGCGGACCTGGTCCTCCTCGCGGTGACCGCGAGCTCGAGCCTCGCGGCGGCGCGCGCCTGCCTGCCGGGCCTGCGCGCCGGGCAGCTCTTCCTCGATATCAACTCGGTGTCGCCGCAGCGCAAGATCGAGGCCGCGGCGCTCATCGCACCGAGCGGCGCCGCCTACGTCGACGTCGCGGTGATGGCGCCCGTGGCCCCCTACCTGCACGAGGTGCCCTGCCTCATCGGCGGCCCCGGCGCCGCGGCGCTCGCGCCGCGCGCCGCCGCGCTCGGCATGAAGATGGAGGTGGTCTCCGGCGAGGTCGGCCAGGCCTCGGCGATCAAGATGTTCCGCTCCATCGTGGTGAAAGGCATGGAGTCCATCCTCGTCGAGTCGATGCTGGCCGCAGCCGAGTACAAGGTGGAAGCGCGCGTGCTCGCCTCGCTCCAGGAGAGCTTCCCCGGCATCGACTGGGAGAAGCTCGCCGGCTACATGATCGAGCGCGTGGTGAGCCACGGCAAGCGCCGCGCCGCGGAGATGCGCGAGGTGGCGGCGACGCTCGAGGGCATCGGCCTCGAGCCGCTGATGGCGGCGGCGAGCGCCGCGCGCCAGCAGTGGATCGCCGATCTCGACGTGAAAGCGCTGCTCACCGGCCATCGCACCGAGGACCGGGCGGAACTGGTCAGCGCGATCCGGAAAGCGATCGAAGCTAGAACTGGTAGCGCCGCATCCCGCCGTCGACCGGAATGACCGTGCCGGTGATGTAGCGCGCGCGCGGCGAGGCGAGGAAGCAGACCAGGCTGGCGATGTCCTCGGGCTTGCCGTACTCGCCGAGCGGGATCTCCTCGCGCTCTTCCTTCGCCCGCCGCTCGGCGCTGTAGTTGCGCAGGATCTGCTCGCTCTCGATGCGCCCCGGCGGGATCGAGTTCACGGTGATGCCGTGGCGGCCGACCTCGCGCGACAGGCCCTTCGCCCAGGCGTGCATCGCCGCCTTCGCCGAGAAGGCGCCGTTGATGCCCTCGGGCTCGGACTTGCCGGTGATGTTGATGATGCGGCCCCACTTGCGCGCCATCATCTGCGCGAGCAGCTGGTGCGTGAGCTGGCGGTGGCGCGTGAAGTTGAGCGTCATCGCCTCCTCCCACTGCGCCTCGCTCGCCTCCAGCGTGAAGCGCCGGCTGCCGCCGGCGTTGTTGACCAGGATGTCGACCGAGCCCAGCCCCTGCAGCGCGGCCTCGGCGATCCGCTCGGGCGCGCCCTCGGCCAGGAAGTCGCACTCGATCAGGACCAGTTTCTTCCCGGTCTCCTCCTGGAGCCTTTCCAGAAGATTTCTCCGCCGGGCGGCCACCGCGAGCCTGACGCCTTCGCGCGCGAGGGCGAGCGCGATGCCGCGGCCGATGCCGATGCTGGCGCCGGTGACGAGCGCCGTGCGGCCTGCGAGCTCGAGTTCCACGGGCGCAAATGCTAACCGATGCGCGGCGGCGCCCGGCACGGTGCTTGCGAGTGGGTTCGCACTGGCGAGGCCAGGGAAGCTTTCTTAGACCTTTCAAGGAGATTGGCATGAAAATGAAGACTCTCATTGCCGTTGCAGTTGCCGGTGCCTTCGCGGTCCCCCTCGCGGCCCAGGCGTCGGCTGACGGCGACAGGATGATCGTGGCGCAGGCCGGCGGCTCCGGCGCCGGCGGCGCGCCGGGCGGTGCGGCAGGCGCGCCTGGCGGCGCGGCGGGCTCCGCGGGCGGCGCGGCGGCCGGCAGCTCGAGCGGCCAGGCGAGCGCTCCGGGCACCGGGCCGAGCACCCCGCCCACCGACCTGCAGCAGCTCGACGCGAACAACGACGGCTACCTGTCGCGCGAAGAGGCGCTGAAGGATCCGAGCATGAGCACGCGTTTCAGCGAGCTCGACAAGGACAGCGACGGGCGCATCTCGCGCAGCGAGTGGCAGGAAGGCTCGGGCTCGGCGGCGACCGGCGCGACCGGCACCACCACCTCGCCCAGCGCCCCGAGCAGCGCCACCGGCAGCTCGGACCCGGCGCGCGACACCGGCAGCGCGGCATCGCGGCCGCCGCGCTCCACCGGCCAGACCACCAAGTAAGGACCTGCCAGACGGGTGGAGGGCGTCCGGGAGACCGGGCGCCTTCTTTTTTCTTCTCACCGGAGAACCTCATGAAATGGATTGCGGGCGTCGTGCTGGGGGCCATGGTCTCGGCGGCGGCGTCGGCCGCGCCGCGCGCCGAGAGTGCGCTCGAGTGCGGCATCGCCGCCGACATGGCGGTCGTCGCGCATTCGCTGGCGCGCGAGCAAGTGCAGCGGCCCAAGGCGGGCGCGATCATGGCGCGCATCTACGACGTCGCCGGCTCCGACCGCGGCCGGACGCTGATGCAGGACATCCTCGAGGCGGCCTACAGCCACAGCGGAGCCTCGAGCCAGAAGTTCGCCGAGGACCTGTTTGCCACCTGCATGAAGCGCGGCGGCAACATGGACCCGGTGCTCGGCCAGCGCCTGTAAACGCAGGAGAAAACCGAGCGGAAAGCCTCTCAAAGCCTCATAATGCGGGATGGCCAAGGAAGAGTTGCTTCAGATGGACGGCATGGTGCAGGAGCTCCTGCCGAACACGCAGTTCCGCGTCACCCTCGACAACGGCGCGGGCGTGCTCGCCTATGCCTCCGGCAAGATGCGCAAGTTCCGCATCCGCATCCTCGCCGGGGACCGGGTGAGCCTCGAGCTGTCTCCCTACGATCTCACCAAGGCGCGCATCACGCACCGGCACAAGGACGAGCGTCCTGCCGCCGTACCGCAGCGCCGCCCGGTCTACCGCAAGCGCTAGCTAGCGCGCGATCCTCGTATTCGCGAGGGCGAGGCGGTCCGAGACGTTGCGCACCAGGGCGCGCGTGAGCTGCAGCTGCGCGCCCAGGGTCATCTTGTCGAGCGCCGCCGGCTCGAACTCCGCGAGCAGCACGTCGGTCGATGATTCCACGGTCGCGTGGCGCGGCTGCTCGCCGCCGGTGATCCACGCCATCTCGCCGAAGCACTCGCCGGCATTCACCATGTTGAGCAGGCGCCCCTGCCGGGTCACCTTGCCCTCGCCCTTGGCGAGGAAGAAGAAGCTCGCGCCGCGCGCGTTTTCCTTGACGATCATCCTGCCCTTCGCCATGCGCGACCACTTGCCGGCGCGCGCCAGCTCCCATAGCTCCGAGTCGGCGAGGCCGGCCAGCATCGGCACGCTCTTCAGCGCCACGTAGCGCTCGCTGTCGGGGATGGCGCCGGCGGGCAGCGTGGTGCCGCCCACCCTGGAAATCTCCAGCGCGAAGTCCGCCCAGGCCGGGTAGCGCTGCCCGGGCGCCTTCTTCAGCGCCCGCAGCACCACCTGGTCGAGCTCCTTCGGCAGCCCGGCGCGCGCTTCCGAGGGCGGCAGCGGGTCGAGCTTGACGATCTTGTCGAGCAGCGCCTGCAGGTTCTCGGCGATGAAGGGCCGCTTGCCGGTGAGCAGCTCGTAGAGCACCACGCCCAGCGAATACATGTCGCTGTGGAAGGTGAGCGCGCCGCCCTGGATCTGCTCGGGCGACATGTAGAAGGGCGAGCCCATCGCCTGGGTCTGCACCACCTGGCTCTTCTTCAGGAACGCGGCGCCGAAGTCGGCGATCTTCACGTCGGTGCCCGAGGCGACCATGATGTTGGCGGGCTTGATGTCGCGGTGGACGATGCCCTCTTTCGCCGCGTACTCGAGGGCGCCGCAGCACTTGAAGCCGATCTGCAGCACGTCGGGCACCGGCAGCAGCGTCTTCGCGGTGCAGTACTTCGAGAGGTCGCCGCCGGTGACGAGCTCCATGGCGATGTGGCCGGAGTCCTCGCCCACCACCGCGTCGAGGATGGCGACGATGTGCGGGTGGCGCAGCTTCCCGGCGAGCGAGGCCTCGTTCAGGAACTGCGAGCGGTACACGGTGCCGAACTCGGGGTCGCGGAACACCTCCGGCTCGATGGTCTTCAGCGCCACCTCGCGCCCCGTGAAGGTGTCGCGCGCGAGGTACACCGTGCCGGTCGCGCCCTTGCCCAGGAGCTTCTGCACGTCGTACTTCCCGACCTGCAGGGACAGGTCCAATCCGTCCTTCAGCTCCAGCTCGAACTTGGGTTTCTCCGTCACCGATTTGCCATTAAGCTAGGTCGGCACGCAATTTACCTCAAATGACCCGCTTCGACCCAGCACTCATCCAGCGCGGCGCGCGCCTGCGGCGCTCGCCGTACTTCGAGGCCACGCAGCGCGCCGGCTGCCGCGGCTACACCGTCTACAACCACACGCTGCTGCCGATCCAGTACGCCGCCTTCGAGGCCGAGTACGAGCAGCTTCTCGCCGGCGTGACGCTGTGGGACGTGGCGGTCGAGCGCAACGTCGAGATCGCCGGCCCCGACGGCATGCGCTTCGCGGAGCTGCTGACGCCGCGCGATTTGTCGAAATGTCCCGTCGGGCGGGGCCGCTACGTGCTGCTCACCGACGAGGCGGGCGGCATCGTCAACGACCCGGTGCTGCTGCGCCTGGAGGAAAACCGCTTCTGGCTCGCCTGCGCCGACAGCGACGTGCTGCTCTGGGCGAAGGGCCTGCGCCACGCCACCGGGATGAACGTCGAATTGCGCGAGCTCGACGTCGCGCCGCTGCAGCTCCAGGGCCCGAAGTCGCGAGATCTGATCAAGGCGCTTTTTGGCAGTTCCGTGCCGGACTTGAAGTACTACCAGTTCGTGAAAGTTCAACTGCAAACCATCCCCGTGATCGTCACGCGCACCGGCTGGACCGGCGAGCTCGGCTACGAGCTCTACCTGCTCGACCCGGCGCGCGGCGTCGAGCTGTGGGACCGCGTCATGGAAGCGGGCAGGCCCCTTGGGCTGGTTCCCACCGGGCCCTCCGACATCCGCCGCATCGAGGCCGGCATCCTCAACCACGGCATCGACATGACGCTCGACACCAATCCCTACGAGCTCGGCCTGGAGCGCCTCGTCGACCTGGACAAGGCGGCGGACTTCATCGGCAGGGAAGCCCTGAGGAAGATAAAGGCAAGCCCCCTGAAGAAGAAACTCGCCGGCATCGAAATCCACGGCGGCAGGATGGACATGAACATGACGCGCTACCCGGTGAAGACCGGCGGGCACGTCACCTCCGTGGTGTACTCGCCGCGCCTGAAGAAGAACATCGGCTACGCGCTCGTGCCGGCGGAATACGCCGCTCCCGGGACGCGTTTGGAGATCGAGGCGCCCGACGGCGTGCGCGGCGCGACCGTGGTGCCCATGCCATTCATCGACCCCGCCAAGGCCATCGCCAAATCATGAAACGCTTTCTGCTCCTGTTCCTGCTGGGAATTCCGCTGTGCGGAAATGCCGAGGTGAAGATCCAGGAATATCCCGTCCCGCCGGGGCACCGCGTGCACGACGTCTGGGCCGATGCGGCGCCGGGCGGGCCGGTGTGGATCTCGGCGCAGGGCAGCGGCAACCTCGGCATCCTCGACCCGAAGTCGGGGAAGATCGACTTCGTCCCGCTCGGGTCGGGGTCCTCGCCGCACGGGGTCATCGCCGCCGCCGACGGCGCGCCCTGGCTCACCGACGGCGGGCAGAACGCCATCGTGCGCGTCGATCCGAAGACGCGCGCGGTGAAGGTGTGGAAGCTGCCCCAGGGCTCGGGCTACGCCAACCTCAACACCGCGATCTTCGATAAGGCCGGCATCCACTGGTTCACCGGGCAGAGCGGCCTCTACGGGCGCCTCGACCCGCGCAGCGGCGAGATGAAGCTCTTCGACGCGCCGAAGGGCCGCGGCCCCTATGGCATCCATGCCACGCCCGACGGCACCGTGTACTACGCCTCGCTCGCCGGCTCGTACGTCGGGCGCATCGACGCGAAAACCGGCGCGGCGCAGGTGATCGAGCCGCCGACGAAGCGCCAGGGCGCGCGCCGCGTCTGGTCGGACTCCAAGGGCAACGTCTGGGTGGCGGAGTGGAATTCGGGCAACCTCAGCCGCTACGAGCCGAAGGGCGGGAAGTGGACGACCTGGAAAGCGCCGGGCGAGGACCCGCGCGTTTACGCCGTCTACGTCGACGGGACCGACAAGGTGTGGGTGGCGGAGTGGACCGCGCAGGCGATGCTGCGCTTCGATCCGGCCGCGGAGAAGTTCGAAAGCTTCAAGTCATCGAGCCGCACGGCGAACGTGCGGCAGATCCACGGGCGCAAGGGCGAAGTGTGGACGCCCGAATCCGCGGCCGACAAGATTGTCGTCTACCGGTACGAATAGAGCGCTCCAGCCGCCGCGACAGACGTCGTCGCGGCGGCGAGCGCAGCCCCCTTGGTGTTCAGTGCTTGGTGCGGGCGAAGGTGCGGCCGCGCAGCAGGTCGTAGATGTGCGGCTGCTCGTGCACGAGATCGGAGATGGCGAGCGTGATCTCGTCGTAGATCTCGTCGAACTGCGAGTCGAGCTTGGGGAACACGCCGATCTCGGTGACGAAGAGGTCGGCGTCCGGGATGCGGTTCTGGTCGACGTCGCGCGGCAGCATGGCGCGGTCCTGCACCGAAAAGCCGTGCAGCGTCGGGCAGCGCGCGAAGAGGGCGCGGATCTTGGCGTCGACGTTGGCTTCCAGGCGGCCCAGCAGGGTTTCCGGAAGGCCGGGCTTGAATTCGAAGGTCTTCATGTAGCGTTTCTCCAGAGTCCTGCGTAGTGGAGAACACTACACGCCTGTCGAAATTCCCCCCATCGGGGATTTCCCGATGGCAACGACAGACGAAACCTTAGCTAGTGCAAAGTGCGGGCAAAAGTCCTGCCGCGCAGCCAGTCCGAGGCCTCGGGCTGCTCGTCGAGCACCTCCGAGAGCGTGTTGGCGATGTCCTCGAAGATCTCGCCGTACTGCTCGGCCGAGAGCCGCGGGGAGATGCCGACGTCGCTGACGAAGAGATCCTGGTTCTCGCCGCGCACCGAGAAGCCCCACAGGTCCGGGCAGCGCGAGAACAGCGAGTGGAGCTGGTCTTCGAGATGGCGGCTGATTTTCATGGTGTTACCCTATTCCTCCCGCGTTGCACCGGCGGACCCTCCCCTGGGTCCGCCCGGTCTAACTGCCCCCCTGACAATGACGTCGTCATTACGCGACAATCCGTCCTCGTCCGCAGGCAACTCGCACACGCTTGACGATTTTTCACCCCCTGATTTTTCACCCCTAGGAGGGCGCGCCGTGGGCAGGTTCGTGATCTCGCCGCATTTCCGGCTGCAGGAATGGGTCGCCGAGGAGAAAGGCTATTTCCGCGCCGCGGGGCTCGACTACGAGTTCCGTGCGGTTTTTCACAGCCACGCCACGCCGGACAAGGTCGGCGCCTATACGAGCTTCGAGAAGGGCCGCGAGACCAACGTGAGCTGCGCCTGCCACTGGACGGTCAACGTCGCCGCCTCGAAAGGCCACGGCAAGCTCTACGCCGACGCGTACTCGATCGCCCCCGCCGGGGTATTCGTGCCGCAGGACTCGCCGATCCGCGCCCCGCAGGACCTGAAGGGCGTGCCGATCTCGGTCGGGCACCAGTCGGGCAGCCACTATTCCACGCTGCAGGCGCTCGAGCAGTACCTGCCGCGCGGGGAGATCCAGCTCTCCTTCGCCGACGGCATCCTCTTCTCGCGCATGGAGAAGCTGATCGACGGCCAGGTGCCCGCGGCCGCCGTGTTCAGCGGCCCGTACTACTTCCTCGAGCAGCTGGGCTTCCGCAAGGTGCTCGACACCACCTTCATGATCGCCGCGATGCTCAACGGCGATCCCGACCCCGAGGACGTGCGCAAGTACTTCCGCGCGCTGCGCCAGGCGCAGCGCGACATCGACCTGCGCCCGGAGCTCTACACGCACTACTATGCGAAGGAGTTCCCGCCGCGCTTCCTCGGCGAGATCGACACGCGGCGCTGGGGTCCCGGGGAGCGGCTCGTGTTCGAGCCGTACACGCGCGAGGTGTTCGAGGGCTCCTTCGAGTGGATCCGGGCGCGCGAGATCTTCGCCCCGGGCACCATGGGCCCGGGGCGCTACGAAGACGCTTGTGTTTCGCTAGTGCAGGGTCCTGACGAACGTGCGCCCGCGTAGCACGTCTCTCGCGGACGGGCGCTCGAACATGAAGTCGAGCAGCGCCACCGCGATCTCGTTGTAGATCTGCTCGCACTGGTCGGCGTTCAGGTAGGGGTAGACGCCGATGTCGGTGACCACGAGCTCGCGCTCGAGGGCGAGGGAGCGCAGCTCCTCGGGCAGCGCCGAGCAGTCCTGCACTGTGAAGCCGTAGAGGGCCGGGCAGCGGTCGAAGATGGTATCGACGCGGGCCGCGAGGTCTTCCTCGATCGGCGGCAGGTCGGCGTTCAGGGTTCCCAGCTGGGCGGGTTTCATGACACCCCTATCTCGCAAGGATCGGGCCCGCCCGACGGGGGTTTGCAAAACTTACCCTCTAATGCAGGGCCCGCACGAAGCTGCGGCCGGCCAGCAGCGGCTTCGCCTCGGGGCGCGCCGACACCGCCGCGGCGATGGCGGCGGCGATCTCGCCGTAGACCTCGTCGTACTGCAGCTTGCCCCAGCGCGGGATGAGCGCGATCTCGAAGATGAAGAGCTCTCCCTGCAGGCAGGTCGGGTCGATGTGGTCCGGCAGCCCCGAGCGGTCGCGCACCGCGAAGCGGTGCAGCGCCGGGCAGCGCGCGAACAGCCTGCGCACGGCCTCCTCGAGCTCCGTTTCGACGCTCATTTTCTTGTCGTTCCCCCCCGCCAACTATACTTGACGGATGGCAGCCGGCCACGCGTTCCTCACCCAGGCAAGCGTTTATTTCGCTGCCGCCGTGATCACCGTCATGCTTTCGCACCGGCTGGGCCTGGGCTCGGTGGCGGGCTACCTCCTCGCCGGCATCGCCATCGGCCCCTGGGGCTTCGGCCTCGTGGACGAGACCGAGACGATCCACACCTTCGCCGAGCTCGGCGTGGTGTTCCTGCTCTTCGTCATCGGCCTGGAGCTCGAGCCGCGCCGCCTGTGGAGCATGCGGGCGAAGCTGCTCGGGCTGGGGCTGTCGCAGGTGCTGGGCTCCATCGCCGTCATCGTCGGGGTGGCCGCGGCGCTCGGGGTGGACCTGCGCACCGCCCTCGTCGCCGGCATGGCGCTGTCGCTCTCCTCGACCGCGCTTGCGCTGCAGCCGCTCACCGAGCGCGGCGGCCTGGGCACCCAGGGCGGGCAGGCGACCTTCGCCATCCTGCTCTTCCAGGACCTGGCGGTGATCCCGATGCTCGCGCTGCTGCCGCTCCTTGGCACCACCGCCGGGCGCTCGGCGTTCTCCTGGATCGGGCTCGCCACCGCCGCGGCGATCGTGGTCGGCACGCTGGTCCTCGGCCACTACCTCGCGCGCCCGGTGTTCCGCCACATCGCGCGCACGCGCCTGCGCGAGATCTTCACCGCCTTCGCGCTGCTGCTGGTGCTGGGCTGCGCGCTGCTCTTCGAGAGCGCGGGCCTGTCGATGGCCCTCGGCGCCTTCCTCGCCGGGGTGCTGCTCGCCGACTCGGAGTACCGGCACGAGATCGAGGCGGCGATCGAGCCCTTCAAGGGGCTGCTGCTCGGCCTTTTCTTCATCTCGGTGGGCATGAGCGTCAACTTCGGCGTGCTGCTCGCGCGGCCGCTGCTCGTGCTCGGGCTGATCGTCGGCCTCTTCGCCCTCAAGGGCGCGGTGCTGTGGGTGATCGCGCGGAAGTCCCGCCTGCCGCCCGACGAGCGGCCGCTCTTCATCCTGCTCCTCGCCCAGGGCGGCGAGTTCGCCTTCGTGCTGCTCGCGCTCGGCGTCTCGAGCGGCGCCATGGCGGGCGATACCGCGCAGGCCATCATCATCGCCGTGGCGCTCTCCATGCTCGCCACGCCGTTCATCCTGGTCGCGCACGACCGCCTGCTCATGCCGCGGCTCGCCGCCGCGGCGGCGAGCCGCCCGGCGGACACCCCCGAGGCGGGCGACGTCATCATCGCCGGCCTCGGGCGCATCGGCCAGGTGGTGGCGCGCATCCTGCACGCGAGCGGCCTGCACGCCACGGTGCTCGACGACGACCCCGACCACGTCGAGCAGTCGCGCAAGTTCGGCTTCCGCGTCTTCTACGGCGACGCGACGCGCCTCGACCTGCTGCACGCCGCGGGCGCCGAGCGCGCCAGGCTCCTCGTCATCACGCTCGACGACGCGGGCGCCATCACGCAGCTCGCGCGCATCGTGCGCCAGCACTTCCCGAAGCTGCGCATCGTCACGCGCGCGCACGACATGCACCACATGTTCGAGCTGCGCGACCTGGGCGTCGAGCTGATCGAGCGCGAGACCTGGCTCGGGGCGCTGCGGCTGGGCGAGATCGCCCTCGCGGAAGCGAGCGGCGATCCCGAGCGCGCCCGCCGCGCCACGCAGGCCTTCTCCGAGCACGACCGGGAGGTGCAGGCGAAGCTCTACCAGGTGCACCGCGACGCGCCCGACGCGCACATCACCGTCTCGAACGAGCTGCGCGACCAGCTCGCGCGCGCGCTGCAGGAAGACGAAGCGCGGGCCAAGGGGTAGCAGGGGGTTACTCGAAAAAGGAGTGTCCGTATGCGGTACAGCAGATATCTGCCGGTCGTTTTTCTCGTTCTTGCAGGCTGCCAGACCGGCGTCAGCCCGGAGGAGATGGCGTCGGTGAACTACGGCGCGAAGCCGGCGCGCTGGCAGGAGGAGGTGCGCAGCTACATGGCGATCCGCGTGCCCGATGCCGCCACGCTCAAGCTCGATTTCAAGAACGAGCCGCAGCAGATGGTGCAGAAGGAGACCGCGGTGCGCGACCGGCAATGGGGCTGGGCGACCTGCGTCGAGGTCGACGAGAACCACCCGCGCGGCTACAAGGGCCGCTACCCGATGACCTTCTGGTTCCGCGACGACAAGATCGTCGCCGTGAACGGCGGGCCCGACGACTCGAACATCATCGGCGCCAAGTACGCGCGCGAGCAGTGCGAGAAGCTCGGGTTCCTCTTCAAGCCCTAGCCGAGGAAATCCTTCTTGCCGAGCTCGACGCCGTTGTGGCGCAGGATGTTGTAGGCGGCGGCGACGTGGAAGTAGAAGTTCGGCTGCGCCACCGCTAGCAGGTACTGCAGGCCGCTCATCGTCACGTCCTGCCCGCGCTGGCGGATGGTCACCTCGCGCTCGTCCGCGCCGTCCATCTTCGCCGCCGGCACGGCGGCGATGAAGTCGAGCGTCTTCGCGATGCGGCTCTTCAGCTCGGCGAAGCTCTGCTCGGTGTCCTCGTGCTTCGGGATCTCGACGCCGGCGAGCCGCGCCACCGCGCCCTTGGCGGTGTCGCAGGCGATCTGCACCTGGCGCGTCAGCGGGAACATGTCGGGATAGAGCCGGAAGCCGGTCAGCGCCGCCGGGTCGATCTTCCTTGCCGCGGCGTGGGCCTCGGCCTTGTCGAGGATGGCCGAGAGATTGCGCAGCATGGCCGCGAAACGGGCGGCGCCCGCCTGGTGCATGGACAGTTTCATCTTTTTCCTCCGGTTTTTTTCATTCTACGTTGTACTCTGGCGGCGGGGATGAAGCGTCTTTTCTACGGCTGGTACATGGTGGCCGCGGGCTCGGGCCTGCAGGTTCTGCAGTCGAGCCTCATGACGCAGTCCTTCGGCGCCTACCTCGCGGTGCTGCAGGTCGAGCGCGGCTGGAGCAAGACCGCGCTCTCCGGCGCGGCGGCGCTGCAGCAGATGGAGGCGGCGATCCTCGGGCCGGTGCTGGGCTGGTTCATCGACCGCTTCGGCCCGCAGGGCATGATCCGCGCCGGCATCGTCGTGTTCGGCATCGGCCTGATGCTGCTCAGCTTCACCGATACGCTGCTCGCCTTCTACGGCGCCTTCGTCGTCATCGCGCTCGGCGCCAGCCTGTGCGGCTTCTTCCCGGTGAACGTCGCGCTGATCCACTGGTTCGAGCGCTGGCGCGCCCGCGCGCTCTCGTCGCTTTCGCTCGGCATCGCCCTGGGCGGCATCAGCGTGCCGCTGGTGGCGTGGTCGCTGCAGACCTACGGCTGGCGCGCCACCGCCTTCGTCTCCGGCATCATCGCCATCGTCCTGGGCCTGCCGATGGCGATGGTCTTCAAACGCCGCCCGGAAGACCACGGCATGGTCGCAGATGGGATTTCTCGACCTGAGAATCCACCGGGCAATACGACCCTTGAAAAGCAAGACGCCGGCAGGGACTTCACCGCGCGCGAGGCGCTGCGCACGCCCGCCTTCTGGCTGCTCTCGCTCGGGCACGGCTTCGCGCTGCTCGTCGTGCACGCGGTCTCGGTGCACGCCATCGCGCACATGCACCAGGGCCTGGGCTACAGCGTGGCGCAGGCATCGCTCGTCTACACGCTGCTCACGCTCTCGCAGATCGGCGGCGTGGTGATCGGCTGGCTGATCGGCGACCGCTACGACAAGCGCCTCATTTCCGGCGGCTGCATGCTCGGGCACATGGCGGGCCTGCTGCTGCTCACCTACGCGGGAACGGCGGCGGGAACGGCGGCGGGAACGGCGGCGGGAACGGCGGCGGACGCGGTGCCCGCTTCTACACCCATGGTGCTCGCCTTCGCGGTGCTGCACGGCGCCGCCTGGGGGCTGCGCGGGCCGTTCATGCAGGCGCTGCGCGCCGACTATTTCGGGCGCAGCGCCATCGGCATGATCCTCGGCCTGTCGGTGATGATCATCGTCGTGGGCCAGGTCGCCGGCCCGATGGTCGCGGGCATCCTCGCGGACGCGACCGGCAACTACCGCGCCGGCTTCACCATCCTCGCGCTCCTGGCCGGCCTCGGTTCGCTTTTCTTTTTCTTCGCCCGCAAGCCCGACAGGCCTTCAAAAGAAGGCTAGCGTCCTCGCTTCGATGCTCTGGCGCGGCCAGGCGCCGGGCGGCGTCGCCGGGTCCTCGAACGAGGTGTGCGGGGTGAAGCGCGCGCGGCCGTCGGTCGCCGAATCGAACACCTTGAAGACCAGCGCCTCCTCGCGGCGCATGCGCGGGAAGTAGAACCAGCGGTGCGCGCTCGAGTACTTGAGGCGGTAGGTCTGGCCGACGCGGTGCGGGTAGCGCCGCTCGGCGACGAGGAGATCCCCGGGCGCGATCGAGCGCGCATCGGCGATGGCGAGCGGGTTGGAGACGATCGGCCGGTTGATCGCCCGCCAGACCTGGATGATGGCGAAGCGGCCCTGCAGGAGCCGCTCGGCCTCCTCGGGCAGCGCCTCGCGCACGCGCTGCGGCCCCGACCACTCGGTGTAGTCGTTGTGCGCCTGGAGCACCGGCTCGCGGACGAGGCGCGCCTCGCGCTCGCTCTCGTCGCCCGAGCGCAGCGTGTGGTCGAACACCACCACCCGCTTCGCCCCCGCGACCCGCCTGATAAGGGCTTCCACTTCCGGGTAGTAGACGCGCTCGAGCTCCCCGGCGTCGAAGAAGTCTTTCACCGCAGTCCGATGCTCGACCAGGGTGAATCCACTGATATCCAATCCAAATTCGTTCAACAACGGCCGACCGTCTTGCACATCGACCTGCCGGCGTTCCTCGGTGCCGCTCGAGCGCCGGCGGATGTTGTTCGGGCCGAAGGTCTCGTTGACGAGCTTCTCGCCGCTGTCGGCGGTGTAGGTGATCTGCGCAGCCATTGCGCGATGATACGATGGCAGCTCTCCGGAAGGCACCGCCATGAGCGCTCCAGAAAAAGCCGCCCCGCACCCCGCCCGCGACACGTACAACGACCTCGCGTTCGAGATCTTCGTCGGCATGGCGAGCCGCATCTACTCCGCGCCCGCCGCCGCCGGGCAGTCCAAGCCCGACCCGAAGGCGCTGGCGCTGCTGTCCTTCAGGCTCGCCGAGGCCTACCTCGCCGCCGAGAAGGAGACGCCGCGCGCCAAGGCCGCCGCCGAGATCCTGTCCAAGGCGCGCGTCAACCTCGACGACGTCGACCTGTCGGGCGTCTTCAAGTCCACCGCCAAGCCCTGAAGCGACGCGATCTCCTGCGCTTCGCCGCGCTGGGCGCCCTGCTGCCCCAGACCGCGCGCGCACAGCCGAAGCCCAAGCCCAAGCCGAAGGGCAAGGCCGAGGTCGAGGGGGTGTTCGTCAACGACGTGCACTCGGCGCTCACCGCGACCATGGTGTCGCAGATCCTGGTTCCCGGGTCGGTCGACGACCTGCGCGCCGCATTCAAGCTGGCGCGCACCGAGGAGCGCTCGATCTGCGTCGCGGGCTCGCGCCATTCGATGGGCCAGCAGGGCTTCGCCACCGACGGTATCCTGCTCGACACGCGCAAGATGAACCGCGTGGTCGGCTTCGACACCGGCCGCGGCATGATCGAGGTCGAGGCCGGCATGCAGTGGCCGCAGCTGCTGAACGAGCTCACCGTCGGACAGCGCGGCGACGGCGAGCCCTGGGCCTTCGCGCAGAAGCAGGTGGGCGCCGACAAGATGACGATCGGCGGCTCGCTCTCGGCCAACATCCACGGCCGCGGCGTCGCCATGCCGCCGTTCGTCAACGACGTCGAGGCCTTCCGGCTGCTCAGCGCGCGCGGCGAGCTGCTGCGCTGCAGCCGCGACGAGAACCCGGAGCTCTTCGCGCTCGCGATCGGCGGCTACGGCCTGTTCGGCGTCATCACCTCGGTGACGCTGCGGCTCGTGCCGCGGCGCAAGGTGCAGCGGCTGGTCGAGGTGCGCAGCGCCGCCGGCATCGCGCGCGCCTTCGCCGAGCGCGTCGAGGACGGCTTCCTCTACGGCGAGTTCGAGCTCTCCGTCGACGAGAAGGCGGAGGACTTCCTCGACCGCGGCATCTTCTCCACCTGGCGCCCGGTGGCCGACGACATGCCGCTGCCCGGCCTGCTGCGCGACCTCGCCGAGGCCGACTGGCGCGAGCTTTTGTTCCTCGCGCACACCAACAAGGCCGAGGCCTTCCGGCGCTACGCGCGCTACTGCCTCTCTACGCACGAGCGCGTGTACTACTCCGACGAGCAGCAGATGAGCACCTACCCGGAGCACTACCACCGCGAGGTGGACCGGCGCACCGGCACGCGCGGCACCGACGTCCTCACCGAGATTCTCTGCGAGAGGAGCGCGCTCGAAGCCTTCCTCGCCGACCTGCGCACGTTCGCGCGCGCCGCCGAGCTCAACATCGTGCGGGCCTCCATCCGCCTCATCGAGCAGGACAAGGAGACCTTCCTGCCCTGGGCGCGCCGCCCCTACGCCTGCGTCAGCCTCGACGTCCACGTCGAGCGCGGCACGCGCGGCCTGATCCGCGCCGGCGACGCTTTCCGGCGCCTGATCGACCTCGGCTTTCGCTACGGCGGCAGCTACTACCTCGCCTTCCACCGCCACGCGATCAAGCGGCAGCTTCTCGCCGGCTACCCGCAGTTCCCGCAGTTCCTGCGCTACAAGAAGAAGTACGATCCGGGCGAGCTCTTCCAGAGCGACTGGTACCGCCACTACCGCGACATGTTCTGACATGACCGACACCGTCTACGACCCGGCAGTCGCCCTCGCCTTCTTCAAGTCGGTGGGCTCGCCCGAGAGCATCGCCGAGGGCGAGACCATCTTCGCCGAGAACGACAAGCGCGGCGGGCGCATCTACCTGCTGCTCAAGGGCGAGGTGGGCCTGCTCGCCGGCGGCAAGCCGATCGGCACGGTGAAGGCGGCGGAGATCTTCGGCGAGCTGGCGGTGATCGACGGCGCGCCGAGAAGCGCGACCGCGGTGGCGAAGGCCCCGTGCCGGGTGATCGCGCTCGATCAGGAGAAGTTCACCCACGCCCTGCGCCTGCAGCCGACCTTCGCGCTGATGCTGATGAGCACCATGATCCATCGCCTGCGCCTCGCCATCGCGCGCCTGCAGGAAACCGGCGCGCTCGCCCAGGACGAGGCGTGGAAGGAAGGCGCGGCGTTCAAGCCGCAGCACCTGCGCGACCTCGCGCGCGGGCTGACCGAGCACTCCTCGATGCACTACCGGCAGGGATCGGAGATCATGGCCGAGGGCCAGACCGGCACGCGCATGTACGCGGTGCTCGAGGGCCGCGTCGCCGTCTCGATCGGCGGCCGCGTCGTGGAGAAGCTCGGCCCCGGCGGCGTCTTCGGCGAGGCGGCGCTCGTCAACAAGCGCGCGCGCATGGCGAGCGCGGTGGCGGAAGTCGACTGCATGCTGCTGCCGATCGAGCGCCAGGCCTTCCTCGCCATGGTGAAGCTCAGCCCCAAGTTCGCCGACACCGTCCTCACCTCGCTCGCCGAGCGGCTGCGCTTCCTGACCGCGCGGCTACGCTAGAACGCCAGACTGGTAATCCGCGATCGCCCGCTCGATCTCCTCGCGGGTGTTCATGACGAAGGGGCCGTACTGCACGATCGGCTCGCGCAAAGGCTTTCCTGCAAGCAGCAGCACGCGCGCGCCTTTCCCGCTTTTCACACTCACCGTTTCCCCATCCGTGAGGATTCCGGCGGCACGATGGGGCAGGACCTTGTCGCCGACGCTCGCCTCCCCTTCATAGGCATAGAGGAAAGCGTTGTGCCCTGAAGGCAGCGCCGCCTCGAACGTGCCGCCCGCGTCGAGGTGGATGTCGAAGTAATAGGGGTCGGTCGCGCCACCGTGAATCGGGCCCTTGGTCGTGTTGTACTCGCCAGCAATGACCTTCACGCCGTTGACAACGGGAATGTCCTTCGCCGCGATGTCCCTGTAGGCGGCGGGTTTCATCTTCTCCGCGGCAGGAAGGTTAAGCCACAGCTGGAAGCCGCGCATGCGGCCCTCGGTCTGCTGCGGCATCTCGGAATGGATGATGCCGCGCGCCGCGCTCATCCACTGCACGTCGCCCGGCCCGAGGTCGCCGCGGTTGCCGTGGTTGTCCTCGTGGCGCATGTGCCCGTCGAGCATGTAGGTCACGGTCTCGAAGCCGCGGTGCGGATGCGAAGGGAAGCCGGCGAGGTAATCGTCGGGATCGTCCGAGTAGAACTCGTCGAGCATCAGGAACGGATCGTGGCGCTGCAGCTGGCTCGCGCCGAGGCTGCGGCGCAGCTTCACGCCGGCGCCGTCGGAGGCCGGGATGGACGGGATCACGCGTTGCAGTTGGCGGGTTTTCATAGGGGAATAGATGGGGCTCGTGGCGCGGATTTGCAAGCAACCCTCCTCTGGAGAGGGCCGATATGGTATAAGAGGGTATCCACCGAAGCGCCTGGGCCCCGAGAGCAGTCTGTTCCCCTGCCGATCCCGCTGCTTCGTTTCAATTTAGACCTTTAGGAGACCGTTTGCACATGGCGAAGCAGCAGCAAGCCTCCGAGAAGTCCACCAGCGATAGACGGCAGTTCAAGATCGGCAAGTACGACATCATCGCCCAGCCGGCGAGCGGCTCGGCGCACATGCTGCGCTACACGGTGATGCTGAACGGCAAGCGTCTCGGCGCGCTGCTTTCGGTGCCGACGGAGTCCGACTGCCGCTTCCTCGAGGCCCCGCCCAAGGTCCCGCCCCTCAAGATCTTCCAGGTCACCTACCGGCCCGGCCGGCCGAAGAAGAACGCCGCCGGCCCGAACGGCGAGAACGGCGAGTCCGGCCCCACCATCCCCTGGTCCATCAAGGGACAACAGCGCTACTAGGATTCATCGGCCTGGGCGTGATGGGCGCGCCCATGTGCCGGAACCTGGAGGAAAAGTCTCGTGCGCGGGTCATCGCGCACGATCGCCGTTCCAACGCAACTTCCGTTCGTGAAGTTTCAAAAGCGGACACCATCTTCCTCTCCCTCCCGGGCGAGCCCGAGGTGCGCGAGGTCTGCAACGAGCTCCTCGGGCACGCGCGTCCCGGCCAGGCCGTGGTCGACTGCAGCACCGCCCCCGTCGCGCTCGCGCGCGAGCTGGCCACGGCTTTCGCCGCGCGCGGCGCGCAGTTCGCTGACGCGCCAGTCGCCCGCACGCGACAGGCGGCGATCGACGGCACGCTGAGCATCACGGTGGGCGCCGACCCGGCGCTCTTCGCGCGCATCGAGCCGCTGCTTCGTTGCATGGCGAGCGAGGTGACGCGCTGCGGCGCGCCCGGCGCCGGCCAGGCAGTAAAGCTCCTCAACAACATGGTGCTGTCGACCACGGTGATGGCGCTCGCCGAAGCGCTCGCGGTGGCGAAAGCGAGCGGCGTCGTCGATCCGAAGCTGCTCTTCGAGGCGCTCGCCAAGGGCTCGGCCGACAGCTTCGCCCTGCGCAACCACGGGATGAAGGCGCTCCTCCCCGAGGCGCATCCCGAGCGCGCCTTCCCCGTCACCTACATGCTGAAGGACCTGGGCTACGCACTCGAGCTCGCGCGCAGCGCCGGGCTCGAGCTGCAGGGCGCTGGCACGGTGCAGCGTCTCCTGGAGGAGACGGTCGCGCTTGGCTTGGGCGAGGCCTACCACACGGCCCTCATCGAGGCCGTGCGGCGACACCGCGCAATGGACTAGCGGCGGATCGAAAGGCCGATCAGCAGGCCGAAGACGATGCCGGTAGCGAACGACACGCCCACCGAGGTCCACGGGTTGCCGTAGACCGTCTGGTTGGCGTAGCGCGCCGCCTCGCGCGTCCTCTCGGCGACCGCCTGGCGTGCCTCGTCCAGGCGCCGGATCACCGCGCGCCGCTCCATTTCCCGCTGTTCCCGCGACTCGCCCGGCATGCCGGCGGCGGTGCTCGTGCTCGTGTATTCGATGGCCATGGCTTCACCCTTTCGTGTTGTGACTGGCGAAATGGGAGCAAACGCCGTGCCGCGGCGCGGCCGGCGGGGGTATGCTTCGCCGACGATGAGCGCCGTCGCTCCGCTCGCCGAGCGCCGCATCCGGGACCTGCCGGGGCCGCCGGGCCTGCCGCTGCTGGGCAACCTGCTGCAGCTCGACTCGACCCGCCTGCACCTCGTCGCCGAGCGCTGGAGCCGCACCTACGGCGAGTTCTTCCGCTTTCGCATCGGCAGCCGCGAGTTCCTCGCCATCGCCAACCCCGAAGCCATCGCGGCGGTCCTGCGCGACCGGCCCGACGGCTTCCAGCGCAGCTCGAAGCTGAACGCCACGGCGCGGCAGATGGGGTTCGGGGGCCTCTTCTCCTCGAACGGCGAGCAGTGGCGCCGCCAGCGGCCGATGGTCATGGCGGGCTTCGACCCGGCGCACATCAAGACCTACTTCCCGTCGCTCGTGAAGGTGACGCGGCGCTTCGCCGGGCGCTGGCGCCGCGCCGCGCAGGCCGGCGCCGCGATCGACCTGCAGCCCGACCTCATGCGCTACACCGTCGACGTCACCGCGGGCCTCGCCTTCGGCGCCGACATCAACACCATCGAGTCCGACGCGGACGTGATCCAGCGCCACCTCGACAAGGTGCTGCCGGCGCTGTTCCGGCGCGTCATGTCGCCGCTGCCCAACTGGCTGCCGCTGCCGGGCGAGCGCGGCATGGGCGGCCACCTCGCGGCGCTGCACCGCGCGGTGCAGGATTTCATCGCCCAGGCGCGCGCGCGGATCGAGCGCGACCCGTCCCTGCGCGAGCGGCCCGCCAACCTGATCGAGGCGATGATCGCCGCGCGCGACACC
>Ga0247825_10000605_pt1 | contig 22869 bp, 24 predicted proteins | sample 13C_Vanillin_Day_FD_194413 | JGI IMG/M metagenome (GOLD analysis project Ga0247825, IMG submission 194413) | Soil microbial communities from agricultural site in Penn Yan, New York, United States - 13C_Vanillin_Day48 | ecosystem: Environmental > Terrestrial > Soil > Agricultural land | place...
ATCGCGATGGTGACGATCGGCAACGGCACCACCGCCAAGGTGACGGCCGACCTGTCCAAGCTCGGCAGCAATCTCATGTTTGTGCGCCCCGGCCAATTCGGCCCGGGACGGGCGAGCACGGACGCAAAGCCTTTCAAGCTGCGCGACGTCGAGGCGCTGCGAGGCCAGCTCGCCAATGTGCGCACCGTGGCGCCGGTCGCTCAAAAGTCGGTCAAGGTCGTCTATGGCGCGCGCAACCACGTCGCGCTGATCGCCGGGACCGACAACGAGTATTTCGTCACGCAGGACTGGTTGCTCGCGGCGGGCCGGCAATTCCTTGAAAGCGAGATCAGGGGCGGCGGAGCCGCCTGCGTCATCGGCGAGACGACGCGCAAGGAGATGTTCGGCACCGTCGAGCCTGTCGGCATGAGAATCCGGGTGGCGAACGTCTCCTGCGAGGTGATCGGCCGGCTCGAGGTCAAGGGCCAGTCGAGCACCGGCACCGACCTGGACGACACGGTCCTGATGCCGCTACGGACGTTTCAGCGCCGTATCGCCGGCAATTCGGATATCGGAACCATCTACATCTCGGCAGAAGACGGCGTCGACACCGCCAAGGTCCAGGCCGATACCGAACGGCTGTTGCGCGAGCGCCGTCACATCTCGCCCGGCGAGGAGGACGATTTCTCGGTGCGCGACATGAAACTGCTGGTGCAGACGACGGTGGGCACGACCACGGTGCTGACCGGGCTGCTCGGCGCGGTCGCCGCGGTCAGTCTCCTGGTCGGCGGCATCGGCATCATGAACATCATGCTGGTATCGGTGACCGAGCGCACGCGGGAAATCGGAATTCGGCTGGCGATCGGCGCGCTTGAAGGCCAGGTGCTGAAGCAGTTTCTGGTCGAGGCCGTCGTGCTCTCGGTGTTCGGCGGGCTGATCGGCATCCTCCTCGGGCTTGGCCTCGCCTGGCTGACGACGAGCAGGCTCAAGGTGCCGTTTCTCGTCGATCCGACAGTGGTTCTCATCGCTTTCGGTTTCTCCGCCCTGGTGGGCGTGATTTTCGGATACTTCCCGGCGCGCCGGGCGGCGCGGCTCGATCCGATCGAGGCGCTGCGACACGAATAGCGTCACACATGGGAGGCGGGCGTCGTGCTGTCTGCTGCCGCGATCATGTTGACCGGCTGGACGACCCGGTCGCGGCCATCCTGGTGAGCGTGGTGATCGCCTGGTCGGCATTCGGGCTCTTCAAATCGGCGGTCCATCTGAGCCTTGATGGCGTACCGGATGTGGTGGACCGGGTGGCGGTCGAGACCTGGCTGCGAGCGCTCCCCGGGGTCGTCGATCTGCATGACCTTCATATCTGGGCGCTCAGTACGACGAACAATGCCTTGACGGTTCACCTCATCATGCCCGGCGAATGCCCGAGCACGCGTTTCTTGATCGAGCCGCTCAGGACCTCGAGGCGCGCTTCGGGATCGCCCACGCGACGTTACAGGTCGAACGCGGCATGGAAGCGGAATGCCGGCTGGCGGACCCTGCTCGACCTTGAGCGACGAGAACGATTGAGTAAGCCGCATGAGGGTTGACTTAAATCAATGAGTGGCTGGGGGATTGCGTGCAACATTAATTCTCCGAAGCTGCCACGGATCAAAGCGATTTCAGTCGGGGCTACGTGCAGAAATAGTCTTCATGACTGAGGAGGAAAACATGAGCAAAAAGGACAATCCGGGAAAATCGCAAGTCCAAATTCTGCGAGATGCCTTCGAGGGAATGAAGGGCCGTCAGCCGCAGTCGGACGAGGATTTGAAGAAGTGGCTCGCCACCGATGAGGGCAAGGCAGCGACCATTTTTCAGTCCACGGGGCTTTCTGCTCACGGCGATGAGAGTAGTGGCGGAGTTCCACTCATCCAAATTCTGCGTGATGCCTTCGAAGGCCTGAAAGGTCGTCAACCAAATTCGGATCAAGAGCTCAAGGATTGGCTCGCAACTCGCGAGGGTAAAGATGCGGAGTCTGCTTTGAATTCCCGCTTTGCGGAAATCGGGCATTCTTAGACTCAATCCGCGACTGAGCCCAATGTACCCGCCGGCGGGTGGCCTGCCGAAACCGGAAGACCTTGCCCGCTGACTGGCTGCCTAAATGAAACCAACGCTCGAATACCGCGTCGGCGCCCGAAGGATCGATTCGCACGGCAGCGTTGCCTCCACGAAAGTGGCCGAGATCGTCCTCGACACGGAGGTCAATGGCCGGCCGACGCTTCAATCCCGCTGAACTGTTCCTGGCCTCGATTGCCGCTTGCATGATCAAGGGCATCGAGCGGTGACGCCGATGCTGGAACTCAATCTGCGTGGCGTGGAGGTGAAGCTCCACGGCGTCCAGCAGGATGCTCCTCCCAAGATGGTTTCCGTCGACCACGAGCTCATCGTCGATACCGACGAGGACGACCGGCCTCGAACTCCTGCATTTGAATGTCCGAAAATTCGGGACGATCTCGAACACCGCAGCGGCCGCGTTAAAGCTCGAAGGCATGATCAAGAGGAAGGGCATGAGCCCTCGTCGCGCGCACTCGATCATCTGCGGGAAGAACCACTGCTGCGGAGTATGGATTCCGGGTTCGCGCCCATAGCGCGTCGAAGACGCGCGTAAACACGCTTATGGGCGCGCCCCGGAATGACAGCGGAGAGATTTACGCCGCAGACCGTCCGAACCGGTCGTCCAGCGCGTAGCCCGCGCCCCGCACGGTGCGGATCGGGTCGGCCTCGCGGCCGCGGTTGAGCGCCTTGCGCAGGCGGCCGACATGCACGTCGACGGTGCGCTCGTCGATATAGACCTCGGAGCCCCAGACCGCGTCGAGCAGCTGGGTGCGCGAGAACACGCGGCCGGGCCGCTCCATCAGGAATTCGAGCAGGCGGTATTCGGTCGGGCCGAGGTCGATGGTGCGGCCGGCGCGCGACACGCGCTTCTTCTCGCGGTCGAGCTCGATCTCGCCGTGGCTCAGCACGTCGGCGACCCGCTCGGGGCTGGCGCGGCGCAGCAGCGCGCGCACGCGGGCGATCAGCTCGGGCACCGAGAACGGCTTGACGATGTAGTCGTCGGCGCCGGTGGCAAGCCCGCGCACCCGCTCGCTCTCCTCGCCGCGCGCGGTCAGCATGATGATCGGCAGCGCCTTGCTCTCCGGCCGCGCCCGCAATCTCCGGCACAGCTCGATCCCGGAGATGCCCGGCAGCATCCAGTCCAGCACCGCGAGGTCGGGCGGCGCTTCGCGGAGCCGGATGTCGGCCTCGTCGCCGCGCGCCACGGTCTCGACCTCGTAGCCCTCGGCTTCGAGGTTGTAGCGCAGCAGCAGCGCCAACGGCTCTTCGTCTTCGACGATCAGGATGCGTGCACCCATTATCGGTCCCTGCTCCTCAAGTCACCGCGGCTTTGGCGAAGGCGGTGGTGTCCCCCTTCGGCCGCTGATCGGCGATCGGGTGGCCTTCGACCATGTAATGCACGGTTTCCGCAATGTTGGTGGCGTGGTCGCCCATACGCTCGATGTTCTTGGCGCAGAACATCAGGTGGATACAAAACGTAATATTACGCGGATCTTCCATCATATAGGTCAGCAACTCACGGAACAGCGAGGTGCAGAGCGCGTCGATCTCCTCGTCGCCCTTCCAGACCGCCAGCGCGCTCGCGATATCGCGGCTGCCGTAGGAATCGAGAACCTGCTTGAGCTGGGCGAGCACCAGCGAGGCCATGTGCTCGACGCCGCGAATGAGCTTGGTCGGGTGGAATTCGCCTTCCAGCGCGCTGACCCGCTTGCCGATGTTCTTGGCGAGATCGCCGATGCGCTCCAGGTCGTTGGCGACGCGCAGGGCAGCTACGATCTCGCGAAGGTCGATGGCCATCGGCTGACGGCGGGCGATGGTGAGGATCGCCTTTTCCTCGATCTCGCGCTGCAGCGCGTCGATCGTCGGATCGGACGCAACCACGCGCATGGCGAGCGCCGAGTCCCGCCGCGTCAGCGCCTGGATCGCGTCGGCGATCTCGCGCTCGGCAAGCCCGCCCATCTCGCCGATCGAGCGGGTGAGTTCCTGAAGATCGGCGTCGAACGCTTTCGCGGTGTGTTCGTTCATCATTTTTTCGATCAACCTCCGCGGTCAGCCGAAGCGACCGGTGATGTAGTCCTGGGTCCGCCGGTCATTCGGCGCCGTGAACATCTTGCTCGTGGTGTCGAACTCGATCAGCTCGCCGAGATACATGAAGGCGGTAAAATCCGAAACGCGCGCCGCCTGCTGCATGTTGTGCGTCACGATCACGAGGGTGTATTCGGACTTCAGCTCGTCGATCAGCTCTTCGATCTTGGCGGTCGAGATCGGATCCAGCGCCGAGCACGGCTCGTCGAGCAGGATCACCTCAGGCCGCACCGCGACGGTGCGGGCGATGCAAAGCCGCTGCTGCTGGCCGCCGGACAGGCTCAGCCCGTTGGCGTTGAGCTTGTTCTTGACCTCTTCCCAGAGCGCCGCGCGCTTGAGCGCGGTCTCGACGCGGCCGTCGAGCTCGCTCTTGGACAGCTTCTCGTAGAGCCGGATGCCGAAGGCGATGTTCTCGTAGATCGACATCGGGAACGGGGTCGGCTTCTGAAACACCATGCCGATACGCGCGCGCAGCAGGTTGAGATCCTGCTTCGGCGACAGGATGTCCTCGCCGTCCATCGTCACGCCGCCTTCGGCGCGCTGGTTCGGATAAAGGTCGTACATCCGGTTCAGCACGCGCAGCAGTGTCGACTTGCCACAACCGGAGGGGCCGATGAACGCCGTCACCTTGCCGGTGTAGAGAGGCAGCGAGATGTCCTTCAGCGCCCGGTGATCCCCGTAGTAGAAGTTGAGGCCGCGGATCGAGATACGCTCTTCAAGTCCGGCGGTGTCGATCGGCGGACGGGCGGTTACGCTCGGAGCGGTGGTCAGCGTCGCTACGTTGTTCATGACTGTTTTCTCGAGGAGGAGAGAGCGCGGGCGGTGATGCTCAGCGCGAGCACCGCGAGCGTGATGATCAGGGCGCCGGTCCAGGCCAGCGCCTGCCAGTCCTTGTAAGGGCTGAGCGCGAACTGGAAGATGACCACCGGCAGGCTCGCCACCGGCGCGTTCATGTTGGTGCTCCAGAACTGGTTGTTGAGCGCGGTGAACAGAAGCGGCGCGGTTTCGCCGCTGATGCGCGCGACCGCCAGCAAGACGCCGGTGATCATGCCGGCCTTGGCGGCGCGATAGGCGATGCGGATGATCATCAGCGAGCGCGGCAGGCCGATCGAGGCCGCGGCCTCGCGCAGCGTATCCGGCACCAGCATCAGCATGTCTTCCGTCGTGCGCACGACCACCGGGATCACGATCACGGAGAGTGCGACCGCACCGGCCCATCCGGAGAAGTGGCCCATCGGGTAGACCATCACCTCGTAGATGAACAGGCCGATCACGATCGACGGCGCGCTGAGCAGGATGTCGTTGATGAACCGGACGATCGAACTGAGCTGAGAATGCCGCCCGTACTCGGCCATGTAGGTGCCGGCCAGGATGCCGATCGGCGTTCCGATCAGGACGGCAAGGAAGGTCAGGACGAGGCTGCCCATGATAGCGTTGAGTAGACCGCCGGAGGCACCCGGCGGCGGGGTCATTTCGGTGAACACGCGGAGCGAGAGGCCACTAAAGCCTTCCCACAGCAACGTGCCGAGGATCAGCACCAGCCAGCCGAGACCGAAGGCGGTCGCGGCCAGCGACAGTCCCATCGTGACCGCGTTGGTCCGGCGGCGGCCTGCGTAGATCTTGTCCGTAGCCCTGCTCATGCCCGTCACCCGATCCGCCGCTCGATCCGCATCAACAGGTAGCGTGCGAATGAGAGAACAATGAAGGTGATGACGAACAGGATCAGGCCCAGCAGGATCAACGACGACGTGTAGATGTCGCCGACCGCCTCGGTGAATTCGTTGGCGATGGTGGCCGAAATGGTGGTGCCCGGCGCGATCAGCGAGGCGGACACCTTGTGCGCATTGCCGATCACGAAGGTGACGGCCATGGTTTCACCCAGCGCACGGCCGAGACCGAGCATGACGCCGCCGATCACGCCGACCCGCGTGTAGGGCAGCACGACATAGCGCACCACCTCCCAGGTCGTGCAGCCGACGCCGTAGGCGGCCTCCTTGAGCACCGGCGGCACCGCCTCGAACACGTCGCGCGAGATCGAGGTGACGAAGGGCAGCACCATAATGGCGAGGATCAGTCCCGCGGTCAGCACGCCGATGCCGTAGGGCGGGCCGGCGAACATCGGAGCGATGCCGGGAACTTCGCCCAGCGTGGAAATCAGGAACGGCTGGAGCGTCTCCTGAAGAAACGGCGCGAACACGAACAGACCCCAGATGCCGTAGATGATGCTCGGGATACCGGCGAGCAGCTCGATGGCGATGCCGATGGGACGCCGCAGCCATTGCGGGCAAAGCTCGGTCAGGAACATCGCGATCATCAGCCCGACAGGCACGGCGATGAGCATCGCAATCAGCGAGGTGACGACGGTGCCGTAGATCGGGGCCAGCGCGCCGAAGTTCTCGGTGACCGGGTTCCAGCGCTCGCTGACCAGAAAGCCTGCGCCGAATTTCACGAGCGCGGGCCAGGAGCCGATGACGAGCGACAGGATTACGCCGCTCAGCAGCAACAGCACGAAAACCGCGGCCGCCCGGGTCAGGTGCCGAAACGCGCTGTCGCCGAGCTTGAGCTTTGACAGCGCCCTGGAGCGTTCCGCAGCCACGCCGGAACCGATGGCGCCACCCTGCAACGCCAGATCAGCCACTTTTCGTCTCCCCGCGGACTGCATCGGCTGCTCCCGTGGTGTTGTTGTTCGGGAGCCAATCAACCTGCGTCCCCGCCGTCCCGCAAGCCGACTTATTCACCAAGCAAGGCGTAAGAAGAAGGAGCGCCGGACGGTCCGGCGCTCCTTCGGAGAACTCAGTTCGACAGCGCAATCAGCGGCTTGCCGTCCTTGTCCTTCATCTGCGCGCCCCACGCCTTCTTGATCGCGCCGACCACTTTGTCGGGCATCGGGACGTAGTCGAGGTCCTCGGCCATCTTGTCGCCCTTGGCATAGGCCCAGTCGAAGAACTTCAGGGCTTCGCGCGCGGCGACCGCATCCTGCGGCACCTTGTGCATCAGGATGAAGGTCGCGCCGGCGATGGGCCACGACTCGGCGCCGGGTTCATCGGTAAGGATCACGGCGAATCCTGGAGTACCTTCCCAGTCCGCATTCGCGGCCGCAGCCATGAACGACTGAGCGGTTGGTGCCACGGCCTTGCCATCCTTATTGACGACCTTGGTGTTGGTCAGCTTGTTCTGCTTGGCATAAGCGTATTCGACATAACCGATCGAGCCCTTGGTCTGGCCGACGTTGTTGGCGACGCCTTCGTTACCCTTGGCACCAATGCCGACCGGCCATTCGACCGCGGTGTTGGCTCCAACCTTGGATTTCCACTCCGGGCTGACCTTCGACAGATAATCGGTCCAGATGAACGTCGTGCCCGAACCGTCCGAGCGGTGCACGACGACGATCGGCTGCGACGGCAGCTTGACCGAGGCGTTGAGCTTGGCGATCGCCGGGTCGTTCCAAGTCTTGATCTTGCCCATGAAGATGTCGGCGAGCGTCTTGCCGTCGAGAACGACGTCGCCGGCCTTGATGCCTTCGACGTTGATGACCGGCACGACGCCGCCCAGCACGGTCGGGAACTGGACAAGGCCGTCCTTCTGGAGCTGCTCGGCCTTCAGCGGCATGTCGGACGCGCCGAAGGTCACGGTCTTGGCGGTGATCTGCTTGATGCCGCCGCCGGAACCGATCGACTGGTAGTTCAACCCGTTGTTGGTTTCCTTTTTGTAGGCGTCGGCCCATTTGGCGTAGATCGGATACGGGAACGTGGCGCCCGCTCCGGAGATGTCGATCGCGACCGCGGGGATCGCCGCTCCGATGGCGATGGCGCCGGCGATGAGAAGCGTCCTGGTCCTGATGTGTTTCACTGGTTCTCTCCTGTCATACCCTGACCCAATGCCAGCCCGCCGCGGATCGGTGACCCGCCGGAAGCGCATTCGGCCGTTTTCGTTCGAGTGAGGTCGTCGACACGCAAGCTACTGGGGCGAGTCCGGGTGAGACGAGTGTGGCAGCCCGGCCCCGATGCCCATGCGATGTCTAAACAACCCATGTCATCCTTCTATGATGGTTGGATGACATGTCGATGACAGCCTAAGCCGCTATTATTATTAGAGAATTCACCCCGGAACAGGGAAAAAAGATGTGAGTGGCAGGCGAACCGTGAAGGTCGCCCCTTCGCCGTCCTTGCTGTCGATCGACAGCCGGCCCTGATGGCGGTTGAGGATGTGCTTGACCAGCGCAAGGCCAAGCCCGGTTCCACCCTGCGCGCGGCTTTCGCCGACGTCGACGCGATAGAAGCGTTCGGTGAGCCGCGGCAGATGCTCGGCGGCGATGCCGGGACCGTAGTCGCGCACCGAGACCACCGCGTCGCCCTTGCCGGGCACCGCGCCGGCGGAGGTCAGCGCGATGTCGACGCGCTTGCCGCTGGCGCCGTACTTCAGGCCGTTCTCGATCAGGTTCTCGAACAATCGGGTCAGCTCGTCGCGGTCGCCGAGCACCACGAGCGGCGTGTCCGGTGCCTTGATCTCGACCGTGACATCCCGGTCGCGGGCGAGCGTCTGCAGGCCGTCGGCCACCTGCCGCACGATGGCGACAAGATCGACCGGCGTGTCCGGGCGCTGATGCGCGCGCAGCTCGATGCGCGACAGCGACAGCAGATCGTCGATCAGCCGCGCCATGCGCCAGGCCTGCGCCTGCATGATGCCGAGGAACCGGTCGCGCGCGGCCGGGTCGTCGCGCGCCGGGCCCTGCAGCGTGTCGATGAAACCGGTGATGGCGGCAAGCGGCGTGCGCAGCTCGTGGCTGACATTGGCGACGAAATCGGCGCGCATGCCGTCGGCGCGGCGGATCGGCGTCAGATCATGGACGGTGACGACGACGACGCCGGCGCGGCCCGGCCCGTGGCCGCCGAGCCCGACCGGCGCGACGAACGCCTCCGACCAGCGCGGGGCGGGCAATCGCGCCGAGAACTCGATGCGCTGCGGCTTGCCGGTCAGGTTCGCGGCGCGGATCGCCTCGACCAGCTCGGGCATGCGCAGCGCAATCGACGCCGGCTCGCCGCGGCGCAGCGCGGGTGCGATGGCGGAGGCCTGCGGATTGAAGGCGACGACGCGGCCGTCCTGGTCGAGCACCGTCACCGGATCGGGCATCCCGGAAACCACGGCGTCGAGCAGGACGAATTCCGGCGGAATACGCGACCGGTCGGCCGGCGGCAGGTCGTCGACCCGCTCCGCGGGTTCATCCTCGCGGTTGCGGAGGAATCGGCTCAGACGGACGAACCAGCCCTGTCCCGCACCGCCGTCATCGGTCGCCGACATTGCGTCGCCCCGCGATATGCAGGCACAACTCGCGAATACCCAGAGTGATAAGCGCGAGTGCGAAGGGCATGATGTAATACAGAAGCCGAAAGATCAGAAGACCCGCCAGCAAATCCTCGGCATCGTATTGCCACAGCGCGATCAGCATGGCGGCGTCGAACACGCCGAGCCCGCCGGGCGAATGGCTGGCGAAGCCGAGCAAGGTCGCCGTGATGAAGATGACCGCCACGTCGATGAACTCGATTGGCGGGGCGTTCGGCACCAGCACGTACATCGCAAAGGCGCAGCAGCCGAGATCGATGATGCCGATCAGAATCTGCAGCAGCGTCAGGGGTCCGTTCGGCAGCTGCACCTGCCAGTTCTGCCGGCCGATGATGCGCGGCGTCCGCCACACCCAGGCGATGTAGCCGACCAGCACGGTCAGCGCCGCCAGTCCCAGCGCACGGTTCAGCCACAGCGGAAGCTGGTCGATGGCGGACGCTGCTTCCGGGTGATAGGCGAAGCCGAAGCCCAGCACGGTGATGTTGCCGAGCCAGAACGTCAGCCCGGCGATGAAGCAGATTTTGGCGACCTCGATGGCGTCGAGACCCCAGCCCGAATAGATGCGATAGCGCACCGCGCCGCCGGTGAAGACGCTGGCGCCCACATTATGGCCGACCGAATAGGAGGTGAAGCCCGCGAGCGCCGCGACGCGATAAGGCACGTCCTTGCGGCCGATCGTGCGCAGCGCAAACAGGTCGTAGAACGTCAGCGTGAAATAGCCGAGCGCGACAAACAGCGCGGAGATCGCGACGTCGCGGTATTCGACCGTCGCCATCGCCGTCAGCACCTTGCCGAGATTGATGTTGTGCAGCTTGCGATAGAGCACCACCGCGGCAACGGCGATGATGATGATGCTGAGGGCGATGCCGAGACGGTGGAGACCGATCTTCTGCTCGAAAAAGCGCCCGCAGGCGCGCAAGAAATTCATCAAAGGCCCCAGGCCGATCCCCAATCCAGCCGACGCTGGCTACTAGCAGAACTTGCGACCGGACGCGAGCGTTCCGGCTGTGGAATGCCGGCGTTACCGTCGCAGACGAAACGGCTATTGTGGGTCATTGAACCAGGAGCTTTTTCGATGCAGCCACTGACGATTGCGTTGGGGGATTACGGCATAACCAAGCCCATAAAAAGGGCGGGTGCGGACCTGGGACGACTCAACCTGCGCTTTGTCGAGGTCGAGCAGATCGTGCCGATGATGCGGCGCATGTGCCGGGGGCTGGAATTCGACATCTGCGAGATGGCCTTCACCACCTATCTGTGCGCCCGCGCGGCCGGCCTGCCGTTCACGGCGATCCCGGTGTTCGTCACCCGGAATTTCCACCACTGGGCGGTGTTCGTGAACACCGGGTCCGGGGTGAAGAAGCCGAAGGACCTCGAAGGCCGGAAGGTCGGCGTCAACCGCGGCTACACGGTCACCACCGGGCTGTGGGCGCGCGGCGTGCTGCAAAGCGAGTACGGCGTCGACCTGAACAAGATCACCTGGATTCCGACCGACGACGAGCACGTCCTGGGCTTCAAGCAGCCCGCCAATGTCGATTACCGGTTTCGCGGCGCGAAGATGCTCGACCTGCTCATGTCGGGCGAGATCGACGCCGCGATCGGCGAGGTCGCGGTCGACGCGCCGGAAATTAAGCCGCTGCTGCCCGACGCGCGCAACGAAGCCTTCGGCTATTTCCGCCGGACCGGGATCTATCCGATCAACCACGGGGTGGTGGTCAAGGATTCGCTGCTCAAGGAGGCACCGTGGATCGCCGACGAGCTTTGCCGCGCCTTCGAGAAAGCGAAGGTCGAATACAGGAAAAATCTCGATCTCGGCGACGCCGCGACCTCATGGGACCGCGCCGCCAAGGTCAATGCGGAGGTGGTGGGGGATCCGTATCCGTTCGGCATCGAGCCGAACCGGAAGGCGCTGGAGGCCATGACGCAATTCGCGGTGGACCAGAAGATGGTGCCGCGGCGCTATTCGGTCGAAGAGCTGTTTGCGCCGTTGAATTAGCCGCCATGTCAATCCGGGGCGGCCCGAACGGCCGAGCCCGGAATCCAAGCAGATTCAAAGCAGGCTTCTGGATTCCGAGTTCGCGCACCATAGCGCGTCGAAGACGCGCGTAAACGCGCTGGTGGCGCGTCGAAGACGCGCGTAAACGCGCTGGTGGGCGCGCCCCGGAATGACGGCGGGGAGGTTTTCACAAATTGACAGACGTCTGACGATCCAGGAGAATGTCCCCAACTGCATGTCCGGAAAACGCCGGTGCGGATAAAAAACAATCAACATCACGGATGGAGAACGCGAATGGCCGAGCTGAAAAAAGTCAAAGCCTCGATGATGAATGCGATCCACGACCTGCCGTTGCTGGTCGCTCGCGACGAGGGCTACTTCCGCGACGAAGGACTCGACGTCGATATTCTGGTCACGCCGGGCAGCGGCCAGCACAATTCCGACGACCGAGCCTTGAAGGACGACATCTTCAAGCGCGGCCTGGAGGCGACCTACGACCAGGGCCAGTGCGACCAGTTCCGCATGTGCGAATGGGGTATCATGAAGCGCGCGGTGGAGACGATCCAGGAGAAGAACCTGCGTCCCGCCAAGATCGTGGCGCTCGGCTCGGCGATGTCGAGCTTCGCCATCGTGGTCGATCCACGCTCCGGCATTTACGAGCCGGAGCAACTGAAGAACGTGCCCATCGCGGTGAGCCAGTACAACGGCTCGCACTTCACCATGCTCAAGATGATGGAGGGCTTCATCAAGCGCGAGGAGATCAAGATCGCCAACCACGGCACCCACCGCCAACGGATGGAGGCGGTGATGTCCGGCAAGGTGAAGGCCGCGAGTCTGCAGGAGCCGTGGATCAGCGTCGCCGAAGCGCAAGGCGGCCGCGTGATCATCGAGTCGCACTCGACGCGGAGCGAGGCGGCCGGCGACGAGATGGACGGCCCGACGCTCGCCAAGATGTTCCGCGCCGAGGCGCGCGCCGCCGAGGCGATTCAGAAGACCCCGGAGAAATTCGCGCACTACATCGTGGCGGAGGCCGGCGGCCTGATCGGTCTGAAGGACCTCAAGCTCTCCCGCATCCTCAACGCGCCGCCCGTTCCGTACACACGCGAGCGGTTCGACGACAATTACAACTGGACGCTCAGCTGGGGCCTGGTGCCGCCCGGCGCGACCTATGAGAATACGGTGGACAACCGCGCCTGGCAGTAGAGCGGCGCGCGGGATTGCGGCGGCGTCGGCGCAAGCTGGCGCCGTTTGCTTTCGACGACCACCCATCAATGTCATCGCCGGATAACATGCGCAAACGCCCCCTCGACCAGCTCTACCGCCGGCCGGGCTTCATGATCCGCCGTGCGCACCAGATTTCGGTGTCGCTGTTCCTGGAGGAGACCGGCGAGCTCGGCATCACCAACCGGCAATACGGCATCATGCTGGTGCTGAAAGCCGAGCCCGGCATCGACCAGATCACGGTGGCCAAGCTTCTGGGCCTCGACCGCTCCACCACCGGCATGGTGCTGACAAAGCTGGAGCAGGCGGGCTTCGTCGGCCGTGTCATCGGCGCCAGCGACCGGCGCAAGCGGGCCCTCAAGCTGACGCCCGCCGGCGAGCGGATGCTGAAGCGGCTCGCGGCTCCCGCGAAACGCGCACGGGAGCGCGTGCTTTCGGCGTTTTCTCCGAAAGAGCAGCAGACATTCCTCGATCTGCTCGACAAATTCGCGCGCGCCTTCAACGCTACGACGCGCGTGCCGCAGGTGATCCAGCGCAAGGTGAAGTGACAGCCCCACCTGCCGCGTTCGCCGCGACCCCGGTGTTCGTCACCCGGAATTTCCACCACTGGGCGGTGTTCGTGAACACCAGGTCCGGAGTGAAGAAGCCGAAAGACCTCGAAGGCCGGAAGGTCGGCGTCAACCGCGGCTACACGGTCACCACGGGCCTGTGGTTGCGCTGCGATCCGGATGCCTCAGCCGATGTGGGATCGATGGTTCTGCAAATACCAGTCCGCAATCTCTTCGCGCGTCGCCCACCACACGCCATCGAAGCTCTTGGCGTATTCCAGGAATTGGCGGATCGCCCGCGCCCGGAAGGCGCGGCCGATGATGTGCGGATGCAGGCCGATGCTCATGATCCGGCCGCTGGTCTCGCCCGAGCGGTAGAGCTCGTCGAATTCGTCTTTCATCAGCTGGAAGGCATCCGTCGCCATCAGATTGCGGCGCAGGAACATGCTGATGTCGTTGACCTCCTGGGTATAGGGAATCGACACCAGCGGGCCGTGCGCGGTGCGGATCAGGTACGGCTGCTCGTCGTTCATGTAGTCGCAGTGGTAGGTAAGCCCGAGTTCCTTGCAGATGTCCGAGGTGTTGACGGTGCAGCGCAGCGACGACGACAGCCAGCCTTTCGGCCGCCGCCCGGCCGTCTTCTCGACCAGATCGAGCACGCGCCTGATGACGTCACGCTCCCTGGCGCGGTCTTCGCGGTAGTTGATCATGAATTCGGTCTGGATGTAGTTGTGCGCGATCAGCTCCCAGCCGCGCTTCGCAGCGGCGGCCACGATCTGCGGATGACGCTCGCAAAGGATGCCGTTGACCGTGCAGCTGGCCGGAACCCCGGCCTGGTCGAAAATATCGTAGAGCCGCCAGATGCCGACCCGGTGGCCGTATTCGCGCCAGGAGTGATTGTTGAAATCGGGGATGCGCGCCGGCAGCAGCCGCTCGTTGATCGAAGGCCCGCCCGGGAAATACGGCCCGTCGTGGTCCTGCGTCAGCTCCCAGTATTCGAGGTTGAGCGTGATCATCAGGGCCAGCCGCTTGCCGTTCGGCCACTTCAACGGCTTGCGCTCCGGCATCGGCACGAAGTCGTAGAGCATTTCAGTCGTCTGCATCGCATTCTCCGTTGTCATTCCGCGCCACCAGCGCGTTCACGCGCCATAGCGCGTCGAAGACGCGCGTGAACGCGCTATGGCGCGTGCCCCGGAATGACGCGTTGATGGACCTACTTCTTCAAACCCTTTTCCTCGACAAACGCTCTCCAGCGCTTGACCTCTTCGGCGATAAATCCCGTGAGCCGTGGTGAATCGGCGTCGAGCGACAACAGCGCGCTCTTCTCGAAAAGCTGCCGCGTCTCCGCAGACGCGATCAGGCGGCGCATCTCCTCGTTGAGCCTGGCCACGATCGGCGCGGGCAGTCCCTTCGGACCGGCCAGCCAGAACCAGATCGCGCCGTTCATCTCCGGATAGCCGAGCTCGGCAAACGTCGGCACGTCCTTGAGCAAGGCGATACGTTGCGTCGACGTCACCGCCAGCGGCACGATCGCGCCGGCCTCCGCCTGCTGCAGGATCGGCAGCACCGGGGTTGCCGCAACCGAAATATGATTGCCGAAGAAGTCCGTCAGCAGCGGCGCTCCTCCCCGATAGGGAACATGGTTGAGATTGGCGATCTTCCTGAGCTGAATCTGTTCGAGCATGAGTTGGCCGAGCGAGCCCGCGCCGGGCGAGCCGCAGTTGATCGGCTCGGTCTTGCTCTTCGAAAGAGCGATCAGGTCCTTGAACGACTTCACGCCGAGGCTCGCCTGCGCCGAAAGGGCGTAGCTCTCGCCGCCGATCATGGCGATGTGGGCGAAGTCGGAAACCGGGTCGTAGCCGATGTTCGGATTTTCCGCCGGCCCCATGATGTGCGGCCCGGAGCCCCCGATCAGAAGCGTGTAGCCGTCGGCATCGGCGCGCGCCACCGCGGTCGAGGCCACCGCGCCGCCCGCGCCGACGCGGTTCTCGATGTAGAACTGCTGCTTGAACGCCCTGGACAGATGATCCGCGGCGATCCGGCCGAGACGATCGGCCGCGCCGCCCGCGCCGAACGGCACGATGACCTTGACCGCGCGGTTCGGCCAGTCCTGCTGCGCGAGCGACGGGGAAGCCGCCGCCAGGCATCCCACAAGAACAGCCGCCGCAAGCCCGATTACGATTCGCGTCCTCATCGCCGGCCTCCCACCTGCCGCGCCGTGCCGCGGTCTGCTATGATGGCATCAAACAAGCCTGCACCTGAAAGGAGGGTGCGGCAACCGGGGAGAAGCGCAATGGAAAACGAGCATGACCCTGCACGGCGGACGGTCCTGATGACGGCGGGCGCGGGAATCGGCGCAACGATCGGCGCGAGCCTCGTTTCGAATCTCGCCCAGGCGCAAGGCGCGACGCCGGCGGCCGCGGCGGGTGCGGAAATCTGGAGCCAGGAATACTGGGCCGACAAAAGCGGCGTGAAGCTCAATCTCTGGCGCAAGCGCGCGGGCGCGCCGAAGCCCGGCGAGAAGCCGCTGCCGATCCTGTTCCTGGTGCACGGCTCGTCGAACTCGACGCGCTCGTCCTACGACCTCAGCGTGCCGGGCAAGGGCGAATACTCGCTGATGAACGTCATGGCGCGCGAAGGCTATGACGTGTGGACCATGGACCACGACGGCTACGGCTATTCCGGCAGCTCCGGCAACAATTCGGATATCGCCAGCGGCGTGGAGGACCTGAAGGCCGCGATGCCGGTGCTGCAGAAGGAAACCGGCCTGACCAAGATGCACATGTACGGCACGTCGTCGGGCGCGATCCGCGCCGCGGCGTTCGCACAGGCCAGGCCCGAGCACGTCGACCGGCTGATCCTGTCGGCCTTCACCTACAAGGGCGACGGCGCAGCCGAAATCGCACGCCGCAGGGCTCGCATCGCCGACTTGCGCGCCAACACGCGGCGCAAGCGCGACGCGGCGATGATCCGCTCGATCTTCACCCGCGACGGCCATGCTGGCACCACCGACCCGGCGGTGCCCGAGGCGATCATCGCGGCGGAGATGAAGTTCGGCGACCAGATCCCGACCGGCACCTATCTCGACATGGCGGCCAACCTGCCGATCGTCGATCCGAAGAAGGTGTTGTCGCCGGTGCTGATGCTGCGCGGCATCTGGGACGGCAATTCGACCAACGCGGACCTGCTCGAGTTCTACACCCAGCTTGCGAACGGCGATCGCCAGTTCATCATCCTGCCGAACACCGCGCACAGCCCGGGCTACGGCAAGAACCGCCACCTTCTGTGGTACGCGATCAAGAACTTCCTGGCCGCACCCGCGACCGAAGCGGTCTGACGACCGCGCCCGACTGGTATGGAGGACACCGATGAAGATCGTGCAAGGCGACGAGCTCGAATGGGTGCGCGGCCTGGAGTATCGCGGCGGCACGTTCCACTTCCGCAACCTGATGGAAGGCACGTCCGGCAGCATCGACAACTTCCAGCTCTCGATGGGACGCAACGACAAGGATTTCGTCTCGCCGCGGCACCGGCACAACTTCGAGCAGTTCCGTTTCCAGCTCGAAGGCGATCTCAATTTTGCGCGCGACGGCGTCATGACGCCGGGCATGGTCGGCTATTTCCCGGAGGGCACCTCCTACGGCCCGCAGACCAGCGAGGGAACGGCGACCACCTTCGTGCTGCAGTTCGGCGGCTCGAGCGGCCAGGGCTATCTCTCGCGCCAGGAGGTGAAGCAGGGCATGGACGCGCTGCGCTCAACCGGCACGTTCGACGGCGGCATCTACCGGCGCAACGAAGGCGAGCCCGGCAAGCGCAACATGGACGGGTTCCAGGCGATCTGGGAGCACGTCAACGGGCGGCCGCTGCAATTTCCCAAGCCGCGCTACGACAAGCCGGTGATGATGGATCAGGCGGGCTACGAATGGGTGCCGTCGGCGGACCAGCCGGGCGTCTATGAGAAGCTGCTCGGCGTGTTCACCGAGCGGCGCTCCGAGGCGGGCATCGTGCTGGTCAACGCCGGCGCAACGCTCACCGGAACGGGACGCAGCCTCTATCTCGCCTGTCGGGGCGGCGGAACGGTCGACGGCAAGCCGCTTCGTTCGCTGACGACCGTGTTCCTGGAGCGCGGCGAGAAGGCGTCGTTTGTGGCCGAGCAGGAGACCGAGCTTCTGCACTTCGGATTGCCCGACCTGCGCGGACTCGAAAACCGGCCGACCTACGCCGCGGAAGCCGCCGAGTAAGCGCAATTGCGACTCGGGCGGTGCGCTCCCTCCCCAGACGGACGCGTTCGTGCACGGTTCGACCGCTCGCGCATTCACAAGCAGCTGGCCGTTGGATTGCTGGCGGAGATCGTTGCGCGAAGTGCCCCCCACCCCGACCCTCCCCCTTTCAGGGGGAGGGGGCGCACCGCCGGTGCGGTAAGAAAGTGCTTCGACCTCACTTCTCCAGAAAGAACTTGCGGAGCGCCTGATAGGTCTCCTCGGGCGCTTCCTCCGACAGATAGTGGCCGCAGGGCAGCGCGTGGGCGCCGCGGATGTCGGTGGCGTAGTCCTTCCACACCTCGGCGGGCTTGTGGTTGCGGCCGACCGCGCCGGTCGCGCCCCACAGGATCAGCGACGGGCAGGTGATCTTCTTGCCGGCGGCCCAGTCGACCTTGTCCATCTCGAAATCGACGCCGTAGGTCGCGCGATAGTCCTCGCACATCGCGTGCACGGTTTCGGGATTGCGGAAGCAGCGGCGGTATTCCTCCAGCGCCTGCTTGCCGAAGAAGTTCAGACCCTGCGGCGTCTTGGCGAGCTTGAAGTTGATGTAGAAGTCCGGATCCGCGCTCATCAGCTTCTCCGGCAACGGCTCCGGCTGGATCATGAACAGCCAGTGATAAGCCTGCTTGGCCCATTCTCGGGTCATGTGGGTGTAGAGGTTGTGCTGCGGGATGATGTCGAGGATCGCCGCGCGCTGCACCACGTCGGGACGGTCGAGGCACATGCGATGCACGACACGCGCGCCGCGGTCGTGGCCGGCGACCATGAACTGCTTGAAGCCGAGCGACGCCATCACCTCGATCTGGTCCTGCGCCATGGCGCGGAACGAGTAGTTCTCGTGATCCTTGCCGCCCGGCGGCTTCGAGGAATCGCCGTAGCCGCGCAGATCGGTCGCCACCACGGTGAATTCCTGCGCGAGCCGCGGGGCGAACTTGTGCCAGGACAGGTGGGTGAACGGATTGCCGTGCAGCAGCAGCAGCGGCTGACCCTTGCCGCCGTGCGCCGTGACGATGCGCGCACCGCTGGTGTCGATCTCCGTTCGCGTAAAGCCTTCCATCATGGCGACCCTCTCAAAAAGCGGGGAGAGTGTCGGCCATCGGCAAGGCCGGCTCAAGCGGGCGATTGCGGATTGACGCGCAGTGGGCAGCGCGCGCTACGGCTTGATGTAGACGTAGCCCATCGACTGAAGCTCGGCGAGGCGCACCACGCCGCCGCCCTCGGCGATGACGAATCCCGGCAGCAGGTCCTTCAGCGTGACCTCCTGGGCCTTCATGGTGTTGCCGCACACGTTCAGTTGCAGCCCAGCCTTGCTGAAATCGGCGACGCGTCTCACGGTCTCCGGACCCGCGGTCGCGCCGTGAAAAGCCTTCAGCGCCGGGCCATACACCACCAGCACGATCGTCACGTTGGCGGGGCCACCGACGCCTTCATAGTGGTTCTTGATGTTGTTGAGGGCGAAGCCGACCTTGTCGATGTCGGTCAGGTGGTAGACCACCTTGGTCTTGTCAGGGGTCCTGCCGGGTATCCTGGGCGACTCGGGCGCAGCCTTGGCACTGGTCGCACCCGCGGCAAACAGTCCGCCCGCCGCCGTCAGGACACTTGCCAGAATTCCACGCCGGTTCATCTTGCGCTCCCCTCCCCGATCAGTCGCTCGTCACCTGGTCCGTATCATTTGGTCAGTATCACTTGGTCCGCATCGCGGCCAGTTCCTTGCGGTCGGTGACCAGCGCCCGGCACATTTCGAGCGGCACGCGGTCGAGACGGAACACGCGATCGTCAGCGCCGCCGCTGAGGTTGAGGCCTTCGTCATCGGGCTTGTTGTTGCGCCAGATGCGGATCGAGTCGAGCCGCACCAGCACCGTGCTGTCGGTCTTGCCCATCTCCACCGCGATGCCGCCGCCGTCGCAATCGACGCCGCAGTGCATCTGCTCCTTGCCCTTGGTTTCGTCGTTCACCTGCGCGCTGCCGCAGGAGCCGCTCGAGTCGAAATCGCCGGGCCGGTTGCGGAACTTGACGCCGAGCCGGAACGAATAGCCGAGCGACTGCTGTTCCGGGTCGATCTCCGCGTTGATCAGCAGCGTCATCGCGCTGACCTTCTGCAACGGATGGCCGGCGAGATGCGCGGCGTCGTATTTGCGGACGAAGCAGACGTAGGATTTCTTCTGCTTGGAAACGTCGGCGGCGAACAGCCGCTTGGTGAAGCCGCTGTCTTTCTTGACGTCGTGCGCGCAAGCGCCGCTGCCCGCCATCACGGTGAGCAGGACGGATGCCGCGAGGGCTGCGAGCGAACGGCGTTTCATGTGACCCCTCCAGATCGCGCGGGTTCCGGTCCGGCAAAAGGCTGCGGATGGCGTCCTGCGCATGGGTCGCATGAAGGAGGTAAAGGGTTCAAAAACGCAGCGAAAACGGGGAATTTAGCCAAACCGGTGTTACTCGCTACCCTCAAGACCGGCGCGGCGGACGACATCGCCCCAGCGCACGATCTCCTTCTTCACGAACCCGATCACCTCGGCCGGCGGCCCGGTGACGGCGGGCCCGACGCCGCGCCGGGTCAGTTCGGCGATCACCGCCGGGTCGGTGAAGATCGCGTGCACTTCACGATTAAGCAGCGCGATCACCTCGGGCGGCGTCGCGCCCGGCGCCAGCAGCATCTGCCAGGACGCGGATTCGAAGCCCGGCACGGTTTCCGCCACGGTCGGAATGTCCGGCGCCGCCGGGCTCCGCTTCGCGGTCGTCACCGCGATGCCGCGCAGCTTGCCCTGCTGGATCATCGGCAGGGTCGACGTCGTGTCGCCGAACAGGAGCTGGATGTGGCCGGCGATCAGGTCGTTCATCGCCGGCGGCGTCGCCTTGTAGGGCACGTGCGTCATCTGGATGCCGGCGAGGCTTTGCAGCAGTTCGGTGCTCAGATGATGCATCGAGCCGGGACCGCCGGAGCCGTAGTTCAGCCCGTTCGGCTTGGCCTTGGCCGCGGCGATCACGTCGGCCACGGTCTTGAGCGGCGAGTCGGCCGCAACGACCAGGAAGAACGGCGACGACGACAGCAGCGCGACCGGCACCAGGTCCTTCAGCGGCTCGTAGGGCAGCTTCTTGTTCAGGGTCACGTTGATCGCCATGGTCGAGCTGGTGCCCTGCATCAGCGTGTAGCCGTCGGGCGCGGCGCGCACCACCTGCATGGCCGCGAGCGTGGTGCCCGCGCCGGGCCGGTTCTCGACGATGAATGCCTTGCCGAGCCGCGCCTCGAGCTTCTGCGTGACGAGCCGCGCCAGCAGGTCCGAGCCGCCGCCGGCGGCAAACGGCACCACGACGGTCACCGGGCGCGACGGATACTGCTGCGCCTGCGCGGGCATCGCGACAGCGGCGAGCACGCCCAGAATCGAAAGCGAAAGACCCAATCTCATCGTTTTCCTCCCGCGTTGCCGCTTGTCATCGCCGCGGCGTTGCGCATGTCCTTTGGCGCATGTCACTGGCGCACGTCGTTTGCGGAGCCTCAGGCCTGCTCCGCACCGATCATCGAATTCAGCATCCGCCGCGCCTGAAGCTGCGCCGCGTCGGCCGTGATGTGGATCAACCCGTCGAGCGAACCGCCGGTCCGGTTGGCCTGCACGGCTTCGAGAATGTCGGCGTCCTCCAGGAACGTGGCCTTCGATCCCTCGTAGAGCATCTTCGACATATCGGGATCGTCGAGGCGGAAGTCGCGGGCGAAGCAGAACATGTAGTGGCTGGAATGCTCGGTTTCGGGCGTGATCAGATGGCTCGACCAGATCGAGATGCCCTGGCTGCGGTCGCCCTGCGGCGCGCCGGTCCCGGCTTTGGCGCAGCCTACATCGAGATAGACGATGCCCGGCGGATGCCAGGTGACGTGCTGCCAGCGGTCGACATTGCTGGTGAAATTTCCAGCCTTGGCAAACAACGGCGGCGGCACGAAGTCGAGCATCCATCGGCCGACGCGGACGCCGTCGTTCAGGCGCTCGGTCTTGGTCGGCGTCGTCGCTTCGCGCGGATCGCCGGCCAGCGTGTTCTTGTGCACGTAGGTGACGTGGGTGAGATCGAGCAGGTTGTCGATGATGAACTGATAGTTGGTCTTGACGTGGATGTTGCCCGGCGTCGTCGCCCATTTCGGGTCGGACAGCCACGGCATGTCGGGAATCTTGGCGGTGTCGGCTTTGGCCGCGTCACCCATCCAGATCCAGACCACGTTGTTCTTCTCGTGCACCGGATAGCTGCGCACCTTCGCGCCCGGGGGGATCTCCGATTGACCGGGCACCTCGACGCATTGCCCGTTCACGTCGAACTTCAGGCCGTGATAGCCGCAGGCGAGATACGCGCCCCTGATCTCGCCGCGCGACAGCGGGGCGGCGCGATGGCAGCAACAGTCCTCCAGCGCACCGACCCGCCCGCGGTCGTTGCGGAACAGCACGACCTTTTCGTTGAGGAAGGTCTTGCCGACCGGCTTTCCCTCGAGCTCGTGCGACCAGATCGCCGAATACCAGCCGTTGCGCAGGAACATGCCGGGCCTCCTTGGCGCGGATCAGGACCGGACCGAAGCCTAGCGCGGCAGCGGATGCTCTGCCAGATAGCCCTGGTATTCCGGCTCGACATCGATCTGCAATGTCGCCAGCAACCGGACGACCGCATTGTAGAAGGAAATGGCCAGCGTGAGGTCGATCACCTGCTCGCGGCCAAGCGCCTTCTCCAGCTCGGCAAAGGTCGCATCCGACATGGCGAGGCCGCTGGTCATCTCGCGCGCGGCGCGCAGCACCGTCTTGGCCAGCGCGTCGAGCCTGGTCGGGCGGCCGGCGGTTTCCGCCCCGATCGCGCGGATATCGTCGTCGGTGACGCCGAACTCACGGCCGATCTTGACGTGATGCGAGTATTCGTAAGGGGACTTCGCGAGATAGCCGACCTGGAGGATCGCAAGTTCCCGCAGCCGCGGATCGAGCTTGCTCTGGTGGCGGATGTACATCGCCGGCACGCCAAAGGCGCGCGCCGCGTTCGGGCTGTTCGCCATCGCGCGGTTGAGCGCGATCGGCCGCGCAAGGATGTCCTGATGCTCGGGGGCCAAGTCGGATGCATTGAGATAGGGAACGCGCGCCATCGGTGTTTGGTCCTTTCAACTGAACAGCTCTTTGACCCGTCACCCTGAGGCGCTCGGCCGAAGGCCGAGCCTCGAAGGGCGACGGCCCGGCCGCTGCAGCATCGGGGCCGTGCATCCTTCGAGGCTCCCCGGCTTTCGCCGGGGTCGCACCTCAGGATGACGGGGATGGATAGGTGAGGCTCGGCAACATTCACTCATCCTTTTCCTGCCCCGGCCGCACCGGCGTCTCGGGCAGCAGCCCGCGGCGCT
>Ga0247825_10000606_pt1 | contig 22851 bp, 28 predicted proteins | sample 13C_Vanillin_Day_FD_194413 | JGI IMG/M metagenome (GOLD analysis project Ga0247825, IMG submission 194413) | Soil microbial communities from agricultural site in Penn Yan, New York, United States - 13C_Vanillin_Day48 | ecosystem: Environmental > Terrestrial > Soil > Agricultural land | place...
TCGAGGTGATGATCGCGGCGATCATCCCCGCCTTCCTCTACTACCTCGCGCTCTTCTTCCAGGTCGACCTCGAGGCGGCGAAGCGCGGCATCGCCGGCGAGCCGCGCGAGCGGCTGCCGCGGCTCGCCGCGGTGCTGCGCTCGGGCTGGTACTTCCCGATCCCTTTCGTGGTGCTCGTCTACGCGCTGGCGATGTGGAACTGGCCCGCCGAATACGCGGCGCTCGCGGCCACGGCGATTCTGATCGTTCTTTCGCTCGCTTTCGGCTACAAGGGTCATCGAGTTCCGATACAACAGATTATTTCTTCTGTTGTTTCGACCGGCGGCGCAGTGGTCGACCTGATCCTCATCTGCGCGGTCGCCGGCATGTTCATCGGCATCCTCAACATCACCGGCCTCGCCTTCGGCCTGACGCTGCAGCTCCTCGCCATCACCGGCGAGAGCCTGCCGGCGATGCTCGTCGTCACCGCGCTGATGGCCATCGCGCTCGGCCTGGGGCTGCCGACCGTCGGCGTCTACATCATCATGGCGACGCTGATCGCGCCGGCGCTGGTGAAGGTGGGCGTGGCGCCGATGGCGGCGCACATGTTCCTGCTCTACTTCGGCATCATGTCGATGGTCACGCCGCCGGTGGCGCTGTCGGCCTTCGCCGCCGCCAACATCGCGGGCTCGGATGTCGACAAGACCGGCTGGACGGCCACGCGCATCGGCTGGGCGGCGTACATCGTGCCCTTCCTCTTCGCGCTCTCGCCGAGCCTGCTGATGCAGGGGCCGCCCCACGTCATCGCCTGGGCGGTGCTGACGGCTTCCCTCGGCATCTGGCTCGGCACCATCGGCGTGGTCGGCTTCTTCTACCGGCCGGTCGCGGCCGGCGTGCGCGCGCTCTTCATCGCCGCGGGCGTGCTGACCCTGATCCCCGCCGACATGTTCCCCGGCGCCATCGTCACCGACATCGTCGGCCTGAGCCTCGGCGCGGTGCTCGTCGCGCGCGAGCTCTTGCAGAAAAAATGGCAAAGCTCGTAGCCGCCTTCGGCTCGTCCCACAGCCCGGCGCTCAACAGCCCGGCCGAGGACATGGCCGGCCACGCGCGCCGCGACGCGCAGTATCAGAATCATCTGGACGTCGACGGAAACCGGGTCAGCTTCGAGGCGCTCTCGCGAAGGAACGATTTTTCACATGAAGTCGAAGCCCAGGTCGTCGAACGGCGTGTGCGCGCCTGCGCTGCTTCCATGCAGCGTCTGGCTGCTTCGATACAGGAAGCCGGGCTGGATGCGCTGATCGTCGTGGGCGACGACCAGAAGGAGCAGTACCTCGAGGACAACCTGCCGGCGTTCCTCGTCTACTGCGGGCGCACGATCGTGAACGGCGTCGGCGACCTGCCCGCCGGGGCGCCCGAGTACTGGAAGCGGGCGCGCTCGCAATACCACGAGCCGGACGTGCCGCGCGAGTATCCCGCTGCACCAGAGCTGGGACGGCACGTGGTCGAGTTTCTGACGGAAAACGAATTCGACGTGTCCTATGCCGCCCGCCTCGCGAAGCCGAGAGGCGAGGGGCATGCTTTCGGCTTCGTGCATCGCCGGCTGCTCGGGGCGAATCCCATTCCGGTGCTGCCGTTGGTCGTCAACACCTACTACCCGCCGAACCAGCCGCGGCCCCGGCGCTGCTATCAGCTCGGCCGCGCCGTGAAAGCCGCCATTGAGCGTTTTTCCGGTGAAGACAGAATCGGCGTGCTCGCGTCCGGCGGCCTGAGCCACTTCACCATCGACGAGGACCTCGACCGCGGCGTGCTGAACGCCATCCGCGCAGGCGATGGCGAGGCGCTCGCGGCGATCCCGCCGGCGAAGCTCAACTCGGGCAACTCCGAGATCCGCAACTGGATCGTGGTCGCGGGCGCGGCCGCGGGCCTGAAGACCGCGTGGCAGGCCTACGAGCCGCTCTACCGCACGCCGGCGGGCACCGGCTGCGGCATGGCCTTCATGGCAATGGCGGCCTAGCTTCCGGCGCCGGGCGGACCAGCGCCTCGAGCGCGTAGAGGCGGGCGCGGAACCATTCGAGCTCGCGCAGCAGCTGCCGGCGCGAGCCCGCGGCGCCGTCGCTTCCCGAGAAGAAGCGCACCGCATGCTCCTCGATCGCGGCGAGGGCGGCGCTGCATTCTCCGTCCTCGAGCGCGCCCGCGGCGCGGCAGAGCTTGCGCACCGTGACCAGCGACCTTTCGTTCGCCGTGCCGGCGGCATGGTGCGCGATCAGCTCGCGCATCACGTAGTAGTAATCCCGGGCGGCGTCCAGTTCCTGTTCCATGGGACCTTTCCGCCCCCTGCTGCTCCCCGAACTGCTATGCGGCTTTTTCCATAGCCTGCTTGTTTCGCGGTGAATATTCAACCTCGAGCACGTAAAGGCGCGAGCGGAACTGCTCCAGCTCGGCGAGGATGCGCCGGCGCACCCAGTTGCCGCTGCCGCAGCCCGAGAAGAGGATCGCGGCATGCTCCTCGATGGCCGCCAGCCGGGCGCTGCTATCGGCGTCGGCGGCCGCCTTTTCGGCGATATGGCAGAGCTTGCGCAGCGCGGCGAGGGAGGCCTCGCTCGAGCGCCCGCCGGGGTGGCGCAGCACCAGCTCGCGCATGGCGTGGTAGCAGTCGCGGGCGAGGTCCATGGCCCCGGATGATCGGCCTCCAAGGGCTCGGGGCGCTCGAAAGAGAGACAGTCCTTCCGGACTATTCAGCTCAGTGTGACTTTTACCCCGTTCTTCTCGAGCAGGGCGACCAGGGCCTCGGTGTGCTCGCGCTCGCGCGTCTCGACCAGGAACTCGACCTCCGGGGTGCGCACCGAAGCGGTGCCGAAGATGCGCTGGTGCTGCACCTCGACGATGTTGCCGCCGGCCTCGGCGATCATCGCCGCCACCTTGGCGAGGCTGCCCGAGACGTCGGGCATGACCACGCGCAGGCGCACCAGGCGCCCGTCGCGCACCAGCCCGCGCATCAGCACCGAGGCGAGCACGCGGCTGTCGATGTTGCCCCCGGAGATGGGGATGCCGACGCGCTTGCCGGCGAAGCGCTGCGGGTGCTCGAGCAGCGCCGCGAGGCCGGCGGCGCCGGCGCCCTCGGCCACCGTCTTCTCGATCTCGATCAGTGCCATCACCGCGCGCTCGATCGTCTCCTCCTCGACGACGAACACCTCGTCGACCAGCCGCCGCACCACGTCGAAGGCGAGATCGCCGACGTCCTTCACCGCGATGCCCTCGGCGATGGTGTCGCCGCCGACCTTCACCGGCTGGCCGGCGAGGCGCTGGTGCATGGAGGGATAGCTTCTCGATTCCACGCCATAGACCTGGATGAGCGGTTTGAGCGCTTTCGCCGCAATGGCGATGCCGGAGATCAGCCCTCCGCCGCCCACCGGCACCACCAGCATGTCGAGATCGGGCACCGCCTCGAGCATCTCCAGGGCGACGGTGCCCTGGCCGGCGACGATCAGCCGGTCCTCGTAGGGATGCACGAACACGAGCGCATCGCGCGCCGCGATCTCGCGCGCGTGGCGGCCGGCGTCGGCGAGCGAGTCGCCCTCGAGCACGACTTGCGCGCCGTGCACCTCGGTGTTGCGGATCTTGGAGTTGGGCGAGCCCTTGGGCATGACGATCACCGCGCGCACGCCCAGGCGCGCCGCGTGGTAGGCGACCGCCTGCGCGTGGTTGCCGGCGCTCATCGCGATCACCCCGCGCCGGCGCTCGGCCTCGGAGAGCGCGAGCAGGCGGTTGAGCGCGCCGCGCTCCTTGAACGAGGCGGTGAACTGCAGGTTCTCGAATTTCAGGAAGATTTCCGCGCCGGTGAGGCGCGAGAGCGTGCGGCTGTGCACGCAGGGCGTGTGCTCGACGGCGCCTTTCAGGCGCGCCGCGGCGGCGCGGATTTCCTCGAAGCTGGGCGCTTCCATGTAGCGGTTCTACTACAGGCGGGGACGATAGACGTGTAACGCTCGGGGCCCCATCGTACCGCGATGGGGCGCATCCACAGCCGCGCGCTGCAGCGAGCCGCCGAGATCCTCGGCGGCAGGCAGGAGCTGTGCGCCTACCTGCAGGTGCCGGCCGCGGAGCTGCACCGCTGGATCGAGAGCGCCGACGCGCCGCCGGCGGGCATCTTCCTCCGGGTGGTGGACCTCATCGTCGAGGAGAGCGCCGGGCGCGAGGCCGGAGAGGACGCTAGGCCGCAAGCGCCTTCTGCACCGCCTTCAGGAGGCGATCGACGAGAACCGGCTTGAGGATGTAGTCGGCGGCGCCGAGCGCCGTCGCGCGCCCCGCGCCGTCCTCGACGGAGGTGAGGAAGATCACCGGCATGCGCGGCAGCGCGGCGTCGGCGCGCAGCGCCTCCACCAGCTGGAAGCCGTCCATGTTCGGCATGTCGACGTCGCAGACGATGAGATCGGGCGGCGATTGCAGCACCGCATAGCCCGCGCCGATGCCGTCCTCGGTGACCGCGACCTCGTAGCCCGCATGCTCCAGGTGCAGGCGCAGGAGCTCGCGCATGCTCTCGTCGTCCTCGACCACGAGGATCCTCGAAGCCATGATGCATTATAGGTTTATCATTCTTGGCCCATGGCAATCGAGCTGCGCAGCGCGGAGCACGCCGTCGGCGCCGAGCCGGCGGAGCAGTTCCGCCTGCTGGTCGAGAGCGTCAGCGACTACGCCATCTATCTCCTCGACAAGGCCGGGCACGTGAGGACCTGGAACCCCGGTGTGCAGCGCATCAAGGGCTACACCGCGGCCGAGGTGCTCGGCCGGCACTACTCGGTCTTCTACACCGCGGAGGACCGCGAGGCGGGCAAGCCGCAGGAGATCCTGCGCCAGGCCGAGCGCGAAGGCCGCGTGAGCATCGAGGGCTGGCGCGTGCGCAGCGACGGCAGCCGCTTCTGGGCCGACGTAGTGGTCACGGCGCTGCGCGGCCGCGCGGGGGAGCTCACCGGGTTCGCCAAGGTGACGCGCGACATGACCGCGATCCACCGCGCGCTGGAGAACGAGCAGCTGCTGAGCGCGTTCGCCATGCACTCGCCGGCCATGCTGTTCCTCAAGGACCTGCGCGGCCGCTACCGCTTCGTCAACGCGCAGTTCCTGAAGCGCTTCGGCCTGCGCCGTGAGCAGGTGATCGGGCGCAGCGACGCCGAGATCTTCCCCCGCTCGCAGGCGGGCGCGTTCGCCGGCAGCGACGAGCGGGTGCTCGAGCGCGGCGAGGCCCTGCAGTTCGAGGAAACCGCGCGCTATGTCGACGGCGACCGGGCCAACGTGGTGGTGAGGTTCCCGGTGCGCGACGCCGCCGGGGCCATGGTCGGCGTCGGCGGCGTGGCGACCGACATCACCGAGAGGAAGGTCTCCGAGCAGGCGCTGCGCGAGAGCCGCACGCTGCTCGAAGAGGCGCAGAAGGTGGCGGGCCTGGGCTGCTGGGAATGGGACCCGGGCAGCGGGCGGCTGCAGTGGTCCGAAGAGCTCTACCGCATCTACGGCGTCGACCCGGCCGGCTTCCAGCCCTCCTTCGAGGCCTACCTCGAGCGCGTGCATCCCGACGACCGCGGCCGCGTCAGCGAGACCGTCGCCACCGCGCTCGTCGACGGGCGCGGCTTCCGGTTCGAGGAGCGCATCGTGCGCCCCGACGGGGAAATGCGCGTGCTGCGCAGCCAGGGCGAGGTGGTGAAGAACGAGCGCGGCCGGGCGCTGAAGCTGCTCGGCGCCTGCTTCGACATCACCGAGCAGAAGGCGGCCGAGGAGCGGCTGCGCGCCGCCGCCGGGACGCTCTCGCGCCTGTCGCGGCGGCTGGTCGAGGCCGAGGAGGCGGAGCGCCGGCGCATCGCGCGCGAGCTGCACGACCGCGTCGGGCAGAACCTCTCCGCGCTCAACATCAACCTCGACATCGTGCTCGGCATGCTCGGCGAGCAGGCGGGCAAGGAGGTGCGCGTGCGCCTGCGCGACTCGCTCGCGCTGGTCGACGGCACGCTGCAGACCATCGAGAACGTGATGGCCGACCTGCGCCCGCCGCTGCTCGACGAATACGGCCTGGGCGCGGCGCTCGGCTGGCACGCCGAGGAGTTCGTGCGGCGCACGCACCTGCGCGTGGACTTCGAGGACCGCGCCAAGGAGCGCACGCGCGCGCTGCGCCACGAGGACGCGGTGACGCTGTTCCGCATCGCGCAGGAGGCGCTGAACAACGTCGCCAAGCACGCCCAAGCCGCCGTCATAAGAATAATTCTGGAGGTGAAAGAAAACCACTTCATCCTCGAGATCCGCGACGACGGCCGCGGCTTCGACCCGGCCGCGCCGACCGGCCGCCTGGGCATGCGCAGCATGCGCGAGCGCGCCGAGGCGGCGGGCGCCGCCTTCGAGGTGCAAAGCGCGCCCGGCCAGGGCACCATCGTGCGCGCCAGCATCCCGCTCCCCCCATGATCAGGATCCTGCCTTCATGATTCGTATCCTCATTGCCGACGACCACGGCGTGGTCGCCGAGGGCCTCAAGCACCTCATCGAGGCGCAGGCCGACATGCAGGTGGTGGCGATCGCCGCCGACGGCCGCGAGGCGGTGCGTGTGGCGCGCGAGACGCAGCCCGACGTGGTGCTGATGGACCTGTCGATGCCGGAGCTGAACGGCGCCGACGCCGCCCGCGCCATCCTCGAGCGCGACCCGAAGTGCCGCGTCATCGTGCTCTCCATGTACTCGGACCGCGAGTACGTGCGCCGCGCCCTCAAGGCCGGCGCCGCGGGCTACGTGGTCAAGCGCTCGGCGGCGAAGGAAGTGGTGGAGGCGATCCGCGCGGTGTTCGGCGGCGGACGCTACCTCAGCCCGCGCGTGGCCGACGTGGTGATCGACGACTACGCCGACGACGACAAGGCGGCCGACCCCCTCGCGCGCCTCTCCGCGCGCGAGCGCGAGGTGCTGCAGCTCCTCGCCGAGGGCCGCACCGGCGCCGAGATCGCGCAGCGCCTGTCGCTGTCGCAGAAGACGGTGGAGACCTACCGCGCGCGCCTGGTCGAGAAGCTCGGCATCCGCGACGTCGCCGGCCTGGTGCGCTTCGCCATCCAGCGCGGCCTGGTGTCGCTCGACGAGGGCGGCGCCAAGAGCTAGGCGAGCGACACCCTGTAGCCGATCGGCTACTTTCGTCCCTTCATGCGTGACAGGTTTCCTCTTTTCCGCCCGGCCGCGTGCCTGCGAGCGGCCGGGATTCGCAAAGGCGTCGTGACAGATCTGCGTGGAACCGCTACAGCAAGCGCCCGGAGTCTTTGACAGACGCCTCCCGACACGTCCGGTAGGGTGACGCTCGTTCCCAACAAGAAAACAGCGGTGTCCCATGAACGAAGATGAGCTCGTCTCGAAGCTCGAGCAGATCGAGGAGCAGGCGCGCCTCACGCTGGAGGAGTTCCCGAAGCGGCTCACCCGGGAGCGCCAGCGCATGATCATTGCGCTCGCCAAGTACATCCGCTCGGAGTTGAACGACCGCACCCTCAAGCCCGGCGAGTCCTTGCCCCACTTCAACCCCGTCGACACCGACGTCCCGAGCGAGCACTGAGATGGCGGCACTGGAGGAGGACGGCGAGCGCAGCTGCGACCTTGCCCGCTGGCTGGTCGAGGCCGGCAAGCGGCGGCGCATCGCGCGCCCGGCGGACGCCGCCGCGGGCTTCGTCCAGGGCGCGGCCGGGCCGCAAGGGCCCGGCCGCCTGCCGCGCCTGCTGCTTTTCGGCGTGCTTGCCGTCGCCTGCCTGCAGTACGTCTACCTCGACGCGCTGCTCGAGGTGGTCTCGCTGCGCCAGCTGATCATCTTCCTCTCCGGCGCGCACTAGCGCAGGGCGTCGACCCGCAGCCCGCCGTGGCCGGGTATGTAGGGGGAGCCCCTACGCGGACTGTCCGGCCTTCCCGGCTTTCGCGCGCCGCGGCTGCCGCTAGCATGGAAGCTTCGAGTCCGCCTGCCCATGCATGCCCGCGTCGCTACTCCTGGTCGAGGAACATCCGGAAGTGCGCTCCGCGTTGCGCGACTGGCTCCTCACATCCTTCCCTCCCTTGAAGCTGAGCGAGGCGCGCGGCATGGAAGAGGCGCTGCAGGCTGCGGGGCAGGCGGGACTCGATTTCGCGCTCGTCAACGTGGAGCTGCCCGGGGCCAACGGCATCGAGGTGGCGCGCGCGCTGCGCCGGCTCTGCCCGGCCTGCCGCATCGTGGTGATGTCGGTCATGGACTCCGAGGCGCTTCGCCTGGCCGCCCTCGAGGCGGGCGCCACGGCTTTCGTCCCCAAGCGCGAGCTCACGGCGAGCCTGCCGCCGCTCCTCGCGCGCGTGCTCTGAGATAGGGGAACAGGCGCGGAGGCGGCGTGCAGACCTTCTACAAGGCGTTCTTCCGGCACCCGGACGGGTCGTGGACCTGCATCGCCCCCGCCACGCTCGAGCACCCGCGCGGCCGCATCCAGGTCGCCCAGGGCACGCATTTCACGCGCGGCACGAGCTTCATGGGCATCGACCTGGCCGACTGGCTGGAGACGCAGCACCGCGAGCGCAGCGGCCGCCCCGGCTAGCTCACTCGCAGTCCTGCGGCGAGCGCGCCGACGAGGAGCGCGGCGCCGGCGGATCGCCCGGCTCGGCCTCCTCGCCCGGCGCGAGCTCGTCGAGGATGAGCTCGACCAGGCGCAGGAACGTTTCGCGCGGCACCTCGGCCCTGCCGTTCGCCCATTTCTCGATGTCGCCGGCCTTCACGCCGAGCCGCTCGGCGAGCGCCCTGCGCCCGCCGGCCAGCTCGATCGCCTTTTGCAATGCACGCCTCTGTACGCTCGCAGCCATGCGCCGATGATTGCGCAACCGCGCGGGGCGCACAATCGCTCGCGGCACGACAGAATTTCGCGGTGCGCCTTTGACAGGCATGCCCCGACAGGGCGGCCGGCGCCGGCCTTCAGCTTGCTGTGCCGCCCTCCTCGGCGTGCAGCAGCAGGATCTCGACGGCGCCGAAGAAGGCGCTCTCCGGCGGCTCGTCGATGCCCTCGATCCAGTTGCGCACCGCGGCCTCGGAGGCCTTGAGCTGCGCGGCGAGCGCCGCGACCCCGCCGACCACGACGCAGGCGCGGTGCAGGGCGCGTGCATGGACCGTGCGCCGCGAGGGCGCGGGGACCGGGCAATCCGCGGAGCGGCTGGTGCCGGGGCGCATGCGTCATCATCTAGCCGCGCGCGCCGGCGCTCAAGTCGCGCCGGGCCGGTGCATGTTGTAGCGCGATTACGCCACGCGGGGAATCAGCGCGTTGCGGCCCGCGGCACGGCGATTGCTCGCAGCATCCCGCTTACGGCCGCTTGAGGTTCTTGTCGACGATCGCGAGCAGGATCAGCAGGAAGGCGAGCGCGCGCAGGCCGTACACGAAGCTGTTCGGCTCGCTCACCACGGCGAGCACGTGCGCGAGCGCCTGGTTCAGCGCGAGCAGCAGGAAGGCGACGGCGAAAATGAGGAAGAGGCGCTCCGCGGTCCTGCGCCAGTAGCGCACGAAGAACCCCGCGGCGAGGAGGTAGCCGACGGTCACCGCACCGGCGAGGAACTCAATCATGCTCGGAGATGAAGCCGTAGAGGAGGAAGGCGAGGCCGATCAGCGTGGCGCTCAGGCGGTAGACGCGCAGGTCGATCTGCGTGGGGAACAGCACCAGGTCGAAGAACAGCAGCACGTTGCTCGCCGACAGCCCGACGAAGCACAGCGCGCTCCACAGGAGCAGGCGCGCGCCGCTGCGCGCGTAGCCGCGGAAGAGGAGAGCCATGCACGCGAGGCAGGTGAGCATCACCAGCGCGTAGAGCACGAAGTTGAAGGTGGCCATGGTCAGCGGCGCTTTCTCAGCCGGAAGGCTTCGGCGAAGGACTGGATCCTGGAATCGCGCAGGGCATAGAGGATGCGGATCAGCGTCACCGGGCGCTGGTTGTAGGCCTGCGCGAGCATTTCCGCGTGCGCGCGCAGCTCGCTCGTGGCCGGGGCGTAGCGGAAGCCGCCGCCGCCGCGCGCGACCAGGCCGCGGGCCTGGAAGGTCTCGAGCAGGCCGGCGGCCTGCGCCTCGGAGAGCGTCCCGCCCCGCGAGAGCTCGCGCAGGGCGGCGGCGGGGTTCAGCTCGGCGTCGGGGCGGCCGGCGAGGGCGATGAGCAGCTCCGCCGCCTCTACGCTCGGGATCGCGGCCTGGATGAAGCGGCAGAACTCGTCGGTGAAGTCCGCGTCTTCCAAGGGCCCGATAGTACGAATTCGCGGCTGCGCCGGCTCCATATAGCGAACCTGCATCGTGTCGTCATTTTGCGACAGAGGGCCAATATGACACGACTGTTAAATAAGGGTCCGGCGATATCCCCGCCCCCTGCGTCGCCCTAGGATGACACCGCCCCTAACAATCCGGGAGAAGCCATGGGCGGTTCGATTCTGGTCGTCGACGACGAGCAAGCGGTACGAGAGCTGCTGGCGGCAAACCTGCAGCGCGCCGGGTACAAGGTGATGTGCGCGGGCGACGTGCCCCAGGCCGAGGCGCTGGTGCGCGACGCGCGCCCCGACCTGGTCCTGCTGGACTGGGTGCTGCCGGGGGTGCCCGGCCTCACCTTCGCCCGGCGGCTGCGCTCCGACCAGCGCACCAAGGACATCTCCATCGTGCTGCTCACGGCCCGCGCCGAGGAGCAGGACAAGGTCACCGCGCTCGAGAGCGGTGCCGACGACTACGTCACCAAGCCGTTCTCGGCCCGCGAGCTGCTGGCGCGGATCAAGGCGGTGATGCGCCGGCGCGCGCCGCAGCTCGCCGACGACGTCGTCGAGATCGCCGGCCTGCGCATCGACCCCGCCGCCCACCAGGTGAGCGCCGGCGACAAGCCGATCGACCTGTGGACCACCGAGCTGAGGCTGCTGCATTTCTTCATGACGCACCCTGGCCGCGTCTTCTCGAGGGCCCGCCTGCTGGACGAAGTCTGGGGCGAGCACGTTTTCGTGGAGGAGCGCACGGTCGACGTGCACATCCGGCGCCTGCGCCAGGCGCTCACGCCCACCGGGCACGACAAGCTCATCGAGACGGTGCGCGGCACGGGCTACCGCTTCAAGCCCGACCTCAACGCCGCGAACCTCGCGGCCTAGGGATGGAGGCGGGGGGTCACCTCCCCCGCACCCCCTACTCGACAGTCACCGACTTAGCGAGATTCCGCGGCTTGTCCACGTCGTTGCCGCGGTCGAGCGCGGCGTGATAGGCAAGCAACTGCAGCGGCACGGTGGCGACGATCGGCGAGAGGATCGCCGGCGCGTCGGCCATGGCGGGCACGTCGAGCACGTACAGCTCGCCGCCGCGGCTGCGCACTTCCTCGATGTTCGACCTGAGCTTCTCGAGCAGCGCGTCGCGCGGCGCGATGGCGATCACCGGCATGTCGCGGTCGACCAGCGCGAGGGGGCCGTGCTTGAGCTCGCCCGCCGCGTAGGCCTCGGCGTGGATGTACGAGATCTCCTTCAGCTTCAGCGCCCCTTCCATGGCGATCGGGTAGTGCACGCCGCGGCCGAGGAAGAGCGCGTGCTCGGCGCCGGCGAAGCGCCGCGCCCAGCCCGCCATCTCCGGCTCGGTGCGCAGCGCGCTGGACAGCGCCGCCGGCAGCCGCTGCAGCGCCAGGCGCAGTTCGGCTTCTTTCTCGGGGGAGATTGTCCCTTTCACCTTCGCCAGCGAAACAGCGAGGACCAGCAGCGCGGCGAGCTGGCAGGTGAACGCCTTGGTGGAGGCGACGCCGATCTCCGGCCCGGCGCGGGTGAGGAATCTCAGCAAGCTATTCCTCACCAACGAAGATTCGGGCACATTGCAGATCGAGAGCGTCTTTTCCTGGCCGAGGCGCTTCGCGTGCTGCAGTGCCCCGATGGTGTCGGCGGTCTCGCCGGACTGGGAGACGACCACCACCAGGGCGCGCGGGTCGGGCACCGATTCGCGGTAGCGGTACTCGCTCGCGATCTCGACCGTGCAGCGGACGCCCGCCAGGCTCTCGATCCAGTAGCGCGCCACGAGGCCGGCGTGGTAGCTGGTGCCGCACGCGAGGATCAGGCAGGAAGTGGTCTGGGAGAAAATTCTTTCCGCCTCCGGCCCGAACACCGCCGCGCTGGCGCTGCCGGCGGTCTCGAGGGTCGCTGCGACGGCGGCCGGCTGCTCGAAGATCTCCTTCTGCATGTAGTGGCGCCAGGTGCCGAGCTCGAGCGCCTCCGAGCGCAGCTCGCTCACGTGCAGCGGCCGCTCGACCACGCGGCCGCGCGCATCGACCACGCGCGCGCTGTGGCGCGTCACCTCGGCGCAGTCGCCTTCCTCGAGGTAGACGATGCGCCGCGTCACCTGCAGCAGCGCCCCGGTGTCCGAGGCGGCGAAGTTCTCGCCGTCGCCCAGGCCGAGCAGGAGCGGCGCGCCCATGCGCGCCACCGCCATGCGCCCGGGCTCGTCGGCGGCGATCACCGCGATGGCATAGGCGCCCTGCAGGTCGCTGGTGGCCGCCTGAACGGCCGCGAACAAGGAATTGCTTCTCAAATACCAATGCACCAGGTGCGCGATCACCTCGGTGTCGGTATCGGAGGCGAACTCGTACCCCTGCGCGCGCAGCCGCGCGCGCACCGCCTCGTGGTTCTCGATGATGCCGTTGTGCACCACCGAGACGCCGCCGCTCACGTGCGGGTGGGCGTTCCTCTCGGAGGGCGCGCCGTGCGTGGCCCAGCGGGTGTGGCCGATGCCGATGTGCCCGTGCAGGCCCTGCTCGGCGGCGAGCTTCTCGAGCTGGGCTACGCGGCCGCACGAGCGAATTCTCTGCAGAGAACCGTTGATCACCGCCACGCCTGCCGAGTCGTAGCCGCGGTACTCCAGCCGCCGCAGCCCCTCGAGCAGGATCGGCACCACGTTGCGCCGCGCCACGGCGGCGACGATTCCGCACATTGCCTCATCTTCCTTTCTGGCTTAGTAGGCGTTCTGCTTCTTCAGCACGACCACGACGGTCTTCAGGATGATCTGCAGGTCGAGCAGCAGCGACCAGCCGCGCAGATAGGCGAGGTCGTACTCGATCCGCGCCTGCATCTTCTCCACGGTGTCGGTCTCGCCGCGCCAGCCGTTCACCTGCGCGAGCCCGGTGATGCCCGGGCGCACCTTGTGCCGGATCATGTAGCCGCGGATCAGCTTGCGGTAGAGCTCGTTGTGCGCCACGGCGTGCGGCCGCGGCCCGACCACGCTCATGCGCCCCTGCAGCACGTTGACGAACTGCGGCAGCTCGTCGAGCGAGGTGCGGCGCAGGAACGCGCCGAAGGGCGTGACGCGGCTGTCGTTCTTCGTCGCCTGGCGCACCACGTCGCCGTCCTCGGCCACGGTCATGGTGCGGAACTTGTAGACCACGATCTTGCGCCCGTCGACGCCGTAGCGGCGCTGCTTGAACAGGACCGGGCCGGGCGAGGAGAGCTTCACGCCCAGCGCGATGGCGAGCATGATCGGACTTATAAGAAGAAGAATGAACAATGCAAAAAGCAGATCACTGGCGCGCTTCACCAGGCCGTTGAAGCCGTAGAAGGGCGTCTCGCACACCGCCACCACCGGCAGGTCGCCGATCGAGTCGACGCGCGCCTGGATCAGGTCGAAGACGAAGATGTCCGGGACGAAGTAGATCGAGGCGGTCGAGTCGCGCAGGTCCTCCAGCAGCTTGAGGATGCGCGGCTGCGAGGCCATCGGCAGGGCGATGTAGATGATGTCGATGCCGTTCGCGCGCACGTAGTCGGGCAGGGCGCTGATCCCGCCAAGGACATTCTCGCGGATGCGGTCGGGCGCGCGGTCGTCGAAGTAGCCGGTGAAGCGCACCCCGAGCATGGGGTCGGCGCGCAGCCGCTGCGCGAGGCCGCGCCCCAGCTCGTTGGCGCCGGCGATCACCGCGCTGCGGCGCAGGCCCTCGGCGGCGAGCAGGCGCGGCAGCACGAACGGCAGCAGCCGGTGCGCGGCGAAAAGCGCCGCCGGCGTGGCGAAGGTCCAGGCGAGCAGCACCCGCGGGTCGAAGGCATCGAGCGTGCGCGAGGACCAGCCGAGCAGCAGCAGCAGCACCACGATCGCCGCCCAGCCGGCGACGATGTCGAGCATCAGCTCGCCGGCGCCCGCGCCCGCCTCGCGCGCGAGGCTGCCGGGGAAGGTCATGGCGAAGACCAGCAGCGCGAGGATCAGGCAGGCGCCGTCGAAGCGCGCGCCGAAGGCGGCGACGGCGGCGCCGAGCGTGCCGATCGCCACCAGCGGGTCGATCGCCGCCTGCAGCAGCGCCGCGGTGCCGGGCTGGCTGCGCAGCAGTCTTGCCGGAGCCTGGGAGGGAGATGCGCGTGTGGCTTGCAAAGCCATCCCAGTTTGGGCGACGCGGGTTCAAAGACGATGTTTCCCGCGCGCCGCGTTTGTAGCCTCATCGGACTAGCGTTTGGCGCATGCGCCCGACGAACGATCGACCCAACCCGACGACTATAGTGGACGGAGCCATGCCAATCACGACGACGACTACGCCAGTACAGAGCGCGCCGCAGCCCCTTGCCATCGCCCCCGTTGGCGAGCCGAAGGGCGACGGCCGGACCGCCGCGACCGATTTCCTGCAGATCGAATCGATCGTCCTCAACCTCGACGCATCGCTGCGCGTGCACGCGCGCGCGCACTTCTTCAGCTGGACGCAGGGGCTGCTGCAGAGCCTCATCCGCCACGAGCTGCTGGTGTGCACGCTGTGCCACGGCAAGCCGCCGGCGTTCCGCGCCGACGGCTTCTCCATGACCACGCCCGACCCGGCGATCTTCAGCGACATGTTCCTGCGCGACACGGCGGTGGCGCCGGCGCTGCTCAAGGCATGGGAGGAGCGCCGCTACCAGCCGGTGGTGCTCGACACCGCCACCAGCGCGATCGGCAACGGCGCCTTCGCCCGCGAGATCGAGCGCCTCGGCGCGACGCAGCTCCTCGTGCACGGCGTGCACGATGCCGACGGGCGCGCGGTGACGCTGTTCACCTTCGCCTGCCGCTCGGGCAGCGTCGGGCCGCGCCAGGCCTACCTCGCGCAGCTCCTCGCGCCTTCGCTGCACTCGGCGTGGGTGCGCACCCAGCTCACGCAGCGCACCCAGAGCGGCGCCGACAAGGCGTCCGGCCAGAGCATACTCACGGTGCGCGAGCAGGACATCCTCAAGTGGATCTACCTCGGCAAGTCGAACTTCGAGATCGGCGCCATCCTCAAGATCAGCCCGCTCACGGTGAAGAACCACGTGCAGAAGATCCTGAGGAAGCTCAACGTGGTGAACCGCACGCAGGCGATCGGCAAGTCGCTCGAGCTGCGCATCCTGAACCCCTAGCAAAAAAAGCGTATCGGAAAGAACGGGGCCATGGCCCCGTTTTTTTTGGTAGTCCGTCCGGACGATGATGCCCGGGCGAGCGCGGTCCACCCCCGTAACAGACCGCACCTAGCATCTCTAGGCTGATGCGAGCCCTCGTCTTCCTGATCGTTCTTGCCTGCGCGGCGCCGGCCGCGGCGCGCGCCGCCGTGCCCGCCGCGCACCCGGACCTCGCCTCCTTCGCCGACATGGTGCGCCTCTCCGCCGCCGCGCCCCTCGTGGCCGAGCCGGTCGCGGCGCAGGCGCCGCTGCGCGTCACCTTCGTGCAGCCGCTCGCCGCCGAGCCGCGCATCTCGGTCCGCCCGGTGCGCGAGCCCGAGCGCTGGCTGCTCCTCTTCTCGGGCCTGGCGCTCGCCGGCTGGGTCGCGCACCGGCGCCTGGTGAGCCCGCTGTGAGGCTCGCCTTCCTCCTCCTGCTGGTGGTGCCGCTCGGCTGCGGCAACGCCGACGCGACCCGCGCCGGGATGCAGGTCGTGGCCAAGGTGAACGGCGCCGAGATCTTCGCCGCCGAGGCGCCGAGCGCGCAGGCGCTCGAGCAGGTGATCGAGCGCGAGCTGCTGGTGCAGAAGGCGCTCGAGGCCGGCCTCGAGCGCGATCCCAAGATCGCCGAGGCGATCGAGAGCGCGCGCCGGCAGGTGCTCGCCCGCGCCTGGCTGGAGCGGCTCGCCGGCGCCGCGCGCAGCACGCGCGAGGAAGTGCGCGCCTTCTACGAGCAGAACCCGGCGCTGTTCGCCGAGCGGCGCGTCTACCGGCTGCGCGAGCTCACCGTGTCGGCGCCGCCCGAGGTGGTCGAGGCGCTGCGCACCGAGGCGGCGCACGCCGCCGACCTCGACCAGCTCGCCGCCTGGCTGCGGCTGCGCAAGGTCAGGTTCGACGTCGTCAACAGCGTGCAGCCGGCCGAGCAGCTGCCGCTCGCCGCGCTGCCGACGCTCGCGCGCATGAATGCAGGGGAGATCGCGGTGTTCGCCGCGCCGCCCGGGGCTTCCGCGGTGCAGCTGCTGCACGCCGAGGAAGCGCCGCTGTCGGAGGCGCAGGCGACGCCGCTGATCGAGCAGTTCCTGGCCGGGCGCAAGCGCCTGGCGCTCGCCGAGGCCGAAGTGAAGAAGCTGCGCGAGTCGGCATCCATTCAATACGTTGGGGACATCAAAGCGAGGGCACGATGAAACGCATGTGGTTTGCAGTGGTTTTCCTGTGGGCAGCAGCTTTCCCCGCGTGGGGTGCCGAGAAGCTGGGGGTGGGCGACGCGGTGCGCGTCACCGTGTTCCAGCAGCCCGACCTCACCACCGAGGCGCGCATCACCCAGGGCGGCACCATCGCCATGCCGTTGATCGGCGAAGCGAAGGTGGCGGGCATGACGGCCGCGGAGGCGGCGGCGAAGATCGCCGCCGAGCTGAAGAGCGGCAAGTACCTCAAGAACCCGCAGGTGAGCATCGTGCGCACCACGCTGCGCAGCCAGCAGGTCTCGGTGCTCGGCATGGTGGCCCGTCCGGGGCGCTACGCGCTCGACGACACCAGTTCCCGGCTCGCCGACGTGGTCGCCGCCGCCGGCGGCCTCACGCCCGAGGGCTCGAGCAGCGTGACCGTGATCCGCGGCGCGCAGAGGCACCAGGTGAGCCTGCTCGGCAAGAGCTTCGAGCTGCAGGGCGGCGACACCATCCACGTCGACCGCGCGCCGGTGTTCTACATCTACGGCGAGGTGACGCGCGCCGGCGCCTACCGCTTCGAGCCCGGCCTCACCGTCATGCAGGCGATCTCGCTCGGCGGGGGCATCACCCCGCGCGGCAGCGACCGGCGCCTGAAGCTGCGCCGCGCCGGCCCCGACGGGAAGATCGTCGAGACCGACGTGGCCCTGCGCGACGCCGTCAAGGCCGACGACGTCATCTACGTCAAAGAATCGCTTTTCTAGGGAGTCGAGCATGGACATGACCCAATTCCTCATGGCACTGCGCGCGCGCCGCAAGGCGTTCGTGCTGGTGCTCGCGGCCACCATCGTGGCGGCGATCGCGGTGGCGCTGGTGGTGCCGAAGAAGTACGTCGCCAGCGCGACCGTGCTCATCGACGCGCGCGACGAGCAGGCGATGACGCCGGCCCGCATCTCACCGCGCGAGCGCGCCGGCTACGTCGCCACGCAGATCGACCTCGTGCAGAGCGGCCGCGTCGGCAGCCGCGTCGCGAAGGACCTCAAGCTCGCGCAGAAGCCCGGCGTGCGCGAGGCCTTCGAGCAGGACACCGGCGGCGTCGGCTCGATCGACGATTGGATCGGGGCGCGCCTGCTGGAGGTCCTCAAGGTGAAGACCTCGGCGGGCAACATCCTCATCCTCGAGTACTCCTCGAGCGACCCGAAGTACGCGGCGCAGGTGGCCAACGGCTTCGCCAAGGCCTATCTCGACACCACCCTCGAGATGCGCAACGACCCCACGCGCGAGGCGTCCGACTGGTTCCAGGCGCAGATGAAGGGGCTGCGCAGCCAGGTGACGCAGGCGCAGTCGAAGCTCACTTCCTACCAGAAGCAGAAGGGCATCCTCGCGGCGAGCGACCGCCTCGACGTCGAGGCGACGCGGCTCTCCGAGCTCTCGACGCAGCTGCTCGCGGCGCGCAACACCACCTACGACGCCATCAGCCGCCACCAGCTCGCCACCGAGGTGCTCGAGCGCGGCGTCTCGCCCGACGCCATCCCGGACGTCCTCTCCAACGCCTACATCAACAGCGTCAAGGCAGACCTGTCGCGCGCCGAGGCGCGGCTCGGGGAAGCGAGCGCCGTGCTCGGCGAGAATCACCCCGCCTACCAGCGCACGGCCGCCGAGATCCAGGGCGGGCGCGAGAAGCTCAAGACCGAGATGGCGAAGCTCGTCGCCGGCCTGGGCAACGCGGTGCAGCAGAGCCGCAAGCGCGAGCAGGAGCTGCAGCAGGCGATGAAGGCGCAGGAGGAGCGCATCCTCTCCCTGAACGAGCACCGCGCGGAGATGTCGGTGCTCACGCGCGACCTCGACAACGCCCAGCGCGCCTACGACGCGGTGCTGACGCGCTTCCAGACGACGCAGATCGACAGCCGCGCCAATTCCACGAACCTGGCGCTGCTCACCCCGGCGACGGAGCCGGTGCACCCGGCGCATCCCAAGGTCGGCCTGATCTCGGCGCTCTCGGTGCTGGTCGGGCTGCTCTTCGCCGGCGGCGTGGTCTACGTGCTCGAGAGCATCGACCGCCGCGTGCGCTCGCGCGCCGACCTCGAGTCGCGCCTCGCCGTGCCTTCGCTCGGCCGGCTTTCCCGGTGGCAGCCCTCGGGCGGCAGGCTGCTTCCGGCGCCCATGCGCGCTGCCCGCGCCCTTCCCCATCCCTGGTGACAAACATGCTAGCCAAACCGACTGACAACGTGCTGCCGATCGAAGCGGCGCCCCGCGGCCCCGGGATGAACTCGGGGCGGCACATCGGCGCCATCCTGATGGACGAGGGCAAGCTGACCGCCTCCGACGCCGAGCAGGTGCTCAAGCGCCAGCGCGAGCTGGGCTGGCGCTTCGGCGAGGCGGCGATCGAGCTGAACCTCATCACCGACACCGACCTGCGCCAGGCGCTCGCGAAGCAGTACGAGTTCCCCTACCTGGTGAGCGGCCCCGAGGGCGTGAGCAAGGAACTCATCGCCGCGTGGGACCCGTTCCACCCGGTGGTGGAAGAGCTGCGCGGCGTGCGCACGCAGCTGCTCATCCGCTGGTACGACCCGGCCGCGAACCGCCGCACGCTCGCCATCACCAGCGCCTCGGCGCGCGAGGGCCGCAGCTTCGTCGCCGCCAACCTGGCGGTGGTGTTCTCGCAGCTCGGCCAGCGCACGCTGCTGATCGACGCCGACTTCCGCGCGCCGCGCCAGCAGAGCATCTTCAACATCCCGGACCGCTTCGGGCTGTCGTCGATCCTCTCCGGCCGCGCCGACCTGTCGGTGGCGACGCCGGTCGCCGGGCTCACCGGGCTCGCCGTGCTGCCCGCCGGCCCCCTGCCGCCCAACCCGCTCGAGCTCCTCTCGCGCGGCAGCTTCGCGGCGCTGCTCGGCAAGGCGCAGGCGGAGTACGACACCATCCTCATCGACACGCCGCCGGTCATCGAGTACTCCGACGCGCAGTGCATCACCTTCCGCGCCGGCGACGCACTGCTGGTGTCGCGCAAGGACGTGACGCGCCTCGCCGACACGGAGCGCGCGGTGCGCGAGCTCTCGGACGCGAGCGCGCGCATCGTCGGCACCCTGGTCAACGCGTTCTAGAGGGTGCGGCGGCCGCCGAACCGCAAGGCCCTGCTCGCCGCCATGGTGCTGCTCGTGGCGGCGGCGGCGGCCTTTTCCCGGCCGGCGGTCGGCGTGCCTCCCCTGGCGTTCTTCGAGCGGCTGACGCAGCCGGGAGGGCTCTGACAACATGGCAACGGCATCGCCTTATCTCCGCGCGGAACCGCGCAGCGCCTACGGCTGGCTGCTCGCCGCCGGAGGGCTGATCGCGTTCGCAGTCGCCGGCGGCGTCTCGCTCGCCCTGGGCGAGCTGCAGGCGCTCTTCGTCACCATCTCGGTCGCGCTGTGCCTCGCGGTGTTCGCCGACTACCGCATCGGCGCGGTGGCGCTGATCCTCATGCTGCCGATGCAGGACATCGTCTGGTTCCCGCACGCGCTGCTCGGCATCACCGGCCTCAACCCGGCCAACGTGGTGCTGCTGGCGACCCTCGCCTCGTACCTGATCCGCGGCCGCCAGGGGCTGCGCGGCAGCTTCGTCCCGGCGCCGCTCGCCTGGCTCTACCTCCTGCCGATCGCGCTCGCCGGGCTGATCGGCGCCCCGCACGCCGCCGACATCGTGCCGAGCTTCTACCAGCGCGAGGTCATCCACTTCACCGAGGCGGGAGGCTACCTGCGCGACATCCTGGTGCGCCCGCTGCTGCTGGTGGTGATCGCGCTGCTGGTCGGCGCCGCGGCGGCGCAGTCGCAGAAGCCCGAGCGCTTCCTCGTGCCGATCGCCGTCTCGGTGTGGCTGATGGCGCTGGTCGTGATCGGCTACGTGCTCTACGAGGGCGTGCCGATCGGCCGGCTCGCCGCCACCAGCCAGCGCGAGTTCCTCTCGCCCCTGGGCGTGCACGCGAACGGGGTCGGGCGCCTCTTCGCCGCGGCGTACGCGCTGCTGCTCTTCCCCTGGTGGGACAGCAAGAAGCCGGGGCTGAAGCTGTTCCTGTTCCTCACCATGGGCGTGCTCACGTTCGCCCTGCTGCTCACTTTCTCGCGCGGCGCCTTCACCGGGTTCATCGTCATCAACCTGCTGTTCCTCGCCTGGAAGTTCAACTTCCGCACCCTGGGCCTCGCGCTGATGGCGCTCGCCGTCGCGGCGCTGTTCATGCCGGGCTACGTGATCGACCGCGTGACGGTGGGCTTCGACACCGGCGCGGCGAACGACATGACCGCCGGCCGCGTCGAGGGCATCTGGCTGCCGCTCGTGCACGAGCTCTACCGCAGCCCGCTCTGGGGGAACGGCCTGGGCTCGGTGATGTGGCTGACGCCGATGCAGACCGGCGCCATGCTGGAGGTGACCCATCCGCACAACGCCTACATCGAGGCGCTGCTCGACATGGGCGTGATCGGCCTGGGCCTGATGCTCGCCTATTTCTGGCACGTCTGGCGCGGCCTGCGCACGCTCGGCAGCAACCCGTGGCTCTCGCCGGAGATGCGCGGCATCTTCCAGGGCGCGGCGGCGGCGCTGGTGTGCTTCCTCGTCACCGGCATGGCGGGCAGCAGCATGCGGCCGGACCCGGACTTCATCTATTTGTGGCTGGCCATCGGCCTGATGTACGGAATGATGGCGCGGAAGCCGGCGGGCTGATGTTCGTCGACAGCGGGTTGCGAGAGGCGGCTGCCCTCCCAGGCCGCCGGGAGAGGTCATTGTCGATCTGCTTCGTGGCGCCGCATGCCTGGGGCGCGGTCTCGGGGGATGCGCGGCGGCGCGAGATCGGCGGCGCGGAGGTGCAGCAGGCGATCCTCGCGCGGCTGTTCGCGGCCAGCGGCTACCGCGTGTCGATGATCTGCCTCGACCACGGCCAGCCCGACCCGAGCGTGGTCGACGGCGTCACCGTGCACCGGGCATTCCGCCCCGACGCGGGGCTGCCCGTGGTGCGCTTCGCGCACCCGCGCCTCACCTCGATGTGGCGCGCGCTGCGCGTCGCCGACGCCGATATCTACTACTACCGCTCCACCTCGATGTGGATCGGCGTGATCGCCGAGTTCTGCGCCCGCCACGGCCGCCACGCGGTGTACGCCGGCGCTTCCGACCGCGACTTCGTGCCCGACCACGGCGGGCAGATCCGCTACGCACGCGACCGGTGGCTTTTCCGCCGCGGCATCGAGCGGGCAGATGCGATCGTCGCGCAGAACGAGGTGCAGCGGGCGCAAGTGCGCGAGCACTTCGGCCGCGAGGCGCTGGTGATCCCGAGCTGCTACGTGCTTCCTGAAGACGCTTTTCCGGAAAGAGGCGACGAAGTGCTTTGGGTCGGGACGATGCACGACAACAAGCGGCCGCAGATGCTGCTCGATCTGGCGGCACGCCTGCCGCACCGGCGCTTCGTCATGATCGGCGGCCCGAGTCCCGGCGGGCGAACCTGGTACGAGGCGGCGAAGGTCAGGGCAGCGGGACTCGCCAACGTGGAGTTCACCGGCTTCCTGCCGCTCGCCGAGGTGGAGCGCCGCTTCGACCGCGCGCGCGTGCTCGTCAGCACCTCGATCTACGAGGGCATGCCGAACGTCTTCCTGCAGGCCTGGGCGCGTGGCGTGCCGACCGTCGCCACGGTGGACGTCGGCCCGAATCGCCATGTGAAGGACCTCGAGGAGATGCAAGCCGGCGTCGAACGGCTGTTCGACGGCTCCGCGTGGCGCGCGGCCTCCCGGACGGTCAAGGACTACTTCGCGAAGAACCATTCCCCCGCGGGGGTGCTCGAGCGCTACGGGCGCCTGTTCCGTGAGATCACCGCATGACCGCGGCAGCAAGAGCCATCGCCGACCACGGCCTGAAGAAGCGCGCGCTGTCGCTCGGCGCGGTGAAGGCGTTCGACCATGCGCTGCAGTTCCTGCTCCCGGTGGTGCTGGTGCGCTGTCTCGACGCCGCCACCTTCGGCGAATACCGGCTGCTGTGGCTCTCGGTCGGCACGTTGATGGCCTTCGCCACGCTCAACATGCCGGGGTCGCTGTACTTCTTCATGCCGCGCTCGGAGCCGCGCCGCCAGCGGCTCTACGTGCACCACACGTTCCTCTTCCTCGCGCTCTCGGGGCTCGCCTGCGGCCTCGCGCTCGTGCCGGGCAATCCGCTCCTGCCGGAGGCGGCGGCGCCGCTTGCCGAGTACGGCGCGCTGGTGCCGGCCTTCGTCGGCCTCTGGGTGCTCGCCGCGCTGCTCGACCACCTGCCGACCGTCGAGGAGCAGATCGGCTGGCAGGCCGGCGCCACGCTCAGCATGTCGCTGCTTCGCACCGTGCTCGTGGCGGCGGGGGCGTGGCGGAAGTGCTCGGAGAACGCCC
>Ga0247825_10000607_pt1 | contig 22844 bp, 26 predicted proteins | sample 13C_Vanillin_Day_FD_194413 | JGI IMG/M metagenome (GOLD analysis project Ga0247825, IMG submission 194413) | Soil microbial communities from agricultural site in Penn Yan, New York, United States - 13C_Vanillin_Day48 | ecosystem: Environmental > Terrestrial > Soil > Agricultural land | place...
ACGAGGCGACCGGGTTCAAGTTCAAGGCCGAGTTCGACCATGTCGGCTTCTGGGACCTGCGCGTGGCGGTCGCGGAGAAATACCAGGTCGGCCGCGTGTTCATCGCCGGCGACGCCGCGCACAGCCACCCGCCCTATGGCGGCTTCGGCCTCAACAACGGGCTGGAGGACGCGGTCAATCTCGGCTGGAAGCTCGCGGCGAAGCTCCAGGGCTGGGGCGGCGACACACTGCTGTCGTCCTACAGCGAGGAGCGGCGGCCGATCTTCCAGGAGGTGGCGGAGGATTTCATCGCCGCGCGCATTCGCAACGACGGCGCGTTTCTCGCCCGCTACAACCCGGCGCGCGACGAAAAGGAATTCGCAGCGGCCTGGAAGACCCAGGAGAGCGACGTCGGCAACCGCGCCCAGGTCTATGAGCCGAGCTACGAAGGCTCGCCGGTGGTGATCGGCCCGCCGGGCGGAAAATCGACGGCGCACGGCAAGCACGTGTTCAAGGCGAAGACGGGACATCATCTGCCGCCGCAACTTCTGTCGTCCGGCCGCGACGTGTTCGAGGAACTGGGCCGCGGCTTCACGCTACTCGCGTTTGATGTTGATGAAGCGGCCGTAAAGCCGTTTGAGCAGGCGGCCGGCGCCTTGAACGTGCCGCTGAAGGTGGTTCGCGACAGCTATGCCGACGGTCGAGCCAGATACGAGGCCCGGATGATCCTGGTGCGGCCGGATCAGTTCATCGTCTGGACTGGCGATGGCGCGCCCGCGGATGCCGCTGGGATCATTCGCAGGGTCGCTGGACGTGGCTAGCCCTTGTCGCCTGTCCAAGAAGTTCCGGTAGAGCGCATTCGCGGGATCGGGCTCGAATTGCCAAGCGTCGGCGAAACACTCGAACGTTTCGTCGCGAAAATAAAACAGGAAGTGAGCGCTGGGCCGCAGATTCGGATCGATGATCTGCCAGTCTGTGGGCGGATTTGCGGACGCGTCATCTCCAGACAGTTCATAGAATTCGCCCCACTCGTGAGCCAATTTGCCGTAGCGGCAGTGGCCAAAGTACCAGCCGTCCATATTGGGATAGCCAAGCCGATAGCGCGAACATCGCAAGAAGCGGAGAATTCCCTTTTCCCAAAGCTTGAACTGCGGGAATTGAAACGCATTCAAGTGAAATTTGAGCAGGAGATCAGCGCCATCGTGCCATGCCTCCGGGATCGGTGCATTGGGATCTGCGCTCCAGTTAGCGTTAAGTTTCGTAAACATCGGCCCGCTGGGCATGAGATTGGCTAGCGAGTTGGGCTGTCAGTGGCCGTGCAAGCCGCGGCCTTCGGTACGCAGGCGATCCCGACATTGGAGCACGAGACTTCCCCGCCCGCGCCACGCTGGCAGGTGCGGCAGCCGTCGGACCATTCGCGGCATGCCGCGGTCGGCGGTGTCATCGGGTTTGCGGTGGCGGGGACCGCAGGTCGCGCCGGCTTCAGCGGGAGGTCGGCGGCAAGCGACACGCTCGCGGCCGCAAGCGCGACCGCGACGAGCGAGTTCCGGATCCAGAACGCGTGCCGCCGCTGCGGCATGGGACGCTCCTCAGACCGGCGGGAAGCCGAACACCTCCGCCGGGTTGTCGACAAAGATCAACTTGCGCGTCTTCTCGTCCGGCACCCAGTCGAGCACCTGATCGAGCAGCCTCACATCGTTCGGCATCGGCTTGAAGTATTGCGGATGCGGCCAGTCCGAGCCCCACAGCAGGCGGTTCGGCGCATGCTCGACCAGCTTCTTCACCAGCGGATCGGTGTCGGAGAACGGGAAGTCGTCCTGCTTGGAGATGCGCGGGCTGAGCTTCACCCAGCAGCGGCCGGTGTCGAGGCATTGCAGCACGAACTTGAAGCCGTCGCCGTTGATGCCCTTCGCCGGATCGACGCCGCCCATGTGCTCCAGCACGAACTTGCCCGGCGTCTTGAGAATGTGCGGCTTCCAGCCGTCCATCTGCTCCTCGTCGGCGCGATGCAGGTAGTGCATCGACCAGCCCCGCTCGGTGGTGCGGCCGACCATCTTCTGGTCGATCTCCTTGGTCAGCCGCCAGGTGATGCGATAGCCGACCACGCCCGACCTGGTCAGGATATCGAGCTCGCCGTCGGTGATGTGCGGCCACGGCACGATCACCGACTTGATGCGGTTGCCGTAGCGGTTCTGCGCGTGCAGCGCGATCTCGTAATTGTGCTCGTACATCATCGATAGCACGTGCAGGCCGCGTTGCAGGCCGAGCGCCGCCTGCATCTTCTCCCAGTCGTCGAACGTGGTGTCCTCGAACTCGAGATGGCTGAACACGTGGTTGGGCTTCAGCGTGAACTGCTTCTGCGGGCCGATATAGTGGTAATGGCAGTCGCACGCCCCCGGCGGCAGCTTGAGCTTCGGCCTGGGGTAGTTGCGGTCGATCTTCGGCGAGAACGGACGCGTGGCGGCTGTCGTGTTCACTCTTTCACCCTGATGTTGGCTTTCTGCATGACGTCGGTCCACTTCGCGGTTTCCTCGATAAGGAACGCGGTGAATTCGGCGGGTGTGCTGCCGCGCGCCTCGGAGCCGAGCGCCGTGAGCTTTTCCACCGCGGCGGGCTTTTGCAGCGCCGCGCGAATGGCGGCGCTGAGCTTGTCGATGACGGCCGGCGGTGTTCCCTTCGGCGCGAACACGCCGTTGAAGGTGATGCCGTAGACGTCCGGCAGGCCCGCCTCGACGATGGTCGGGATGTCGGGGATCGCCGCCGCCCGCGTCGGCCCCAGCACCGCGAGCCCGCGCAACCGGCCGGCCTTGATATGTTCGAGCGAGTCGACCAGCTGCTGCAGCCCGGCATCGACATGACCCGCGACCAGGTCGGCGACCGCCGGTGCGTTGCCGCGATAGTTCACCTCGGTCCAGGTCACGCCGGTGCGAAGCTTCAGAAGCTCGCCCATGAAATGGTTGATGCTCACGCCGCTCGACACCGCGACGGTGAGCTTGCCCGGATTGCTTTTGCCGTACGCGACGAATTCCGCGACGGTCTTCACCGGCAGCGTCGGTCGCACCAGCAGCATGTTGGTCGCGACCGCGAGCGTGCTGACAGGGGTAAACGCCTGGTCCCAGCGATAGGGCGGCTTCGGCATGGTCATCGGCCCGAGCATGATCGGGCCGTTGGAGCCGACGAACAGCGTGTGCCCGTCTGGCGTGGAGCGCGCAACGTAGTCGCCGGCGATCGTGCCGCCCGCGCCGGGCCGGTTCTCGACCACGACCGGCTGGCCGAGCGAGTTGCCGAGCGCGGATTGCAGCACGCGGGTGCTGATATCGACGTTGCCGCCGGCGGCATAGGGCACCACCAGCGTGATCGGCCGCGTGGGAAATTGCTGCGCGGCGGCCGGCGCGGCCAGCGCGGCGAACAGGATCGATCCGAGCAGCCAGCGGCGCGTCTGCATGATGTCCTCCCGGGCGGACTTTATCGTTGACGCCGACCGTAGTGCATTTTCAGGCCGCGTGGAATTGCGCGGGATCGGGGCCGGACATGACAAACGGCATGCATTCGCAGCCCGCGCGCCAGCAGGCTGCTGAAAAATTCATGGCTGTCATTCCGGGGCGCGCCGAAGGCGCGAACCCGGAATCCAGAACCGCGGGATTTCCTGCTTTTCTGGATTCCGGGCCCGCTGCTTCGCGGCGTCCCGGAATGACGCGGAGAGTTTTTCAGCAGACTGCTAGAAGCCCTTCACGACCTCTTTCATGTGCTCCGCGTTTGGCGGCGACGCAAAGCAGTGCGCCACCAGCTTGCGCCACTCCTGCCAGTCGGCGCTGCCGTAAAAATCCTTGGTGTGGTTCTCGACGGTGTCCCATTCGATCAGCAGCCGGTAGCGGCTCGGGTTCTCGATGCCGCGCTGGAGCGAGAAGCTGCGGCAGCCTTTGGCGCGCTTGAACAGCGGCGCGGCCTTGGCGGCGCCGGCCTCGAATTCCGCCTCCTGGCCCGGCTTGATTTCGATCTGCGCGATTTCGAGGATCATGCTCACGGTCCCTTTCTGAATGGCGGGCATTCCCGCCGCTTGCGCACGGCGCGTCAAGGCCGATAATCAATCGGTCCCGTAGCGCCGGAGTCCCGATGGCTGCCTCGCAACTTGTGTTCTTTCTCTGCTGGCTTGCGATGGCGCTCGCGGGCGGCGCGCTGATCTATGTCGTCTGGGAGCGCTTGCGCGCCCGATCCGCTACTCGCCCTTGATCCCGGCGGCGGTGATCACGGTCCGCCACTTGACCGTCTCGTCGGCGATGAACTTGTCGAACGCGTCCGGCCCGAAGCTGTCGATCACGAAGCTTCGTGCCTCCAGCCCTTTCCGGATATCCGGCCGTGCCAGGATCTCGGCGACGTCGGCTGCGATCTTGTCGCGGATCTCGCGCGGGATGCCGGCGGGCGCAAACAGCCCGAACGCGCCCTGCGAGGTGTAACCGGGCACGCCCGCCTCCTGCATGGTCGGCACGTCCGGCGCGAGCGGATTGCGCTTCGCGGTCGAGACCGCCAGCGGTTTGAGCTTCTTGTCGGGAATGTGCGGCAGGATGTTCGACATGCCGTTGATGGTCAGGTCGATCTCACCCTGCAGGATCGCCATGGTGGTTTCGTTCGCGCCCTTGTAGGGCACGTGCACCAGCTTGATGCCGGCGATGCCCGCGAAGAACTCGGTGGCGATGCGCTGGATCGTGCCGGCGCCGGTGGTCCCGAAGGTCAGCGTGTCGGGCTTGGCCTTGGCGAGCGTGATCAGTTCCCTGACGTTCGACACCGGCACCTTGTTGGCGACCGCGAGCATGTGCGGGATCGACGCCATCATGGCGATCGGCTCGAGCTCCTTCATCGAATAGGGCAGCGAGGCGTAGAGCAGCGGATTGAGCACGAAGGTCTGGTCGGCGGCGAGCAGGAGCGTGTAGCCGTCAGGTGTGCTTTTCGTGGCCGCGACCGTGCCGACCAGCGTGTTGCCGCCGGCGCGGTTTTCCACCACGACGTTCTGGCCCCACTTTTCCTGGAGCTGCTGCGCGACCAGCCGCAGCAGCACGTCGGGTGCGCCGCCGGGTGTGAACGGAATGATCACGCGCACGGTGCGGTTCGGATAGTCGAGCGCTGCGGCCTGTCGCGGAACGGATGCAGCGGACAGGAAGACAAGCGCCAGCGCCGCAGCCAGAATTCGCATTGCCCGCTCCCGTTGTCCGGTACCCAAGAGACGATTTAACCAAATGTTCGCGGCGAACTTCAACCGGCGCAGCGCGTGAAAAAGTCACCGGGCCGGTTTGCGTGGCGCGCGCTAAGTCCGACAATTGCGAATCCGTTGCGCCGGGGGAGCGCTCATGACCGCATCGCAACTCGCCTTCTTCGGTGGCTGGCTCCCTTTAGCCCTCGCCGCCGGCGTAGTGATCGTGTGGGCTGGGAACGGCTGCGGATCAGATCGATGGGGCGTACGGAACCGGCGACGGCGCGGCCGCTGGACGGCCGTGAGGCACAGCCATCAAGCGAAGCAGGGCGTCAGGCACGGTCTGCGCGTCAATTGCTGTTTCCGCCGCTGCCGTGGCGCCGCAGCGCGGTTGCTTCGAGCCATTGGATGCCGGCAAACAACAGCGAAGAGATGACCGCGAGAACGACGATCGCCGTCATCACCAGGTTCATCTGGAAAATCTGGCTGCCATAGGTGATGAGATAGCCGAGCCCGGCCTTCGCCGCCTGAAATTCGCCGACGACGACGCCAACCAGCGCAAGACCGACATTGACCTTCAGCGCGGCGATCATGGTCGGCACGCTGCCCGGCAGCACGATCTTGGTGAGCACCTTCACCCGCGACGCGCCGAACAGGCGCACCAGCCGGATCTTGTCCGGATCGATCGACTGGAAGCCCGTGTAGAGCATCAGGATGGTGACGAACACGCTGATTGCGATCGCCATCGCGTAGATCGAGGCGACGTCGCCGAGCCAGATATAGAAGATCGGCACCAGCGCGATCTTGGGGATCGCGTTGAGCACGACGATGAACGGATCGAGCACGCGATAGACGTACGAAGACCACCACAGGACGATGGCGCAGAATGTTCCCAGCAGCATGCCGCCGACGAAGCCGACCACGGTCTCGATGACGGTGACGAGCGTATGCGTCTGCAGGGTGCCGTCCTCGATCATCTTGACGAAGGTCCGCGCCACCGCGCTCGGATAGCTGGTCAGCATCGGATTGATCCAGCCGGCGCGCGGCCCCACCTCCCAGAGAATCAGCAGCGCGGCGACCAGTCCGATCTGCCAAAGCTGGATGGAGAGCGTGCGCCGCCGCAGCGCCTTGAGATAGGCGATATAGGCGGGGCTCCGGGCGGCCGCCTCGGCCGAAGCGGTCGAAGGCGTCGAGCGCGCGAAGTGAGACAAGACAGCCTTGGCGCCGGTCATCATCGGTCTCGGCCTCTCATTGGATCTGGTGGATGTCGAGCTCGTCCCAGATGCGCTGGAAGTAGCCCGAAAACTCGTCGCACTTGCGGGCCTGGAAGGGCGTCGGCCGGGTGGGGCCGAAGCTCGGGAATTCGATACGGTGCTCGGACTTGATACGCCCCGGCCGCCGGCTCATCACGATCACGCGGTGGGCCATGCTGATGGCTTCGCCGATGTCGTGCGTCACCAGGATGACGGTCTTGCGCTCGGCCGAGAGAATGCCGGCAACCTCTTCCGACAGCGCGAGCCGCGTCTGGTAGTCGAGCGCTGAGAACGGCTCATCGAGCAGCAGGAGATCGGGCTCGCAGCACAGCGTACGCGCGAGCGCGGCGCGCTGCCGCATGCCGCCCGACAATTGGCTCGGCAGGCTGTGAAGGAATTCGCCGAGGCCGTAGCGCACCAGAAGGTCCTCGGCCCGGCGGCGGGAGGCCTTCATGTCGCGCCCGAGCAACTCGGCGCCGATCGCGACGTTGTCGAGAATGGTCCGCCAGTCGAGCAGCGTATCCTTCTGGAACATGTAGCCGACGCGCGGCGAGGGCTTGGTGACCTCGTTGCCGTCGATGCGTATGCAGCCGCGCGACGGCGGCAGCAGGCCGGAGACGATCGACAGCAGCGTGCTCTTGCCGCATCCGGACGAGCCGACGATGGCAATGAACTCACCCGGAGCGACGGAGAGCGAGACGTTGGCCAGGGCCAGCGTCTCCCGCTCGGGCGTAAAGTAGTTCAGCGTGACGCCATCGATCTCGACCGCCGGCCGGGTCGAAGAGGCATGCTCGACGAGCGCCATGCTGGGCTCCGCGATTTATTTGCTGGCGAACTTCTTGGTGGCGCTCTCTCCGTAGGAGGTGTCGACGATCTTGTCGTAGGCCACCTCCTTGCCGGCCGGGAGCACGCCGCCGATCACCATGATCTCCTGCGCCTTGGCGAGACCGCCTTTGTCGACGATCGTGTTGGTCGCCCAGATCGGCACGCCGACGGTCCGGTAACGGTTCACGACCGCGATGTTGTCCTCGATGGTCAGGCCGGGAAAGTACGGCGCGATCACCTCGGCGATCTCTTTCTCGCTCGCGCTCTGGACCCAGCTCTGCGCCCGCGCGATCGCGTTGGTCCACTTCTGCGCCACGTCCTTGTTCTTGGCGAGCCAGCTCTTCTTGGCGAAGAACACGGTGTAGTCGGCGCGCCCGACCTCCTTGCCGATGGAGACGATGAGGTTGGCCGCTCCGGCCTGCACGAGCTTGGTCAGGTTCGGCTCATTGAAAATGCCGAAATCGCCGACACCGGAAATCCATGCCCCGTCGCGGGCGTTGTGCGCGACGTTCTTGATGACGTTGGACACGGTCGCGGCGTCGACCTTGTTCTGCTTCAGAACGTATTCGAGGTAGAGCTCGGGCGTGCTGCCCGGCCGCCAGCCGAGGACCTTCTTGCCGTTGACCATCGACCAATCGAACTTGTCGATCTTCGCCCGCGACACGAAGAACAGCCCATCGGTCGCGGTGAGCGCGCAGAAGATCATCGGCTTGTCGGGCGACTCGCCGTTGTAGATGTAGACCGGCACTTCCGGGCCCGCGAGCGCGAAGTCGGCCTGATCGGACAGGACCATCGCGCCGGCGCGATCGCCGCCGTTGGTGGTCACCATCTCGACGTCGAGGCCTTCGGCTTTCACAAAGCCTTTGCCGAGCGCGACGTACATCGGCACGTAGAACTGGGAGCGCACCACCTCGGCCATCTTGACCTTGATGAGTTCGGCTGCGCCGGCGGGCGACGTCAGCAGAACCGCCGCGAGCGCGGCCCATACGAAACGGATGCCGGACTTCCTGATCATCGTCGCACCTTTGGTCATCGGGATGTGCACATTGCGATGCAACGCCTATGCCAAAGCGGATGCGGCACTTTGGGCGTCCAGGCCTCTGGAAGCGCGGGGCTTTTTTCGCCGCGGCGTTCGGCGCGGCGCGGACATCGAGGCCGGCGAGCGGGACGATGGCGGCGGCTGCCGACGTTGCGGGCAGGGCGCCCAAGAAACAGACGATGCGAATTTCCTGCAGCATGCGATGGCGTCGAAAATCAAGGGATTTCGTCCGGCACATTCCTTGCTGCCCATCTGGCGACCCAGTCTGGCGACCAGGCGTCGTTTCGAAGCAGAGGGAGCATCCAATGCACAAGTTGTCGATCCCCGCCGATCTCGTCGAACGCGTGAATCAACGCGCCGGCCGCGAGCATCCGTTCGATGTGATGGACCCGTCGAAGACGGCCTTTGTCGTCGTCGACATGCAGAACTATTTCATGCATCCCGACTACCAGGGCGAGGTGCCGATGGCGCGCGAGATCGTTCCGCACGTCAACCGGATGGCGGCGGCGATGCGGGAAGCCGGCGGCCATGTGGTTTGGGTCAAGAACGCCACCAACGATACCCGAGAAAGCTGGTCGGTGTTCCACGACTGGCTGATGACTCCGGACCGGCGCGACCGCCGCTACGCCAGCATGGACCTTGCGCACGAAGGCCACGCGCTTTGGCCGCTGCTCGACGTCAAGCCGGAGGACGCCCAGATCGTCAAGAAGCGCTTCAGCGCCTTTATCCAGGATTCATCCGACATCGCCGCCTATCTGCGTGGGCGCGGCATCGACACGATCCTGGTCGGCGGCACGGCCACCAATGTCTGCTGCGAAAGCACCGCTCGCGATGCGATGATGCTGAACTTCAAGGTGGTCATGGTGCACGACGCGCTGGCGACCTATACGGACGAGGAGCACAACGCCACCTTGCGGATTTTCTATTCGATCTTCGGCGATGTGCAGACGGTCGATCAGGCGATCGGATCGCTCGAGCGCGGGCTTGCTGAGAAGCTTGCCAAGAAAGTTGCCTAGCCGGTACGGACGCCGGCGCGAGACCGTCAATCGCCCTTGATGCCGCCTTCCCAGGTCGCGGCGGCGAAACTCAACGGGTTGCGGGCCTTGGCCGAACGCAAAAAAACCACCGGGCTGACACGGCCCGGTGGTCGTTGTTTGCACGGCGCTTTTGCAAAGGTCAGGCCGGCGAGGCCTGCGGCCGGCGCAGCGCGACGAGCTGCAGCGCACCGAGCGCCAGCACGGCGAGCGCCTGTCCGATCACGAACGCCGTGCCGGGCGTGGTCGGCGCGATGAGGCCGGCCTTGAGGATCGCGAAGCTCGCCATCGTCCAGAGCGCGTTGCAGACGATGACCGTCCACACCGCGCCGGCCGCGATCTGCGTCCGCGTGGCGACGAGCACGACGAACGCCACGTAGAACACGAGAACCACGCCGGCTTCGCGCATCAGGGCGACCGGCAGACCGAGCCAATCGCGCAGCGCGTCCGCGCCGGCCACCAGCAGGGCTGCGGTGAGACCGCTGGCAATCGCGTCGATCAGCAGCGCCGCGCGCAGGAGCGGGGTTTGACGGATCGAGTTCATCTCATGAAGCGAAGTCATGGCAACCTCCTGTTGTTGAAACTGTTGCGATGTAAGTCCGGACCCGTAGTCGGGTCGATTACCTCGGAGGTCATGGCCGCGCGGCGGCGCGATGCTATTCTCCGGCACATGAGTTCCACACAGACACAGATCGGCGACCATCTGCGCAACTGGCGTCAGCGCCGGCGCCTCAGCCAGCTCGAGCTTGCGGGCGACGCGGAGATTTCGACGCGTCACTTGAGCTTTCTTGAAACCGGACGGGCGCAGCCGTCGCGGGAGATGGTCCTGCGGCTCGCCGAACAGCTCGACGTGCCGCTGCGCGAACGCAACGCCATGCTGATCGCGGCAGGCTTTGCGCCCAAATTTCAGGAGCGCACGCTCGACCATCCGTCGCTGAAGGTCGCGCGGCAGGCCATTGACCTCGTCCTTGCGGCGCACGAGCCGTTCCCGGCGCTCGCCATCGACCGGCACTGGACGATGGTCGCGTCGAACAAGGCGGTTGCGCCGCTGCTCGGCGGGATCGACGCCGCGTTGCTGCGACCGCCCGTCAACGTGCTGCGGCTCAGCCTGCATCCCCAGGGGCTCGCGCCCCGCATCGCCAACCTCGCCGAATGGCGCGGGCATCTGCTGGCGCGCCTGCAACATCAGGTTCGGGCGACCGCGGACGAGACGCTGACGGCGTTGCTGGACGAGTTGCGGCGCTATCCGGGTCACGGCGCGTCGGCCGGACGGCCGGCCGCCACGCGCGACTATGCCGGGATCGTCGTTCCGCTGGAACTGGTGACGCCGGCGGGAACGCTCGCCTTCTTCAGCACGACGACCGTGTTCGGCACGCCGGTGGATGTCACGCTGTCGGAGCTTGCGGTGGAAGCCTTCTTTCCGGCCGACGCCGCGACGGCCGAGGTCTTGCGACGCGGCTGAGTAGGATGCCGCAGGCCACCCGGTTGCCCGGCTGGTTGCAACTTCCTAGCATAGCGCCGAATAAAAGTTCTTTGGGAGGACGCCGATGACACGATCCGAATCCATGACCGCAAAGCCGTCGCGGCGGCGCATCCTCCAGGGCGCGGCCGCCGTCACGGCAGGCCTTGCCGCGCCGACGTTCCTTAAGATCGGCTCGGCGCTCGCCGCCTATCCGGACCGGCCGGTGAAGATCGTGGTCGCCAACACGCCGGGCGGTCCGTCCGACATCATCGCCCGCTTCATGGCGGCGGCGATGGCCGAGCCGCTCGGCGGCTCGGTGATCGTCGAGAACCGGGGCGGGGCGGGCGGCAACATCGGCATGGGGTTCGCGGCGCGCGCAGAGCCCGACGGCTACACCATCCTGCTCACCACCAGCGCCTTTGCGGTCAACCCGGGTCTCTACAATTCGTTGCCCTACGATCCGTTCAAGGACTTCGCGGCGATCTGCGAGCTTGCGGTGTCGCCGAACGTGTTCGCAGTGAAGCCGGAACTCGGCGTCAACACCATGAAGGAGTTCGTGGCGCTGGCGAAGAAGGATCCGAGCAAGTTCAACGTATCGGCGCCGCCGATCGGCACGACGCCGCAGCTCGAGGCCGAGGTGCTGAAGGCGCGGGAAGGGTTGCAGGGCATGGCGACCGTGGTGTTCGCGGGCGGCGGCGACGCGCTGAAAGCGCTGATCAGTGGAACCGTGCAGCTCTCCTCCGGTGTGCTGGCGCCCGCCCATCCGCAGATCAAGGCGGGGACGATCAAGGGGCTGGCGGTCACCGGCAGCAAGCGCTGGCACGACCTGCCCAATATCCCGACCATGGGCGAGTCGGGCTTCAACGACTTCGTGTTCGAGACCTATTGCGCCCTGTTGGCGCCGGTGAAGACCCCGCCGGAGATCGTCGCCAGGCTGGAAAAGACCGCGCTCGACATCCTGGCCAAGCCGGACATTCGGCAGAAGCTGACTGCTGCGGGCTTCGAGGTGACCGCCAAGACCGGCAAGGGCCACATGGAACGGGTTGCCAAGGAGGTCCCGATGTACAAAAAGATCATCGAGGACGCCGGCATCAAAAAGCTCTAGAAAACCAGGGTTTCGGGCACCATGGCCGTGGCGCAACGGTGGTGTGACCGATTCGCTACAGTTTCCTGTGAGTTGTTCGCACTGCAGCGAATTGGAATGCCGCCTGCTTTGATACTGTGTACGTTGCTGGGCAAAAGGTGGGGGCTCAAACAGATGCAAGTTTGCTCCGTGGCCGTTCAATCCCGAAGGGCCACACCGTGAGTGATCGGCCGATCATCGCTGTCACGTGCCTTTCTTTCGAGGCGCAAGTCGCTGCAGGACCTGGGGTTTCGGTCCTGTGCGGCACGGCGCAGCGCTATGTCGACAAGCTCGAGGCGGCGGTCCAGGCGGGCGGCAGCGGCATCATCAGCATCGGCATCGCCGGCGGCCTCGCCCCGGGCCTGGCTCCCGGCGACTGGGTGATCGCATCCGCCGTGATTGCCGACGGCGTCCGCATCCCGACCGACAGCCGGTGGTCGCAGCGGCTGCTCAGTGCACTGCCAACCGCCATCCATGCCGATATTTCAGGCGTCGACGCCCCGGTGGTGGCCGAGGCTGACAAGCGCGCGCTCCACCAGACCAACGGCACGGTGGCCTGCGATATGGAATCCCACATCGCGGCCAAGATCGCCGCGCGCCACGGCGTTCCGTTCGCGGCCTGCCGGGTGATCATCGATCCGGCCGAGCGGACCCTGCCGCCGGCGGCGCTGGTCGGCATGCGCTCCGACGGGCGGCCCGACGTGTTCGCGGTGATGCGCTCGCTGCTGCAGCAGCCGCGGCAGACCTTCGCGTTGCTGCGCGTGGTCGCCGACCTGCGCGCCGCGCGTTCGGCGCTGTCCGACGGCCGCCGTCGTCTCGGCAGCAACCTGAGCTTTCCCGGCCACGCCGAGATGCAGCTCAATCCGTCGGCTTGATCCGCCGGCCGCCCGCGTTTATTCCGGAATTCCCCAGGCCGCGCGCGAGAGAATGTCTCGCGGCGGCATGATCTTGGCGGGATCGATCGGCGCGCGTTCGATCCGCACCGCGATCAGCGGCTCATAGTGCATCCTCGACATGTGGTGCTCCCGCAGCACGATGCCGTCGTTCGTTGTGCATTGATGCAAGCCCGCGTCCATCACGTTCGGCGACATATCGAACCACGTGCAATGTTCGCCGGCAATCGCTTCGGTGCGGCCGAGATTGACCGGTCTGCCTTCGCCGCCGCCGATCATCACTCTGACCAGCGGTGTTTTGGACATGCTGAGACGCGCAGGCCTTCCTGCGATGTCACTTTCGAAGCGCAAGCTGAGTCGTGCGGTTACGTTCTCGATGGCGAGCGTGCGCTTGCCGTCGCCGTGGACTTGGTCGGTGGACGTCCAAGGAAAGTGCCGCTGGACAATGCGTGTAAGCAGCGGACGACCATCCGGCGCGGTGCGTTCCGTTTGCATCGTGACCGTTACGTCGCCCCGCCTTTCGCCCGTTTGCGGCGGCGATGAATCGTTTTTCGGCAACCATGCGTCCAGATCGAGCAGGTTCGAGGGCGGCAGCACATCGCTAGGAGAAACTGGCCTCCGCTCGACCCCGGTCGCCCGCACCGCTGAAGATTCGCCGTAGGGGCCGACAAACTTGTTCCAGAGCTCGATGCCGTCGCCTGCAATGCAACTCAGCCGCTTCAACTCACGCTTTGACGTCCCGGGGCCGTCGGTCGTCGCGCGAGCCACGTTCCAGACATCGCAACTCTCGCCGAGAAACGTCTCGCGCTCTTCGGTTTTGAAGGCGGTTTCGTCCCACGGGACACTGCGATGGGCCTGGGCGCCGCGCATGATCTGCAGCGAACTCAGTGCGTTGGCGAGATCGCGCCGGACGGTGATGGAGACCGGTCCCGGCCCGAAATAGCTCACGGTGTCTTCGTGCCCGCCGATGATACGGTCGGTCCGCGCCCATGCGCCGTGACGCCGGACGGTATCGACGATGGTCCGCGGTGGCCCTGAGCCCGGTTTGACATCGAAGGTCGCGACATAGTCCGGAACGCTACCGGTCGGCGCGAACGGTGCATCGGTCGCGCCGCAAACGCCAGCAAGGGCGAAAGGGCCCGCGAGCACGATCAGCAACAGCCACAGTCGTTTCATGCGTGCCATCCCAACGAGGCCAAAGCCTCCGACGGCATCACGTCAAACTTACGGCAGCCGCTGGCGGGATGCGGATTTGGTCAACGCCGCGCCAAGCCAATCTACCAAGCCAATCTACAGCGCCAGCGCGGTGTTGCCCTTGAACAGGATCGGTCCGGTCGGGCGGCCGGTGGGTGAGCCGGTCGCCGGCTCCAGCGTCAGCTCGAACAGTTGATCGGGCTTGGGCGCCGGCAGGTCCTTCAGCGACAGTTGCAACGTCTGCGCCCGGCTCATCAGGCCGACCGACACCGGACCGCGCTCGCGGCTCGGCAGGGTCCACACTTCGATGGCGCGGCCGGGCGGCACGTCGATCTGCGCCAGCGGCAGCAGCACCACGCGCCCGTCGGCGAACGTATGCACCACGGCGCCGGTGCGGCTGCCGTCGACCAGCACGGCGACCATCACCGGCTGCTGGCTGGCGGCGCGGATCGCAAAGCTCAGGCCCACGACGAGCAGCAGCACCGCGACCGAGGAGCCGAGCGCGGCCGCGCGCAGCGCCGGCAAGCTGTCCCAGAACCGCGACCACAGTGACGTCGTTTCGGGAGCCTGCGCCGCAGATCCCGAAAGGCCGGCCTCGATGCGGCTCCACAAGGTGTCGCCGGCCGCGCGCGGATCCACGGTGTCGTCGAACGCCGCAAGACGCGAACGCCAGGCCTCGACCTCGCGCGCGAAGTCCGCATCGGATGCAATCCGCCGTTCGACCGTCATCTTGGCCTCGCCTTCGAGCAGGCCGAGCACGTATTCACCGGCCAAAGCCTTGTTGTCCTGTTCGGCGGTCATCCCATGCACTCCTGCAACGAGATGAGGCTGCGGCGCACCCAGCTTTTCACCGTTCCCAGAGGAACGCCGAGTTTCCCGGCCAGTTCGCCGTGCGAGAGGCCGTGAACATAGGCCAGCACGACCACGGAACGCCGCTTCGCATCGAGCCGTTCCAGGCAGCGCCGCAGCGCGCTGGTTTCCGGCAGCCGCGCCAGCGCGCTTTCGGTCATCGGCGCGGCCTCTTCCGCGGCATCTTCGTCAGAGGAGAAGCGGCTCTCGTCACGCAGGATCGTCAGCGCGCAATTTCGCAAAATCGCATAAAGCCAGCTCCGCGCCGCGCCTTTTTGCGGATCGAAGGTCCGCGCCGACCGCCAGACCCGCATGAACGCATCCTGCACCGCCTCCTCGGCCAGGTCCTGACGCCGCAAAATGCGCCGTGCCACGCCCACCATGCGCTGCGCCTCGACGTCGTAGACGACGCGGAGCGCGGCTCGTTCGCCCGCAGCGCATCGGGCGATGGCTGCGGCGACCTGCGCTTCTGTCGCGCTGTCCGTGGGTGAGGTGGCGGCGGTCATGGCTTGCAGGTCATGGCTTGCAGGTGATGGCTTGAAGGTCATGGCTTACCGGTGAGGGTCCATCTACGAAAAGACCCATTACGGGCCAATGTCATAGCGGGTTACCGCGGCACCGGCCGTTTGGATGCATCCCGCTCACAATTCTTTTATGGCCGCCTCAGGCATCCAACCGCGAAGCCTCCCCGTATCCCGAGTGGTCGCCATCGAGCGACAGGATTCCAAGGGAGACTGCCATGAAACTCCAGACCATCCCGGCCGTGTTCGCGGCCATTCTGCTCGGCTCCACCGCGGCGCAGGCCGCCGAGGTTGCCGCCCTCACCGGCGACGACACCGTGTCGATCGTCGACACGTCCAAGAAGGCGGTGACCAAGACCTGGAAGATCGAAGGCGTCGCCGGCAAGGTGCTCGGCATCGACGTGCGCCCGGCCGACAACATGCTCTACGCGGTCGGCGCCGACGGCGGCATCTACACGGTCGACCTGAAGACCGGCAAGGCGACGATGAAGTCGAAGCTCGAGAAGAACGTCGACGCCAAGACCATGGTGACCGTCGACTTCAACCCGGTCGCCGACCGGCTGCGGCTGATGAGCAACGACGGCACCAGCCTGCGCGTCAACGTCGACGACGGCAAGGTGACGACCGACGGCTCGCACAAGTTCGCCGAGACCGACATGCACAAGGGCGAGAAGCCGAACGTGGTCGCCGGCGCCTACAGCAACTCGGTGAAGGGCACCAAGGAGACCGCGCTCTACAACATCGACGGCACCGTCGGCGCACTGGTCAAGCAGGCGCCGCCGAACGACGGCATCCTCAATGCGATCGGCAAGCTCGGCATCAAGGCGACCAGCGTGGCGTTCGACATCTGGTCGGACGGCAACGGCAAGAACGAAGCTTGGCTGATGTCCGGCGACTGGCTGCACAGCGTCGATCTCGCAACCGGCAAGGCGACCCCTTCGGTGCAGATCAAGGGCGTGAGCGGAGTTCGCGACATCGCCATCCTCCCTGCGATGTAAGGCTCTCTAGCCCAGGCCTTACTGCAGCAGCCCGGCGCGCGTCAGGCCCCACTGCCTGGCGCGCGTTGGTGTTTCAGCCGTCTGTCTGGCTGGCTGAGCCAATAGTTCCGCGCGCACGCGGAACTTTTTTCTATGTCTTTTTGCAACCTCGCCACATTTCGGCGGTTGTCCAACGTATCGACCAGCACACGTTGGACCTCACATGGACCACGCTATCGAAACGGTTTCCAGGCGATCGATGACCCGGGAGTGTCTGGTGAATTCCGTCGTGGCAACCGGCCTGCTCGGCGGCGGAGGGCTTCTTGTGCTCGCATCGCTCAGCTTCGTCCTGTGGTTCTTTGCCAGATATTTTTGGATGTGGTGAGCCGACATCCGTGGCAATTTTCGCAGTCTGCTCTCAGGCAAAAAGCCCGGCATATCGCCGGGCTTTTTGCAGTCCGATGAACGTGGCGCTTAGTCCCGGCAACGCCGGGTCTTGGTCACCGAACCGTCCGGATGCCGGGTCGTGGTCGTTCGGCAACTATCATTCGACCTGCTGTAGCCGTCGGTAACGACCGCGCGGTCCCGATAGCGCCGATAGCCGGGTGAGCCGACATCGACGCCCACACCGACACCCACGCCGCCACCGCGTCCGCCGATATAGACGTCCTGTGCATAGGCTGAACTCGCGAGCGCCAGACCGGCGGCCGCGACAACGAACAGCAAAGTCCCTCTCATGGAATGGTCTCCTTGTTGGCATCCTCCCAACAAGGAACGTGTGGGCTGCCCAACGCGTTCCCGCGCGCAGGAACTATCGCGATCCGGTGGATTGAGCCTGCGGGGCGTTGGGACCCGTGTGTGCGTTTCTCTCGGGCGACAGGGCGAGATAGAAAACCACCGATGCCACGAACGCCACGACCAAGGTGGTGACGACGACGAGGCTGGGGGAGGAAACCTTGTTCACGGCCATCACTGCTTTGCTGCACCCGCCGAGGCTCCGAGCCGGGGCGGCGCATGTCAGGGAGACGGCACGTCAATTCGAGGACCCGCCGGTTGGTTCCACGAGAGCCCTGCTATCCGGGGAACCAACCGGCGGGTCCCCGATTAACGCAGCATGGACAAGCCACGCGATAAAACCGACCGTGCTGCAAAACCGGAAGAAAAGATGCCGGCAGCCGGTCCCCATGCGAAACCGGAGCTGACCGATCCGGACAAGACGCCGGGCGCAGGGACGCTGCCGCCGGTCGACAAGGAACGCGATGACGACGCGACGGCGGGCTAGCTTCGCCCGTCGTCTCAGACGACCTTGAAGACGTCGATCTCGACCGAGCCCGGAAACATCGAACGCCAGGCCTGCATGTAAGTCTGCACCCGCACATCGCTGGCGAGCTGCTGGCGATTGAGCTCCAGGGACTCCGGCGCGTCGTACTCGATCTCCTGAAGGAAGCGGCTGGGATCGTCGACGTTCTGCAGCAGCCGGACCTTGGCGTCGGCAAACATCTGATACATCGGCGCCGAGGACTTGATCATCGCGATCATCTGATCGGAGGCGCCGCTCAGGGTAAACCGGAAGTGCAGCGTGCGCCGGATCTTCGGTTCGTCCTTCCTGGATGCGCCGGTCTTGGTGTCGCCTTTGGCCATGGTCTCGGCAGTCCTCTTGGTTGGCGGCAAGTTCTGGTTGGCGGCAAGCACGCCCCCTCATTATGCAGGATCGCGCCTCCCAGCGCTGGTAAACGGCGGAATAACCCGCGCCGGGCCGTTTCGCTCCGGCCCCGTGGCCGGGCTTAACGAATTGGTTCCCGTCTCTCTGAACCTTTTTTCAGGTTCCTTCGACTATACGACATGCCCATAACGTTCGGGGGAGCGACAAACATGTTTTCCAATATCAAGTCTCTGAAGAGCCATGCAAAGTCGGCCGTGGCGGCCGTGGGCCTCTTGGCCCTTTCGGCGCTGCCGGCCGAAGTCACGGCCAGTCCGTTTGCACCGCTGTCCGGCGCCTGGGCTGGTGCCGGCACCATCACCACGTCGAGCGGCGCCAAGGAGCGCATCCGCTGCCGTGCCAAGTACAACGTCAGCGGCGCGGGTTCGAACCTCGACCTGACGCTGCGCTGCGCCAGCGACAGCTATAATTTCGAGCTTCAGAGCAACTGCAGCCACAGCAACGGCGCGGTGTCGGGCACCTGGTCCGAGAACACCCGCCATGTCGGCGGCAGCATCGAGGGCAGCGCCCGCGGCAGCAGCATCAACGTCCGGGTGTCGGGCATCATTTCGGCGATGCTCGCGGTCAACACCAAGGACAACGCGCAGTCGATCTCGATCCAGGCGCCGGGCACCGAGCTTCAGCACGTCGCCATCTCGCTCAGCCGGAAGTAACGCTCTCGGCAATCCATAGACGAACCCGGAATCCATGCGTGGATTCCGGGTTCGTTCGCTTTTTTACCCTGCCCCGAAGTGGGACGTCCGCCAGGTCCTTGTTCGCCTGTTCGATGGCCGCGTCATCCGCTAGTCTCCCTTGCAATGGGGAAGCGGGAGGACGGGATGCTTAATCGTCGAAAACTTTTGGCCGCCTCGGCGGCCACGCTGGCGGCTGGCTCATTGGGCGCATCCGGTGCGCGGGCGCAGGCCGACTGGCCGGTCAAGCCGGTCAAGGTAATCGTGCCTTATCCGCCCGGCGGCGGTGCCGACACCACGGCGCGCATCGTCTACCAGAAGCTCGGCGAGCTCTGGGGCAAGCAGTTCGTCATCGACAACCGCGGCGGCGCCGGCGGCACGATCGCCGAGGCGGTCGCGGCCAAGGCCGATCCCGACGGCTACACCATCATGCATGACGCAACCGCGTTCTCGGTGAACCCGGCGCTCTATACGAGGCTCACGTTCGACTACGCCAAGGATTTCCAGCCGGTCGCGCTGGTGTCGCTGGTGCCGAACATCCTGGTGGTCACGCCGTCGGTCGAGGCGAAGACCGTCGCCGACATCGTCGAGCTTGCCAAGAAGACCTCCGGCGGCCTCGACTTCGCCTCGTCGGGCAACGGCACGCTGCAGCATCTCTGCCTGGAGCTTCTGAGATTCACCGCCAAGGTGCAGATCAATCACATTCCTTACCGCGGAGGCGGCGATGCGCTGAAGGACGTGGTCGCCGGCAACGTGAAATACTTCTTCTCCAACGGTTCGGCGTCGGTCGGCCTGGTGCAGGGCGGCAAGGTCAAGGCGATCGCGCACACCGGCAAGGGCCGGCTCGGCACATTGCCGGATCTGCCTGCCGTGCAGGACACCATCGCAGGCTTCGAGGGCTACGAGTGGAACGGGCTTTTCGTTCCCGCCGGAACTTCGCCGGAGATCGTCAGGAAGCTCAACGCCGGCGTCAACGAGGTGCTGCGCCAGCCCGACGTTCAGGCACGCTTCAAGCAGCTCAACATCGAGTATCGCCACACCACGCCGGAGGAATTCCGCAGCTTCGTCGCGGCGGAAACCGACAAGTGGGGCAAGATCGTGCGCGAGGCGGGGATCAAACTCGGCGCGTGACGCGACCGGCGCACGTCGCCGCTGCCGTGGTGCTGGAATGAGCGAAGTGGTGGCCACGACGCTGACGCTTGCCCGCGAAGGCGGGCGCAGCTTCGACGGTTACCTGGCACGGCCGCAGAAGACCCGCGGACCGGCCATTCTGGTGCTGCACGACATGTTCGGGCTGAACGAGCCGATCCGCGCCGTGGCCGGCCGCTATGCCGGCCTGGGCTATGCGGCGCTGGTGCCGAACCTGTTCTGGCGATCGCAAATTCCCGATGCGCTGTCCTACGACAACGATCAGCATCCGGCCGCATGGGAGCGGCTCAAGGCGATCGACCTTGACGTGGTCAGCGCCGATATGCGCGTCGCGGTCGAATGGCTGCGGGCGCAGCCGTTCTCGGCCGGCAAGGTCGCCGCGATCGGCTTTTGCGGCGGCGGTCGATTTGCGTTTCTCGCGGCCGTCCGTTGCGGCGTCGACGGTGCGGCGTCGCTCTACGGGCTCGGTATCTCGGAGCACCTGGGCGAGATCGGCAACGCCGGGGGTCCGCTGCAACTGCACTACGGTTTGCAGGACCAGCATATTCCCCGTCAGGAAATCGACGCGGTGTCCGAGGGGGTGCGCGGCTGGCCGGCGGCCGAGGTGTTCCTCTATCCGCAGGCCGGGCATTCTTTTGCCAATCCGGTGCGGCCGACCTACGACGCCGCGGCGACGAAGCTCGCAGACGCGCGCATCGAGCGGATGCTGGAAAAATTGGGCGGCTGTAGCTAGCGCATCTGCAGCAGCACGAACCACTTCTTCTCGTTCAGCGAACAATTCTGCATCAGCCCGGGTCCGGCCGGCGTGCCCTTTGACGGCGGCGGAAGCGTCCAGTCGCCGCAGCCGTTCTTATTTTCGGCGAATTTGAGGTCGCGCCGCAGCCGGAGCTTCTTGACCGTGACCGACTGCTGCACATTGCCGCCGGCGACGTACATTTTCTGCGTCTTGCTGTCGATGTGCACGACGACGTCGCAATGACTGCGGCTGACCGAGGTCTCGCCCTGCCCTGCATGGGCTTCCGACAGGACACGGTCGCGCACCGCGCTCTCGCTAGCGTCGGCGAGCCGCTTTTCGCGGTGATAGCAGACGAGGTCGCCGATCCGCGGCTTCGTGGTCGAGATCGGACACGCGCGATAGAAGTGCGCGTCCCCCGGCGCCTTCTGGCCGACGGCTGAGTCCGCGACGCTGGTCTTGAAGGCCGCGAAAATGTAGTGCCGGTGCGCGCTGGAAAACTGGAAACGTGTTTTCGCGAAATCCTGCACGTGGGGAAGATTGGGCGTGTCGCCGAGCGCCGCGATCTTCACCACATAGCTGATGAAGGCCGCGGACCAGGGGTTGTCGACGATCGCCGCCCGGAACGCGGCCTCCCGCAGCACCTCCGCGGTGTCCTGATCCTCGGCGTGCCGGCCGAGCTTGATCAGGTCGGCGGCGGGAATCTTGATGGCGTCGGCCACCGTGGTTTCGCCGTGCAACGGCGCGCGGTCCCCGCCGGCGGCCTCGGGCTTGTCGTCGTTGCGCGACGCGGACGCCTCTTCGTACCCCCACACCCGCAGCCGCGCGGCGACCCTGGCATTGTTGCCATACAGCGCGCGCCAGTACTTCAGCACCTGCCACCAGCCGAGATCGCCGAGGCGCGCCTCGTCGTCGTCGCCGTCGCTTTCCTCCTGCTCCGCCTCGACCAGCCCGAAGCGGAACAGGCGGCCGTTGGCGTCGACCTGATGTCCGCCGAAGCGATAGTGTTCGTCGAGCGCGGTCTGCGCGATCCGCGTCGCGATTTCATTCGGCCATGCGGCGGCGGTGCTGTCGCAGATCTTCTGCACGCGGTGCCAGAACGGCTTCGTATCGGAGGGTTGTGCCGCCGCGGAGGCCGTGCCGAGGCTGGCCGCGACTAGGATGGTCAAGGCAGTTGCCCGCATGGCGTCCTCCGTGACAGAGAACGTCATGCTGCACGGGCGGCCGGAAGAGGCAATCCGGAACTGGCCGCCTTATTTCTTCAGACCCGCGTTGGTGATGACGTCGTTCCAGCGCTTGTGCTCTTCTTCCATGTGGCGGCGGAATTCGGCGGGCGTGCCGCCATGCGCTTCCACGGTCTGCGCCCGCAGCGCCGTCCTCACCTCGTCGGACTTGAGCGCCTCGTTGGCGGCCATCGCGAGCCTGTCGATGATCGGCTGCGGCGTGCCGGCCGGCGCAACCAGGCCGAACCAGAGCACCGAGACGCAGTTCGGCACGCCGGCTTCGACCATGGTCGGCAGGTCGGGAATGATCGTGCCGCGTTTCGGGTCGGTGGTGGCGAGGCCGACCAGCTTGCCGGCGCGCACCTGGCCCATCACCGTGGAGGCGGGGGAGAAGTAGCCCTGCAGGCGGCCGGCCAGCAGGTCGGTGACCACCTGCGGACTGCCGGTATAGGGAATGTGCTCGATATTGACCTTGGCGAGCGACTTGTACAGCTCAAGCGCGAGATGCGTCGAACTCGCCACGCCGGAGGATCCGAACGCGATCGCGCCGGGCTTCTGCTTCGCCAGCGCAGTCAGCTCCTGGACGCTCTTGACGCCGAGCTCCGGCGTCACGGCCAGCACGGTCGGCGTCGATGTCATGAGCGCGATCGGCGCGAAATCCTTCATGATGTCGAACGGCAGGTCGGTGGTCCGCATCGCCGCATTGATCATGTTGGCGGCGGACGCGACGTAGAGCGTGTAGCCATCGTTCGGCGCGCGCGCGGCCTGCGTGCCGGCGATGCTCGAGGCCGCTCCCGGCCGGTTCTCGACGACGAACTGCTGGCCGAGGATCTGGCCCATTTTGGCGCCGACCACCCGCGCGCTGATGTCGGCGGTGGTGCCGGCCGGAAAGCCGCTCAGGATGCGCACCGGTGCGGTCGGATAGGCCTGGGCCCAGGCCGGCGAAGCGGCGGTCAAGATGACCGTCGAGGCGGCGGCAAGCACAAGGCACGCGACGTGTTTTGCGATTTTACT
>Ga0247825_10000608_pt1 | contig 22843 bp, 15 predicted proteins | sample 13C_Vanillin_Day_FD_194413 | JGI IMG/M metagenome (GOLD analysis project Ga0247825, IMG submission 194413) | Soil microbial communities from agricultural site in Penn Yan, New York, United States - 13C_Vanillin_Day48 | ecosystem: Environmental > Terrestrial > Soil > Agricultural land | place...
GCGGGCTGATCACGCTCGCGTTCCTGGCTATCTACCTGTTGATCGGGTCGCCCTGGGTGTACTTCGTGATGGGATGACGGGCGGGAGGGGTCAGGTCTTGAATCGATGGTTTTTTCACGCTCTGACCCCGATCGCGCCGGGCCCGATGCCCGGCGCGACGGTGTGGGAACGTTCGTTGGCTATGTCTTGACGACCTCTCCGCCACCCGGCCCGGCGGGAGTCTTGCCCGTCGCCGCCTGGTAGGCCTGGCGGTAGCCGCGCGCGATGGCCCGGACCGCCCGGCCGATGTCGTCGTACACGTGGTCGTCGAGGTTCGCGAACGAGATGCGCACCGACCAGTCTGGCGCCGCGAAGCCGCTGCCGTTCAGCAGGACGATGCCGTGGTCTTCGGCCAGCCTGAACACGATGTCGAGCGGATGCACGTTGTCCTTCATCCACGCGACGATGTCCTCGCCCAGGTGCTTGCGCGCCCAGAACTCGAAGTCGATCAGGCCGTAGTAGTAGTCGAACAGCTCGTTGGGCGGGACCTCGAGCCCGAGTCCCTCGAGCGTCGCCTGGACGCGCTTCTTCACGATCCCGATGCACGCTTTCTGGTAAGCCTTCTTCTCGTCCATCAGCTCGGCGAGCGAGAAGATCGACATCATCACTTGCTGCGGCAAGGACAGGCCAGCCGTGTGATTCAGCGCGACATCGCGGCTGTCGGCGACGATGCGATCGATGAAGGCGAACTTCCGCGGCTCGAGCGTGAGCCCGCCGTAGCGCTTGTCCAGCAACTGCTTGATCGGCTCCGGATGATTGGCGATCATCTCGTCGAAGATGTTGTCCTCGTGCACCGCAATCGTGCCCAGGCGCCAGCCGGTGCAGCCGAAGTACTTGCTGTACGAGTACACGCCGATGGTGTTCTTCGGGAATGCCCCCATCAGTCCGCGGAAGCCAGGCACGAATGTCCCATACACATCGTCGGTCAGCAGGATGAGATCCGGCCGCTTTTCGAGCACCTTCCCGATCTTGGCGATCGTTTCTTCAGAAATCGCCACCGCGTACGGATTGCCGGGGTTGACGATGAAGAACGCCTTGACCTTCGGGTCCAGGAGTTTCGCGAGCTCCTCATCCGAGTACTGGAAGCGGTTCTCCTGCTTCGCGTGGACCTCGACAAAGTGGAGGTCGTAGTCCTCGAGGTGCGCCATCTCGAGGTACGGCGTGAAGATCGGCACGCCCATGGCAATGGTGTCGCCCTGATTGAGCAGCCGGTTGCTCTTCAGTGACTTGAAGATGTAGCACATGGCGGCCGTGCCGCCCTCGACCGCGTACAGTTTGAACGTGCCCTTCGGTCGTGGCTTCCCGCACATCGCCCACTGCAGGTACTCGCGAACGATCTGTTCGTTGTGCACCAGCATCCGGTCGGGAACGGGGTAGTGGTCGCCGATGATCGAATCCACCAGTTCGTGCACGAACTTGTCGGGCTCGAAGCCGAACTTCTTGACCGTCCACGGCACCATCGCCTGCAGGAACTCCGCGCCCGGCATGTCCTGGTGCGCCTTCAGCCAGGCGTCGAGCCGGTCGGCGATGCCCGCGGCCTTGGGCATGCCGCCGACGCCCGGCGGCAGGTCGAGCACGCGCTTGCTCTCGGTGATGGCGAACTGGCCGAGGAGGAAGAACGCCTCGCGCGGCTCGGTCGCGACCCAGTTCGGGTTACCGCGACCGGCGTTCAGGTAGGTGAGCGATGCCTCCGTGGCGGACTTCGACGCCACCTTGGCGAGGAAATCCTTGATCTCGAAAGGGCCGAGCTTCTCGTACTGTTCGTACCGTGTGGGTGTCAGATCCATGAGTAGTTCCTCGTCAAGTTGAAAAGAGAAGGCACGGGGCTCACGACAGCAGGATGATCAGGACCATGCCCCAGATCGTCAGCAGCGTGTTGCCGACGGCGTAGGTCACCGTGTAGCCAAGTGCCGGGATCTGGCTCTTCGCCTGATCGCACACCAGTCCGAGCGACGCGGTCGTCGTGCGCGCGCCCGAGATGATGCCGAGCGTCAGCGCATCGTGGAAGCGGAACAGATACTTGGCCACGAACATCCCGAGCACCAGCGGGATCGTCGTCGCGGCGGCGCCCCACAGGAACAGGCCGACACCCTGCGTCTTCAGGCCGTTCACGAAGCCCGGGCCGGCGGAGATGCCGACGATGGCGATGAAGATGTTGAGGCCGACCGAGTTCATGAACCAGATGGTCGGCGTCGGGACGCGTCCGAACGTCGGGCGCACGGAACGGTACCAGCCGCCGATGATGCCCGCGACGAGCGCGCCGCCCGCCGTGGACAGCGTCAGCGGCACCCCGCTGATATTGAGGACCAGCGCACCGAACAGGGCGCCGAGCACGATCGCCACGCCGACGAACGCCATGTCGGTGACGTCGGTCGCGCGATCGGGGACACCCAGCAGCTTGATGGCCACGTTGGTGTCCTGCGTGCGGCCGACGATCGTGAACAGGTCGCCGCGCTCGACCGTGGTGTTCGCCAGGATCGGGATGGTGGTCGCGGTGGCGCCGCGCGTGATTTTCCGCAGAAAGACCCCGCGCATCGCCGGCATCTGGGCCAGTTCGGCGAGGGTTTTGCCGTCGACCTCCTTGTTGGTGATGAGGACATCGACGCCCTCCACCGGCACCGCCAGCAGCTCGCGATCCTCGACTTCGGTCGCGCCCGCGCCGAGCAATCCGACCAGCACCTCGCGACGGCCCGCGACGGCCAGGACGTCGCCTTCCTGCAGGACGGTATCGGCCGCCGCCTCTTCGAGCTTCCCGTTGCGGCGAATGCGCAGCACGAAGACGCGCGCGTCAGGGACCATCGCCTCGGCCTCGCCCGCACGCAGGCCGACGGCCTTACCACCCTTTGCCACGCGGAACGCCCGCACTTCCCAGCGGCGCCACGCCGTCCCTGGCCCGCCGATTTCCTTGCTGCCGCCGCCGAACTTCTCCTCGTAGTCCTTGCAGGCGGCGACGAGATTGATCCCGAGGAGCTTGGGGCCGAGCACGGCGATGACCACCGCCGAGCCCATCGTGCCGAACATGTAGCTCACCGCATAGGCAACCGGCATCGAATCGATGAGCGCCTTGGCCTGATCAGCCGCCAGGCCCAATCGGTTGATGGCGTCGGTTGACAGGCCCATCGCGGCAGAAATCGTCTGCGACCCGGAATAGAGCCCGGCCGCATATCCGAGGTCATAGCCGGCGAACTTCGCGATCCCTACGGGGACCAGCAAGCTGAACACGCACTGGACGACCGTGAACAGCGCCTGCGGCACGCCGGTCGTGGCGACGCCGCGGACGAACTGCGGCCCGACGCCGTAGCCGACCGCGAACAGGAACATGAGGAAGACCGTCGCCTTGAGGGGCTGAGCGATGGTGATCCCGATCTGCCCGATGATGACGCCGGCGAGTAGCGTGGCCGTGACCGACCCCAGGCCGATGCCCTTGAAGGTGAACTTGCCGAAGTAGTAGCCAATCCCCAGGGTGAGAAAGATGGCGATCTCCGGGTACTGCTTCAGCGTCGCAAAGAACCAATCAACCATGACGTGCTCCGTTTCGTTGGCTCCCCTGAGCCATCCATGACGGGGAACGCCGAGGACGACGCGGCGGGCATGGCACGCGCGCCGTCCTCAGGCGGTCCGCCCGCGACCGTGCTGGTCGCGGGGAAAGTGAGCATCCGCCCGCCAATCAGCGGCGCGACTTCGCGGCGAGCGCCGCCAGCGCGGATGGTTTCAACAGCTTCAAGCCCTGCGCAGCCTGGTACCCGTGGATCTCCTTCACATCGAGCTTCCGCATGAACGCGATCGTGTCCGGCATGATCACCTGGCCGGGAACCATGATCGGGAACCCCGGCGGATACGGGATGACCATGTTGGCCGACACCATGTCGGGCCCGTTCTTCAGCCGCTCGTCGATCTCAGGACTCGCCAGCTTGATGAACTCGCAGTTGTCCTCCTGGTACGCCATGTAGAACGCTTCGCGCATGTGGCCGATGTTGACGGAGCCCTTCGGGTTGTCCCGGAAGGCGTCGTGGAAGCGGCTGAAGTTCGGCAGGTCCGGCACGTCGGTCATCAGCGAGGTGACCCGCGCATCGAACGCTGCCTTCGCCGGCGGCCCGCCATCGGCCAGCTTCTTGTCGATTTCGCGCGCCACGTCGGCCAGCGCCTTGACGAGGAGCGCCGCGTCACTGCGCGTGTTGTTGATGTTGGTCTGCAGCAGGACGCTGTTGCGCGACGTCTTATTGAGCTGGATGTCGAAGCGCTCGGCCAGCAGTCCCTTGAACGCCGTGCCGTCGTAGCCGGCGCCACCGCAGATCAGCGTCAGACGGGTCGGGTCGAGAGCGATCTCGTCGCCGTCCCACGCATCGATCAGATCGCGCCAGTTCGAGTGGGGCCGTCCGTAGTCCTTGATGCCGGACTCACGGAACGCGTCCGGAACCATTTCGGCCGGCGAGGCGATCCGGAAGTATTTCGAAATCAGCGGATGACTGTTCACCTCGCGCCGGATGCGGAACGCAATCTCTGCCGCGCGCATGGTCAGTTCGTAGCCCTCGAGCTCCATCTGCCGGCGCGCGACGTCGAGCGACGCGATGATCTGCAGGTTGGGGGACGTGGACGTGTGCGTGAGGAACGCCTCCTGGAAGGGGCCCTCGACATGGTGGAAGTCTTCGTCCCACACCAGCATCATCGAGCCCTGGCGCAGGGCCGACATGGACTTGTGCGTCGAGCACGTCTGGTAGGCGCGGATACGCGCCTTGTCGGGATCCGCCATCAGCCTCTTCGACGCGACAGCCGGGTCCTTCGGGTCGATGGCGCCGTTCTTCTCGAGCCACGCCTTGTACGCTTCGCGATATTCAGGGCTGCGCAGCTTCGTGGTCAGCGCGGCGGCCGCGCCCATCGCCGTGCGCCGGCGGTGGAAGGCGTTGAAGCGGGCGAAGCCGAACCACGCCTCGTCCCAGATGAAGATCAGATCCGGCTTGATCGCCAGGCACTCTTCCATCACCCGGGCGGGGTTGTACATGTGCCCATCGAACGTGCAGTTCGTGAGATCGACGGCGCGCACCTTGTCGAGCGTGCCCTCGGCGGCGCAGTTCAGCAGCGCCTGCTTGATCGTCTGCAGCGGCACGGCCCCGTACATCGAGTATTCGGTGAGCGGGAACGCTTCGACGTAGTACGGCTGCACGCCGGCGAGCACGAAGCCGTAATGATGGGACTTGTGGCAGTTGCGATCGACGATGACGATGTCGCCAGGCTGGCAGATGGCCTGCACGACGATCTTGTTCGAGGTGGACGTGCCGTTGGTGCCGAAGAACGCGCGCTTGGCGCCGAAGGCCCGCGCGGCCATGTCCTGGGCCTTCTTGATGTTGCCCGTCGGCTCCAGCAGGCTGTCGAGCCCGCCGGTCGTCGCCGACGACTCAGCGAGGAAGATGTTGGTGCCGTAGAAGTGTCCCATGTCGCGGATCCAATTGGACCGGAACACGGACTTGCCGCGGGCGATAGGCAGCGCGTGGAAGGTGCCGATCGGGCGGGCGGCATACTTCTTCAGGTTGTTGAAGTACGGCGTCTCGAAGCGATCGTTGACACCGTCCATGACCGCCAGGTGGAGCTCCATAATCTCGTCGATGTTGTGGAAGATCCGGCGAAATGGTTCCGCCGCGTCGCTGCCCGCAAGTTCCTCGACGGAGCGATCGGTGAGCAGGTACAGATCGAGTTCCGGGCGGAACTGCTTGATGGCGCCGCCGAGCGCGGTGGCGAGCGCGCCCGGTTCCGTGCTCGCGGCCTTGTCGCCAAGGTGGCGCAGCAGGAAGTCGCGGAGCATCGGCGCGTTGTGGCGTGAGCGGTACTCGAAGCCGTCGCGGATGACCACCGTCTGCAGGTCGTGGTTGCAGATCATGGCAATCACGGCATCCTCGAATGTGCCGACCTGGACGACTTCGTAGATGAACGGATCGTCGGGCCGGCGCAGCCGCTTGATATCGGCCCGGGCGCGCTCCCAGCCGGACGGATCAGCGCCCGTGACGAGCAGCATTTCGAAGTACGGAATCTGAGTCGTGGAGCCCTGAAGGTCCGGCGGGAGGAGCTCGTGCTTGCGCGCGGTCTCCTCGCGCAGGGGATCCCACACGCCTTGATCAGTCCGGTAGGTCTCGGTCATGAGTGCTCCGGACACCGTCTGAACCAGCCGCGCGCACACCCCGGCGTTCCGTTCCGCCAGGGCTTGCTCGATCGCCGACATCACCTTGGGTCCGGGGTACGCGAAGAAGGCCTCGAGCACTGCCACCTCACCGAACAGCGCCACCGCCTCGGCGTATCGCTTCGTGTCCTGCGGATCGGTGCCGGTCGCGGACTGCCACGCGCGGACGGTGGCGTTCAACTGACGCCAGCGGTCGGTACGCGCTTCGGTGGCGGAAAAGAAGTCCGCGAGGTCGGTCGTCGTGGACGCGACCGGAGCGGCGGACACAGCTTTCGTATCAGTGGTCATGGGTTCTCTCCAGAGGCTGAACGGGGTCCGCGCACTCCTCGCGCAGTACACCGGGAGAGTACGAACGCGATGAAGGCTGTCCTATGCGTTTCCGGCGTCACTGGCGCGCGGGCCGTTACCGCCGGTGACGTCTTGATGACGAACGCATGGAGATGGCCGATCGGTGCGGCGCACTCACCTGTCATGCGCATCGGCCCCCGCTTACGGCGAGATCCGGTTGGCGCGCGGGACGCGCGCACCTCTACCGGAAACGCATAGGCGCGTCGTGGGCGAACCCGTAGCGTGACGGTGCGATGGTGGTGAGCACCGTGATCGAGCCGCCCGACGTCCTCGTCGCGACGGTGACGGGGACAATGACGGCGGGTGACCAGGTCCGGATCGTCGAGTGGATCCGCGCATCGATTCGCACCGGCGGCTCTGTTCGCGTGCTGCTGCGCCTCGACGGGTTTTCAGGGTGGATGCCGGACGATCCCGCGATCGACTCGGCGGCGCTCTGGCTGCACGACGACGAACCCGTCCGGAGGATGGCGATCGTCGGCGACGGCCGCTGGCGACAGCAGGTGCTCACCCTGGCCGCGCAACCGGTACGCGGCATTCCGATCGACTACTTCGAGACAGAGACGGCGGCGCGGGCCTGGCTGGGGAGTATCGGGGGCGATTCCCCTGGGAGCCGTGCGGCCACGCCCAATTGAGGATCCCGCTTATGCAGATTCGATCTCGTGCGCTTCCTGCGGTTGTCTGTGCGGTGACGCTGCTCGTCGGCAGCGGTACCAGTGTTGCGCAGACGCAGCTCGCTTCGCCCGGTTCCGCGACGGCGGCGTCCGCCGACCCGCCGGCGCCGCCCGCTGCTGACCCGCCGACCCCTGCCGCCGAGCCAGCCGCTCCGCCGCAGGCCCCACCGCCGCAAATCACGGTCTCGGGGACATCGGAGCCTGACGGTTTCAAGATGGGCGACTTCAGGTTCAAGGTCGGTGGCCGCGTGAAGCTGGACATCATCCGCGATTTCAAGCCGATCGGATCCGAGGACACGTTCGATGTGCGCACGATCCCGATTCCGCAGGCGGAGGGACAGAACTCGACCCTGAACGCCAAAGAGACGCGGCTGAATGTCGACATCCGTGGCCCGGTACAGGGCAAGGAACTGCGGGTGTACGTCGAGACCGACTTCTATGGATCGAGCGCGGTGCTGCGGTTGCGACATGGCTACGGGCAGTGGGGTGCGATCCTCGCCGGCCAGACGTGGTCCGCCTTCGTCGACGAAGACAACATGCCGCGCACCCTCGACTTCGAACAGCCGATGGCGTTCGCGTCGGTGCGCCAGGCGCAGGTGCGCTTCACCGCAAAGACGGGCGAACACTCGAGCGCCGCATTCGCGCTCGAGGACAACAAATCGAACATCTCGATTCCGACCAACGTTTCCGGCAAGGCCGAGTATCCCTATCCGGATGTCACGGCCCGCTACCGGTTCGACGACGGCAAGCGCCACTTCCAGGCGTCGGGGTTCCTCGGCGGCGCGCGCTTCCGGCCCACCACCGGCGATCCGGACAGCGCGACCCTGTGGGGAATCGGGTTGTCCGGTAAGTTGAGCACCGCTGGCAGGCAGTTGGGCCCGGTCATGACCTCGGACAAGGACAGCGGCTATGCCACCTTCACCTGGGGTTCCGGCATCGGCCGATACCGCGGCGGCCCGACCGCGATCCCGGACCCGGACAATGAACTGAACCCGATCGGCGGCTACGCGTGGATGCTCGGGTACGAGCACTTCTGGAGCTCGGTGTGGTCCACCAACGCTGTCTTCAGCAGAGCAAACGCGTCGGACGAGGATTTCTACACAAGCGCAATCAACAAGAACGTCGACTACGGCTCCGTGAACCTGCTCTATTGGTTCCTCGGTGATCACGGGTATATGGGCGTCGAGTATCTCTACGGCCAACGCGAGGTGTTCGGCGGCGGCGACGACAACGCCTCCGCGCATCGGGTCATGTATGCGGTTCGCTTCAACTTCCCGTAATCACAAGCACTGGGAGTTCGTGGTGCTGCCGAGGCTCTGGGTGGCCGCGCTCGTCGTGGCTGCTCTGGCGCTGGCAGCGACCTCTGGTGCCGCGACGAAGGTCGTGCCGGGGACGTTCGTCTGGCACGACCTTGTCACCGACAATCCGGCGGCGGCGAAGAAGTTCTACTCGGAGCTGTTCGGGTGGACGTTCGAGCCGGGCAAGGGAGTCGAACCGGACTATACGATCATCCGCCACCAGGGTGTCCCGGTTGGCGGCATCGTCGTGCCGAAACAGCCGACATCGCCGCAATGGTTGTCCTTCGTGGTCGTTGCCGACGTCGACCGTGCGGTTGATGCCTTCAGGCAGGCGGGGGGACAGGTCTATCGGGAACCGGTGAACGCGCGCAGCGACCTGCGGGTGGCCGCGGTGGCCGACGCGCAGGGCGCACCGATCGGGCTGGCGAGCCGCGGACCGGTGGAAGGCGTCAGCGAGACCCTGCCGGAGATCCATCGCTGGCTGTGGATGGATTACGTGGCGCGCGACGAGGCGCCGGCGCTCCAGTTCTATTCGCAGCTGCTCGGATATCAGTCGCAGGCGGAGGCGCGCGATACCGCGACGTATTACCGTCTCTCGAACGGAAAACCGCGCGCCGGGTTGTTCAAGACGCCGTGGCCGCGCGAGACGTCGATCTGGCTGCCCTACATCCGCGTGGCCGATCCGGAAACGTCCGCGAAGCGCGCCCAGGATCTCGGCGGGCTGATTGTCCAGGCGCCGGCGCCGCGGGTTCGGAACGGATCCCTCGCCATCGTGCTCGATCCCGGCGGTGCGCCGATCGCTCTCCAGAAGTACCCGTACTGAACAGGAGCCAGCCATGAGACACGCACGGATGGCAGCGTTGGCGCTGCTCGCACTGATGGCGACGTTCCTGGCGGCGTGCGACTCCGGTGGCATCGGCGTCGGCCTGCCCGCCAGTGGGGCGCGATGGGGAAGCGGCGGCAGCGGCCCCGACGTCTTCGTCGGTGGTGGCCCGGTCTACTAGCGTTCCACTTCGCCAGCATCGCGCGTCGGGGTTCCCGTCGCGGGGCCCCCACGTGGCGTGGCGGCAGCAACCGAGCAGAGCCTTGCGGTGGTAACCATGAACGCGCGACGTGCACTCTGGTGTTTCTGGCTCCTGGCCGTGCTGTGCGTGCCGAGCGCCTGGGGCCAGGAGAAACCGCCGCTGCCGACGGATCTCCTTGGCCGCGAATCCCCGCGCGGCGCGGTCATCGGCTTCATCACCGCGGCGCGCGACAGCAAATATCAGATCGCGTCGCAGTACCTCAATCTGGCGGCACAGCGCGAGAGCCCCGAGGAACTGGCGCGTCAGCTGTACATCATCCTGAACGGCCGGCTGAATGTCAGGCTCGTCGGCGTCAGCGACAAGCCGGAAGGCTCGGTCGCGAATCCGCTCGCACCAGACGAAGAAGTCATCGGCGCCGTGTCGACGTCACAGGGTCCCCTGGATATCGTGCTCGAGCGTGTCACCGCGAGGAATGGTGCCCGGCTGTGGCTGTTCTCGCGCAAGACGTTGCGCTGGGTCCCCGAAATCTACAAAGAAGTCCGGGTGGTCTCCATCGACGAGTACTTGCCGCGGGGGCTGACCACGCGCGTGCTCGGAGTCCGAATCTTCGACTGGCTCCTCCTGCTTCTGATCATCCCGCTGCTGTACAAGCTGCTGGTCGCCATCGACTGGCTCATCGCCTTCGTCATCGCGCGGACCCCGGCACGTCGATGGCTGCCGCGCAAGACCGACGCGTCATGGCTTCCAGGCTCGATCCGGCTGCTCGTCCTCTCGCTGCTCATCAACCTCGCCGTGCCGCGTATCGAGCTCCCCCTCACGGAGCGCCGCTTGTGGGTGTTCGTCGCATCCATCCTGACCACCGTCGGCGCGATCGGGATGCTGCTCCGCGCCGTGGATTTCGGCGAGCGATACCTGCAGGGACGATTGCGCGGCGCCGCCCTCATGGAGAGCCAGGGACTGCTGCGCCTGTCGCGTCGCGTGGTTCAGGGCCTGGTGATTGCGGGCGGCGTGGTCGTGGCGCTCAGGTACTTCGGCTTCGATCCGACGGCAGCGCTGGCCGGTCTCGGCATCGGCGGTATCGCCATTGCGCTCGCCGCGCAGAAGACGCTCGAAAACGTCATCGGCGGATTCTCCCTCGTGTTCGACAAGGCGATCCGCGTGGGCGACTTCCTCAAGGTGGGTCAGACGACGGGGACCGTCGAATACGTGGGGTTGCGCTCGACGCGCATCAGGACCCTCGACCGGACGATCGTCACGGTGCCGAACGGCCAGATGGCCACGGTCAACATCGAAACGATGTCGCAGCGCGATCGCTTCTGGTTCAACCACGTCGTCGGGCTGACCCGCGCGACGACGACGCGCCAGGTGCGCGAGATCCGCGGTGCGTTCGAGCGGCTGCTGCTGGAGCACCCGGCCATCGATGTCTCGACCGTCCGGGTGCGCTTTCTGCGTCTCGGCAGCTATTCGCTCGACGTCGAACTGTTTGCCTACATCTATGCCGACGACTACGACACGTTTCTCACGGTCCAGGGCGACCTGTTGATGAAGGTGATGGAGATTGTCGAGAACGCGGGTGCCGAGATCGCGGTGCCGTCACAGACGCTCCACCTCTCGAACACCCGCGTGCCGTCGTAAGGCCCGATCTGACCGGCTACTTCTTCGCCTCGACGGTCACTTCGTTCAGGAGGATCGGCGCTGCCGTGTATTGCGCGAGCTGGATCGTCCGCTTGTCCTTGTCGAACACGACCCTGGTGGCGCCGTTGGCGCGTCCCTCGCCTTTGCCGGCCTTGGGCAGGTGGAACTCCAGAAAGGTGAAGGGGAAGTTCACCGAGGCCGGATCCTCCTGCACGTCCGCCAGGCGCAACGGGCGGTCGGTCCCGATGATCAGCCGCGTGCCCCCGTCGGGCATCGGCTCACGCCAGACGTAGCGCAGACCCCACCCGACCTTGTAGGCGTTTGGATCCGGTCCCGTCCATGCGGGGATCCGCATCAGCCCCTTGAACGGAATCCGCTGCATCCTGGAGAGCAGCGCGTCCTGGCCGCCGTTGATCATGTTGTCGATCAGGTCGATCTTCTCCTTGTCGGACGAATACCTGTCGATGGTAATTTCCAGCACGTGCGAGGTGCCCGCCCCGCTGCTGGTGATGGTGGTCAGGGAAGTGCGCAGGCGTATCGGGCCGTCAGGCACCTGCGCGGTCACGGGCGGTGGCGATGCCAGGACGAGGCACGCCAGCACGGTCAGCGTTGAACGAATCGGAACTCCAGACATCTGAGGTGTTCTCCTTGCGGACGCATTGTGTCGTGCTGGCGCCCCGCCCCGGACCAATCGGTTTACTTCTTCTCGACCGTGACTTCGTTCAGCAGGACCGTGCCGGCTGAGTAGCGTTCCAGCTCGATCATGTTCTTCTTCTTGTCGAAGATGACTTTCGTGGCTCCCGTTGCGCGTCCTTCCCCCTTGCCTTCCTTGGGCAGGTGGATCTGGATGAACGTGAAGGGGTAGTCAACGGTCCGCGGCTGATTGCGAATTTCCGTCATGCTCATGGGCCGGTCGGTGCCGAGCACGAGGCGCGTTCCGCCGTCCTCCATCGGTGTGCGAAGCGCGTAGCGGAGGTCCCAGCCCAGGCGGTAGTTCATCGGATCCGGGCCGACCCATCCAGGGATCCGGATCCGGCCCTTAATCGGAAGCCGCTCCATCTTCTTGAGCAGGGCATCCTGGCCGCCGCTGGCCATCGTGTCGATCAGGTCCTGACGTTCCTCGGCAGTCGAGTACTTGTCCAGAGTGATCTCGAAAACATTATTGCTGCCGGTCCTGACGTTGGTCATGTTGACCACGAACGCGCGCAGGCGGAGCGGTCCCTCGGGTACCTGTCCGCTGACCGCCGGCGGCAACGCGACCATCGCCATGGCCGCCACTGCAATCATCGTCGAACGAATTCGAGCTCCAGTCATGTGACGTGTCCTCCTCGACACATAACCGCCGCGTGTCGGCGGTGCTTCCGGGGTCGTTACGCGGTCCGCGGTGCGCGCCACGAGAGAATCGCGGCGCTCACGCTCTGGTCTTCGAAGGGTCCGTAGTCGGCGCGGCGCAGGGCATCGCGCACCCAGCCGTTCGGCTCGGCGAGCCTGAAGTCGATCCCGCGCGCGTTGAACGTGTGCCGGAGGTCGCGCAGGAATTCCGCGCCGGCAAAGTCGAGCCGTGGTGTCGTTCCCATGTGGAGCACGATCAGGTGCACCGGCTCTGCCCTGGACTCCAACAGCGCCGCGATCCGGTCGCGCACGTGCTCGACGTTGAAATAGAACAGCGACGACTCGCAGCGGACGATCAGCACCCCGGGTACCTGGACGTTCTCCGTATGGCGGTCGCGGTCGCCGTAGTCTGTTCCGTCCGGTGTTCTCGCCAGCTCGGTGACCTTCGGGGATGCCCCCTGGCGCAGCAACAGCACGATGGAGATGGCGGCGCCGAGCAGCACGCCGTTTTCAGGGCCCGAGCCGAGCACGCCGAATACCGCCACCATCGCGATCGCGAACTCGGACCGGCTGAAATGCCAGATGTGACGCAGCGCCCGGACATCGACGAGGCTGATGACGGCCGAGAGGACAATCGCCGCGAGGACCGGCTGCGGCAGGTTGCGCAACACGCCTGAGGCGAACAGCGTGATGACCAGCGTGATGACGGCAGCGATCAGGCCGGACAGGGGTGTGCGCGCGCCGGCGCTCTCGTTGACCAGTGACTGGGACATGCCGCCGCTGACGGGAAACGCGCGTCCCAGGCCGGCGAGCAGGTTCGCCGCGCCGATCGCGAGGAGTTCCCGGTTGGCGTCGAGCCGGTAGCCGTGACGCTGCGCGAACATCCGGCCGATCGCGGCGCTCTCCACCGTGGCGATGACGAAGCACGCCATCGCGACCGGCAGCAGTTCGTTGAGCTCGGCGCGGCTGACGGCCGGCAGGCCGAGGGGTGGCAACCCTTGCGGCACCGGGCCGAGCAGCGACACGCCGCGGGTCCCCAGGTCCATCACCCGCGCGGCGACGATGCCGCCGATGACGACGAGGAAAGCGGTCGGGAGCCCTTTCAGCCAGAGCTTTCCGGCGACCAGGAGCGCCAGGGCGGCGGTGCCGATCGCGAGTGCCGTCGGCTGGGTTTCGCCCATGTGGCGCGCGAAGTAGATGGCGCGATCCCAGAAGTCTCCCTGTGTGCCCTTGAACCCGAACAGCTTGGGCAGTTGCGTGCTCGCCAGGTAGAAGGCCAGGCCGGTCTTGAACCCGATCAGGACGGTTTCCGAGAAGAACGCGACGGCGTTGCCGGCGCGGATCAGCCACGCGATCCCGGCGATGGCGGCCAACATCAACGCCAGGGCCGCCGCGAGCGCCGCATGACGCGCCGGATCGCCTCCGCTCATCGCGCCGATTGAAGCCCCGGTGAGCAGCGACAGGGCCGTGGTGACGGTCACCACGCTGTGCCGCGAACTGCAGAAGAGACCGAACACCAGCCCTGAAAACAGGCAGGCATAGAGTCCGGCTTCGGGCGGCAGGCCGGCGAGCGACGCGTCAGCCAGACCAGCCGGTAGCAGGTACGCGGCGAGTGTCAGTCCGGCGATCAGGTCCGGGCGGAGCCAGTCGCCGCGGTACTCCCGCATCCACGCCGGCATGGCGACGGCAGCCATGCACTGGACGCTATCCCCGACGGCATGGCCGCCCAATGCGGAACCGGCACGCGAAGCTGAGTCGGGCAACGCCGAATCAGGTCCCAAGCGGGGCGCCTGGCGGGGAAACCGTGGCGTGGCGCCTGGCAGCGCCGCGGACGATCGCGCCCTCACGGATTGTGGCCGGACTGTCAGCCGGCGGTGAGTGCCGCCACTGATGCCGGCAAAAGGGGCGTCTCTCTTCGGAAAACCCGACGGCACAGGATGCGCTGACGGCCCGCGCCACCGTGTTTCCGACCCGTCTGCTCGTACTCACGCTCGTCGTCGTCCTTACCTGCCAGCGCGCCGCGGCGCAGGATGCGGGCACGCGCCGTTATCAGGCGAACCCCGCCGACGAGGACTGGAGTTTCCTGGCCACGGCACCGGACGTGGATCCGTGGGACCCGGTCAAGTACATACCGCTCGGCCAGCGGGACGGATGGTTTGCAACCCTCAGCGGCGAAATCCGTTACCGGCCGGAGGGCTTCCGGATTCGTCCCACGGAGACCAGGCCGTCGACCGTCGACAACTACCTGCTCCAGCGGTACCTCTTCGGATCCGACTTTCACCTTGGCGCCCATTCGCGGGTGTTCGTCGAGGTGCAGAGCGGCATCATCAACGGATCGGTCCGTTCGCCGCGGCCGACTGACCAGAACCGCGTCGACCTGCACCAGGCGTTCTACGGCTGGCAGGTCGTGCGGTCGAACGGCCATCGCTTCTCGATCGACGTCGGCCGGCAGGAACTGGCCGTCGGCAGCACACGCCTCATCTCCGCGAGCCCCGGGCTGAACGTGAAGCGCAGCTTCGACGGGCTCGAGGCCAGCTATCGCTCGCCATCGTGGACCGTGGCCGGCGCGTTCGCGCGGCTGGTGGCCGTCGACGGCGGCGTGTTCGACGACCGCTCGAGCGTGCATCAGCCGTTCTGGGGCATCGCCGCGTCGCGGCGCAGTCCGCGGTTCCAGCGCGGCGACCTTGGCGGGTATTACCTGGGTATCGATCGTCCCCTGTCGCTGTACCAGCAGGGCATCGGACCCGAACGCCGCCATACGCTGGGATTGAAGTGGACCGGAGCCGGCACACGGCTGGACCTGAACTACGACGCCTTATTCCAATGGGGACGCTTCGCTGATGCCCCGATCCGTGCCTGGGCGTTCGCGACCGAGAGCGGTTACCGATTGATGCTGACCGGCTGGAAGCCGCGGGTCAGTGTGCGGGCCGACTTTGCGACCGGCGATCGTGACGCCGCAGATCCCGAGCTGAACGCGTTCAACCCGTTGTTTCCCGGGAACTCGTACTCGGGCGCCGTCGGACTGTTCGGCCCGACGAACCTGACCGACCTCACGCCGTCGCTCACGGTCACGCCGGCCGCGAATCTCGTCGTCGGGTTCGAGGTGCCCAGCTACTGGCGGACGTCAACCGCTGACGGCGTCTACGCGACGGATCAGCGCCTGCTGCTTCGGCCGGACGTCGGCGAAGGGAAGTACGTCGGCACCAACCCCGGAATCCTCGTCATCTGGCAGGCGACGCGTCACCTGCAGGTGCAGGGAGCCATCACGCGGTTTCTTGCCGGACGTTTTCTCGAGAACACATTTGTCGCACCAGGATTCGGGTTCTACTCGGCCAGCGGCGTCTACCGGTTCTAACCCTTCGTGAATCGTGAGTCGTGAATGAGCCACGATTCGTGATTCACGATTCGCCTGGTCGGTTCCGCATAGCTGCGGCGACGCTGGCCGCTCACGATCCCGTCAGCATGCTCGACCTGGTGATGCGGATCGGCATCCTCCTGTTCATGGTCGGGAGCCTGGGTGGCGTCGGCCTGAGAGTGACGCCGCGCGACGTGCTGCAGCCGCTGAAGGACAGCAGGTTTCTCGTCATCAGCCTGGTGAGCTGCTGGGTGATCTGCCCGCTGGTGGCGGTGTTGTTACTCAAGGTCATCTCACTCGACCAGCCGTACGCCGCGGGACTTCTGTTGCTGTCGCTGGCGCCGTGCGCACCGTTTGCGCCGGCGATGGTGCGCATCGCTCGTGGTGACGGCTCCTACCTGGCCGCGTTCATGGTGTTCAGCGCCATCACCACCGTCGTCTTCATGCCGCTCGGGGTGCCGTTGCTGCTGGACGGGGCTCAGGTGGATCCGTGGAGGATTGCGCGGCCGCTTCTGTTGTTCGTGCTCGCCCCATTGCTGGCCGGCCTCGCGGTCAGCGCCGCGCGGCCGGACGCCGCGGCGTGGCTGCGCCCGAAGCTGGAAAAGGTCACGGCGGCCGCGGCGCTGGCGATGTTCGTCCCGATCCTCCGGCTGTTTGGTCCCGGCATCATCAACGCGATTGGCAGTCACGCGATCGCGGCCCAGGCCCTCTACCTGATCCTCACGACAGGGATCACCCATGCGCTCGGTGCGACCCTGCGTCATAACCAGCGCAGCGTGGTGACGCTTGGCATCTGCACCCGGAATCTCGGCGCGGCGCTCGCGCCGATCGCCGCGGTGGCGACGGACGAACGTGGCGTGGTGATGATTGCCATCGGCGCGATTTCGACATTGTGCTGGTCGGCGCTCATTGCCCGGCGCCTCGGGCGCGCCGCGGCGCAACCCGCGGAACCGGGGCTTGGAGTGTAGGATCCGTATAGTTGCAGAATCGGAACTGCGAACGAATCCAGGTGACGGGCTCGTCACCAGACATCACGGAGAGCTGTGGACTCTAAGCCGCCGTGCGTGCTCGAAGGGTCATGCTCTCCGCTCGGCGCCACGGTGACCGCGGATGGCGTGAACTTCAGTGTCTTCTCGAAGCGCGCGAAACGTATCGAATTGCTGTTGTTCGACGCCGGCCAGCACGCGCGGCCGTCACACGTGATCCCCCTTGATACGGTCGGCCACCGCACGTATCACTACTGGCACGCCTTCGTGCCAGGACTCAAAGCGGGTCAGATGTACGCGTACCGGGCTGACGGACCGTACGCGCCGGAGCGCGGCCTGCGGTTCGACCGATCGAAGGTGCTGATCGATCCCTACGGCCTGGCGGTGGACGTACCTGCCGGCTACGACCGGATTGCCGCACGGCAGCCCGGGGACAACGCGCCCACGGCGATGAAGAGCGTCGTCGCCGATCCCGGCCGGTACGACTGGGAGGGCGATGTCCACCTCCGTCGCCCGTTTACGCAGACCCTCATCTACGAGATGCACGTCCGCGGCTTCACGCAGCACCCGACATCGGGAGTCGCGGCCGACCGCCGCGGAACGTATGCGGGGCTGGTTGAAAAGATTCCCTATCTGAAGAGCCTCGGGATCACGGCCGTCGAACTGCTCCCGGTCTTTCAGTTCGATCCGCTGGACGCGCCGGCCGGACGCATCAACTACTGGGGCTACCAGCCCGTGTCCTTCTTCGCGCCCCATCACGCCTACAGTTCGCGCAAGACGCCTCTCGGCGTGCTCGACGAGTTCCGCGACATGGTGAAGGCGCTGCACCGGGCCGGCATCGAAGTGATCCTCGACGTCGTCTTCAACCACACCACTGAAGCGGGATCAGACGGTCCGACGCTGTCGTTCAAGGGACTCGCCAACGAGTTCTACTACATCCTGGACCAGGACGATCGTTCACGGTACGCCGACTACACGGGCTGCTCGAACACGTTGAACGCCAACCAGCCGATCGTCAGGCGGATGATCCAGGACAGCCTGCGCTACTGGGTGACCGAGATGCACGTCGACGGGTTCCGGTTCGATCTGGCGTCGATCCTGTCGCGCGACGAGCAGGGGAACCCGCTGCCGAACCCGCCGGTGCTCTGGGATATCGAGTCGGATCCCGTACTGGCGGGCACCAAGCTGATTGCCGAAGCCTGGGATGCCGCCGGCCTCTACCAGGTCGGGAGCTTCGTCGGCGACAGCTGGCAGGAGTGGAACGGACGGTTTCGCGACGATGTGCGGCGGTTTGTCAGGGGAGAGGACCGGACCGTGCCGGCGCTCGCGTCGCGCCTGATCGGCAGTCCCGACATCTACGGCCACAAGATGCGTGAGGCCGAACACAGCATCCACTTCGTCACGTGCCACGACGGGTTCACCCTGAACGATTTGGTGTCGTACGACACGAAGCACAACGAGGCGAACGGGGAGAACAACCGGGACGGCGCGGATGACAACGGCAGCTGGAACTGCGGTGTCGAGGGGCCGAGTGGCGATTCGGCGGTCGAAGCGCTGCGGAGCAGGCAGATCAGGAACCTGCTCACCATCCAGATGCTCGCGGCCGGTACGCCGATGCTGCTCATGGGCGACGAGGCGCGGCGGACACAGCGCGGGAACAACAACGCCTACTGCCAGGACGACGAGATCAGCTGGTTCGACTGGCGGCTGGTCGAGACGCACACCGATCTCGTTCGATTCGTGCGGCTGCTGTGTGGATACCGCCTGCACCGTGAGGTGGTGTCGCCGCGTGACGTCGTCAGCCTGCAGGATCTGATCGACCGCTCCGAGGTGAGCTGGCATGGTGTCGAGCTGAACCGTCCTGACTGGGGCGATCAGTCGCATTCGCTGGCGATGACGCGCCGGACCATCGGTGGCGGAGCGCTGATTCACGCGATGTTCAACGCCTACTGGGAGCCGCTGGAATTCGAACTGCCTGAACCGCCGATCGGTGGCGAGCCGCGATGGCATCGCTGCATCGACACCGCACTCCCGTCGCCAGACGACTTCCGCGCGCTGGCCGAGGCGCCGATCATCGATGCCCGGACCTACACGGTGCAGCCGCGGTCGGTCGCGGTGGTCGTTCTCGAGTTCGACGGCCGGCGACGTGACGTTCGCATGACATGACGCGCCATCCCGGTTCCGAATCCGCATAGTCCGCCTTCCGCGAAACGCGAAGGCTATCCGTCATGGAAAAGACGCGGGCGCACGGTCCGGGAGACAACGCGCCGGCTGGCGCGGCGTTGGGCAACGTACGCACGGATCTCACCCCTGACGCGATCGCCGCGGCCGTTGTCGAGAACCTCCGCTACGTCCAGGGCAAGCTGCCCGTGTACGCGTCCCCGACCGAATGGTACGTGGCGCTGGCAACGGCCATACGCGATCGGTTGCTCGATCGCTGTCTCAGGACGATCCAGCGTCTTGGCGAGGTCGGCGATGAGACCAAGATCGTCGCCTACCTGTCGGCCGAATTCCTCATGGGCCCGCACCTTGGCAACAACCTCCTGAGCCTCAATGTCTGGGACGCGGCTCATGAGGCGATGGCATCGCTCGGCCAGGATCTGCTGTTGGTGCTCGACCAGGAAGAAGAACCGGGCCTGGGCAACGGAGGACTGGGCCGGCTGGCCGCCTGCTATATGGACTCGCTCGCGACGCTGGAAGTGCCCGCGATCGGATACGGCATCCGCTACGAGTTCGGCATCTTCGATCAGACGATCGTCAACGGCTGGCAGGTCGAGCGCACGGACAAGTGGCTTCGCTTCGGCAATCCCTGGGAGATCCTGCGCCGCGACATCACCATCCCGGTCGGGCTCGGCGGCCGCACCGAGTGGTACCAGGACGACCCGGGCACACCTCGTGTGCGCTGGGTGCCCGGCCACGTCGTGAATGGCGTCGCCTACGACACGCCGGTGGGCGGATACCGCGTCTCCACGACGAACATCCTGCGGCTCTGGAAAGCCGAGGCGGTCGAGTCGTTCGACTTTGACGCGTTCAACGTCGGCGACTACTACGGCGCCGTCGACGAGAAAGTGAAGTCGGAAACGATTTCGAAGGTGCTGTATCCCAACGACGAGCCCGCGGCCGGCAAGCGGCTGAGACTCGCACAGCAGTACTTCTTCGTGTCGTGCTCACTGCAGGACATGATTCGCATGCACCTGCGGCGCGGAAAAGCGCTTGCGGAGTTCGATCGCTACTGGGCTGTGCAGTTGAACGACACCCATCCGGCGGTCGCCGTTCCCGAGCTGATGCGGCTGCTGATGGACGAGCACGGCATGGAGTGGGATCAGGCGTGGACGATCACCCAGCGGACGTGCGCCTACACGAATCACACGCTGCTGCCGGAAGCACTGGAGAAATGGCCGCTGCCATTGTTCGGGAGCGAGCTGCCGCGGCACCTGGAGATCGTGCTCGAGATCAACCGCCGGTTCCTCGACGCGATGCGCCTCGCGTATCCGGATGATGACCAGTTCCTGCGCCGGCTGTCGCTGATCGACGAAACCGGTCCTCGCTTCGTGCGAATGGCCAACCTCGCGGTAGTCGGGAGCCATGCCATCAACGGTGTCGCCGCCCTTCACACGCGCCTGCTGTGCGAGACGGTGCTGGCCGACTTCTACCGGGTGTTCCCGGACAAGTTCCTGAACGTGACCAACGGGGTCACGCCGCGCCGCTGGGTCGGCGTGGCCAACCCGAAGCTGAGCTCGCTGGTTACCAGCCGCATTGGCGACCGCTGGTTGTCGGATTTCGAACACCAGATCCACCGCCTCGAGTCGTTCGCGGACGACGCCGCGTTTCAGCAGGAGTGGTCGGCGGTGAAAGCGGACGCCAAAGCGTCGCTGGCGCTGGTGATCCGCAATCGGACAGGCGTGATGGTGGACCCGGAGTCGCTGTTCGACATTCAGGTCAAGCGGATCCACGAGTACAAGCGCCAGCACCTGAACGCGCTCTACGTCGTCACCCTGTACAACCGCATCGTGCACGGCGGCGGTGATGGCGTGCCCCGTACCGTGATTGTCGGCGGCAAAGCGGCGCCCGGCTACGCGACGGCGAAACGGATCATCAAGTTGATCACGTCCGTGGCCGCCGTCGTCAACGGTGATTCACGGGTCGGCGATCAGCTCAAGGTCGTGTTCCTGCCGGGGTTCAGCGTGAAGAACGCGCAACCGGTGTACCCGGCGGCCGACCTGTCGGAGCAGATTTCCACGGCCGGGAAGGAGGCGTCCGGAACCGGCAACATGAAGTTCGCCATGAACGGTGCCCTGACGATCGGCACGTTGGACGGCGCGAACGTCGAGATTCGCGAGGCGGTTGGCGAGGAGAACTTCTTTCTGTTCGGACTGACCGCCGAGCAGGTGGTGAGTACGAAGGCCGCCGGCTATCGGCCCAGGACGGTATATGAGTCCAATCCCGAGTTGCGCGAAGCCATCGACATGATTGCCGGCGGAGCCTTCAGCGGCGGTGACCGTGAGATGTTCCGGCCGCTCGTGGATGCGCTGCTCGACGGGGATCCCTTCATGCTGCTGGCCGACTACGCCGACTACGTCGCCTGTCAGCAGCGGGTGAGCGAAGCGTATAGGAACCGGCCGCAGTGGACGCGGATGTCGATCCTCAACGTGGCTCGGGTCGGCCGTTTCTCGTCGGATCGGTCCATTGGCGAGTATTGCCGCGATATCTGGTCGGTCCCATCGAGGCTGGCGGCGGGGGATGGGCCCGGCGCCGCGGTCTCGGCGCGATCACGGCGGTCTGCCGGATCAGCATAGGAATCGGCAGGTTGCGGCGGCATCGTGAGGCCCTATGAGAAGAGTGCTCGTCGGCGCACTCCTGGTGCTGGCAGGCGCGGGGCTGGTGTCGATTATCACGACCGGCGCAGCGGCACAGCAGGGGACCGCGAAACCCGCCTCCACCGCGTCATCGAGCGCGGCGGATCTCGACCTGCTCCTCGGACCGGTGGCGTTGTATCCGGACACGCTGCTCGCCCAGATCCTCCTCTGCGCCAACAACCCGACACAGGTGACACGACTGGCGCAGTGGCTCCCGGTGAACAAGCTCACCGGGACCGAACTGCAGGACGCCGCGACCGTTGACGGCTTCGATCCCGAATTCGTGGCGCTCGCGTTGTTCCCGACCGTCGTCAATTACATGGCGCAGAACGTCCCCTGGACGACGAAGCTCGGCAAGGCGTTTACCACGAACAAGACCGCGGTGTTCGACAGCATCCAGCGGCTGCGGGCGAAGGCGCAGAAGGCCGGTGCGCTGAAGGATTCGCCACAACAGAACGTGGAGACGAAGACGACCTCGAGCGGCCAGGAAGTGATCGTCATCGAGCCCGCGAATCCGCAGGTTATCTACGTCCCGCAGTACAACCCGACAGTCGTCTACGCCCCGCCGGTGACCCAGACGGTCGTGGTCGAGCAGGACAACTCGGCTGACGCGGCGGTTGCGGGGTTGATTGGTTTCACCGCGGGCATCGCAATCGGCGCCGCGATGGACAACGACTACTACTACGGGCCGTATGGATGGCATGGCGGCGCCTACATGTACAACGACGCGTGGGACGACTACTACGACGCGCGTGAGGACGCGCGCGAAGACTGGACGGATCACCGCGAGGATCTCGTCGAGGAGCGCGGCGAGCGGCGGGAGAACACGCAGGAGCAGCGCACGGATCGGCAGGAGAACCGCCAGGAGAATCGCCCCGAATCGTCCGCCCAGCGTCAGCAGCAGGTGCAGGACGCGCGGGCCGCGAATCCCCAGGCCGGGACGCAGAACCGGACCGCGACGCAGTCGACCACGCGCAGCACCACGGCCGGGAGCGGGGAAGCGCGCGGCTACAGCACCGATGGCGCAACCGCCGCGTCGCGCAGCGGCACGAAGTCCGACGCGTTCTCCGGCTACTCGAGCGGAAAGTCGGAGCGTGCGGCCAGCTCGCGCGGCTCGCAGAGCCGGAGC
>Ga0247825_10000609_pt1 | contig 22813 bp, 23 predicted proteins | sample 13C_Vanillin_Day_FD_194413 | JGI IMG/M metagenome (GOLD analysis project Ga0247825, IMG submission 194413) | Soil microbial communities from agricultural site in Penn Yan, New York, United States - 13C_Vanillin_Day48 | ecosystem: Environmental > Terrestrial > Soil > Agricultural land | place...
GGACTGGGACCCGACCAGCTGGCGGCGGGACTGCGTGCGTTCAAGGGAATCAAACGGCGGCTCGAGGTGGTCGGCGTGGCGCGCGGCGTTACGGTCCTCGATGACTTCGCTCACCATCCGACGGCGGTGTTCGAGACGCTGTCCGCGTTGCGGAGCGGCTATCCGGATCGGCGGATCTGGGCGGTCTTCGAACCTCGTTCCGCCTCGTCGTGCCGCCGCGAACGCCTCCTGAAAGACGCGGCGGCATTCGGAGCCGCCGACGAGGTCGTCGTCGCTGCGGTTTTCCGGTCCTCGCTGCCGGAGGCGGAGCGGCTGGATGCCGATCGACTCGTCGCCGATCTGCGCGCACGTGGCGCACGGGCGCGGCACATTCCGGACAACGACGACATCATCGCAACCATCGTCCGTGAACACCGCGACGGCGATGTGGTCGTGCTGATGTCCAACGGCGGTTTTGGCGGCATCCATCGGAAGTTGATCCGGGCGCTCCACGACCGTGCCGGCAATTAAGGAAGCGGGCGACTCGGCGCTGCTGCTCGAGCTCGAACCGGTTATCGACACCACGGTGAACGCCCGCGCCATCGCCATTGCGGCCGCCGTGCGTGATGACGTCATTCCCGGCGTGCGCGATGTCGTCTCGACGTATCGTTCAGTCGCTGTTCATTTCGACCCTCTTGTCGCCGATGCCCGGGACGTGCAGGCAAGCCTCGAGCGTGCCGCGGAGAGTCCGGTATCAACGGTGCACGGGCGGCTGCTCGAAATCCCTGTCGAGTACGGCGGACAGTGGGGACCGGACATCGCCGATGTGGCGTCGCTCTCAGGGCAAAGCGCGGAGGCGGTCGTGCGGCGCCACAGCGAGCGCGAGTATCGCGTGTTCATGCTGGGATTCCTGCCCGGCTTTGCGTACCTGGGCCCGGTCGATCCGGAGATCGCCGTTCCGCGCCGTTCGGCGCCGCGCGAGCGTGTTCGTGCGGGTTCAATCGGGATCGCAGGGCAGCAGACCGGCGTTTATCCGCTCGACTCTCCAGGAGGGTGGCAAATTGTCGGCCACACGTTTACACGGATGTTCGACGTTGAGCAGTGGCCAGTGGCCCTACTGGCGCCCGGCGATTCAGTGCGCTTTGTCCCACAGCCGCACGAGCCGCCGCCCGGCATGGCCCGCGCGAGCGGTGGCGCGCTGTCCACGACGGCGCGACGGTCCATCACAGTTATCGAGCCCGGTTTGCTGACGACGATCCAGGATGCGGGACGCTGGGGACATCAGGCGAGCGGCGTTCCCGTCAGCGGTGCCATGGACTGGATCGCCTACCGGACTGCGAACGCCCTCGTTGCCAATGAACCAGGGAGCGCCGTCGTCGAGGCGACGTTGACGGGCCCGAAACTCCGTTTCGATCAGCGGACGACGTTCGCGATCGCCGGCGCGGACTTCGGCGCGACGCTCGACGGTGTGCGAGTGCCGCACTGCGCGGCCGTCACCGCTCCCGCCGGCGGCGTCCTTCGCTTCAACATGCGGGCGTTTGGCGCGCGGGCATATGTGGCAATTGACGGAGGCATCGATGTTCCGCGCGTTCTCGGCAGCCGGTCTACACACCTGCTCAGCCGGATGGGCGGCACGCACGGCCGCACGCTGCTGCAGGGCGATCGATTGGGCCTCGGCGCCGAAGGCACGCCAAATCGCCGCCGCAAGCCGATTCCCGACGCGACCGCCTACGGTCATGGCGGCGGTGCCCGCCTGCGCGTGCTTCCAGGACCGCAGACCGACTATTTTCCGGACGATGCGATGGACCTGCTGCAGCGCACACGATTCATCGTCTCGCCCCAATCGAACCGGATGGGTTATCGCCTGCAGGGCGATAGGATTCCGCGGCTGCTCGAGCAGGAGATGATTTCGGACGCGGCGTTTGCCGGCGGTATTCAGGTGCCGCCGTCGGGCGATCCGATTCTTCTCCTGGCCGATCGCCAGACCACAGGCGGATATCCCCAGCTCGCCGTCGTCATTACCGCCGACATTCCCCTCGCCGCCCAGCTGGCGCCCGGGGATTGGGTGGAATTCCGCGTGTGCTCACGGTCGGAAGCACTTTCGGCACTCGTTGCCCAGGAAGCACGGCTCCTTGCCTTTGACTGAGCCGCTGCGCGATGCCGTGGACGCGGAGCCGCTCGCGCCGCTGACGACGCTCGGCGTCGGCGGGGCGGCGCGATGGCTGCTGCGCGCCCGCACTATCGACGATGTCGAACGCGCACATCGCTGGAGCACGGCGAACGGAACGCCGCTGTTCGTCCTCGGCGGCGGCAGCAATCTGGTGATCGCCGATGCCGGTTTCGACGGGCTGGTCGTGCACGTCGACGTTCGAGGCCGGGAACATGCGCACGAGGGGGCAGACACGCTCGTCACCGCCGGGGCGGGGGAGTCCTGGGACGACACCGTTGCGGATTGTGTGGCGCGCGGTCTGGCTGGTGTGGAGTGCCTCTCGGGAATTCCAGGCACGGTAGGGGGAACGCCGATCCAGAACGTCGGCGCGTACGGGCAGGAAGTGGCGAACTGCATCGACCATCTGACGGCGTTCGATCGGCAAAACGGCGCGATGCGCACGCTGACGGGGCGCGACTGCCACTTTTCCTATCGCACCAGCCGATTCAAGCAGGCTGACAGCGGTCGATTTGTTATTTGCACGGTGACGTTCCGGCTGCGACCGGGCCAGCCCACTACCACGTACCCGGACATCACCGAGCACCTGGCGCGGGCGGGTGTATCACCGCCCGACGTCCAGGATGTACGAAATGCCGTGCTTGCCGTGCGCCGGCGGAAGGGCATGGTGATTGATTCGGAGGACCCGGACACTCGCAGCGTCGGGTCGTTCTTCATGAACCCGGTGGTGACGGAGATTGGCCGCCATCGCGTCGGCACCGTCGCCGGCACGCAACCGCCTGCGTTTGCAGCAGATGGCGGCCGAGTGAAGCTGCCGGCCGCGTGGCTGATCGAGCGCGCTGGCTTCCGCCGCGGTGATGCGGACGGCAGTGTGGGGATTTCGACCAAACACACGCTTGCGATCGTCAATCGCGGTGGCGCGGCGGCACGTGATGTGCTGAGATTTGCGGCACGTATCAAGCGCGGGGTGTTGGATCGATTCGGCATCAGCCTCCGGCCGGAGCCCGTGTTCGTCGGCTTCAGCCGCAATCACGATCTCGAGTTCCTGACAGATGTCCAGTCTCCTGATTGAGGGCGGCCACCGGCTGGAAGGCCGCGTCTCCGTCGAAGGAAACAAGAACGCGGCGCTGCCGCTGCTGGCGGCCTGCCTCCTGACCGACCAGGAGTGCGTGCTGACGAACGTGCCGCGCATCGGCGACGTCGAGGTGATGGCGCGCCTGCTGCTCGACGTCGGCGCCGAAGTCGAGGGCATCGGCACGACCACGCTGCGGATCCGCACGCCCTCGATTCGTACCCACGCGCCCGATCGGTCGCTGGTCGGCCGGTTGCGGGGGTCGGTGCTCCTGCTCGGTCCGCTGCTGGCTCGCGCCGGCCGTGCGCATATCGCACCGCCCGGCGGTGATTTTCCCGCCCGCCGTTCGATCTCGACGCATCTCGAGGCGCTGATCGCGATGGGCGCGCACGACGACGGAGGCCCCGACCACGCGCTGCACGCGCCAGACGGCCTCAAGCCGGCGTCGATGTATCTGGAAGAGGCGTCGGTCACAGGCACGGAGACGGCACTCCTGGCCGCGGCCTCGGCCAGCGGCCGCACCGAGATTCGAAACGCCGCCACCGAACCACACGTCGTCGAGCTGTGCGATTTCCTGGTCAAGATGGGCGCCGACATCTCTGGCATCGGCAGCTCGAAGCTGCGTATCGAAGGCGTCGGCAAGCTGACGGGAGCGACGCACCAGCTCGGCGGAGATTACATCGAAGCAGGGAGTTGGGCGGTTGTCGCCGCGATCACAGGAGGGGAGATCGCCATCGAGGGCGCTCGCGACGACGACATCGAGGTCGTTGCCTCGGTGCTGCAGCGAATGAATGTGGACTGCGGCATGAAAGACGGCGTCTTCTCGGTCCGGCCGTCACGCCCGAAAGCTGTCCGCCGAATCACGACGGGGCTCTGGCCAGCTTTTCCGAGCGACCTCGTCAGCCTCGTGACCGTTCTGGCGACACAGTCGCAGGGACGCACGCTCGTGCACGACTGGATGTATGAGCTGCGGCTGTTCGCGCTGGAGCAGATGAGCGGTATGGGCGCTGATATGTTTCTCGCCGATGCGCATCGCATTATCGTCACGGGACCGACGCGGCTGCGCGGGGGCCGCATCCTCGACAGCCGCGATTTGCGGTCGGGCATGTCGCTGATTGCCGCGGGACTGGCTGCGGATGGTCAGACGCGCGTGGCGCCGCTCGAGACGGTCGAACGGGGATACAGCAACGTCGTGCCGCGGCTGGTTTCTCTGGGCGCGCAGGTCGCCAAGATCGAATAGTCAGCGCCCCTCGTCTGTGACGACAGTAACGCCGGAGGGACGCCGGAACACGAAGTCCTTGTCGGACAGGCCGCGGTTTTCCTTCATGTTGCTGAACGTCAACGTCGATTCGCCACCCTGGTGATCTCGTGTGACGAGCGCGCGAATCTGCAGCCTGCCCGGATCAAGCGCGACGACGAGGTACTCGTACTCCGGCTCATTCTTGCGCGGCACGAGTTTCAGCGCCACGGTGCCTTGAAGCGGCGTGTCGGCGTAGCTGGCCGTGAAGTCGCGTGCGATGTCGCCGCGGCCGCTCAAAAACAGATCGGGCGTACTTGCCTGCGTCGCGACGTCTCTCTCGACGACCTGCTTGTCTTCCGGCACATACCAGTACAGCTTGACGCCGTCGGAGACCAGTTCCTTACGCTCGGGCTTCGTGTAGGTCCAGCGCATCTTGCCGGGTTTCTTGATCGCCACCGTCCCGCTTTCGTGCGACTGCGTTTTCAGCACGCCCGCACGGTAGCTTTGGACAAAGTCGGCGGAGAAGTCGCGAATCGACTGATAGCGGTCCTGCAACGCTTTGGCGAGCGCGTCAGGGGATTGTCGCGGCGGTGGGGCCGGCGCCGGACGCTGTGCGCCCACGATCATCTGGAAGGTCGCAGTGACCACGAGAACGACGAGGATGATCAGTTTGCGCGCCACGATATTTCGAGCATAGCACTTGAGCCGCTCGCCACCTGCTGAGGTACGGACGCGGGGATGCGCAGCCTGGCCTTCGGGGCGTACAAGCCGGCGGCATAGCTGACGACGGGCGACCCATCGGACTCGAACCAGACGAGGCTGACTCCGCGCTCGATCGTCAGGACCGGCTCGCGCCCGCGCAAGACGTGCCCAAACCCCGCCCGCCGGAACGTCTCGAATGGCAGCCACGACTCCATTCGCACCGCGAACGGGTCGCCGAGAATCGAGAACGCCGACCTGAACGGACGGTTCGACCCACGATGCATGGCGCCGCGTTCGCCGCTGACCCCGGCCCACACCTGAAACCGCGCCATGCTTCGGCGCGGAGCGGATGCGCCGGCGAGGATTCCAACCGCCCGGTCGAAATCCTCGGTGTCCAAGACTTCGTTTCCGGTTGGTTCGAGCAGCGTCAGGACGTACGGTGTGCCGCGGGGGAATGCTGCGGCGCGATCGGCGATTCCGCGCGGCGGGACGGTATCTGCCGCGAGAGGGAAGAGCGTGCCATAGGCAGTCACAATACGGGCCGCCGCGTCACCGGTGAGCACGATGTCGCGGCCGATCGCATGATTGTCGTTCACCAGAAACGGCAAGTGCGGCAGCACCTCTCCGGCGCGGCGCCATGCCAGCTGGCGCCGTTCGTATCGCGAGGAATACAGCAGCGCGTTTTCCAGCTGCCAATCCATGTCGGAGAGAAGCACCGCATTCGTATCGCTGATGCCGGCAGCGACACGTGCCACGAAGGCATCGGCCCGCCGATCGAAGCTGCGATCGGCGCTTGGCAACGTATCCCACGCACGCCAGCCCGCGTATGCGATCAGCACAGCAGCCGCGACGAGCGGTGCACGGTGCGGCACCCCTGAAAGGGGCGCCCTACTGCCCGTAGGGCGCACCCTTATGGGGCGCCGTCCGCTCAGCAATGCAGCGATCGCAATGGCGGTGAAGGCGTGACCGGGCAGGAAGAACACGTGCGGGTCGCCGACGTTGTAGGTGACGGCGAATATCGTGTTGACGATGTAGGCGCTGACAAGAAGCAGTGCCCATGGGCGCGAGAAGAACCACAGCCTGAGTGTGCCGGCGATAGCGAGTGCCAGACCGGCACGCCCGAATTGCAGCCGTGCGTCCCAGATCCACATCGCCATGCGCTCGGCGAGCTCGCTCCGATCGACGGCGCCCATCATCGTGCCGCGCCAGTCCGACTTCGTCACGTCGAACCAGAACGTCGCCACGCGATCGCTCCAGCGCGGCGGCGCATCGATGTTCGTCCACACGAACAGGAAGTTGGGCGCGTAGAGAAGAGCGCCGGCGCAGGCGATTCCGATCGCAAGACCAACAGTGCCCGGCTGCAGGAGATCGCGCGGCCGCGGCTGCACGGTCAGGAGAAACAGCGCAAACGGCACCAGCAGGAGAATCATCGACAGGTGGTTGCCGAACGAGAGGGCGTAGACGGCAAAAAAGGCGGCCAGGCGGCGTCGCGTTGGCTGCCGCCCATATGCGTGAAGCGCCAGCAGGCAGCATCCAATCAACGCGATGTGCAGCGTGTAGACCTCCGCGATCACCGACTGCGTCCAGAATGTGTGCGAGAAGGCGAGCAGCAGTCCGGCGATGGCGCCGGCGGCCGCGTTCGAGGTCAGCAGCGCCGCGAAACCGGCCAGCAGGCCGGCGGCGAGACCTCCCGCCAGCGCCGAGAAGAGATTCAGTCCCGGGGCCGGGTTGTCTGGGCTAACAGCAAGTACGAACGGCCGCGCGAGCGAGTAATACAAGGGGTACGCCTGCCGCGCGCTCGTTTCCGGCCACAGCACGGCCGCCTGAAAACCGCCGGTATCACCGAGGTCCACGCCGGGAAGCAGCGTGCGTGCGTACACGGAGAACGCCATCGTCCCGACGACGCACGCGACAAGGGCGGCGCTCGTGACGGGGCGCCCTGGGTTCGCGCGGTTATCGTCGAGCACCCCTTCAGGGGTGCCGGTGTCATCAGCGCGCACGTTTTCTGGCGACGAATGCGCGCACCTCGTCGAGGCCGCGCGTATTGAGGACCTGCTCTGGTCCGATCCATCCGCGACGGGCGGTGCCCACGCCGAAGCGCATCTGCCGTCCCAGTCCGTCCGACCGGTGACAATCGCTGTCGATGACGAGTGTCACGCCGGCAGCGGCCGCGCGGCGGGCCAGCGCGCCATCGAGATCGAGATGGCCGGGGGCGCCGTCTACTTCCATCGCGGTTCCGGTTTCTGCCGCCGCCGCGAAGAGCGTATCGAAATCGAGCCGGTAACCGCTCGAGCGGCCGGGTGTCCGGTTGGCGGGATGGGTGATGACGTTGACGAGCGGGTGCCGGATCGCACGCAGGTACCGCTCCGTCAGCTTCGAGGCGTCGTGGCCGGCGTGGTCGTGCAGCGATGCGAGCACGATGTCGAATCCCGCAAGCCGCTCATCATCGAAGTCGAGCGAACCGTCGTGCATGATATCGACTTCGATGCCGTGCAGGATGTGCAGCCGCTTGACGCGCGTCCGGACTTTCTGGATGTCGGCGCTCTGGCGGCGGATGTCCGATGCCGCAAGCTGCCGCGACGCCAGCGATCGCTCGGAGTGGTCGGTGATGGCGATGTATTCATAGCCAAGCTGCTGGCTGGCAAATGCCATCTGCTCGATCGAGTCGCGTCCATCGCTCCACGTGCTGTGCATATGGAGATCGCCGCGGATGTCGCTGGCCCGGACGAGCGGCGGCAGCTCGCCCCGGTCGGCAGCGGAGATTTCGTCGCCGTCCTCGCGCAGCTCCGGCGGAATATCCGGCAGTTCCAGATGCCGGTAGAAGTCCGCTTCAGTGTCGCTGAGAAGCGGCTGTCCCTGCCGATCCAGCAGTCGCGCATTGTCGAACGTCAGGTCGAGCCGCTGCGCACGCGCCTGCAGCAGGCTGGTGTGCGTTCGCGACCCGGTATGCCAGACCAGCGCCGAGCCTGCCTCTTCCGGCACGGCGATATGAATCGAAATCGTGCCGCGCTCGCTGCCAATCGTCAGATGAGTGGCCGATCGCGCGAGGACGACGGCAGTCGTCACGCGCGCAAACCCCGTCAGGACCTCCTGGTGGGCGGCGGCGGGCGCTACGGCCAGCAGCGACACGTCGCCGACGGCCGGAGCGAAGCGGCGCAGGCTGCCGAGCGGCGTGATCGATCGTACCGGAAGGCCGGCGCGCTGGGCATCGCGCATGACCGTTGACGCGAGCATGTGCGCGCGGCCGAGAGGGATTCTGGTCGTTATCGACGGCACGGAAGGGCTGGCGGCCGTGAGGGCCGCCAGCCAGCGTGCATTGTGACACTAATGCGCGGCGTGCCGCGCCGGCTACGGCGTGAGGGTACGCCGCCGCGTGATCATGCGGTAAAGCGCGAGCAGCGCGACCGCGCCAACGAACGACATCACGAAACCGGCCGCTTCGCCTTCGCCATACCAGCCGAGCGCCCGCCCGACGAATCCACCCAACACAGCGCCGGCGATCCCGAGCAGCATTGTCACGATGATGCCGCCGGGATCGCGGCCAGGCATGACCAGCTTGGCAAGCGCGCCGACGATGAGACCGAACAGAATCCATCCAAGAACGGCCATCTTCTCCTCCACCCGATCTATGGTCCGAACCTTCTGCCAGCGGGGCAGATCGCCGGACCTCGCCAGACTGTCGTGCAAGCGCGCTGCCTGTCGTTCGGCCGTGCTCGGCAACTCCTCCAGCCGAGCTTTTCTGATTTGCAGGATTCGGTAGGATGTGTCCGGTGTTTTTCGAGCTTCGCGATGCCGTCGCGCTCCCGCCGCTCGTCGGTCGGCGGCTGGGCGCTGACCTCGTCAAGACGTCGCGACGGTCGAACTACGTTGCCACTATCACCGTCAGCCGTGAGGCGGAGGAAGACGTGGGATTCCGCGAGGTCTTCATCCAGGTCGACGGCAAGGACGTCGGTATGCTGCGGTTCGGCGATACCATTTCGCAGGAGCTTCCCGCCGGCCCGCACCGTATCCGGGCTCACAACACGTTGTGCTCGAAAACGCACGACGTGGTGCTGCAGCCGGGCGAGCACGTCCGGTTTGTGGCGATCAACCGCGCCGGTTGGGGGACGTTCGGGTTGCTGATGTTCCTCGGAGCCGCGCCCGTCTATTTGACGTTCGAGCGCGCGCGCGAGTAGGAGACCGATCTTCTGGCTTATGCGCGGAACCTTGGACGGAGGCGGCGTGGTAAACTCGATTTTGCGCGTGCGGCCGAGACGCTTGCCCGGCGGCCGCGCCCTCATTCCATTCCACCAGGGCCGCTAGCTCAGCTGGGAGAGCGCCGCGTTCGCAATGCGGAGGTCAAGAGTTCGATCCTCTTGCGGTCCACCAACCTTCGCTCACCTTGCCAACCCATCGTGAGCTTCGGTTGGCAAGCCAGGCGGAGGTGGGCCCGCTTCGGAGCGCCGAGAACGCGCGAACGTACGTCGAGATCGCTCCGATGCCGACCATCAAGAAAATTGGCGTTCTGACGGGAGGCGGCGATGCGCCGGGCCTCAACGCCGTGATCCGTGCCGTCGTGAAGGCTGCCTCCAACTCGCAGATCCAGGTGATAGGCCTCGAAGACAGCTTCGACGGGCTGATCTACCCGGAGAAGTCGCGCCCGCTCACGCCGCGCGACGTCACCGGCATCCTCAGACTCGGCGGGACGATCCTCGGCACCGTCAACCGCGGCGACCCGTTCGCCCAGCCGATCGAGACCCCTGAAGGCACATTCGACTATGCCGACCGCGTCGTCGAGATGTTTCAGAGGATGGGCCTGGACGCGCTCGTCTGCATCGGCGGCGACGGCACGCTGGCGATTTCGTACGAGTTCTACAAGAAGGGCATCCCGCTCGTCTGCGTTCCGAAGACCATCGACAACGACATTGTCGGGACGACGAGCTGCTTCGGATTCGACACAGCGGTCGATTTCGCCACGGAGGCAATCGACCGCCTGCACTCGACCGCGGAAGCCCACCGGCGCATCATGGTCGTCGAGGTCATGGGTCGCTACGCCGGATGGATCGCGCTGCACAGCGGGGTTGCCGGGGGCGCCGACGTCATCCTCATTCCCGAAATTCCGTACGATCTCGAGCGCGTCGCGCTGTGCATCCGCAATCGCGACGACTGGGGCGCGCGCTTCAGCATTGTCGTCGTGGCCGAGGGCGCGCATGCGAAAGATCAGCGGGCGGCGGTCATCGAGGAGGCGCATAGGGGCCACGCCGAGCGGCTTGGCGGGGAGGGCGCGCGCGTAGCGAAGCAACTGGAGGAGCTGACCGGCAAGGAGACGCGCTACGTCATCCTTGGTCACCTGCAGCGCGGCGGCAGCCCCACGGCATTCGATCGCACGCTGGCCACGCGGTTCGGCGGCAAGGCCGTCGAACTGATCCTGAAAGGGCAGTTCGGCAAGATGGTGGCGAATCACCCGCCGGACCTGGTTCCCGTACCGCTCGGCGAGGTCGTTGGCAAGACGAAGACCGTCCCGCTCGACTACGACCTGCTGACCACCGCGCGGGCGATGGGCGTGTCTTTCGGCGATTAGGGCGGAGTCAGTGGCCGAGTAACTCCTGGTCCTTCTTTTTCTGCAGCTCGTCGATCGTCTTGACGTGATCGTCGGTCATCTTCTGAATCTGATCGAGGCCCTTCCGCTCGTCGTCTTCCGAGATCTTGTGTTCCTTTAACAGCTTCTTCAGACGCTCGTTGGCGTCGCGGCGTACCTGACGGACAACGTTGCGGCCCTCTTCGGCCTGTTTGTGCACGTGCCGCGACAGCTCCTTGCGGCGTTCGTCGGTGAGCGACGGGATTGGAATCCGGATGACCTTGCCGTCGTTCGCCGGGTTCAGGCCGAGGTCGGACGATCTGATCGCCTTCTCAATCGCTCCCATCAACGACGGGTCGAACGGCTGCGCGATCATCATCGAGGGTTCGGGAATCGAAAGCGTGGCGACCTGGTTGATCGGCATCTTCGACCCGTAGGCCTCCACGTGGACGCTGTCGAGCAGACCTACGGTGGCCCGGCCCGTTCGCACGTTCGCCATGTCGCGGCGGACCCGGTCGATGCCGCCGTCCATCCGTGTTTTGACTTCCGCAAACATGCCTTTCAGATCGCTGAATTCCATGCCTTCACCTGGTTGGTCGTTGGTGGTCACTAACCACGAACTGGCTCATGTGACACCGTCGTGCCGATCGGTTCGCCAAGCACGACGCGGCGGATGCTGCCGGCCTCTCGCAGATTGAATACGACGATTGGCAGCTTGTTGTCCATGCACAGGGAAATGGCCGTGGCGTCCATGACCTTCAGCTGCCGTTCGAGGACCTGCAGGTACGAAATAGTCGGGTATTTGGTGGCCGCCGGGTCGAGCATCGGGTCGGCGGTATAGACGCCGTCGACCTTGGTGCCCTTGAGGATGACGTCGGCTTTGATTTCCATGGCACGCAGCGCCGCGGCGGTATCGGTCGTGAAATACGGGTTGCCGGTGCCGGCGGCGAATATCACGACGCGCCCCTTTTCCAGGTGGCGGATGGCACGGCGCCGGATGAACGGCTCGGCGACGGCGCGCATCTCGATCGCCGTCACGACGCGCGTGAGCACGTTCTGCTGTTCCAGGGCGTCCTGCAGCGCAAGGGCGTTGATGACCGTCGCCAGCATGCCCATGTAGTCCGCGGTCGCGCGGTCCATCCCGCGCGCGCTCGCCGCGAGCCCGCGAAAGATGTTTCCGCCGCCGATGACGATGGCCGTCTCGACACCGAGGGCCTGAAGCTCGCCGACATCACGGGCGATGCGTGTGGCAACAGCCGGGTCGACACCGAACTGCTGTTCGCCCATCAAGGCTTCGCCGGAGAGCTTGAGAAGGACGCGTTTGTAAATGGGGGTCGTGGAGGAGTCCGCGGACATCGAAAGACGATTATTGCAGGCCCAAGGGCTAAGTCCCAAGGGATAAGGCTCAGGCCTTAGCCCTTAGCCCTTGGGCCGGCGTGGTTATTCAGCCGCTTCACCAACGCGGAAGCGAACAAACCGGCTTATCTGGATGTTCTCACCCGTCTTCGCGCTGGCCTGCGCGACCAGCTGGCTGACGCTCATCTTGTCGTCGCGGATGTACGGCTGGTCGAGCAGCACGAACTGCGAGTAGAAGCTCCCGAGCTTGCCCTCGATGATCTTCTCCAGCACGTTCGCCGGCTTGCCTTCCTTCTCCATCTGCGCGCGATAGATGTTCTTCTCCTTCTCGACCTCGGCGGCAGGCACCTCGTCGCGCCGCACCCAGCGCGGCGAGGCGGCGGCGATGTGCATTGCCACGTCCTTGACGAGGTTGTTGAAGTCGTCGGTGCGCGCGACGAAGTCCGACTCGCAGTTCACCTCCACGAGGACGCCGATCTTGCCGCCCATGTGGATATAACTGCCGATGGTGCCCTGCGCCGTGGCGCGGCCGGCGCGCTTGGCCGCCTGCGCCAGCCCGCGCTTCCGCAGCAGCGTCATCGCCTCTTCCATGTCGCCGTTCGCTTCGGTGAGCGCCGCCTTGCACTCCATCATGCCCGCGCCCGTCTTGTCGCGAAGCTGTTTCACCATTTCCGCCGAAATCGCCATAGTCGCCATGACCTTCAACTCCCAGCTTCCAACCTGTACAAACAAAGCGCCGGCTCGCAGGCCGGCGCATGATCCTGCGGATTCCTGGTGTTACGCGCCCGCGGCCGAGGTTGCCTCGCGCCGCTGTGGCCGGACCGACGAGCGGAGCCGCGCCGCCTGGTCGGCCTTGGCGGCTTCTTCCGCCTGCTGCGCATCTTCTTCCGCGATGCGCGATTCGCGCATCTGCCGCCCGCCGATGATCGCGTCGGCGATCTTCGATGCGAACAACCGGATCGACCGCAGTGCGTCGTCGTTGCCCGGGATGACGTAATCCACTTCATCCGGGTCGCAATTGGTGTCGACGATGCCGATGACGGGAATCTTCAGCTTGCGCGCCTCGTCAACAGCGATCTTTTCCTTGCGCGTGTCGACGACGAAGATCGCGTCCGGCAGCTTGTTCATCGGCCGGATCCCTTCGAGGTTCTTCAGCAGCTTCCGCTTCTCTTTCTCCGCGCGGGCGATTTCCTTCTTGGACAGCGTCTCGAAGCGTCCGTCGGTGCCCGGCGTGACCATCGCTTCCAGGTCGCGGAGCCGGCCCAGGCTGCGCTGAATCGTGGCGAAGTTGGTGAGAAGACCGCCCAGCCAGCGCTGATTGATGAAGAACATGCCGCAGCGCTGCGATTCCTCGGCGATGACGTCCTGCGCCTGCCGCTTCGTGCCGACGAAGAGCATGGTCTTGCCGTCTGCCGCCAGGTTGGTGACGAAATCTTCCGCGTCGCGGAACTTCTTGACCGTTTTGTTCAGGTCGAGGATGTAGATTCCGTTTCGCTCCCCGAAGATGAACTCCTTCATCTTCGGATTCCACCGCTTCGTCTGGTGGCCGAAATGCACGCCGGCCTCCAGCAGATCCTTCATCGCAATCCCGGGCAAAGTTCCTCCGTTTCTCTTAGCGTTTGCTGAACTGGAAGCGCTTGCGTGCGCCGGCCAGCCCGTACTTCTTCCGTTCCTTGATGCGCGAGTCGGACGTCAGCAGCCCGTCCTTCTTCAACTGCTTGCGCAGCTCGGCGTTGAATTCCACTAATGCGCGCGCGATGCCAAGCCGCACCGCGCCTGCCTGGCCATTTACCCCGCCTCCGGCAACCGTCGCCAGGACGTCGAACTTTTCCCCTGTTTCGGTCACTAGCAGCGGCCGCCGCACCTGCACGCGCAGCGCGTCGGTGGGGAAGAAGCGGTCGAACTCTCGGTGGTTGACGGTGATGGTCCCGTTTCCGGGGCGGAGAAAGACGCGGGCGGTGGACGTTTTCCGGCGGCCTGTTCCGTAATACTCGATGTTCGGCAAAGTTACGCGACCTCGATTTTTCTTGGTTGCTGAGCAGTGTGCGGATGCTCGGCGCCGGGGTAGACCTTCAGCTTCCGGTACATCGCGTCACCCATCTTGGTCTTCGGCAGCATGCCGCGGACCGCTTCCTCCACGAGCCGAACCGGCCGGCGCTTCCGGACGTCAACCGCGCGCTCCTCGCGCAGGCCGCCCTCATAGCCGCTGTGCCGGCGATATACCTTGTCCGTTTCCTTCTGTCCGGTCAGCTTCACCGCCTCGGCGTTCACGACGACGACATGGTCGCCCGTGTCGATGAACGTGGTGTAGGTGGGCTTGTGCTTGCCCTGAAGCAGCCGCGCCGCCAGGGTGGCCACCCGGCCGAGCACCTGGCCCTTCGCATCGATGACGTGCCACCGGCTGTCCGCGCTCTTTGCGCTGGCTACGAACGTACGCATGTAAAGGGTCCCTCAGGGGCCTCTGGACAGACCTGTCCAGCAACCGCAAACCCCAATGATACGGAGGGTTGTCGGAATAGTCAACCTGACGCATACCGCAAGTCCGTCGCTTGTCTGGAGTTATCGCAATCTTCGGCGACTCCGTGATGTCGTGGATTGGAACAGCCGATAACGGGGACGGCCTCAGAGTGAGAGCCAGCTGCTAACCCCCCCTCCCGGGGACCGAGGTAACCAGGTGTTTCGCAAGCAGAAGAGCGTGGTCGGGCTGGACATCGGTTCCAGTGCCGTGAAGGCCGTCGAGCTCAAGCCGACAGCCAAGGATTTCCGCGTCGCCGCCTTCGGAATCGAGCCGGTGCCCGCCGACGCCATCGTCGACGGCGCCATCATCGATGCCACCGCGGTCGCGAATTCGATCAAGCGCATCTTCGAGCGCAGCTCGTTCAAGACCAAGGACGTCTGCGCGTCGCTCTCGGGCAGCGCCGTGATCGTCAAGAAGATCACCCTCCCGGTGATGACCGAGACGGAGCTGCACGAATCGATCTACTGGGAAGCGGAACAGTACATCCCGTTCGACATCCAGGACGTGAACCTGGATTACCAGATTCTCGACCCCGGCACCGGCCCCGACTCGCGGGGCAGCATGGAAGTGCTGCTCGTCGCCGCCAAGAAGGAAAAGATCGGCGACTACACCGGCGTGATCGCCCAGGCCGGGCGGACGCCGGTCATCGTCGACGTGGACGCGTTCGCCCTGCAGAACGCCTACGAAGTGAACTACGGGTTCGACCCCAAGCAGGTCGTGGTGCTGCTCAACGCCGGCGCCAGCGCGATCAACATCAACATCCTGCAGGGCGAGCAGTCCGTCTTCGCCCGTGACGTCTCGATGGGCGGCAACACCTACACCGAGGCGGTGCAGAAAGAGCTCGATCTGCCGTTCGAAGCGGCCGAGCAGTTGAAGAAGGGCATTCCGGTCGACGGCGCGACGTTCGAAGAGGCGCAACCGGTACTGCGGGCCGTCACCGAAAACGTCCTCCTCGAGATTCAGAAGACGTTTGACTTCTTCAAGGCCTCCGCGGCGTCCGACCACATCGACCGCATCATCATCAGCGGCGGCGCGTCGCGCGTTGACGGCTTCCACGAGATGCTCGAGGAGCGCTTCGGCACGCCCGTCGAAGAGTTCGACCCGTTCAAGGCCGTCACCTGGGATCCGGGCAAGCTCGGCTCGGAGTCGGCGGATCACGCGGCAACGGCGGCCGTGGCCGTCGGCCTCGCACTCCGGAAGGTGGGCGACCGATGATTCGCATCAACCTCCTCGGCGTCGAGCGCACCAAGACGCGCAAGCTCCCGACCTTCACCATCCAGGCGCAGCAGCTGACCATCGCCTGCAGCCTCATTCTCGTGGCGTCCGTGGCTGGCGTCGGCTGGTGGTACTGGACCCTCAAACAGACCGCGGCGCAGGTGGAAACCGATATCGCCACCGCGCAGCAGGAGCAGCAGCGCCTGCAATCGGTGCTCGCGGAAGTTCGTCAGTTCGAGGGCCGGCGGTCGCAGCTGCAGCAGCGCGTGCAGCTGATTGAGCAGCTGAGGGCCGGCCAGACGCTGCCCGTGCAGCTCCTCGATCACATCAGCCGCAGCGTGCCGGAAATGCTCTGGCTGACGGATATGGATCAGAAGGGCGACGCGCTGACCATCCAGGGACGCTGCAACACCTTGATCGCGGCGGCGGACTTCGTCACGAACCTGGGGAGCTCGAATGTTCTGACGAAGCCGATCGAGCTCGATACCCAGGTGGAAGTCCTGCAGGCATCACAGGCACAGCCCGGCATCGAGCTGTACAAGTTCACGGTCCGCGCGAAGGTGGACCCGGCGGCAGCGGCGAAAAGCGGCACGAAGCCAGTCAGCGCGCCGGCTGCCGGAGGCGGTGGAGGGGGAGCGGCGGTCCGCTAAAGAAGAGGTGGAGCGGCCCCGATACCGGGTAACGAGATGGCAATCAACCTAAGTCTCAACAAGCTGCCGTGGTACGGACAGATTGGCGTGTTCGTCGCCATCGGCATTGGCGGCGCCGCGGCGTTCTGGAACTACTACGCCAAGCCGGCCAACGCCGAAATCGAAACGCGCCGCGCGGTGCTGAACCAGGTTCGCGGCGACATCAACCGCGGACTGATGACGGCCCGCCGCCTGCCGGAGTTCCGGCGGGAGGTTGCGACGCTGGAATTGCAGCTCGATCGGCTGCGCGCCGTGCTGCCGGAGCAGCAGGACGTCGCCGATCTGCTGAATCGCGTCAACTCCATGGCGACGCAGTCGAACCTGAAGGTGCTGGGCTTCATCCCGCAGGCGACGACGAAGAAGAACATGCATACGGAATGGCCGATCGGACTCCAGCTCGAAGGCTCGTATCACGACCTCGGGATGTTCCTCGAGCGCATCAGCAAGTTCCCTCGCATCATCAACGTCGGCAACATGCGGGTGAAGGCGCGTGAGAACCAGAGCGCGCGTGCCACGGTGACGATCGACGTGACGGCGACCACCTTTGTCCTCGCCGAACAGCCCAAGCCGGCCACGCCGGCCGGCGCGTCGGCCGCGGGTGGAGCATGATGCGCATCACCCCACTCATCTGTGCCGTGGCGCTGCTGGCCACGCCGCCAGCCGGCGGACAGACGCCCGCGCCGGGACCGGTGGCGCCCGCTGCGGTCACCACACCGGCGCCGAAGGTGCCGCCGCTCGAGCCGCAGGGCTACGACTACAACCCGGCGGGGCGGCGCGATCCGTTCATCAGCCTCGTGCGACGGACCACGCAGGCCTCCGGGACGTCGGCGAATCAACGGCCGACCGGTCTTGGTGGCTTGAGCATCGAGCAGATCCGCATGACCGGCGTCGTCAAGGGACGCCTGGGATTCTCCGCGATCGTCAAAGGCGTCGATAACCGCACCTACTACGTGAAGCCCGGCGACGAGCTCTTCGACGGCAAAGTCCGTGCGGTGACCGCCGACGCGATGTTCCTGGTTCAGAACGTGAACGACCCGCTGTCGGTCGCCAAGACGCGGGAAATCAAGCGGCTGCTACGACCGGAGCAAGAGGCTCAATAGCCATGTATCGACACTCCCTCCTCCTGGGACTTTCTATCGCGGCGTTCGTGATGTCGCCGCTCGGTGTCGCGGGAACGCGCACCGAAGGCGGACGCGGCACCGCCGCGACGCTCAGAAAAGTGACATCGCAGCTCGATGCGCAAAAGGGCATCCTCAGCATCGAAGCCTCCGCTCCTGTTGCGTACATAGCGTCGCAGCCCGATGCGCGCACGACGATCGTGGAGATGCGTGACGTCGCCGCCGGCGCAATCGGCGATGTGGCCGTTGACCAGCGTCACCCGATTGATGCGGTGAGAGTCGAGAGCGTCGTGAGCCCGACGGGGGAGTCTGTCGCACGTGTGCTGATTACGTTCCGTCAGCCCGCCCGGCCGCGGATTCGCAGCTCGCGCAACGTCATTGTCGTCGAAGCGGACCGCATTGACCCCTCGACTGGACTCGGGGCAATGGGGCCGAAGCTCGATCTGCAGACGTTCTCGCCCGCGATTCGCGACCTGCGCGTGACGCAGCGGGGGACCGCCACGGCGATCACGCTCCTTGGCACCGCGCCGCTCGTCGCGTCGGGAATTCAGGAGCCGAAGGATGCGCCGCGCCGGGTCGTCCTCAATCTTCCGCATGCGACGTCCGCCATACCGACCACCGCGCGGGTCGTCCGCGAGGGTCCGGTCGAGCGTGTGCGCGTGTCCATGAGTCCCACCGCGCCGTTTGGCACGCAGGTGACCATGGAGTTGTCGCGCGCGGCGACCTACCGGCTGGAATCATCCGCGGATGGCAACGACCTTTCGGTCGTGTTCGACGAGCCGACGGCCGATCCAATCGCGGCGCTTCGCGGTCCAAAGCTAGCGCCTGGCGCGCCCGCGGTTCCGGTCGCGGCGTTTGCGCAGGCGCCACCCGCGCCGGCGCCGCCTGCTGCGGCCGCCCAGCAGGCCCCGGCAGTCCCCGTGGAGGCCGGTCAGCGGCAATTCACCGGCACGCCGGTCAGCCTCGACTTCGACGGCACCGATCTACGGGCGGTGCTCACCGCGCTTGCGAAAGAGGGCGGCATCAACATCTGGATCGACCCGCGGGTCCAGGGCACGGTGACGACGACGCTGACCGATGTTCCGTGGGACGAGGCGTTCGACATCATCGCCAGCGGGAACGGGCTGGGCTACGTGCAGCGCGGTTCCGTTGTCCGCGTCGTGCCGCTCGCGGTGCTCGCCGAAGAGGAAGCGGCCCGCCGGAAGGTCGACGAGGAGCGCGCCCTCTCGGGTGAACTGCGGACCTATACCAAGTCGCTGAGCTACGCGACCGCAAAAGAACTGGCCACGCTGGTCAAGGACACCATCCTGTCGCCGCGCGGTCAGGTACAGGTTGACGACCGCACCAACACGCTCATCGTCACCGATCTCACCGATCGGCTGCTCCGGACCGAGGACTTGATTTCGAAGCTCGACGTGCCGCAGCCGCAGGTAGAGATCGAAGCGCGCATCGTGCAGACGAGCCGCGACTTCGCTCGCCAGATCGGCGTGAACTGGGGCGTGAATGCCAGGGCCTCTACCGATCTGGCCAACACGACGGCGCTGTCATTCCCGAACCAGGGCAGCATCAGCGGTCGCACGGGCAGCGTTCAGGGCCCCGATGGCGTCGGTACGGCGGTGGATCACTCCGTGACGAACCCGTCGAGCGCGATCGGCCTGGCGCTTGGATCGATCAACGGCGCGATCAACCTGGACATCGCGCTCTCGGCCCTCGAGCGCTCGGGCAAGGGAAAGATCCTGTCGACACCGCGCGTCTCGACGCAGAACAACGTGCAGGCCGAGATCATGCAGGGTGTCCAGATTCCGATCCAGACGGTGGCCAACAACACCGTGACGGTCACGTGGAAGGATGCGGCGCTGATTCTCCGTGTGCTGCCGCAGATTACGGCCGCGAACACCGTGATCATGAAAGTCGAGCTCGAAAACGGATCGCCCGACTTCGCCCGCGCGATTGAAAACAACCCGCCGATCAATACCCAGCGCGCGCTGACGAGCGTCCGCGTCGCCAACGGCGACACCACGGTCATCGGCGGCATTTTCCTGAGTACAGAGCAGGCCACCCAGTCCCGCACGCCGGGGCTCAGCAGGGTGCCGCTCCTCGGTTTGCTGTTCAGGCGCGACGAGGTGACCGATGAGAGCCGCGAGCTCCTCATCTTCATCACCCCGCGAATCATCCAGTAGGAGAGCGACTGTGAGTGCGATGTTCAGGTCTTGGAAAGCGCTGGCGGCGATGGCCATCGCCGCCGCCGCCGCCGGCTGCGGCGATCTGGCGACGCAGGGACGCTCACCGTCGCAGCTGGTCGTCCTGTCGCTGGCGGCCGCACCCGGGGCCAGCCCCGGCGACTTCGGTGCCAACCTGCTCTCCGACGTCGTGACCAACGTGCAGCGGACGATAGACGGACAGCAGGTCTCCTCGCCCACGATTTTCAACGACGTCGGTTCGGTGCAGTTCGCGCTGATCCTGAAGGACCCGGGCAGTGACCCGGCGGCGCCTACGTCCCCGGGTCCGCTGAACGCGGTGACGGTCACACGCTATCGCGTCGTCTATCTCCGGGCCGATGGCCGCAATACTCCGGGCGTCGACGTGCCGTTCCCGTTCGATTCGGGGGTGACGGTGACGGTGACGGCCGACGGCGCCTCGACGGGATTCGAGATCGTCCGCAGCTCCGCCAAGCTCGAAGCGCCGCTGCGCGCGCTGAAAGACAACCCGGAGACGATTTCTACAATCGCTGAAGTGACGTTCTACGGCCACGACCAGGCCGGCAACGACGTCAGCGCGACGGGGTTGATTGGCATCAACTTCGCCAACTTCGCCGATCCGAACTAAGAGGACGTGATGCAGATCAGGACCGCTGGAATCCTGCGCGTGAGCGCCGTGCTGCTGATGGCCGGCAGCATGGCGGCGTGCACCGACTCTGTGGAGCCCCCATCGCTGACGGGGCCGTCAGGCTTGTCGCAATCGCTGACCCTCAGCGCCTCGCCGGATCGGATCGCGCACAACGGCAGCGCGCAGTCCGTCGTGACGATCACGATGCACGACAGTGCGGGGCAGCCGCTGTCTGGTCAGCGCGTCAGCCTCGGCGCATCGACCGGTTTCCTGTCGCACGTGGACGTGGTCACAGGGACGGACGGGCGCGCGGTGTTTGTCGTGACCGCCCCCGCCTTGTCGGTTCCCGCTGAAGACATCACCGTGTTTGCGACGCCCTTCGGCACGGATGCAGGCGCCGCGCTGACGCGCATTCTACGCATCGCGTTCACCGGTCCGAGCAACACGACCGCGCCACAGGCGTCATTCGTGTTCTCGCCGGAGGCACCGATTGCCGGTCGTTCGACCGCGTTCGACGCGTCCGCAACGACGGACGAAGGCGTGCAGTGCGTGACCTGCACCTTTACGTGGGCGTTCCCGACAGAGACCGCGAGCGGCATGGGCGCGAATTACACGCTGCCGACGGGTCAGTTCCCGGAGGGCGGAACGTTTAACGTCACGCTGACGGTCCGGGACTCGACCGGCAGCGAAACCACGTTGCGGCGCGCCGTGACGTGGGCACCGCCGGCCGCTGAAGAGGACTGATCCCTGGGGCACAATAGCCCTAGGACCCCAATGGCTGCGGCGACGTCATCCCAGCTTGAGGTACGCCAGGCGACGATTCGCGGCGCGCTCGAGACGCTCGGTCTCGACGCGCTGATCGTCACCACGCCCGCCAACATCCGTTACCTGACGAACCACGCCGGCAGCGCGGGAACCCTCGTTGCCGCCGCCGGCGCGATGCATCTGCTGCTGGACTTCCGGTATCAGGAGTCGGCGCGCCTGCTTCAGGCATCCCCGTCAGCCTGCCCGGCACTCAGGATATGGCCCGTCGCCGCGAGTTACGACGAAGCGCTTCTCGAGTGCCTGGCGGAGACAGGGCTCGGCACAGTGGGCTTCGAAGCTGGTCACTTGACTGTGGCACGCCACGAGTGGCTCGTGCGCACGGCGGAGGCCCGGCGTCTGGGCGTGACGCTGCGGGCGACGGAGCGGCTCGTCGAGCAGGCACGCGTCATCAAGGACGACGGTGAAGTGGCGACGCTGCGTGAAGCGGCGCGCCGGCTCACACCGGTCGCGCGCGCGGCATTCGAGGCGGTGCGTGCGGGGACGAGCGAACGCGCCATTGCGGCGCGGATCGAGGCCGCGATTCGCGACGCGGGATTCGAGCGTCCGTCGTTCGATACGATCGTCGCGTCCGGGCCGAACGCCGCACTTCCGCACTACCGCGCCGGCGACCGTCTGCTCGAGCGGGGCGACGTGGTGGTGCTGGACTTTGGCGGCGTCTTGGACGGATACTGCTCCGACTTGACGCGGACGGTCGCAGTTGCGCCCCCATCCGCGGAAGCGCACCGCGTGCACCAGGCGGTGCGCGAAGCGCAGCAGGCGGCGATCGACGCCGTCAGGCCGGGCATCGCGACCACGGATGTGGATCGCGCGGCCCGCCGCGTCCTCGACGCGCATGGACTGGGCGAGGCATTTGGCCACGGAACCGGCCATGGTCTCGGCCTCGACGTCCACGAGGAGCCGAGGGTGACGCGGCCGCGCGCCGATGTGGCGCCGGTGCCACTTGAACCGGGGATGGTCTTTACGATCGAGCCGGGCGCGTACCTTCCCGGATGGGGGGGCGTGCGGATAGAAGACGATGTGCTGGTCACGGCCCGCGGATGCGAGGTCCTCACATCGGTGCCATACGCTCTGATCCCAGACTGATGACCGTAGACGAGATCAAAGAGATTCTCGAACTGATGCGCGAGCACGAGCTTGCCGAGTTCGAACTGCAGCGCGGGGGTGAAACCCTTCGACTGCGCAAGCATGCGCCGGCGCAGTGGAGCGGGCCGATGCCCGCTGTTCCCGCTGCAGTTCTGCACGCCCCTGCAGCCGCGGCGCCACCCGCCGCTCCGCCTCAGGTTCCCGGAGAACCGGCTGTGCTCGAACCGGCGAGCGAGGACGTCGATCTGGCAATCGTCAAGTCGCCGATCGTCGGCACGTTCTACCGATCATCGGAACCAGGCGCGCCGGCGTTTGTCGAAACCGGCCAGACGGTGCGCAAAGGGCAGGTGTTGTGCATCATCGAAGCGATGAAGCTGATGAACGAGATCAACGCCGAATGCGACGGCGAGATCGTCAAGGTGTACGTCGAAAACGGTCAGGCCGTTCAGTACGGCGAGCGGCTGTT
>Ga0247825_10000610_pt1 | contig 22808 bp, 15 predicted proteins | sample 13C_Vanillin_Day_FD_194413 | JGI IMG/M metagenome (GOLD analysis project Ga0247825, IMG submission 194413) | Soil microbial communities from agricultural site in Penn Yan, New York, United States - 13C_Vanillin_Day48 | ecosystem: Environmental > Terrestrial > Soil > Agricultural land | place...
TGCTCGCAGCGACCCTCCTGCAGGGCTACAACAACGTGTCCGCGGCCGCCGGCGCAGAACTGGGTGAGCTGGCTGAGTTCGCCTCGAACCACGCGGACCTCGCCGACGCGCTGAAATCGCATCGCTGGGACGGCCTCGAATCGCTGCCAGGCGGCACAGAGTTCATGGGGAGGCTCTCGGCATTTCTCGACACCTACGGCTGGCGCGCCGACGAGTGGTGTCTCGTGCATCGTCCGACGTGGGCGGAGCAGCCCACGGTGGCGCTCGAGCTGATAGGGCGGTACCTGGCGGATCCGGAGCACTCCCCCGAACGCGCTCACCAGCGCGCAATCGAGAAGCGTGTCACGGCGACGGCGGAGATCGAGGCACGCCTGCCGGCTGAGAGCAAGGCGAAGTTCCACGAGATGCTCGACGCGGCTCTCGCCCACGTGCCAATCAGCGAGGAGCGCGCCCTGTGGCAGCTCATCGCCATCGGCAGCGTGCGTGTGCCGGTGCTGGCCCTCGGACGCAAGCTGGTCGCGGCCGGGGTGGTAAACGACGCCAATGACGCATTTTTTCTGCGGCTGGACGAGCTGCAGAATGTTGCATCGTCGCCCCGCCCGATGCAGGCGACCATCGCCGAACGCATGGCAGACCTTGTCCGTTACGAGCGCATGGAGCCGCCGCAGTCAATCGGCGCCCCGCTCATCGTCGACGTCCGCCCGGGTCCGTCCCAGATCATTCACCGCTACTTCTTCGGCACGCTCGCCCCACCTTCGGACGAGCACGTGATCCGGGGTAGCGGCGCCAGCCAGGGCATCGTCACGGGCAGGGCGCGCATCGTGCGCAGCCTGGCGGAGTCGGGGCGGCTGGAGCCCGGCGAGGTCCTCGTCTGCCGGACGACGGCGCCGCCGTGGACACCACTGTTTGCGCTCGCCGCTGCCGTCGTGACTGAGACGGGCGGCATCCTGTCGCACTCGGCGATTTGCGCGCGTGAGTACGGCATCCCCTGCGTCGTCGGCACGCAGGTCGCCACGTCGCGTATCCCGGATGGCGCCATGGTCACGGTGGATGGGAACAAGGGGACCGTGACGATAGAGGAGTAGGGCAAGGGTCAAGGGCCAAGGATTGACGCCCTTGCCCTTTGCCCCTGCCTCCTGCCCTACACTCGTCCCATGGCGATCAAGACGAACGGCACCAACCACCCCGCCCTCTTCGGCCTGAACTACGAGCAGACGGTCGATTTCTACACGCGTGTGCTCGGCATGCGCCTGGTGCTCGAGCAGCCCAACCTCGACGACCCGGAGTCGGTGCACCTGTTTTTCGAGACGGGCCCGGGGCAGTTCATTGCCTACTTCGTGCCGAAGCCCGGCCAGGCGGTCGAGGGCAGGGTGCAGACGGGAGCGCTGGCGCACATCGCCCTCAACCTGGAGAGCGACCTCAATGACGCGATGGCGATGCTCAACGCGGAGGGCGTGCGTTTCAACGGGCCAATCGACCGCGGCTACGAGCGCTCCATCTACTTCCGCGACCCCAACGGCGTCGTGATCGAGCTGCTGACCTGGATTACGCCGGTGCCGGAAGGCATGGACGAGGGGGACCTCATCCTTGCGGCGCAAGCCAGACGGCTCGCACGCAACGCCTACGCCATCGATGACGAAGACGTGCAGGCGGCGATCACGGATATTTAGCGCGCCGAGCTTCTTCACGCGCTCTCGAACAGCCTCCAGGACGATGGTATCGATCTCTTCTGGTGGAATGTCCTTCGTGTACTCCCAGTTCTTTTCAAGGAGCCCCAAGACTCGACGACGGTCCTCCGGTCGGACTCGAAGTTCAAGAATTGTCGTTACTCTGATCTTCAGACATCAGGCTAACCTCACTTCCTACGGTAGCCTCCGACAAATCCGTTTCCTATTAGGGCTTGGTACAAGTCGTGCAATACCACTGTCTTTGGCGCGTCCGGATTTCGGGTATCATCGAAAACGATGGCTGAGCAGGTTGCTGAGACGAACTTCATGTCGCTGCTCCGCGAGGCGGGTTTGCGGTCGACGCCGCAGCGGCTCGCCGTCGTACGGGAGGTCTTCAGGCGCAACCACCCCACGGCGTCGGAGGTCTATGAAACCGTCCGCCAACAGTTCCCGACCATCGGCCTGGCCACGGTGTACAACACCCTCCGTTCGCTGACCGAGCGCGGATACGTCCGCGAGCTGCCCTTTGGCGACGCAACGCGCTTCGACGTCAACGTGACGACGCACGCCAACCTGGTGTGCAACCGGTGCGGCCGCATCGAGGATTCGAGCGCCGCGAACGACTTGCTGGAGGCGATGCGCAGCCGTATCCAGCAGGACACGAGCTTTCGGCCCGAGAGCCAGCGCGTCGATATTTACGGTCTTTGCAGCGTCTGCTCGGCTTCCTGACCACCGGCTTCGTAAATACGTCACTAAATGTTCGAAACTGGTCGCGATCTCGTCTTGACGAGGCCCTAGATGATAGTCATTCTTATCTGGCGAAACAGCCGAACCCACCTCAGGAGGGGCTGACTCACTCCGGTATCTGACCCGGATAACCGCACTTAACGCCGCCGGACGACGAGGCTGGTCCTTCTCGAGGATCATGCTCGTCAAAGAACGCGCACTTCATCTAGAGAACAGCGAGAAAGGATAAGGACCGACATGTCTGAGAGCGAAAACCCAGCAATTCCGTCTCCAGAGCCGAAGGCGTCAGGGCCGAGGACTAACAAGGATTGGTGGCCAAATCGGCTGGACTTTAAGGCTCTCCACGCGAATTCGCCGCTGTCCAACCCCCTGGGCACCGACTACAACTACGCGGCGGAGTTCAAGAACCTCGACGTGGAGGCGCTGAAGCGAGACGTCATGGCCGTGATGACGGATTCGCAGGACTGGTGGCCGGCGGACTACGGACACTACGGGCCGTTCTTCATCCGCATGGCATGGCACGCAGCGGGCACCTACCGCACCTTCGACGGCCGCGGCGGCGGCGGCAGCGGCATGCAGCGTTTTGCTCCCCTTAACAGCTGGCCCGACAACGCCAGTTTGGACAAAGCGCGCCGGTTGCTCTGGCCCGTCAAGCAGAAGTACGGCAACAAGGTCTCCTGGGCAGACCTCATCGTCTTCGCGGGCAACTGCGCCTATGAATCGATGGGCTTCGAGACGTTCGGTTTCGCCTTCGGACGCGAGGACCGCTGGGAGCCGGAAGAGGTCGTCTGGGGTCCTGAGGACAGCTGGTTGGGCGATGCTCGTCACTCCCCTGAAGGCGACCTCGAGGGACCGTTCGGCGCCGATCACATGGGTCTCATTTACGTGAACCCTGAAGGGCCCGGCGGCAACCCGGACCCGTCCCTCGCAGGCAAGTTCATCCGACAGACCTTCAGCCGCATGGCGATGAACGACGAGGAGACGCTTGCCCTCATCGTCGGCGGTCACACGGTCGGGAAGGCCCACGGCGCAGCACCCGCTCCAGAGAACGTCGGCCCTGAACCGGAAGCCGCCGGCCTGGAAGAGCAGGGTTTCGGCTGGAAGAACAAGTACGGGACCGGCAAGGGAGCCGACACGATCACAAGCGGTTTAGAGGGTCCCTGGACTTCCGAGCCGACGAAGTGGGACAACGGGTTCCTCGACAATCTCTACAACCACGACTACGAACTGACGAGCAGCCCGGCCGGCGCGAAGCAGTGGGCGCCCAAGCCCAACTCTGCAGGCGTGGTGCCTACCGCGCCAGATGCTCATGATTCGTCCAAGCGGCAGAACACGATGATGCTGACGACGGACCTGGCGCTGAAGACGGACCCTACCTACGCGGAGATCTCAAAGCGCTTCCACGAGAACCCGGACCAGCTCGCCGACGCGTTTCGCCGGGCGTGGTACAAGCTCTTGCACCGCGACATGGGTCCTTACTCGCGCCTCCTTGGCCCGTGGGTGCCCGAGGAGCAGATCTGGCAGGACCCGATTCCCGAAGGCAATAAGAGCCTGAGCGATGCCGACATCGTCGATCTCAAGAGCAGGATTCTGAGCTCCGGCCTCTCCATCTCTCAGCTGGTCTCGACCGCCTGGGCGTCAGCTGCCAGCTTCCGCGGCACAGACAAGCGCGGTGGCGCCAACGGAGCGCGCATCCGTCTCGAGCCGGCAAAGAACTGGGAAGTCAACAACCCGGCTGAGCTGAGCCGGGTCCTGCAGACACTGGAGCAGGTACGGGCGGGCTCCGGCAAGGACGTGTCGCTCGCCGACGTCATCGTCCTTGGCGGCAATGCAGCCATCGAGGAGGCGGCGAAGAAGGCCGGTTACAACGTTACGGTCCCCTTCGCGCCCGGCCGCGGCGACGCGACCCAGGAGCAGACCGACGTCGAGGCTTACGAAGTGCTCGAGCCCGCTTACGACGGCTTCCGCAACTACTTCCGAGCCGGAGAGTCGCTGCAACCACAGCAGGCATTGCTGGAGCGGGCGTTCATGCTCAACCTGACCGCACCCCAGATGACCGTCCTGGTCGGAGGCATGCGGGCCCTGGGCGCTAACTACGACCAGTCGAAGAAGGGCGTCTTCACCGACCGGCCGGAGACGTTGACCAACGACTTCTTCGTGAACCTGCTCGACATGAGCACGGAGTGGAAGCAGTCCGCCGGGTCTGTGAACGAATTCGAAGGTCGCGATCGGGCGACGGGTGCGGTGAAGTGGACGGGCACGGCCGTGGACCTGGTCTTCGGGTCCAACTCCGAACTACGCGCACTCGCGGAGTTCTACGCCCAGGACGACTCGAAGGAGAAGTTCGTGCAGGACTTCGCAGCGGCGTGGGCCAAGGTAATGAACAACGACCGCTTCGACCTCGCGAAGGCGTAGCGGCCGGAAGACTGGCCTGGCGCGTTTCTCTCACGAGGCGCCCTCCTTCGAGGGCGCCTCGCTTTGTTGTCAGCGGCCGTGGGTGGATTCAGTTTTCTTGTGGGAGCGCGATGCCGCATAGGGGCAGCGACAAAGACCGCTCCCTACTTTCATTGGGGCAGATATGTTTCCTGTTCCTCGTCAGCGTGCAGACGTCGAGAATGCCGGGTCCGCCGGCACGTGGTAGGCGATGAAGAGGACGTCTTCGCCGTCGCGGCCGACGTGTTCGGCACCGCCGGGGTAGAGGCGTTTGATGCCTTCGAGGCGGTCGAGGTAGGGGTTGAGGAGAATGAACACGCTGTCGCGGGAGCGGTCGATGACGTCGTCCTGGCGACGGCCGAAGCGCTGTGAGCGGTCCTCGCCCTCGAAGCCGGGCGCGAGGTACTGGCGCGTCTCGTAATCGAAGCGCCAGCGGCTGCTGTAAAAGTAGACGTAGGGCTCGCCGTCGAGGGTGTTCAGGTACTCCGAGGCCTCGCTGATCTCCTCCGTGTAGACCCAGGGGAACAAGAGGGAGTCCTTCCAGGGGCCAAAGTAGGCATGTACGTTCGTGTAGCCGATGACCGTGATTGCGACGATGACCAGCGCGTAGCCCGCGCCCCGGTAGAGGTCCCTGGCCTGCGCGGTTGCCTTCTGCCACACCCAGGCCAGGGGTAGTGCGGCGAAAAAAGCCACGAAGGGCGCCAGTCCGAGGACGCCGCGGTAGGTGGCGTTGGTCTGGAGGACGCTCGTGAGGGGCATGATCGCCAGCAGGGTCAGCGCGAGCAGGTGCGGCGTCTTGCGCCAGTTGTAGGCCGCGTAGCCGACGCCGGCGACGAATAGGCCCACGGTCAGGATATCCAGCATGGGACGGCGATCGGGAGACGAGGCGTCGATGAGGTCGGGCACGCCCTCCCAGGCGTAGGCGCCAATCCAAATCTTCACCTGGTCGTAGATGATCGCGACCCGGTCGGTGAAGCTGCCATCGACGTAAGCGGGGGTCTGCAGGACCGAGTACGTCTCGTAGTACTGGTTGTAGTGGTCGAAGTACTCGTTTGAAGGCGTGAGGATGTAGACGAATAGCGGTATGCCGTAGAGGAAGGCGATCGCCGCGGCCAGCGCGACGTTTGCCGTCCAGGGCTTGAAGGCGGCGCCGCGCTTGTTCTGCAGCGTGTACAGGACGACCCACACCGTGAACGCGACGACGAAGACGGGATAGATGTTGTACGTGTACAACCCAAGGCCAAGGGTAGCGCCGGCGAGGGCGAACCAGTGCAGGCCGCCGCGCTGGATTGCCAGCGTCCAGAACACGAGCACCGCCAATTCAACCGTCGGATAGGTGATGGGCCAGTGGGCGGTGCGGCTGAAGTGGATGTGCCACAGCGACAACGCCAGCAGCAGCGCCGCGATGACGGCGACGGTGCGGTCCGCCTGCAGCCGGAACAGCGTATAGGCCAACGGCACGGCGGCGATGCCGGCGAGGGCGAAGGGCAGGCGCACGGAGAACGGGGACGAGCCGAGGATCTCGATGAAGGGCGCGGCGTAGTAAGCGTGACCGGCGGGCTGGCCGAGGGCCGCGAGCGTATAGACGCCGATCCAGCCGTCTTTGAGCACGCGCCAGGCATCCATGCCCACCTGTGCCTCGTCGCCGTGTATCCCTTGGGGGATTTCGCCCAGGGCCCAGAGGCGGGGCACTGCCGCGACCGCAGTGAGGGCGAAGAGGAACAGCAAGTCGGCGTGCTTCTCGGCGAAGACGAGCAGTGGCGGACGCGCGGCCGTCCGCGTATCCGGAGCAGGAACTGCGGTGAGTGTCGCCATCCCGCTCACTATCCCTGATGCCGCCCGAACAATAAACCGCGATTCGTAGCAGATCACGCGGGAGAGGCGGGTGGGTACGAACGCCGCGGTTGGCTGGCATGGAGGCACATCGCACCCAATCGAGGTGGTTGCCCACTTTGCCTGTTCCTGGTTCTCCGTGTTCCGCGTTCCGCCGTTCCTTGTTCCCGCGTCGCGGGTGCTAAGATCGTCGCGTCACATATGGCAGGACTGAACCTCCGCTGGCGCAGGGGCGGCACCGCGGTCACCGATGCGCCGGTGTCCGTCGCCTCGGGCGTCTCATCCATCGACATCGCTATCTGGTTGGCAGCAGCGGCAATCGTGCTGCTGGCACTCGCCGCGCGCCTCTACAACGTCAACTGGGACGAGGGCACGCACATCCACCCGGACGAGCGCCACCTCACCATCGTCACCAGTAACCTGAAACTGCCGGGCGACCCCATCGAGTTCTTCGACTCCGATGCGTCACCGTTGAACCCATACAACCTCGAGAACGCCGGTTCGTTCGTCTACGGCACGCTGCCCGTCTTCCTGACGAAGGTGGTCGCGGTGATCACTGGAGACGATAACTACGACGGGCTCGTCGATGTGGGGCGACGCCTCGCCGCGGTGTTCGGCGCCGCGACGGTGCTCATGAGCTTCCTGCTGGGACGCCGGCTGTACGGACCGGTCGCGGGATTGCTGGCGGCGGCGCTGATGGCCGCGGCGCCGCTGGCGATCCAGCAGTCGCACTTCTACATCGTCGATACCTTCCTCGCCTTCTTCATGGTGGCGTCGCTGTACTACTGCGTGCGCATCGTCCAGGACGGCGCGTGGACGGACTACGCGTTGGCCGGGCTCATGCTGGGGCTGGGCATGGCGTGCAAGGTGACGGGCCTGGCTGTGCTGCCGGTGCTTTTCGTCGCCGTCGCCATACGGCTGTGGCCACTCGTCTCCATGCGATGGTCGCTGGAGCCGGAGATGAACCGGCCGATCATGGGCCTGGTGGCCGCGCTGGTGCTCGCTTTCGTGGCGTTCCGCGTTGCCCAGCCCTACGCCTTCGACGCGCCGGAGTTGAATCCGGTGTCGTGGGTGTCCCTGAGTCAGCAGTGGCGGGAGGACCAGGAGCAGCAAAACCGGCTGCTCAGCGGCGAGGTTGGGTTCCCGCCGTCGGTGCAGTGGATCGGGCGGACGCCGTACGTGACGCCGCTCGCGGACATGGTGCAGTGGGGCATGGGGCCGGCGTTCGGCATCGCCGGATGGCTGGGCGCCGCGTATGCCGGATACCGCGTCTTCCGTTATCGAGATGCGAGGCATCTGCTGCCCCTGCTTTTCGTCCTCGTCTACTTCGGCTTCATGGGGCGGCAGTTCTCGCTGTACATGCGCTACTACCTGCCCCTGTATCCGGTGCTCGCGGTCCTCGCGGGCTACGCGCTGGTCGAGGCCTACAACGGCGCCCGTGTGCTGTCGCATCGCCTGAGGCGCCCCGCGATCGAGACCGCCGTTGGCTTTGCCGTGGGCGCAGTCGTGATGATGGCGCTGCTGGCGGGTCTGGCGTACCTGAGCATTTACGGCCGCGACTTTACGCGGGCGGAGGCGACGCGCTGGATGTTCGCGAACATCCCCGCCGGGTCGTTCATCGCCGGTGAGGAGTGGGACGAGACACTGCCCGTCGGCGTGCCGAACCCAACCGGGCGTACCTACCAGGTCTTCGGCCTCCGCCTCTATGAGCCGGACACGGAGAAGAAGCTCGACGGCTTGATCAACGACCTCGATCGCGCGGACTACGTTATCGTCAGCAGCAACCGGCTGCCGAACTCCATTTCGCGCAACCCGGTGGCCTATCCGCTGACTTCGAAGTACCACGAGATGCTGTACGACGGCGAGCTGGGCTTCGAGCTCGCCGCCGAGTTCACGTCGTATCCCAGCCTGCTCGGCATCGAATTCCCCGACCACACCGTTCAGGAGTCGTGGAGCAGCTACGACCACCCCCGCGTGCTCATCTACAAGAAGGCGCCCGACTTCTCGCGCGACCGTCTGGAGGAGGCGCTGGGCGACGGACCTTACAGCGTGGCGGCACCGCCGCCCGGTCGCGTCAACCCGAACCAGCTACTGTTGAACCAAAGCGACCTCGCCACTCAGCGCGCCGGCGGCACCTGGACAGATGTGTTCAGCACTTCCGGCATCGTGGCGTCCAACCCGACCCTCGTGTGGTGGGTGGCGCTGCAGGCGATGGGCCTCGCCGCGACACCGCTGGCGCTCGCGTTGTTCCGCCGCCTGCCCGACCGCGGCTACCTGCTCGCGAAGCCGCTGGGCCTTCTGCTCGTCGCCTATCCGGTGTGGCTGCTGGTCAGCCTGAAGCTCCTGCACTTCGAGCAGGCGACTATTCTTGCCTTACTCATCCTGCTAGCGGTGGCCGGGGGCGCCGTGAGCTGGTGGCGACGGGCAGAGCTGCTGCCGTTCGTGCGCGAACGCTGGCGCATGATCCTGTTCTGCGAGGTGCTGTTCCTCCTCGCCTTCCTCGGGTTTCGCGAGGTGCGCATGGGCAACCCGGACCTCTGGGAGGCCGTGCTGGGCGGCGAGAAGCCGATGGACCTCGCCTACCTGACGGCCGTGACGCGTAGCACGACGCTGCCGCCCTACGACCCGTGGTTCGCGGGTGGATACATCAACTACTACTACCTGGGACAATTCTTCACCGCCACCTTGACGAAGCTGACGACGATCCCGCCGGAGGTCGCCTACAACCTGGCGGTGCCGACGTTCGCCGCGCTGACCGTTGCCGGCGCCTTCTCCGTCTCGTACAACCTGGCGGCGACGGCCCGCGGTTACCTGCGTCACGCCGAGAGCCCGACGTCGTCGCGGGGCGCGGTGGCCAGAGTGCGCTCGGTGCCGGGGTGGAGCCTCTATGCGGCCGGCGTGCTCGGGGCGTTCCTCGTGGCTGTGGCGGCGAACCTTGATGGCGTTGGTCAGATGGTCGAGCGCCTGTCGGAACTGAGCAGCTGGCAGACCGACACGAACCTCCCGCTGGTCGACAGCATCGCGAACAGCGCCGGTGGGCTGTGGCAGGTCCTCTTCCACGGCGCTAGCCTGCGTGAGTTCGACTTCTGGCGCTCCAGCCGGATGATGCCGCCTCAGATATCGATCACGGAGTTCCCGTACTTCAGCTTCCTGTTCGCTGACCTCCACGCCCACATGATGGCGATCGCGTTCCAGGTGCTGACGATCGGTGTGTGCGCTGCCCTGGTACTCAGGCGCGAGGGCGAGCGCGACCCGTGGCGCGACTACCTGCTTGTGGCGCTGCTGGGCCTCATTGTCGGGAGTCTGCGATGGCTTAACTCGTGGGACTACCCACCCTTCCTGCTGTTCTCCCTGACGGCTGTCCTGATCGGCGAGCGCTACATTGAAGGCGGTCCCTGGGCGACGGCACAGCGGGTGTTCCTCAAGTGCGTATTGCTGGGCGGGCTCTCGTTCGTGGCCTACCAGCCCTTCCTGGCGAACTACCGCACGCCTGTCGCGGGGCTCATCGCATCGCCGGAGACGACGCCGATTCACCAGTACCTTGCCCACTTCGGCCTCTTCGCGGCCGTGCTGGCGACGTGGCTACTGGTCTGGCTCGCGCGCACTGTGCGTTCGACACGCACCCTGAACATGACCTCCGAGTCCGTGCCTAGGCCTGTGCGGTTAGCGCGACAGGTAACGACTGGGGTCGTGGGCGGTGGGCTCGGGCTCTTCGTGATCTTCGCGATGTTCGTATTGCTCGACGAAGGCAAGGCGCTGGTGGCGGCTTTGGTGCCGGTGCTTGTCGTCGTCGTCCTGTTGGGCGTGCGCGAGGTGATGCTACGACGCCCGGACGGCGGGCTGAGGCTGCTGGTGCTGGCGATGATCGGGCTCGGCCTCGGGCTCAGCATGGGCGTGGACGTTGTCACGCTGAAGGGCGACATCGTGCGCATGAACACGGTGTTCAAGTTCTACCTGCACATCTGGGTCGTCTTCGCCTTGGCCGCAACATTCGCGGTCTGGCAGCTCGTCTTTGTGTTCTGGCGGCCGGCGCTTACCGGTCCGTCAAGATGGCCGTCGTGGGCGACCGCCAGCACCGGACTCGTCGCGCTGGGCGTGCTGCTTATCGCAGTCACTCTGTACCCCATTTTCGCGACCGGTCAGCGCAACGGCATCCGGTTCAACGACAACGACTCCTTCGGCCTGAACGGCGCCGCCTACATGCAGGACGCTGTCTACCGCGACGAGCACGGTCCCATCGAGCTCAAGTGGGATTGGCAAGGCATCCAGTGGATGCGCCAGAACGTCGAAGGCACGCCCGCGATCGTCGAAGGCCGCACGCCTTTGTACCGCTGGGGCGGGCGCTTCTCGATCTACACCGGTTTGCCCACCGTCCTCGGCTGGGAGTGGCACCAGACCCAGCAGCGCGGCGACAGCGCCTACCTGATCCCGGAGCGCGCCAGGCTCGTCGACGAGTTCTACAGCGACGGAGACGTCGAGCAGGCGCGTGAGTTCCTCCAGCGCTTCGACGTCCGCTACGTCATCGTCGGCCAGAACGAGCGCAACTACTACGACGAGCGCGGCCTCGCCAAGTTCGAGGGCCTGCTGGACGGCGCAGTAAAGGTGGCGTTCAAGAACGAGAAGCTGACCATTTACGAGGTGGTTGAGGGTCAGGGAGCGAGTGCCAAAGGCCGGTAGGCCGGCGGAATCGGACTAACCCGAGAAACCGTAGTTCGCCGGGCGGTGAGACGGTAGGTCAATGAAAGGTGTGTGAGGGTTGGCTCAGCAAATGCAGGGGCAGGTGGCGTTCATCACCGGCGGCGGCAGAGGAATCGGCCGGGGCATCGCGGAGGCGTTCGCGGTCGAGGGAGCGTCGGTCGCCGTCATGGCGCGTTCGGAGGATCAGCTGTCCGAGACGCTTCAGCAGATCGAAGCAGTGGGTGGGCGCGGTCTCATGATCAAGGGTGACGTCACGAGTCAGGGCGATATCGATTCGGCAGTCGCGGCCACCGAGTCGGGGCTGGGACCGATAACCACGATGGTCAGCAACGCCGGCATCACTGGTCCTTACGCGCCGATTGCTGAGGCGGACCCGGAAGAGTGGTGGCGTACTCAAGAAGTACACCTGCGTGGCGCCTTTCTGGCCAGCCGTGCTGCCTTCCGCAGCATGAGAACGCATGGCGGTGGACGGATCATCATCATTTCGAGCCGCGCGGCAGAGCGAGGATCGCCGAACATCTCCGGCTACGCAGTTGCCAAGTCATCGCAGCTCAGATTCACCGAAATGTTGGCGCAGGAGGGGGCGCCTGTCGGTATCAAAGCGTTCGTGCTCCATCCTGGAACCGTGGACACGCAATTCACCGACGAGGCCTTGAACCGCGCGGACGCAAGGCAGTACGCGGCCGGGTTCGTGGAGCGTCTTCGGGAGCTACGGAAGGATCCCGCAGCCTTTACGCCGATGTCCAAGGTCACCGACCTCTGCGTCTTCCTGGCTACAGGTGCCGGCGACGAGCTATCTGGTCGTTATCTGAGCGTCGATTACGATGTCCCGAGCCTGGCGCAAGGCTCTGCGCGCATCAAGGAGCGCGACCTTTATACACTTCGCATCCGCACCCTGACCGACTGAACCGCAGTCGGCTTCCTTGACCCTCGGTAGGCCATTTGTTAAGGTCAGGTTCGCTCTTAGGCGAAGATAATGGCTGAGAATGTCTACGATGGCTACCAGGCGGGTCATGTGAACGTTGACCGCAGCGCTCTGCGTAGCCTCGCGGCCCAGACTGCCAGCGTCGAGCGCACCGCCATCCAGCGTCTGGCCACGGAGACGATGACGGCGCAGAACTCGGCGGTGGGGGTTGTGCACACCTCCACGCTGGAGATGCACGCAAGCGCGGCGGGTCTCGTTGTGGGCGATTACGTGAGGGTGGAGGATAGCAGCGTCGCCGTCTTGTTGGCACCCAGGGTCAACGGCAACGTCAAGGCTGTGATCACCATCCCCGCCGCCTTCGCTTTCGGGTTCGGATACTTCTTCGCGCGACGCCTCGCAGGCTGGATTTTCGGCCGCTCGCGCAGCTGACAGACACTTTCGGAGGGAAGCAAATGGCTCGCAAGGAAATTCCTGTCGAGACCCGGCAGGTCTTGGGTAAGAAGGTCGCTCAGCTGCGACGCCAGGGCTTCCTGCCCGGCAACGTCTTCGGCAACGGCCTCGAGTCCGTCGCCGTGCAGGCTCAGGCAGAGACCGTCGAAAAGACGCTGCGTTCACTCGGCGCAAACGAAGTCATCGACCTCAAGATCGATGGCGAAAAGGCTTCGCGGCCGGTCGTATTGCAGAAGGTGCAGCGCCACCCCCTGAACAGCAGCCTGCTACACCTCGACTTCTACCAGGTGTCGCTGCGCCAAAAGATGCGCGCCGACGTACCGCTGGTCGTCGTCGGCGAATCCGAAGGCGTGAAGACGTTCAACGGCGTCCTGCTCATGGCGATTGAGTCCGTGTCGGTAGAAGCGCTGCCGCTGGACATCCCGTCCCGCATCGAGGTCGACGTCACACCGCTGGCCAACCTCGAAGACAGCTTGCAGGTAAAGGACCTACCTGCCATCCCGGATGTCACCATTCTGACCGACGAGGACATGGTCATCGTCAAGGTCTCGACGCCGCGCGTCGCGGTCGAGGACCTCGCCGAGGAGGCAGCCGCGGAAGAGGCTGCAGAGGCTGCGGCCGAAGCTGCCGAGGGCGAGAGCGAAGGCGAGTCCGAGTCAGAGGAGAAGGAGGGGGAGTAGACCTCACCCCCAGCCCCCTCTCCGATTTCGGAGAGGGGAGCCGCAACGAAACACGAAAGGCGCCTGTTCCGAAGAGCGGCGGCTTTACATTGGCGAGGTTAAGACGCGATTGTGTTTGGCCGACGTGCGCGATGAATCGCGCGGCTACACACATTCAGGGTTCAGGATCGTGACCCCGCACTGCGACGGTCAGAGTGCATTGTCCCGCACCATTCGTGTTCACGGTCCATGCGGTCCGGCACAGTGGCGATGGACACGAGAATCTGGCGGATCAGCCTAAACGCTTTGGCAATCATCACGCTTGACTCCCGGCAATGCTGGGTCGTGCCTTACCCGCCTATCCGGTTCCCCCCTCTCCGAATCGGGGAGGGGGTTAGGGGGAGGGGTCACCCCCACAGCTGCGCGCTCGCGAGCTTCGCGCCCTCGGTCAGCGTCGCCAGCTTGCCCCAGACGATGGGCGGGTAGACGTTCTCCGTGCCCGCGGAGGTGCCGAAGCCGCAGTCCGTGCCGGCGATCACGTTTTCGCGCCCGACGATGTTTGCGTACGTGACGATACGGTCGGCGACCAACTCCGGATGCTCGACAAAGTTGGTTACGGAGTCGATGACGCCGGGAATCAAGACCTTGCCCTCCGGCAGCTTCACGTCCTGCCACAACTTCCACTCGTGGGCATGGCGCGGGTTAGAGGCCTCGACCGAATACGCCTGCGCCTTGACTTTGAGCACGACGTGGACGATGTCCTTAAGGGCGACATCGCGGGTGTGCGGCGCCTCGCCGTTGCCCCAGCAGACGTGGAAGCGCACCCGGTCTTCCGGCACGTCCGTGAGGGCGTAGTTCAACGCCTCAACCCACAGCTCCTGACGCGCGTTGAAGTCGGCCATCGGCCGCTCGCGGAACTCGGGCAGATTGCGGTCGATGCACATTTCCGGCGCGTCGATCTGGACGATAAAGCCCGCATCGGCGACAAGACGGTACTCGTCGCGCATAACCTCCGCGATCGCCTGCACATACTGCTCGTAGGTGGTGTAGTACTTATTCGACAGGCGCTGGGCGATGATCCCGACCGATGCGCAAGGCACGAAAGCTTCTTCGACCTGGACGTTCATCAGGGCGGCTTTGAAGTTGGCGATGTCGGTCTTCACCGCGTCGAGGTCCTTCCAGGACAACGGACCGATGCACAGCGGGCGGCTGCCGAAGGGATTGGGGCCACTACGGCCGCGATTGCGCCACTCGTTGTAGCCGGGGAAGTCCTCGGACATCGTGCGCTGTGGCGTCACGGCGACATCCTCGACGCCCTCAAAGCCGGCGATGCGGTCGCGCACGTAGTGGACGAAGCTCGGCTTGCCCATCTCGCCGTCGCTCACGATGTCGATGCCCGCCTCTGCCTGCTTCCGCACGCCGTCGTCCACGGCCTCCTGTACGCGCTTCGCAAACGCCGCCTCGTCCACGCTCCCGCCGTCGCGCTTCGTCGCGAGCATATCGACGAGGTCCTGGGGGCGCGGCATGCTGCCGGCGTGGGTGGTGAGGATGCGGTCAGTGCTGCGCTTCATTCGTCCCTCCGTGAGCGGTTCGGCGATGCCATCGGGCGCGGGGATCATCGATCCGGGAGGGAGGGTTGTCAAAACCACCGGCATTTCGACCGGCTTATACTCGCGTTAGCTTGAGCGACCCACATACTCCCACCGCGCAGCCTCTGGTCACCATCGCCTTTATTCCGCGTGAGCGCTTCTCGCGGGCGGCGGATGCGCTGCGGCAGATGATCGAGAACACGGCGGATGTGCCGTACAAGCTGCTGATCGTCGACTGCAGGACGCCGGCGCGTATATGCGCGACATCGAGAGCGTGGTCAAGGGACGCGAGGGCGTCGAGTCGGTGCGTTCTGACCGCTATCTCATGCCCAGCGAGTCGCGGCGGCTGATCGATAGTTCTCTGCCCCCACTGTCATTCTGAGCGTTAGCGAAGGATCTCGCATTCGGGCACAGGTGCGTTTATATCCTGAGCGCTTCGATGACAGGCGAGACCCTTCGCGCGGCTCAGGTGACGGGCGGGCTATCGGGTTGCCCTCCCGGTTAAGGTTCCGAGGTTCAATCACTCCCCGATCCGGGGTAGACTCCGTTAGCCCCAGTGCGGCAATCCCCGGCACGCATTTCTCTAGAAGGTTCGACAACTATGCAGGCTCAGATCCGCATCTACACCATCAACCGCGGCGAGATGGACGCCTTCCTCGACCATTTCGAGAAGGACGTCAAGCGCCTTCACAAAGAGGTCGGTTGGGACATCGTGTCGACGTGGGTGAACAAGCCCCAGAACGAATTCATCTGGGTACGCACTCACAAGGACGCAGACGACCTCGCGGCCAAGACCAAGGCCTTTCAGGAGAAGCGCGCGGAGCTGAACGTCACCCTCGGCGGCAACGTCGCCAAGATGGAGATTCGCGAGGTCGAGTCGGCATAGGCGACGACGGACAAACGGGCATATGGCAAACGGGCATTGAACCCGAGCCCTTGGGACGAAGCTCCTTTGCACGCATGCCCGTTTGCCCGTTTGCCCGAACAATTGGAGGTTCTCCCATGACCCTACCTGCGCGGATGAAGTTCGGCACGTTCATGGCGCCGTTCCACCAGCTCGGCGAAGACCCGACGCTGGCCCTGGAACGCGACCTCGAGCTGCTGCAGTGGCTCGATTACCTCGGTTATGACGAGGCGTGGATCGGCGAGCACCACAGCGCCGGGTGGGAGATCATCGCGTCGCCGGAGGTGTTCATCGGCGTAGCGGCGGAGCGCACGAAGCACATCAAGCTGGGCACCGGCGTGATCTCGCTGCCGTACCACAACCCGCTCATGGTCGCGAACCGCATGGTGCTGCTCGACCACCTGACGCGCGGCCGGGTCATGCTCGGCGTCGGACCCGGCGCCCTGGTCACGGACGCCCTCATGCTCGGCATCGACCCGGCGACGCAGCGCCCGCGCATGGACGAATCGATGTCGATCATCACGCGCCTGCTCACGAGCAACGAGCCGGTCACACATCAGAGCGACTGGATCAACCTCACCGGCGCCCGCCTGCACCTGCGCCCGTTCACGCAGCCTCACATGCCGCTCGCGGTCGCGGCGGCTGGTTCACCCTCGGGCATGGTCATGGCGGGCAAGTACGGCCTCGGCGTGCTCTCGATATCATCGCCGCGTGGCGAGATGACGCTGAACGACTTCTGGCACATCGCCGAGCAGACCGCGTCGGAGCACGGCAAGACGGTCGACCGCAAAGAATGGCGTCTCGTCCTGCACGCGCACATCGCCGAGACGAAGGAGCAGGCGATGGCCGAAGTACGCGCGCGCGCCGGTTCCTACTGGCGCGATTACTTCGAGGGCACGATGGGATTCCCCCAGCCCTTCGAGGCAGACAAGGCCGAGATCGTCGACAAGATGGACGAGCGCCACATCTGGTGCATCGGCACCCCGGACGACCTCGTCGCCGCCATCCACCGGCTCGACGACAGCAGCGGCGGTTTCGGCGGCTTGCTCATCCAGCAGGTCGACTGGGCGACTCGGGAGCAGGTGATGCACAGCTTCGAGCTAATAGCGCGCTACGTGAAGCCGCGCTTCCAGGGCAGCCTCGCCGGCCTCGAAGCCTCGCAGGCCGAAGCCGAGCGCGCCGCCCAGCAGGTACGCACCCTGCGCGAAGACGCGACGGGGCGGGCGCGAGCAGCGTACGAGGAGCACACATCGGGAGCGCCTACGGCGGGGTGAGGCTAGGTGGATCGTCGACCTCAGGCTCAATGTTGAGCCGGGGCTCCGAAGCAATGGACTTACGGAGCTGATTTTCCATCGATGACCCCATGGGTGTCATGCTGAGCCTGCCGAAGCCTCTGCGCAGTCACCTTTGTCCCTTTGAGGGATCCAATAACGCTCTGCAGATCGCGCCGCTCGAAGTGCCTACGGAGGCGTTGTCGGAGGACGACCGGTCGACGGCGTGCTTAGATGCTTCGGCAGGCTCAGCATGACATGTGCAGGGCATAGTTCGACCATAGCCCTGACCATGTGGAGTACTCCGCCTTGCCGTCCGCTAGTGCTACGCTTCTCAGCAATCTGCACTCTGAACTAGACCTGAGGAGAACCTGATGGCTGACAAGATTCGCGTGGGCATCGTCGGGGCGACGGTGACGACGGGCGGAAGTGGCTGGGGCGCCAACGCCCATGTCCCGGCGCTGGCATCGCTGCCCGACTACGAGCTCGTAGCAGTGTGTACCTCGCGGGAGGAGACCGCGAAAGCTTCGGCGGAGAAGTTCGGCGCCCGCCTTGCCTTCCACGACATCAACGACATGGTGCAGCACCCGGACGTTGACTTGGTCGCTGTGTCGGTGCGCGTGCCCTGGCACTACGACCTGGTGATGGCCGGACTGCGCGCGAACAAGCCCGTCTTCTGCGAGTGGCCGCTCGGCGCCAATCTCAAGGAAGCCGAGGAGATGGACGACCTCGCGAAGGAACGCAAGCTCGCCACAATAGTCGGCCTGCAGGCTCGCAGTGACCCGACCCTGCAGTACGCGAAGGAGCTTGTCGAGCAGGGCTACATCGGCGAGGTGCTGGCGGCGAACCTGAGCGTGATCACCGGCGCCCAGCTCATGCGCGGGCCCGGCCGCATCTGGCAGGGTGAGCGCAAGAACGGCGCCAACACGATGACCATCGCCGGCGGCCACCCACTGGACGCGCTCTGCTTCATGCTGGGTGAGTTCACCGAGGTCACGGGCCGTGTCGCGACGCGGATCAAGAACTGGAAGCACGAGGACACCGGCGCCGACTTCCCGGTGGACTCGCCGGACGTCGTCAGCGTCGCCGGTGTACTCGAGAGCGGCGCCGAGGTCTCGTACCAGGTGGCGTCGGTGCCGTCCAACCCAAGCGGGACGCGCTACGAAATCTACGGCCGCGACGGGACACTGGTGATCGCGGGGGGCGGCTCGGCGAACATCGGGCCCAACGTGCTGTACGGCGCGAAGGGTAAAGACGCGCTGGCCGAGATGCCGGCGCCGGAGCGCTTCAAGCTGGTGCCCGAAGGCACGCCCGCCGGTCCGCCGCGCAACGTCGCCCAGGCCTACGCCAGGGCGGCGGACGCGATGCATTCAGGGAAGGCGCCGGACCCGGACTTCGGCGTCGCCGTGACGCGCCATCGCCTGATCGACGCGATCGAGCGATCTTCAGAGACGGGGCGATCGATCGCGCTAATGTAGTTTACCCCTGTAAGAATCGTTTTAGGCCTGAAGATGCCTCTGTCGAGTTTGGCAGAGGCATCTTCTTGTGTTGGTGATTCACCGAATTGGCCTTTTTGTTTTCTGGAATATCATTTCTATTGTTATAGATTATGCAATAAAAAATTAGATTGATTAATCGATGAAGGTTTGTTAGCCTTCCGGCACCAGCTTCGCGACTCGGGTAGCGGGCTGAGGAAAGGGAGAGCGAAGATGCAGTCATCCTATTGGGAAAGGGTACTCACGGGACGGACTACCCGCAGACGAGCACTTGCAGCTACTGGAGCTTCCGCCGCCGCAGCCGCGTTCTTGGCCGCGTGCGGTGGCGGAGACGACAACGGCGACACCGCGGCTAATGGTGGGACTGGTGGTAGCGGCGGCCTGGTGGCTCAAGCCCAGGACACGCTGAAGGATGCCAAGACCGGCGGTGTCCTCAAGGAGTATTCGAACTCCGACCCGGCGCACCTGGACGCGCAGCAGCCCCTGGCGTCCCTGAACTTCCAGGCTCGTAATGTTTACGGCACGCTGCTTCGCGAAGAGGCCGGCCATCTGGAGCCGAAGAAGGGCAAGATTATCGGCGATGCGGCCCAGTCCTGGGAGTTCTCACCGGACAAGCTGACCCTGACGATGAAGCTCCGGCCCGGCCTCAAATTCCACAACATCGCGCCGGTGAACGGCCGGACGATGGACATTGAGGACATCAAGTACAACTTCACGAACTACACGGCCACGGGCGCGCTACGCAGCATCATGTTCAACTCGGTCAACCCGGACGCGCCCATCCTCTCGGCCACGTTCCCGGACGCTTCGACGATCTCGGTCAAACTCAAGGAGCCACTGACCTATATCCAAAACTACTTCGCTTCCTACGGCAGCTTCACGGGCAACATGGTGATTTACCCGAAGGAAGCGGACGGCGGCTTCGACGTGCGCAACCAGATGATCGGGCACGGGCCCTGGTACCTGTCAGAGCGCACCCCGTCGGTGGCGTTCAAGTTCAAGCGCAATCCTGAGTACTTCGAGAAGGAGTCGTACTTCCCGGACGATCTCGAAATGCCGGTGCTGACTGAGTACGCGGCGCAACTGTCGCAACTCAAGGCAGGCAACATCCACTACCTGGACATGTCGCAACACTCGGAAGACGTCGTCTCCACGCAAAAGGAGACGCCCAAGCTGCTCGTCTTTGGCACGGACTTCACAGTCCGCGGTGAGGTCGTGACTTTCGGTATGGAAGGTGACTCGCCGTACAAGGACGAGCGCGTACGCCAGGCAGTCTCGATGGCCCTCGACCGTGACCTGATGATCGACGCCTTCTACAACGTTTCGAACTTCAAGAAGGACGGCATCGACGTCGCGACTCGGTACAACACGGCCATCTCAGGTGAATGGGCCCCCTCCGGCGAGTGGCTGGACCCGCTGGGTAAGGACTTTGGGGAGAACGCGAAGTACTTCAAGTACAACATCGCCGAGTCGAAGAAGCTCCTCTCGGCCGCAGGCTTCCCCAACGGCTTCGAGACAACCATGCGCTATCCGGCAACGGTTCAGTACAGCCTCGTTCGCTACGGTGAGCCGTGGTCCGGCCAGCTGCAGCAGATCCTCAAGGTCAACCTGGATGCCAAGACCGACTACACCAAGGACTACATTCCAAACCTGCGCGACGCCAACGGCAAGTACGAAGGCCTGGGTATGCACTCGGTCACGGGGTCGACGCCCCAGCGTATCTCGCCGGAAAGTGATCTCTCTGCCCAGTTCTGGAGCAAGGGCGGCGTGACCTTCCACGGTTTCGGTACCAACGGCCAGGGTGACCCCGCTCTCGATGCGATCATTGCCAAGGCCCGCGCCGAGTTCGACGCGAAGAAGCGCACCGCCTTGATCCACGACGCGCAGAAGTACCTCGGGAAGGCGCAGTGGGCGCTCTCGCAGCCCGGCGGTGGCGCTACGTTTAACCTCGTCTGGCCAGCGGTGGGTAACTACTTCGCGTGGACGAACCACACCTGGGGCCCAGCAGCCTACTGGACCTACAAGATGTGGCTCGATAAGACCAAGGCACCGTTTGTCTAGTGCCCACGGACCAGGGGCGGGCTTGAAGCGCTACCGCCCCTGGCGAACGAAGGCCTGTATTTCCAGAAAGAAAGTTGTATAGCTTGGATAGAAAATAACTCAGCGTACATTGATAAAGGTCTTAATATTTGATAGCTTTCCCTGCACCGGAGAAGCGCTCAATGGGGCGTGCCCGGAAGGGGAGGTTATCAACTCATGCAGAATTCCTATTGGAATCGCGTACTCGCAGGTCGTACGACGCGCCGGAGGGCGCTCGCTGCTACCGGCGCGACAGCTGCCGCGGCGGCATTCCTCGCAGCCTGCGGCGGCGGTGACGACGACAGCGGTGGAGGTGGCGGCGGTAGCGGATCTACTGGATCCGCGAACAGCATTGTCACCAAGACCACTGACTCAACCAGCGAGGCCAAGCGCGGCGGCATCCTCAAGGACCGCACCCAGGCCGACATCAGCTCCATGGACGCTCAGCAGCCAATCTCGCCGCTGAACGCCCCCGCAAAGCACGTCTACAGCACCCTCGTCCGCGTCAAGGCGCCGAAGCTCGACGCCGAAGCAACCGTCGACCTCGTGCCGGACTTCGCGCAGTCGTGGGAAGTCTCGCCTGATGGCATGACCATCACGATGAAGACGCGCGGCAACGCCAAGTGGCACAACAAGGCGCCCGTGAACGGCCGTGTCGCCGACGCTACGGACGTCGCCTTTAGCTGGACTCGCTACGCGGCCAGCGCGCCCCTTCGCGGCCTTGCCGCCAACTCGGCAAACCCGCAGGCGCCCGTGCTGTCCGTAACCGCCACGGACCCGACGACGGTCTCGATCAAACTCAAGGAGCCCCTGGTCTACGCGCTCAACCTGTTCGCGTCCTTCGGCAGCTTCACCGGCAACATCGTCCTTATGCCCAAGGAAGTGGAGAGCGGTCTCGACATCCGTCGCGACATGATTGGTACCGGCCCGTACATGCTCACGGACTACCAACCATCCATCGGCTTCACCCTCAAGCGCAACCCGGACTACTGGGACCAGGCCGCGAACAACGTCGACCAGATCGACTTGCCGATCGTTGCTGAATATGCGCAGTTCCTCGCTCAGCTCAAGGCTGGCAACGTCTATCACACGGCAGACCAGCTTCGGGCAGAGGACCTCTTCATCATGAAGAAGGATGAGCCCCGTCTGCAGGCCTACGCCCTCGACCTTCAGACGCAGTCGACGGTGATGACATTCGGCCAGATGCCCGATGGCAACTCGCCCTTCAAGGACGAGCGTGTGCGCCAAGCCTTCTCGATGGCCTGGGACCGCGACGCCTTCATCGACGCCATGTTCAACGTCGCCGGCCTGGAAGATGGTGGCATCGAGCCCGAGGTGCGCTGGAATTCGGCCCTGCCGGCCGACTTTGGCGAGTCAGCCGGTTGGCTGGACCCGCAGAGCAGCGCCTTTGGTGAGAACGCCAAGTACTACAAGTTCAACCTGGACGAAGCCAAGAAGCTGATGTCGGCGGCGGGCTTCTCGGGCGGCATGGACATCAAGTCCAACCGCATCACCTCCAACGCGATTCCGGACATCGCGCGCTACGCCGAGACGATCGAAGCGATGGTGCGCGACGCTGGCTTCCGTGTCACGGTGAACGACATCGACTACGCGACCCAGTACATCCCGCAGGTGCGCGACGCCAACGGCCAGTACGAAGGCCTCGGTTTCCACACCGTTACGGGCACAACCCCTTGGCGCATGCACCCGGCCAGTGCACTCACCTCCGAGTACTGGTCGAAGGCAGGCGCCACCTTCAAGGGCTTCAGCACCACCGGCCGCAACGACAAGGCGGGCGACCCCGCGGTCGATGCGATCATCGAAAAGCTGCGGCTTGAGAAGGATCCTGCAAAGGCCAAGGTCATGATGCACGACCTGCAGAAGGACCTGGCGAAGAAGCTGTACGGCCTGATTAACCCGGGCTCGGCCCAGAAGTTCGCGATGGCCTGGCCATCAGTTCGCAACTACCAGACGTTGCGGCACATCGGTCAGTCGCCGTGGGCACACTACGGTGTCTGGCTGGACCAGACGAAGGCGCCGTTCGCTTAAGCGAATAC